>Ga0181520_10001221_pt1 | contig 53104 bp, 32 predicted proteins | sample PEATcosm2014_Bin_29_FD_132451 | JGI IMG/M metagenome (GOLD analysis project Ga0181520, IMG submission 132451) | Peatland microbial communities from MTU Mesocosm Facility, Houghton, MI, USA - PEATcosm2014_Bin02_30_metaG | ecosystem: Environmental > Terrestrial > Soil > Wetlands > Peat | place... | reverse complement strand
GAAGCATCGGGGGTCACCTTCCGTTGACTGAGATGATCTTGCGGCAAAGACCATTTCTAGACGGAAGGTGACAGAACCTCCTTGCTCCCAAAAAACACCCACCACTTTGCGCGGTCACACCCATCCTCAGACGGCTGCTTGACATGCAGGCCCTCAAGCTGCGCGTCGTTCTGGCAAAGGAACGCGCCACGCACCAGATGGGGTCTCGTCATCAGGAAGTTGTGCCCGCGCACCACCAAGTGTGTCATGCACCCGTCGAGAGCGACGTCCGCTCCGTAGCGCTTCCGCCGGAAAGTCAGGGCTGTCACTTCTGGTGGCGGCTCCGCGTTTATGAACCAGATAGCCAGCCGCCCGAGAGACGCATACCTGGCGATGAGGGACGGAGCATAGACGCGGCACATGAACCACTTGGCCGACACCCCCATGGCTGTCGGACCGGCCGCGTACACCGCCATCGCGCCGAACACGAGCGCGAAAACGACGTTGAGACAGGCTTCCGGTGAGGTCAAGGCAAGCCGCCTGGCGGCTCCGCTATGCACCCGCAGCACCGGGTACACGAATCCGATCACGCTCCACGCGCTGACCGCCGCTGCCACGAAAACCCAGATTGAGTACCCTTCGCCCATCGCGTCCCCCTTAGTCGGGATGTCATTTCACCGCTCCCCTCACGCCCCTGCCGTTCGCTCGTCGTCCATCGCTCATCATTCAGCGCTGACCTTCACCCACTGCCCCGTCTTGGCGCTGGCCAGCACCGCGTCGCAGACGAGCTGCGTCTCCAGCGCGGCGCGGAAGTCGGGCTGGGTGCCCTCGCCGGTTTCGAGGCCCTTGAGGAAGTCCGACAGCGCGTTGATGAACGTGTGCTCGTAACCGATTACGCAGCCGGGCACCCACCAGTGATCCATGTACGGGTGTTCGAAGTCGGTCACGAGGATGTCGCGCCAGCCGTGCACGTGGTCGTCGTCGCTGTTGTCGAAGTACTGCAGCCGGTGGGCGTCCTCCAGGTCGAAGGCCAGCGAGCCCTTGTCGCCGTTCATCTCGAAGGTGTTGAAGTTCTTGCGCCCGCGGGCGTAGCGCGTCGACTCGAACGTGCCCATGCTCCCGTTCTTGAACCGCACCAGAAACGCGCAGGCGTCGTCGATGCCCACGGGCTTGACGACACCCGGCTCGTCCTGAAGCTCGCGCTCCTTGATGAATGTCTCGGTCATCGCGGTGACGCTGTCGATGCCGCCGTTGAGCCAGATCGCGGTGTCGATCGAATGCGCGAGGAGATCGCCGGTGACCCCGCTGCCCGCCGCCTCGGCGTCCAGCCGCCACAGCGTCGCGCCGCCCTGCGGGAGCTTCGGGCTGATCGTCCAGTCCTGCAGGTACACCGCCCGGTAGTGGAAGGCGCGCCCGACGCGGCCCTCATCCACAAGCTGTTTGGCGAGCGAGATCGCCGGCACGCGCCGATAGTTGAACCACACCATGTTCGGCACGCCGGCCTTCTCGACCGCCACCACCATCTCGCGCCCCTCAGTAGCATTCATCGCCAGCGGCTTCTCGCACAGGACGATCTTGCCTGCCGCCGCGGCGGCAAGGACGATCTCGTGGTGGAGGTTGTTGGGCACGCAGATGTCGATGGCGTCGATGTCGTCGCGCTCGATAAGCCGCCGCCAGTCGGTCTCGATGCTCTCCCAGCCCCAATTACGCGCGAAAGCGCCGATCTTCTCCGCGCTGCGCGCACAGGCTGCTTTCATCACGGGGTGGTAGTCAAGCTCGAAGAAGCGGTTGACCTTGTTGTAGGCATTCGAATGGGCGCGGCCCATGAAGCCGTACCCGATGATGCCGATGTTCAGTGGCTTGGACATTCGTATATCTCCTCTCGGAGGGTGAGGTTGCCGTTTGTCGTTGCCGTTTGTCGTTGACGTTCTCCCCCTCTCCACGAGTGGAGAGGGGGCCGGGGGGTGAGGCGCCTTTCACCCATACTTCCGATTCAGCTCATCCACCGCCGCCTTGCAGTCCTTGGTCACCGCCCACGCGTCCGCCCAGAAGCACAGGTCGATGGTCCACCAGTTATGCGGGAAGGGGTTCTTGCTCAACTCCGGGATCAGCTCGTCGAAGTTCAGCACGCCCTCGCCGAACGGCGCGTGGGTCGAGGTCTCGTCATCGTGCAGCGTGCCGTCGGAATCGATGAGGTGCAGGTGGTTGATCTTGCCGCGTAGCTTCTGCGCGAACTCCAGGCAGCCGCCGGGGAGGAGTTCCTTCTCGCCGGGCTGCCGCGCGCCGATTGCCGCGACCATGTGCCCGTGGCAGGTGTCGAACATCACGCCGAAGTTGTCATCATTAACCGCCTCGACGATGTTGATGATGTCCGAGGGCTTGTTGAAGGCGAAGCCCGGCTCGAATTCCCAGGTCACGTAGACGCCCTTGTCCGCGGCTTCCTTCGCGCACCGCTTCCAGGTGCGCACGGCGCGCTCGAAGGCCACGTCGTAGTCCACCTGGTCGAAGATCGTCGGCGGCTGGACGCTGTCCACGCGGATGCCTTTGATCCCCAGGTCCACGCAGAACTGCAGGTTCTTGCGGAAGGCGTTTAGGTAGTCGGCCTGGTCGTCGGTGTCGAGGAGATGCTGGCTCCACAAGTCCGCCGCCAATCCCGAGAAGCGCAGGCCCGTGTTCGCGAGCTGCTCCTTGATCTCGTCCCTCTGCTCCCTGTGGGGCAGATCATCGGGGTTCGGGTGCGGGGAGAAGCCTCCCAGCTCCACGCCCTGGAACCCGAGGCTGGCGAGGGTGCTAATGACCTCCTCCCACGGCACGGCCTTGCCCGCATACGGCCCGATCGAGTACGCCCACGATCCGATGGAGATGTCTTTCATTGTCGGCCTCCCGCAAGTTGAAATGGCGCGATTTGGAAGTGGCTATTGTGCCGGGGTTCCGGCACTTTGTAGCGGTGGGAACGGCCCTACCCCGTGACCGCGCCGCGCGCCGTTCAAGGAGGGGCCGGATTACGAGCGAAGCGAAGTATCCGGCCCCCGCAGTCGCGTAGGCGACCTGGGGCCGGATACTTCGACCGCCAATGAGACCGGCGGTCTCGTAGGTCCGGCCCCTCCTGAACGGAAGTCTGCCCCTAAGTTAGCGCGTATGAACCAACGACCGCAGGCGGGACGCCTGCGCCACGCGGCGGCCTTTGCGGTAGCGCGCGTACATTTGTGCGTCCGCCCCGGCATATCCTCTTACGCAGCCCCCGCCCTTACTCCGCCGTCGCCAGTACCCTCGTCCGGCCCATCATGCCCCTCATCACGTATTCCGGCGAGTCGATCTCATATTGCCCGATTCGCAATGGCCTCACCGACGGCATCATGATCTGATCCGAGCGCTGCTCTCCGACGAGCGCCCCGTCGAGGTACACGCGCTGCGTCGTGCCGTCGTAGGTGCACTTGAGCGCATACCAGCGGTTTGGCTGCAGTTCCGGCCCGCAATCCAGCGACCCGACGCCGCCGATGTTGAACCGCACCCGTTTGTCGAATATCTGCACCATGTATCCCTCGGAGGGCCACATCCCCTGGTTCACCAGCACCGGCATCCCGGACAGGTCCTTCAGCATGAAGCGGGTCTCAATGGTGAGCTTGTCGCCGACCGCCATTGAGTCGCTGAACGGCACCGTCAGCCCGCCGGACAAGTCGGCCGCCCTCCCGTGGTCGGTGTCTACGATGCGCGCCGTCTGGCGCCAGACCGCCTTGCGGCCGCCGACGGTCACATCGTCCGACTTCCAGTCCAGGTCGATCACGGCATCCATCGCTGCGTTCTTGCGCATGACCATCCAGGGCTCTAGCGCGCGGTCGTAAAGCCGCGCGAAGTCCACATCGCCCCTGAACGTCCACTCCGGGCCGATCTGGCAGTAGCGCCCCACCGTGAACGGCAGCGTCGCCGGGTTCATCTTGCCGCCGGCGGTCGTCTCGCCGAGGAGCGTGCCGTCGAGGTAGCTCGCGAGCGTCGCGCCATCGTAGATGCACACCACTGTGTGCCACTCGCCGGGCCGGACGCTGACGGGCCGGTCGAGGCATCCCGCGCCGCCTACATAGAAGCGCAAGTTGCCGCCGATCAGTTGCACGAAGTACCCCGGCCCCTCCCATGCCCCCTGCCCCAGCAGGACCGGGATCGGCGTGACTGCGGACTGGCGAAATCGGATGGCCACTGTGAAAGCGTCTTTGACCGCGAGCTTGTCGCTGTACGGAATCGCAAAGCCGCCATCAGTACGCAGAACTCCCCGCCCGTCGGCCTGCTCGAAACTATGCGGCCCGCTGTACTCCAGGCCGGGCAGGCTGCAGTCAGCGGCCCCGTTTGCGAAGTCGACGCTAAGCGCCGGGCCGGGCACCTGCGAGAGCGCCCGCGCGGACACGGGTTCGCTCGCCGATGTTACCGCCGGGTCGAGGCCGTGGGCGACCACCCGGTAGTACACGGTGCCGCTCGCGCGCGGGCGGTCGACGAAGCTCGTGTCGGCGAAGCCGCGCGCCGGGATCATCCGACCCGCCGCAATCGGGGTGAACGGGCCGTTCGCAGTGTCGCTGCGCTCGACCGAGTAATCGGTGACGGTCAGGTCGGCCCCCGACCAGTTCAGCCTGACGGCAGTGCCGCGAGGCCGCGCGGTGAGGCCCAAGGGACGCGCGGGCGTCGCGGCTGTGGGGGTATCGACCGCACAGATTGCGATCCGGTTCCCCGCGAGGTCCGTGAGCCGGTACTCCATACGCGTCTTCGGCGGCGCGGCGGCATCCTCCCACTCCCAATCCAGCGTCGTGCCCAGTCGCTGCCACTCGCCGCCGGGTGTCCGGCGCTCAACGGCCGCCTCCGGCAGGCCGGGCCACGGAGACCACGACAGGCGCACGGTGCCGGAGTCGCCGATGCGCCCGGCAAGCTGCAGATTGTCGGGAATCTGTGCCGGGCCGGCGTTGACCGCGTTGTTACGCGGGACAAGCGCGTCTGTGGGGAAGACATGCACCTCGCGGAAACTCTCGCCGCGCGTAACCCACGGCCACGTGTAGGCGCCATGTCCCCAGGAAGCAACGACGCGGTACCTGACCCAGCCAGGCTTGACGGCCTCGGCCGGGACGGCTCCCTCGAAGACACTTCGCTCGAGGTGAGCCATTGGCACGTCCGCCCAGGATGCCGACCCCGGCGTGGAGTATTGGAGTTCCGCTTGCCCCGGCGGGTTACCGCCCCGGTAGGCCACACACCGCACGGCGATGGGTTGTCCCGCAGGAAGCGTCGTTTGCTGATAGTCGCTAGTCATGCCCCAGCGTTGCGGGTTGCCACCCGACAGATACGACACGTCACCCGACAGGCCTGCCCCCTCGCGCAGCTTCGCCACCTTGTCGCGGAAGTCCACAAACGCCTTGGCGTTGATCGTCGCCAGGACGCCGAGGCTCCCGCGCGAGGTGATCGTCTCCGCATACAGGTTCAGCATCGCCTCGAACTCGGCGCGCGGCAACGCACGCAAGACCTTCGCGCACTGCTGCTTGCGAGCCGGATCGCCTGCCGCCATCGCCAGCGCCCGGTCGACCGGACCGCCTGCGACCATAAAACCGGCGACCTGATTGAACAGCAGGCAGCGGTCGATGGTAGCCACAGCATCCTGTAGCCTTCCGACAGCCCCGGCGGGAACGGAGTTCGGATCGAGGCTCTCCCGAAGACTGGCGATTCGAGACCGAATCGTCCGCAGCTTCGCCTCCCGTTTGGGGTCGTTCACATAGCACCACGCGAAATTCCCGCATTCGCTCTGGCCCCCGCCGCCGAGCCACCGATAGCCCATCTCGTCGAGTTCCTGCAGCGCCTTGCCGAACGCCGGGCCGATCTTCGCGCCAACCCGCCGCGTCCCATAGTCGGCATAGAACTGCGCGAAGGTGTGGCTCGGATTCCAAGCGTAGTCGGCGCACAGCGCCTGCGATTCCCCGACCTCCTTCGTCCGCCAGTGGATCGCCAACTGCCCCTGGCAGCCTTTCTCGCGCGCGTCGCGGACGGTCTGGGCGAAAACGTGGGCGTTCGCCTGCGGGAACCACTGGTCGCCGTCGTATTCATACCAGGGGATCGCCCAGCGCTCGCGATCCGCGGGCAGTTTGTAGTATTGGCTGACTTTGGGGCTGACCGAGATGTCATCCAGCGCCGCGAAAATGATGCGCTTGTCGAGCACCTTGTCCCAGCCGGGGTAGTAGTCCGACACATGCAGCCAGTGGTCGCCGCCCCAGCCCGACATCACCAGCTTCACCCCCGGCGCATTCGAGTCCATCAATTGCCGCGCGAGCCGCCCGTAGTATGCGACCCTCATGCCTTCCCACATCCGCGCGGGCTTGCCGACATACGAGAAAGCCCCCTGCCAGTCGCGGAAGACCTTGCCGCCCTGCGACCGCATCGGCGGCGGATCGGTGCCCTCCATCGACCGCGCCTCGGACTGCCATAACCACACGTAGTCGAGCATGGGATAGTCGCGCAGAAGTTGCAGCAATCGCGCCCGGAATTGCCGCTGCTCGTTCGGGTCGGTCGGGTCGCCGGAGACTTCGAAGCCCAGGCAGGTCTTCACCCCACGCGCGGAAGCGTAGGCCAGCCCGCGCGCCAGGAGGGCCTTCTGCGCGGCGATGCGCTGCTCGCGCATGCCCCGTTGCCGGGCGACGTCGCTGCCCCAGAACTTGCCGGGGAAGAACCGCCCGGTCCCGAAGCCGAATTCATCGACCGACAGGGGCCTGCCGCCCCACACGAAGTCCTGGGTCGTCAACAGCGGCTCGCCGCCGAGGATCTTGCCGTCGTAGTCATACGCGGCGAATGGCTCAGAATCGTAGGTGTGGAAGCCGATGAAGTTTTGGCCCGAGCGGATGATCTGGTCGGCGAAGAAGCGGAAGTCCTGGTCGTCCCAGGTGGTGGGGCTGTCGAAGAAGTTGTACCACGGCAGGCTGCCGCGAATCGCGAACACCGGCTGCCCGTGGATCGGCGGGACCGCAAGTTTCGCCGGGGCCCTGGCCGGCACCGCATCGCCGTCGAAGTAGAAGCCGAATCCGTACTCCCGGAGCAGCCGGTACGCCCCCTCCAGAATGGCGAGCGGCGTCCGCCCATTGATCGTCACCTGTGGCGTCTGGCCGGCGGACGACTGGATGAAGAACTCCTCGTCGCCAAGCTGCGTCCGGTCGGGCTGAAGCTGCAATGCGATCGCCGGCACGCCGGACTGCGCCTTCGGCACGATCGGCATCTGTCCGTTCGACCATCGCGACAGGTAGCACGACAGCTCCGTCGCCGCCTGACGCACCAACGGAGGGGCGCTTTCATCGGCGATGATCTGGCAAAGCGGCGCCGCGCTCGCAGGCCCCGACGCAGACCAGACGCCGGCAACGACGAAGCTCATCGCGACAGCGAGGCGAACTCTCATCAGCACACCCCATGTTCAGCCGACGCGCACCGTCATATACTTCTCGTCGGCCCAATATGTATTCGGTTGGGTGTTCGCCGAAGTCGGGGAGGCACCTGCGCCGGATTCGTCCGCACGCAGTCTGGAACACATGCAATGACCAGCGGAGGGGGGGATGTCACATGCAATGATGGGCGTGGTGGAGACATCAACGGCGACGGCGGCGGATTGCCAGCGGGAGTATCGTCATGGTCACGATCAGAAGTAGCACAGGGGAAAGCTCCGGCGTGGATGCGGAGGCGAGGGCGGCCAGTATCGCGCCCTGGTTAGCTCCGCCACGGCTCGTGGGGAAGCCTGTGGCCCGCACGAGCCTCATGGGCGAATTCGCAGCGCTGCGCCAGGAGGCGTCCAACTCAAGGGTCGATGCCACTTGCTCGAAGGTCACACTGTCCGTGCGCTCGGGGGGGAGCCAGGCGACTGAGACTGCGCCGGAATCCGGAGCGGATCTCGCAAGACTTGCTGTGGAGGCGGTGAAGACGGAGTCATCGGCCTGCTGCTGCGCGAGGGCCTGCCAGTACATGTCCCAGCCGCTGGACCAGGGGCGTTGCGCAGCGACACCGTGCCCCGGCGGAGAAGGCGTGTCGGGGAGCGCCTTTGCGATGACGCCGGGGCCTTCGGGGTCAAAATCCTGCGTCATATCCCGTGGTTGGTATGCCACGGTGCTGTTCAGGGCCGCCTTGAAAGCCACCAGAGCGGCCAACCGCACCGCGAGTTGCGTGCGCTTCCTGGAATTCTTGTTGATTCCAATATGAGATTTCATTGAGCCACACCACAGTATACCCTTAACCAATATTTAGTATAGCACGATATAAATTCATGTCAATACACAAAAAATACCATAATTACATATATTATTGACATGATTCTATTGATAGACGTGATGACGCTGAGAGATGGGTGACGAAAGGACACAAGTCGCAATGACGAGAGGAGAATGCTTGCGCGGTGACGAACGCCCGCCCCGCAGCGACTGGGCCTATCCGCCGATTCGGCGCCCCGCGCCGAGCGAGGCGTGACGTTTATCCGGCAAACTTACGACCGTTACAGGAGTGCGCCCGCATGAGGACTATCTGCTTGCTTCTCACAGTTGCCGCTACAGGAGGCATTGTCATGGCTGACGCTGACATCCCGACACAAGCCGCGCACGACGCGGTGATGGCCGCGCCGCGCGAGATCACGGAAATGCAAGACTGGGCGCGCGCATCCTTTTGCGGGGAGAAACCGGCCGGGCAGGGGCCGCACGTGGCGCTGGAGGTGCACAGGCAGGACTACAATGTGCTGCGCTTCGGCCAGTCGTGCATGGAGACGCCGATCTGCATCGGCGCGCGCAAGTTTCAGCACGGGCTGGGCACGCACGCGAACAGCGAGATCGCGGTGACCGTGCCGACCGGGGCGAGGGCGTTCAAGGCCTTCGTGGGCGTGGACAACAACTTCGACACCGGGGGCGTGTGCGGGACGGTGCAGTTCGTCGTGGAGGTCGGCGGCAAAGAGGCGCTGCGAACGGCCACACTGCACGGCGGCGGAGAGCCGGCGCCGGTGAGCATCGACATCCCCGAGGGCGTCGGGCAAATCGTCTTGAAGGTCGATACCACGCCGGACGGTCCGGCTTTCGATCAGGCGGACTGGGCCGACGCTCACTTCGTCATGGCCGACGGCAGCGCGAGGTGGCTGGACGAGAATCAGACGGACCGGCTGCTGGCTCCGGGAGCCGCTCCGTTTTCATTCATCTACGGCGGCCGATCCTCCGCCGACCTGCTTCCGACCTGGGAGCGCACGGTGCAGAAGCGCGACCTGGCCGACAAGATCGAATACGACGTCACCTGGCGCGACCCGCAGACAGGCCTGCAGGTGACGGCGACGGTCGGTGCGTTCAAGCTCTACCCCGCCGTGGACTGGGTGCTGCATTTCGAGAACCGGGGAGCCGCCGATACCCCGATCATCGAGAACATCCAGGCCCTCGACACGCTCACCCGCACGGGCAGCTCCAAGCGCGCCGCAGTGGTGCACAGCCTGAATGGCGACGTGTGCGGGGAACAGACCTTCACCCCGATCGCCACCGCTCTCGAGGTCGGCAAGAGCCTTCACACCGCTCCCGGCGGTGGCCGACCGTCCAACGGCGCGTGGCCGTTCTTCAATCTGGAGTACAACACCGAGGGGCTGATCGCAGCCATCGGCTGGTCGGGGCAGTGGGCCTGCAACATCGACCGCACGCCCACCGGGCCGACGCGCCTGCAGGCCGGCATGGAGCAGACGCATCTGCTCTTGCACCCCGGCGAGCGCATCCGATCGCCGCGCATTCTGCTGATGGCGTGGCAGGGAGACCGACTCGCCGCCCACAACCGCTTCCGGCGACTGCTGATGTTCAGCTACGTGCCGCAGGTGGACGGCAAGCCGGCGCGACTGCCCATCGTATCGCAATGCTTTGACAGGTACAGTTGGTCGCGGCCTGAATGGGCCACGGAAGCCGGGCAGATCGCGGCGGCCAGGTTCGCCCACCAGGTCGGCTGCGACGCGAGCTGGCTGGATGCGGCGTGGTTCGTAGGCGGCTTCCCCGACGGGGCCGGCAACTGGTTCTGCAAGCCGAAGGAGTTCCCACGCGGTCTCAAGCCCGTTGGCGATGCGTGCCGCGAGATGGGGATGAAGTTCGTGCTGTGGTATGAGCCGGAGCGCGTGGCCGCCGGGTCGCAGATCGCCCGCGAGCACCCGCAGTTCGTATTCGGCGGCGACAAGGGCGGCCTGTTCAAGCTCAGCGACCCCGAAGCCCGCCGGTGGCTCACGGAACTGCTCTCCAGCCAGATCACCGAGTTCGGGATCGGCATCTACCGCAATGACTTCAACATCGACCCGCTGCCGTTCTGGCGGCAGAACGACACGCCTGACCGACAGGGGATGACCGAGATCCGGTACGTCGAGGGGCACTACGAGATGTGGGACGAGCTTCGGGCGCGACACCCCGGTCTGCTCATCGACAACTGCGCCAGCGGGGGCCGCAGGATCGACATCGAGACTTGCTCGCGTTCGCTGCCATTGTGGCGCAGCGATACAAGCTGCTCGTCCGGCCACCCGGAGTGGAATCAGTCGCAGACCTGGGGCCTGAGCCTGTACATCCCCCTGCACACCGCCTGCGGTTGGACGCCCGAACCGTACGACTTCCGCAGTTCGGCAACCGGCGGCGCGGTCTGTCAGTGGGACTACCTCAACCCGGCCTTCCCGATGGACCTCGCGAAAGCCACCATCGCCGAGGTCAAGACCAACCAGGCGTACTGGTACGGCGACTTCTACCCGCTGACGCCGTGCTCGACCACGACCGATCACTGGATCGCCTACCAGTTCCATCGCCCCGACCTCGACGCCGGAATCGCGCTGGCCTTCAGACGCAAGGATTCGGTCTACCCCGCCATCACTATGACTCTCCACGGCCTCCGCCCGGACGGGCAGTACAAAGTCGAATTCATCGGAGATGACCGGCACATAACCACAAAGCAGATGACCGGCAAAGAGCTGATGTCGGACTACGAGCTGCGCCTGGCAAAGAAGGGCAGCAGCATGTTGATAAGATACTGTAAACGCTGAACGCTGAACGCTGAACGCTAAACGCAGAATCAACGGCAAAGACGGCAAAGACGGCAAAGACGGCAAACGGCGTAGCGCCGCCCTCCAAGTCAGCGCACGCGGGCGTTTGCCGTTCCTGCCGTTCCTGCCGTCCCTGCCGTCCCTGCCGTCCCTGCCGTCCCTGCCGTCCCCGCCGTCCCTGCCGTTCCTGCCGTTCCTGCCGTTCCTGCCGTTTTTGCCGTTGTTTCTGCGTTTAGCGTTCAGCGTTCAGCGTTTCCCTCGTTTGACAGTCCTGCAGGCGAACATTATAATGATTTGCGGCGGGACCATAGCGCGTGACACAGACCCAGTCGGCGCTGCGGCGTCGGCTGTTTGCACGACAATCGTATCTGCGTGAGACCAGGCGTCCCAAATCTGATTCCTGCCTCTGGAGTGTGACCGCTGCATGGCCAGCGTAAGGCTCAAGAACCTCGTGAAGCGCTTCGGCGAAGTGGTTGCAGTCAGCGACGTAACTCTCGAGATCGAGGACAAGGAGTTCTTGGTTCTCGTCGGCCCTTCGGGTTGTGGGAAGACAACCTGTCTGCGCATGATCGCCGGTCTCGAAGAGGCCAGCGAGGGCGAGATCTGGATCGGCGACCGTCTTGTCAACGACGTGTCGCCCAAGGATCGCGACATCGCGATGGTCTTCCAGAACTACGCGCTGTACCCCCACATGAATGTGTATGAGAACATGGCCTTCGGCTTGAAGCTGCGGAAGGTTCCGCGTGAAGAGATCAAGCGGCGGGTGGACATCGCCGCCGAGATGCTCGGCATCGACATGCTCATGGAGCGGCGGCCCAAGGAGCTCTCCGGCGGTCAGAGACAGCGCGTTGCGGTAGGGCGCGCCATCGTCCGCGAGCCGGCAGTCTTCCTCATGGACGAGCCGCTCTCGAACCTCGACGCCAAGCTGCGGGTTCAGACGCGAGCCGAACTCATCAAGCTGCACCGCCGCCTGGGCATCACCACCGTGTACGTCACCCACGACCAGGTCGAGGCCATGACGATGGGCGACCGCATCGCGGTGATGAAGGACGGGCTTCTCCAGCAGCTCGACACGCCGCTCGGGTTGTACAACACGCCGACGAACCTGTTCGTCGCCGGTTTTATCGGCAGTCCGCCCATGAACTTCCTGGACGCGGAGTTGTCTGAGATCGGCGGCGCGGCCTATGTCGACACCGGCGACTTCCGGGTGAAGTGCCCGGATGAGTGGAGCGCCGCCATCGCAGGGCAGATCGGTCGGCCCATCGTTTTCGGCGTGCGGCCGAGCGACCTGTACGACAAGGCCATCTCGCCGATCGTCGCCCCAAGCCCGGAGAACACGGTGTCGATGGCGGTCGAGGTCATCGAGCCAATGGGGGCCGAGTCGGTCCTGTACCTGAACACAGGCACCGATACCATCGTCGCCAGCGTCGACAGCGCCACCACCGCGAAGGAAAGCGGAAAGCTGGACGTTGTCTTCCACATGACCAAGGCGCACTTGTTCGATAAGGAAACCGAGCTTCGCATCGTATAGTGCGATCTGTTGCGGCGAGGGGCCTCGCGTATGCGGGCTCCTCGCCGCTTTGCGATTTTTACCCCCGTCAGTCGCCGCCCCACACACGCATGTCAACACGAGATCGCCGGGAGATGTCCTTCTGGGACCACCTCGAGGAGCTGCGGGCGCGGATCCTGCGCTCCGCCGCCTACGTGGCCGCCGGGACGCTTGTCGGCTGGGTGATCCGGGATACACTGCTTCTCGTGCTGCGCTGGCCCGCGGAAGCCGGAGCGCGCGCGGCGCATGTCGAGAACTTCACGTTCCGCATCTTCGAGCCGGCCGGCGGCCTCGTCCTCATGCTGCAGGCGTCCCTGGTGGCGGGCATCATCCTCGCTTCGCCGCTGCTCCTCTGGGAGATGTGGGGCTTTTTCGAGCCGGCTCTTGAGGAACGCGAGCGCAGGTGGGCCGTCCCCTTCCTCCTTCTTGCGACATTTCTTTTCCTCGCCGGCGTTGCGTTCTGTTACGTCATCGCGCCGGCGTGCTTCGCCTACTTCTTCAACTTCAACAAGGGCCTCGGCGTCCAGCCCGAACTCACCCTCGCGCCATACTTGTACTTCCTGATGCGCTTCATGCTGGTGCTGGGGATCGGATTCGAGCTCCCGCTGGTTTTGATGATCGCCGCCGTGGCCGGGGTCATCGACAGCGCGCTGATGACCCGTTACTGGCGGCAGGGAACGGTGATCGTCTTCGTCGTCGCCGCGATCATCACGCCCACGACCGACCCCGTCACCTGCACGATCGTCGGCATCCCCATGGCCGGCTTGTACCTGCTGAGCATCTCCCTGGTGAAGCTCGTCGAGCGAGTCATGAAGAAGGAGGGGGAGAGGGCAGAGACGACGGAGCCAGCCGATGACGACCCTTACCACCTGTACGATGACAGGGCGGACCGACAGGACGGCCTGAACGGACCGCCGTCCGACCCGCCGGAGGCGTAAGGGGACGGGACCTTTGCCCGGAGAAACTCATGGACTTCACCGATCTGCTGCGGGAGTTGAGCGAGGCCCCCGGCTATCGCGGCCAGATCGAGCACATCCGGCGCCTTCCCTCGCGCCCTGCCCGCTATGCCGCCCTCGATGTCGAGTTGCACTCGCGACTGGCGGAGATCATCGCCCAACAGGGCGTGGCCCGGCTATACACCCACCAGGTGCAGGCCATTAATGCCGCGCTGGCGGGCGAGAATGTCACCGTCGTTTCCGGCACGGCGTCCGGCAAGACCCTCTGCTACCTCGTCCCCGTCGCCGAGAGCATCTACAATCGCGGCACCAGCCGCGCGCTGATGGTCTACCCGACCAAGGCGCTCGCGCAAGATCAGCTTCGCAAGCTGGCGGATTTTGGCGCAGGCGAGGTCTTTCGCGCCGAGACCTACGACGGAGACACCCCCCCACAGAATCGCCGTCGCATCAAGCGTGAAGCGCAGGTCGTGCTCACCAACCCGGACATGCTGCACGTCGGAATACTCCCCTATCACTACACCTGGGCCGAGTTCTTCCGCAACCTGAAGTTCGTGGTGCTGGACGAGGTGCACGTCTATCGGGGCGTGTTCGGCTCGCACACTGCGAACGTGATCCGGCGATTGCGCCGGATCGCCCACCATTACGGGGCCGACCCGCAGTTCATCTGCTGCTCGGCCACGATCGCCAACCCCGCAGACCTGGTGCGAGACCTGACCGGTCTGGAAAGCACGCTGATCGACGATGACGGGGCCCCGACCGGCCGTCGGGCCTTGGTCATGTGGAACCCGCCCGTCGTGCACAAGACGCAAGGCACGCGCCGTAGCGCGAACCTCGAGGCCGCCGACCTGCTGGCCGATCTCGTGCGCCGCGACATCCGCACCATCGTCTTCACCCTCGCCCGCTCGCAGGCCGAACTGATCCTGCGGTACGTGCGCGAGGTCCTGGCCGATACGGGCCTGGCCGACAAGGTGATGGCCTACCGGGGCGGGTACTTGCCGGCGGAGCGCCGGGAGATCGAGCGGCGGCTTTTCGATGGTGAGCTGCTCGGTGTGGTCTCGACGACCGCGCTCGAATTAGGGGTGGACATCGGCGGGCTTGATGCGGTCATCATGGCCGGATACCCCGGCAGCATCGCCTCGACCTGGCAGCAGACAGGCCGGGCAGGGCGGGGGAAGCAGGATGCAATTGCCGTGATGATCGGGCTGAGCGGCGGAATACACCAATACCTCATCAGGAACCCCGACTACCTTCTCGACTCCGCGTCGGAGAAGGTCATCATCGACCCGCAGAATCGCTATGTGCTGGCTTCACACCTGCTGTGCGCCGCGTACGAGCTGGCGGTGGATGATGAGGAGACGGCGCTCTTCGGGCCGCAGATGGGCGACATCCTGCAGATTCTCGGCGACGCGGGCTATTTGACGAAGCGCCGGCAGTGGTACTGGATCGACCCCGTCAGCTACCCCGCAGGGCAGATCAGCATCCGCAGCAGTTCGGGCGAGGCCTACACGATCGTGACCGGGGAGGGCGAGAAGCGCAAGCTCCTCGGCACGATGGACGATGCGTCTGCGTTCCGCATGATCCACGAGGGCGCGATGTACCTGCACGGGGGCGAGAGCTACCTCGTCAAGCGCCTCGACTTGGAGCAGCGGGTCGCATACGTCGAGCCGTCCGACGCCGGCTACTATACGGTGGCCCTGACATACTCGGATGTGAAGGTGACGCACACGCGAGAGCAGCGCGGTCTGGCGGGCGGGACGCAGGCGGCTTTGGTCGAGCTGGAAACGACCTCGCGGGTGGGCGCGTACCGGAGGCTGCGGCAAGTCACGGACCAGGACCTCGGCACGGAGGACCTTAGCCTGCCGGCGCGCAGCTTCGACACCATAGGCGTGGCATTGCCGGTGACGGCTGAGCAGGCGGCCGATCTGCAGGCTCACGGGCACGACCTGATGGGCAGCATTCACGCGCTGGAGCACGCGATGATCGCCCTGCTGCCGCTCTTCGCCCTGTGCGATCCGCACGATGTCGCGGGGCTGTCGCACCTGGCTCACCCCGACATGAGGGGGCAGGCGATCTTTGTGTGGGACGGCTATCCGGGAGGGGTGGGAATCTGTGAGGCGGTGTTTGAGCGCCTCGAGGAACTCATCTCAGCCACATCCAGGGCTGTTGCGGAATGCCCCTGCGAGAGCGGATGCCCGTCTTGCGTACAGTCGCCACAGTGCGGAGACGGCAATGTCCCGCTCGACAAGGCCGGTGCGGTGAGGCTCGCGCGATTGTGGCTGGCAGCGGAGGGATGAACGGGACGGCGTCGGCTATCGCTTGCGTCGCCGCAGCAACAGGCCGACAGGCCCCGGGGCCAGGATAAGAAGTGCGATGGGTAGTTCAGGCGTCGTCGGAGTCGTGAAGTCCCAGCCCATGTCGTCGAGCATGCCGATGGTGACGGGATCGACCTTGTGTATGGACGCGCCGAAGTTGGTTGACGGGTCCATGAGGTAGTCGGGGAAAGCTGTGGGGTCAAGATGACTGAGGCTGGACCCCGCGGCGAAGGTGCTGGGGGCATACAGTTTCACGGGCTTGCCGCCGTTGGCGGCTTCGGCGTCTGGCCCATCCCAGTAGACCGCGTTCGTGACGTTGGATGAGGAAACGGGCAGGGAGATCAACTGCTGCCCGCTGGAATTGGCCAGGAACTCATCGTAGATCACGGGCGATCCCTCGAACGCGAAGCTGCCGTTGCTGGCGAAGTTGCTCGCGAATCCCAAGCCGTGCGTGATCTCGTGCATGGCGACTGACACGAAGTCAATCTGGCTCGATGTCGGGGCAACATACGGGTTCAGGTCCCAGCTCTGCCCGGTCGACATCCACTGGTTGTAGAAAGTGATCGAGATGTCGGGGTTGCTTGGGTCAAGATTGTAGCCCGCCAGATGGTCGGCCAGAGCGCTGGGGTACCAGATCGACGGGGATGAGGGGCGGAAGTACTCGTATGGCGCAGCGGCGGCCAGCACGTTGCTGGCCGGGCTCCCAGTGCTGGCCCACATGGCGTCGATCGTGATCGTTCCGGTGAAACTGGCCGGCAGATACGTGTCCCACTCGCTCACGGCGTACTCGAACGCAGCTTCGCGCTGAAGGCCGGTGGGGGAGTTGTTGAAGCCGTTCCCCGCTGCGGAATCCCACTCAATCACGAAATCGGCGTAAAGCCTGACGGGGAGCAACGCCAGCAGGCATACAGACGCGAGAACGGCCATTCGGCGGGTGGGGCCACTCATGGTTGCACCCGGGCGGTCAGGAGGTATTTGCTGCCTCGTCGCCACAAAACAGTACCATACGCGGAGAGTTGGGTCAAGAACCTCGCTCCGGTCCCCAGGAACATCGCTTTTAGTCAGCGCCTTCAAAGGGTCGAGGCGCAGGCCGTGTGGAGGGGCCGGACTACGAGCGCAGCGAAGTATCCGGCCCCAGCCGTTCACCTCGCGCGGACGGCTGGGGCCGGATACAGTTGGCGGCCTGCGGCCGCCCAGACCGCCGATACGACTGGCGGTTTCACTACGGGATCGCTGGCTCTGCCAGCGGCACAAGTATTCGGCCCCAGCCGTGCGGGCGCGGCAAACGGTCGGCGCAACGCCCGTCCACGCGCCCCGGTTCGAGGCGGCCGGAGCTTCCTTCCCGCGGTACTGCGTCTCGCCGTCAGTCCGGCTGGACCTTGCGGACGCGGATCCCGGCGGCCACCTCGGCATCGAGCGCGATCACGGTCCTGTCGCTTTCGATGATGAGAGCGGGCTTCGTCTGTCGGACCCTCACCTTTTCGCCGGGGAAAATGCCCAGCGATGTAAGCCTGCCGAGGCGATGCTGCAGATGGCCCTCGGCGTGAGGGGCGCCATGCCCCCCGTGGCCGTGGTGCCTGTGCCCACCCGCTACATGCCTGCCGTGGTGCGGAAGATGCCCGCCTCCCATGAAGGCGATTATGCCGCGCTCACCGGCCTTCAGGTCGGTCAACGGCATGATCGCGGCCTCGACCTCGCGCGCGTGCGCCTCGCAACAGGCCCCCGGCGGGATCGGCCGTCCACGCGGACACTCAGTCGGGTGGCCGAGCAGCGTGCAGATGCTGCGCGTCAGCTCCGGGCTGACGATGTGTTCCAACTCGCACGCGATGTCGTCGTCCTCGCCTAGCTGAAAGTCGAGAACGTCCGTCAAGAGGCGCTCGGCCAGGCGATGTCGCCGCACGACCAGGAGCGCCTGCTCCTCACCGGCGGGCGTGAGACGCACGGTGTTGCCCTCGATCACCGCCAGTTCCCGCTCGGCGAGTGTCCGGGCCACCCCAGGCTCCAGCGCCTCCCAGACCGGGTCGTCCAGGGCGAGGTCTCGCCTCCCCTCCTCTATCGTCAGAACGTACAGCGCTTGGAGGGCTTCCTCCACGGGTGAACCTGTTGTCGGCATCAGCTTGTCATCTCCAAAGGCGCGAGGGTCCGCCGCATCAACTACGGCCCGAACACTTGGGACAACCCCAGCGCGCGAAACACGATGTTCACTACAGCCCCCGTGAGGACGGCTACGGGAAAGATGAAGGCGACGATGGCCGCGGCGGTCTTGAGGCCGCGTTCTTTCACCATGATGAAGAAACTGGCAATGCAGGGCACGAAAAGCGTGATCGTGACCATCGCCACCACCGTCTGCAGACCGTCGAGCTTGCCCCGCAAGCGCATGTCGAACAGCCCCGCCGCGCCGTAGTCGCGCCGCAGGAAGCCGATGAGAAAGGCCCTCGCGGCCTCCGGCGGCAGGCCCAGAAGCCCGCTGACGACCGGCTTGGCGACGTCCTCGATCCACACCAGCGCCCCGAGGCGACTGAGCGCAAACAGGATGAAGGTGCCTAATAGGAAGTAGGGCACCGCCTCGCGCAGGAACCACTCCACGCGCTGAACGGTCTTGACCGCCACGTTCGACAACTGCGGCAGGCGAACCAGTGGAATCTCGATGATGAAGTCGTCGCGCCCGCCGGGCAGCACGCGGTTCGCCAGTGTCCCGACGACGAGCATCTGCAGCCCGACGATTGCGAAGACCGCGATGACCGCCCAGCCGCCGATATTGCCCAGCATCCCCAGCACGACCCCTAGTTGAGCGGAGCATGGCACGCCGAGAGCCAGCAGGATGATGACGATGAGCTGCGACTTGCGGCTGTCCATGATGCGCGCAGTCAGGGTGGCCATCGTGCCGCACCCAAGGCCGAGCACCATCGGAAGGACGGCCTTGCCATTGAGGCCCATCAGCCGGAAGGTGCGGTTCGCCATCACGGTGAGCCGAGGCAGGTAGCCGGAGTCCTCCAGCACGCCGAAAAACAGGAAGAAGAAGCCGACGATGGGGAGCACGATGGCCACCGCGTAAGTCAGCCCCATCGTGATGAGACCGTATTCGCCCACGAGCATATCCTGGATCAGGGGCCAGGGTAGAAGGCGCATGAGCCAGTAATAGGCAAAGGGGTTGATGATGCCGCAAGCCTGTCGGGTCACGGTGAGAGAGGTGATGGTCAGCGAGTAGGGTCTATTTGCGGACGAAGGCATGACCGCCGCCGTGCAGGAGGAGTGATCCGCGCTCGGCTGCAGGAAGCCCTCAGCATGGAACTCGCCGGCTGGCGAGACGCTGCCCTCGTCCGCCGGCGGAGGCGGCTGCCCGGTGTCTGCGGCCTGCGAGGCTCCGTCCTGTGTCACGCGCAATTCGGGCGGTTGCGCCAGCGCCCCGGCGGGCTTGACTCGCCCTCTGATCTGGATCCGGTACTCATGGGCATCGCTGAACAGGGGTACGCGGCCCATCGAGTGCCACGTCGCCAGGACCTGCGCGCCCTGTGATCCGGCCCGCGCCTCCGGGCGGATAGTGACTCCCTGGTCGGTGACAATCGCCGCGACGCCGGAGCCGATCTCGAAGCTATCTCGCATGTCGGAACCGGTAACGGCGTACAGCACCCGTTCGGGGCTGCCGAACACCGAGTTCTCCAGGAAGTTCACGCACGTTCCCGCCCCCAGACGCCCGACGAGCAGGTACATCACATATAAAACGCCCAGCACAATGAGCGTGCCCCAAGCCGGGTGCATGCACGCCGCACTGACGCACTCCCGCAGGCGGGTCGGCGAGATCGCGCGGTGGGTCGTAACCTTCGCGGCGAGGGCTTCGACCTGTCCCCAGCGGCTGCGAGCGACCGCATAGCCGACGGCCCCCTGGAATTCGTCGTGCGCCCGCATGACGCGGGCGGCGACTCTCCCCGCGATCTCGGCGGGTAGCGCGGCCAGCGCCGCCTCGCGCGCCTCCTTCTCCGCAGTCAGCAGCGAGATCGCCTGCCATCGCCGGGCGGATGCGTTAGCGGGGAGAAGGCCGGCGATGTCGGAGGCAGCCGTCTCGAGGCCCCTGCGAAGCTCCAACAGCGGCTTCGCCGGTCGTGCCCGGTGGATCGCCTGGAAGAGCTGGCTGATGCCGCGCCTCTCGATGGCGACGGTGGGCACGACCTCGACCCCAAGGCGCTCCGCAAGGGCGCGCGTGTCGATCTCAATGCCCGCGCGCCGCGCTTCGTCCACCATGTTGAGGCAGACGACGAGGGGGACGCCGAAGTCCGCGAGTTGCGAGGTGATCTTCAGGCCGCGGGTGAGATGAGTAGCGTCGATCACCTGCACGACGACCTTATCGCCGGGGCGGACGAGGTAGTCGCGAGTGACGGCCTCATCCATCGACATAGGCTCCAGGTCGTTGACGCCCGGTGTATCGACGACTCGGCGCGCCGGCCCGAGGCCGCGCAGCCGGCCGGTCGAGATCTCGACCGTCGTGCCGGGGTAATTGGAGACTACCACGTAGGTGCCGGTCAGGAGGCCGAAGATCACGCTCTTGCCGACATTGGGATTGCCTATCAGAAGCACATCGGGGCTTTCGCCCTGTTCGGTCGGCTCATTCTGGGGGCGGCTACTCATCGCACCTGCTCGTACATCGGGCGCATAAGCCCGTGATTTCCACTTTGTGGTGCGTCTCGGCGAAACCGTGCTCGGCGCAAACACGCTGCAAGGCCGCCTCGATCTCGGGGGCGCAGAACTCGATGACCTCGCCGCAGCGGTCGCAAATCAGATGCTCGTGGTGGGTGTCTTCCGCAACAGCTTCGTAGTGGGTATGGCCTTCGGCGTAGATGACCTGACGGATAAGCCCGAGACGAGCGAGCTCGGGCAGGATGCGGTAGACCGTCGCGCGGGAGACGGGCTCGACAGCCGTGTGCAGCCTGGCTGCGAGATCGTCGGCGCTGAAATGGCCCTCCTCCGAGAGAATCTCGGCGATGACGACAGCGCGCTGGGGCGTCAACCGCAGATCGGACTTTGCGAGACGAGATCGAATTTCGGGTGGGATAGCTCTCATGGGTGAAGCGTAGGTCCGGCCCCCTGATGTTCCATTATGATACTGAGACGCAATCTCAATGTCAAGAGCAATAACGCCAAAGAGGCCGCCAATGTTTCCGGTGGCCTCATGGGCCTTGCTGCGTCGAAAATCGCCGTTTGCCTCTCCCCTCCCGGTACGGGAGGGGTGCCCGCGCAGCGGGCGGGGTAGGGCCGTTAGCCGTTCCCCCCTTCCCTACGAGGGAAGGGGGGCAGGGGGGATAGGAGGCCGTTAGCCGTCCCCCTCCCGGCACGGGCGGGGGACGGCCGTTTGGAGGGCAGGGGGGATAGGAGGCCGTTCCCCTCCCGACGCGCTACGTCGGGCTGTTATTGACGCTGCCCGCCTCGATCTCGCGCGTCAGGTTATCGATCTGCGGCACAACGACTGCGCTGTAGGCGTCCGAGGATTGGTGTATGGCCTCGCCGTTGTTCCCTGCAGCCCGTAGATCGTACACCGGGCGCGGGCTGGACCAAAACAGCCAGTAGCGGGTCGTGTTGAAGCTGTTACTGCCGACTTTGTAGGTGTAGTATTCGGGCACGACCGTCAGCGGGCCCTCGGCGGTCACGGAGTTGATCGGCACCGGAGTGTCGGCGCTCCACCCCATCACCTGGTGAGTCTCGACGTGCGCTTGTCCATCCGGCCCGGTGTAGTTGAAGGTGTGCAGCGTTCCGATTTGGCTCGGGGCGAAGACCACAATGCCGTTGGGATCGTCCTGCGAGGCGCCCGGCCAAGTGCCCCCATCAACCTGGAGGCTGGACACCGGCGGATAGTGAAGCGAGACGCTCGGGCTCCAGATCTTGTACATGATCGAGCTGCGCCCGTTGTTCGGACTCTGCGAGGCGCTGAAGTTGCGCCGCCAGAACACGACGAGTCTTTGCGACACTCCGTCTGCGTTGTCCCAGAACACGCTCGGGCTGTCGTCGTCCCCGCCAGCGTGCGTGATCCGGTAGACGTAAGGCGTATAGTCGGCATACACGAGCACGTCGACGATATTACTCCAATTGGCGTCTCCGGCGACCGGGTGGAAGACGCAGCGCGGGTCGCTCGGGTTGTCGATGTTGAACAGCGGCGCGGTGAAACGCACCGTCCCGGCCGCCGGATCGATCTCCAGGTTCACCGGAAGGGTCTGTCCCGCCACCTTTGCGTTCGGGTCGGCAAGGCTCGCGCCGCTGGTAGTGCCCGCCGGGAAGGTCGGCGCGCCATTGAGGGCGGTGAAAACCGGGACAACAGTGTACGTGCCCCGAACCCGATTGTATGTGTCCTGCGTGCCGGTCCAGCTCACCCCGTACATGCTCACGACGGGCGGTAAGCCATCGCCGCCGGTGTCGGTCACGATGCCCATGTAGAACTTGGGGTCGGAGGCGGCTGAAGCGGAATTGCGCCCGAAGTCGTTGCCCTTGCCGTCGTCGTGAATTTGCCAGTCGAGATGCCGCGAGTTGAAGACTTGCCGCAGGCCGTCGCCTTTGAGCTCCTCGCCCGGCGAAACGCCGCCGCCGATGGTGGGCAGGCTGGTGTTGTTCTGGACGCGCGTGAACGGCAGTTTGCCCCAGTTGTTGGTCTGCCACCCGCCCGGATTGGCCACGTCATTCGCGTTGAATTGCGTCCAGCAGATATCGGCGCTTTGCGAAGAGCGCGCGTAGCCGGAGAAGAACACGCTGACCACAGGCGCGGCGGTTGTGCCCATGGGCACCGCCCACGGCGACTTCGTGTAGGCGAACGGGCTGTGCGACGGCTTCTTGATCGAGTTGCCGCTGGAGTCGGTGACAACGTCGTTGCGCACGTCGCGACCGATCGCGTTGTAGACGGGAAGAGGAGCTTCATTGCTGTCCGTGACGCTGGCAGAGGGGTCGAATCGCCACCGATACCAGACGTCGCGCTGATCGCCGGTCCCGCTATCCCAGAAATACCAGTGCAGCCCTGTGGCGTCCACGAAGCCCTTGATATGCTCCTTGGGCAGGCCCGTCGAGAAGATCTGGCGGGTGGCCGCGCCGGCCCAGGTATTGCTGGTCGTCGTCCCGAACTGGAACGTGGACTGGGTTCCCCCCGCATGGTTGAGACGCTGATGCCAGACGATCCAGGCGTTGCCGTTGGCGTCACTGAAGGTGAACGGGCTTCCGTTGACCGTGCCCGCCGACCTGGGGTCGACGTCGATCGAGGTGCTCGTGATCGCCCGTGCGTCGAGGATATTGCCACTAGTGGTCTGCCACGCGTACCCGTACCAGTATGGATCGTTGGCGTCCGAGCCGGGGGGATACGAACCCGCGTTCGCGTACACCAGGTTCAGCGGCCAGTTCACTTGCGCGATGCCGGTTCCGCTGGTCGAGGGCGGAGCCGCGGCGTCTCGCGTCACCTGGGAGGTAGGCGTCGAAAGTGATGCGCGGTTCGTCTGCCAGATCACCTGCAGGTTGGTCGGGTAAGTGCCATTGGTGCCTTTATCAAACCGCGCCGTCGGGGCGGCGTCGGCTGAGTAGTAGTCGTTCTGCGGCATCCGGCTCTCGGTGACGCGCGTCTGCACGTCATAGATGGAGGTCGGCTCGAGCGGGATGTCGTTTTCCGGGTCGAAGACCGCGACCGAGGTGTTGGTGTCGGTGCCGCTGGACCGCTGCCAGAATTTGAGGTAGCCGTCCGTCGCGCTACCGTTGGCCAACGTATCCATGAAAGTGAGCAGGCTTCCTCGGCAGTTTCCCACCGGCTCGCCCATGAGCACCGGCTTGGCCTGGCTGCCCGCGCGCCAGGCGATCCATTCGGCCGCCGCATCGGGTTCGCCGGGAATCTGGGAGGGCATCGTTAAGTTTGCCGAACCTACCAGCGTGTTCTGGTCGGACTGGTACGGGAACAGCAAGCCGCCTGTCGCTCCGGCGGAGATACCCATCAGCCCGACCAGGCGCTCGCGAGTGTAGCGGCTCGCGTCGAAATCCGCTCGCATGAGAAGCGGGTCGCCGATCCCGCCGGGCGAGAGCAGAGCCGGGGTGCGGATGTTGCCGTCGTTGCCGACCGAGTATGGAACCATGACGGAAATGCTCGACCCGAAGGGCTTCATCCCCGCCGGCGGAGCCCCGACCGTGGTGTCGGGGTCGTTCTCGATGATCCCGGGGCTGACGCGGCCAAGATCAACGGTTGACTGCGTCGTAACCATCTCGACTTTGCGCGCTACCGAGACCTGCAGGTCGAAATTGTCATACTCCTCGCCCTCGAGGTCGCTCTCACGGATATTCGCGGTCGCAGGGGTGGCGTTCGGCCCCACCAGGGTCATGTTTGCGCCGCAGAACGGGCATTTTCCGAGCGTCGTCCCGAAGAGTGTGTTGCTATAGGTGGCTTCCTGCACGGTGAAAGCGTTCCCGCACGTGGGGCAGTAGTAATGGCCCGGACAGGTGACTGCCGTATAGGCTCCGCCGACCAGCTTGTAGGAGGCGCAGATCCCGGGCGAAGATGGCACGCCGGCGTTGTACACCGCCGCATGGAACTTGCCGCAGTCGGGGCAGCGGTAGTATGCGTCCCACGCCCCGTTGCCGGCGAACCGGGTCACTCCGGTCGTGCCGGGCCACGAGTAGCCCGACGGCAGTTGATCGAGCACAGCGCCGACCGGGAGGCTGTTGAATTCCGGCCCCGGAGATGGCCCGGTATACACGAACCCGCCCTGCACGCTGGTCGCCATGTCGTTCCACAGGACCTGACCGCCGCTATACCCCTGGTCGCTGGCATAAGCGTTGTCCCACACGTGCGTTCCCATGGGGATCGACGGGGACTGGAAGCGCGGGATGTCGACTTGCAAGGCCAACTGGGTCAACGAGCTTGCGCTGCCGGCAGGCGGGGGCGGGAGGAGCGTTCGCGAGTAATAGGCGACGTTCCCTGCCCCGTCCGAGCCTGCGATCGGGAACAGGTCCTCGGGACCGTATCTGACGCACGAATCGGGGATTGAGTAACGCTGTGTCCGTGAGGCCTCGATGGCGCCGGGGATCATCGCCAGCGCGGTGAGGGCCCCATGACACAGTCCGGCCGACTGCACCGCTCCGCCGAACAGCCCCGTCGATCCGAGGCCGGGCGTGACCGGCACTAGTGTGACGCCGTCGAACGGGCAGGTCGTGAGCGTTCCGTTGAAGATCGTGCCACAGCCGCCGTTCTCGCGAGGGCAGCGCAGCAGCGTGCCCGACCCGTCCATCAGATTGGTGACGGCAAGCGGGCGAGCCGTGGTCGTCGCCCCGGGGACGAACTCCGGGCTGGTGACGTTCCCGCCGCCGGCGGCGACCGTGCCGATGACGGCTCGTGGATAGGCGCTGTTCGCGATCTCCGTCGTGGCCGGCGAAGGCACGGTCCCGTCCCCGTGCTGCCAGGTATCACCCGTCAGCGGCACTTTCACGCGGCTGGACATGAACGAGGACTGCAGGTGGGAGGGAGGCCAGGCGAAGGTGTTAGTGGTCGTCCCTGCGGCGGCCTTCGCGATGTTTGCGTTGCTCACGGGGGCGGCGGTGTCGTACTGCCACTCAGCGCCGGTGCGATAGTAGTAGCACCCGGTAACCTGCGTCAGTTGGCCCGCCCCGTTGCGGGCGTCTGTTGTGGCGTTGTTTGCGTGCCGCCATTGCACCGAAATCGTGCCGCGACCGACTCGGTCCGCCAAAATCGGCATCGGCGTGGCCGCCCCCTGGACGACCGGCGCGGGAGTAGTGCCCCCAGCCACAGTCCATGTGCCGCCCGGAAGGTCTGTCGTCGCGTTGGCCCCCTGATACTCCGCCGCGCCACCGGCCGGGCCATTCGTGATACACCAGTTGGCGCCGTTCCACCACAGCGAGTATGAGTTCGGGTTCGTGTAGACCGGCTCGTTCGCGTTGGTATTCACCGTCCAGACGTAAACGCCGTTGGCGTTCGCGTCGCCGGCTCCCCAGACCAGCCACGACGCCGGTGTCGGCGGATTCGACGGCGGCAACTTACCCCCCACCGTGTCCGGCAGTAGCTGCAGCGGGGATTTATAGTCGGCGAACACACGGCCGTTGTTGTCAATGCTGAACGCCGGCCTCGCCGACCAGATGCTCCCCCAATTCTGCGCGCTGGTCGGGGCCGTGAATAAGGTGCTGTTAAGGAATGTAGTGACCGGAGTGTTGGTCACGTCCCAAGTCGGCGGAGAGGGTGGCACGAGGAACTGGCCGGCCTCCGTCCATGTCCCCCAAAGCCCGGGCGTGTCAGCGGACGAAGAGATCGGCGGCAGCATGTCCACCGGCTTCGGCAGGAGGCAGCCGTTGGCGATAACGGTAAAGGTGATCCGCCTGGTGAAGAAGTCGCCCGCCTGCGGGGTGTTTTGCATCATCCGCGGACACTCGATGCGCGCGGCCCCGCTATTCGTGACGATGTTCCAGTAGGGCTGGGTCGCCATGTCTGTAGGGCTCGCCGCGCTGTCGCCGGTCTGATCGGTATCCAGGTAGAAATCCCATCCGTACGTCTGGCTGTAGACCATGATGACAACACGGTAGGTCGGATTTCCGGTGGCGGTCCGGTCACAGTACTCCTCGGCCTGGAGGATGGTCCAGGTGTCGCCGTCCGACACCAGGCTCGGGTTGAGGTGAACCTTCCACGCATCCTGAAGGACCCCCGTGATGTTCGGGTTGATGCGCGTAGTGTCGTTGGCGCAGTCGCCGCCCGTGGGGGTCATGATGCCCCGCGCCGGATGGTTGGTGTCGATGCTATCCGTGCTGAGCGTGGCCCGCGCGATCGGATAGCTTGCTCCTGGCTCAAGCACTTGGAAGCGAGCGCTGTCGCCAGTAGCGGTCGATCCGGTGATGCAGTTCAGCCCGGTCAGGCTGGCAGCGGCTACCCGCAGAACCGACCCCCAAGCGTCGGTGCTGATGTTCAAAGGTTGCGAGTACGCCGTGTGAGTGCTGGGATGGAGAGAGCGGCCCACATAGAACCGCCCATGCGGATTGTTGTTCAGATCGCGGTAACAAAAGTCGCCGACGGTCAGGTTGCCGGTGTCGATGGGTGAGAGGCTGAGCAACCGCTGGGTCGGGGACAGCGCCGGCTGCAACGCCACGCCGCCGCCGTGAACCCCCCAGGGATTAGGGCAGGTGCCCGGGTTATCCTGAGAGTAGCCGCACTGCGGGCAGACGTACCGCGAATGGAAGTTTGCGCAGTTCCACTGCAGGCTGGCGGTATCAGTCATGAACGGCTGGCCGATGTCAACGGGACCATAGTAGACGCGAACATCCCCTGCTGCCGCGGCCACAGCCGTGACAACGAGAAGAGCCACGAGTGGGATGACGAATGCTGGTCTGCTCATCTGTGTCGACCCCTGTCTCCGTCGCGAACTGTGCTCCGGTCCCCGGCTTGTCTGTGTCTTCGCGCTTGCCATCGCCCCGCTCGGCCCCCTGAACGGCCCTACCCCGTCTCGCCCCGCCCACAACGCGGGACGGCCACCCCTCCCGTGCCGGGAGGGGAACGGCTAACGGCGATTGACGGAAATGATCGCGTCTCTTGTTTCCAACCCCACCACCCTCTCGCATCATGTGGTCGCGCCATTTATGGCGCGAAACGCGCGGTGAACCGCGCATCCACAGGAAAGGCAAGAGGAGATACCCTCTCCACGCGTCGAGTTTCGAGACAGCTCTCATGCCGGGTTCCGGCACTCTGAGACGATGAAAAGGCGACGGCCCTACCCCGTCCCCGCTGCGCGGGGACACCCCTCCCGTTCCGGGAGGGGAGAGGCAAACGGCGATTCCCGCGCAGCAGGAAACTGCTGCGGTTCTCCCCTCTCCGCTTGCGGAGAGGACGTGGCCGCCGTGGGCGGCCGAGGGGGTGAGGTCGCCGTTCGCCCGGCTAACGGCGATTGACGGAAATGATCGCGTCTCTTGTTTCCAACCCCACCACCCTCTCGCATCATGTGGCCGCGCCATTTATGGCGCGAAGCGCACGGTGAACCGCGCATCCACAGGAAAGGCAAGAGGAGATACCCTCTCCACGCGCCGAGTTTCGAGGCAGCTCTCATGCCGGGTTCCGGCACTTTGAGACGATGAGAATGACGGCGATGGCGGGCGAGACGCCCGCCCCACGCGCGACAGGATTGTCGCGCCCACTCCATTTTCGGGCACCCATCCCATACCGGGAGGGGAGAGGCAAACGGCGATTCCCGCGCAACAGGAAACTGCTGCGGTTCTCCCCTCTCCGCTTGCGGAGAGGGGCCGGGGGTGAGGTCGCCGTTCGCCCGGCAAACGGCGATTCCCGCGCAGCAGGGAACTGCTGCGGTTCTCCCCTCTCCTGGCTGCCGTATGCCAGGAGAGGGGCCGGGGGTGAGGTCGCCGTTCGCCTCAGTACCGCTCCGCGTATGCGGGCTGACTCAGCGGATCGGCCCAGTCCACGGCCCTCGGGTCGGGGACGATGCTGCGCGTGTCCACGTATTTCTGGTACAGCGTCGGGTCGAGGTCGCCGGCTCCCGGCGGCACGAGATTGCCCAGGCCATCGGTGATGCGCGTCACCACCTCGAAGACTTCGCTGCCTAGCGAAGTGCCGCTGAGGCCGGGCGCGTTTTGGTGTGTGAAGTGCTCGACGAGCGGAGCCATGGTGGTAATCAGGTGCCGGCCGTCCGGCAGCCGCTTGGCGCACCACGGATCGAGAACCTTGTTGATCGTCTGGCCGGAGGCCAACGTGAAATAGGCCATGCGATAAGCAGTATTGGGGTTGACGTAATCGTTTTGATTGAAATACCACACCGGGTCATCGGGGCTTGGCGTGGTCGGCGCTACGCGCGCCCAACTGTTCCCCGAGTTGTCACTTGGGTCCACGTTCATCGCGAAATCGAACACTCCCGCGCCGCTGGTTGCGGCGGTGAGCGGCGCCGGGGTCAACGCGTTCAGCCGCCCGAGGTAGTGCGACGCGGCAACAGTCACGTACTGGCGAGTGCCCACGGTGGAGTACTCCGCGTGCCGGATGTTGCTGAAGATCAGCGGGTTCATAACCCACGACGCGGTGGCGTTGTCATAGATCGTGTATAGCCAGCACCAATACTGCCAGGTCGCGCTGGCGTCTCGCGACGGTGTGCCAACCCCGTTTGTGCCATAGGTGTTATGCCAGATGTTCAGGCTGCGCACCGGGTTGAGAATGCGGCTGTAGTTGTCGAGGATGACCAGTTGATTCAGGTTCGAAGCCGTGCACAGGTACCCGATGCAGTTCTGCGAGTCGCGCGGGTCGAAGATCGGCTGCGCGCTCGTGTACTCGATGCGCGCGATCTGGCTGGGGTTCGAGCCCAGCCGGGCCTGCGTCGGGGACAGGACGCGAATGCGGTGTTTTTGGACGATCATCGGATTGGTCGCGGACATCGGGACCCTGACTGTCGCGATGTCGATGACGCGCGCGTTGCCGGCGTCGGCGATGACTGTATGCCAGGTGACCTCGGGGATGCCGTCCGGGCCGACAGCGCCCGTCGTGTTGTTGTAGAAGTCCTCCCAGGTGGTCACGTACCGCCACACGTCGGCCGGCCGGGACAGATGCGCCTTGGTCGGATTGGGACCGTTGGCGGAGCCGTAGTCCGGACTGGTCCAGTAATCGACGGGGATGATCGTGCCGTTCTTGACACCCACGTCCAGCGGCCAGACGATGTTGCCGAGCTGGTCGATCTCGACCACGCGATTGTTGCCGGTGTCGCACACGAGATAGTGGTTGCCCGTGCCCAGCGGGATGATGGTGTCGAGGCCGAGTTTGGTCGCCTTCGCCGGGCGGTTGAATGCTTCCGGCGTCAGCGTCCCGGCGGTCCCGGTAGCCTGCGGGTCTTGGTCGGCGCGGGGGCTGCGGGTCCCCAGGCATACCCACCACGGCTGCCCCTGGCGCACCTCCATCACGCGTGTGTTGTCGCAGACGAGTGTCGTGCGAGACCCGAGCGCGCTGACGAAGCCGAACTTGCCGGCCGAAGGCCCAAGCTGATCGGGATTGGCGGCGAGCACGCACCGCAACCCGACGAACACGTTGTCGCCGCTGACGGTTGGGGACGAACTGACCACCGGCACCAGGGTCGAGGGGTAAGTGCTCGACTCAGGCACCACGGGAGCGACGCGATTGCCGGAACCCGCGCCTGTTGCCGGGTTCACGTCGATGCTCAGCATCGTTTCGTTCCTAGCCAGCGGCCACGGCCAGGCGTTCGCATCAAGCGGGGAGATGATGGTGGCCCCACCGCCGCGGTAGCCTTCCGTCCCCACGAACAGACTGCTCGCCGCGACTGCCGGAGAGGAGATCGCCGGCCCGAAATAGACCGGCACCTGCTGGCGCTCCGCAGGCACGTTGCGCCCGGCGTCCGGGACCGACTCCCAGCCGCCCAGGTCCTCGTTCCAGCCCGTGTACTGAACGATGACCTCTTGCCCCGGCGGCAGTGCATGGGCCCCCGCGCCATCGGTGACGGTCGCCGCGCGCAAGTCGACCCAGCCGTCCGGCACGCAGTTGGCCCCGCCGAAGCTCACGGAGGTCTCAGGGAACGCGACCCCGGCGACCGGCGTGCCGTCAGGCGTCGTGATACTGACCGTGGCGTTCTGCACGGGGTTGCGCTTCAGTTTGATGAAGCCGGGAACGTAAGCAAATGTTGCAATGGCCGGCACGACGTGCGGCTCGTTCGTGACGGTGGTGAAGACGCCGGTGCCGGCGCCTGTCTCCAGACCATAGGTGACCAGGATTGCCTTCCCCGCCACCTGCCCCGAGTTCGCGGCCCCGAAGGTGATGAACCGCCCTCGGTAGTCGGCCTTGTCGTCGGGCTGCGGGGTGATCGCGCCGGAGCCGTTGGCGAGGGTGACGCTCACGCTGCCGGGTTGGATCGAGCAGCCGTCATTGACGCCCGCCGGCCCCAGTTGAACGGTCAGGGTGGGCTGCGTCTTTAGACCGTATACCTCGCCATGAACGTCCGAGCCACGGTTCATGGCCAGGGCCGCATAGGCGGTTCCGCTGGAAGCCGCCGGGGAACTCGCGCGGCTGTAGTCGGTGCCGCCCGCCGGATTGAACACCCATCGCGGCCGTCCGCTGCTGGCGTCGATCCCGTCGACCGCGCCGCCGGTGGCACCGACCGCGTAAACGTTCGAGACGACGACCGGTCCGTCGACGGCCTTATGCGTCGCGGCCGATAGCGTGGTGCTGTGAGCGTACTGCCAGCGCATCGGACCGGGGAGAGACGCTGTGGAGGTCGTTGTGCCGGCGGTCAGCGTGATCGGCACGCCGGTCTGCCGCACCAACGGGTCTGAGTATAACGAGGTAGGCCCGCCCCACGGCGCGTCCAGCAGCGCCCGAACGGCCTGGATGTTCTGGAAGAGGGTGTACGAGTTTCCGTCCGTGCCTGCCACAGAGGCAGTCTGACTCCCGGTACCGAAAGCCACTCCGTCCGCACGGGTCGCGGTGCCCCAGGTTTGTGAACCGCGGACGCAGTAGTAATTGCTGTTGAGTGTGTAGTAGCAGCCGTTCGGCCCAGCGCTGTTGTACGGCGTCGGCACGAGGGCGTAGTCGCTCCCCCCTGTGCTTGCGCTCACCTGGAACGACGCCCCGCCCGAATCGACTATCGAGACAGGCGTGCCGAACATCACAACCGCCTCGGCCGCCACCCCGTTGGGGCCCTCAGCCGCGCTGGTCACAGCCGGCGCCGGCGTAGGCTCCGGCGGAAGCTCCGAAGCCGGATTGGACACCCAGTTGGGATCGTGGAAGCACGGCAGCAGTCGGCGGTCGGGCGGTTTGTAGTTCGCCGGGAGAATCGCTGTTCCCCCAGCCCCGCCGGCATCGACCGCACCGTTCTGGTCGAGGTCCGGGTCGGGGTAGACATAGCGGTAGCCCTGGTTGGGCAGATTCAACCCCGCCGCAAACGCGCCGATCGCATGGTTGGGCACCTGCCCGCCTGTCCGCGCATCGAAGACATGCACCCGTCCGTAAGTCCCGTTCGGGCCACTGGCAAGCCCCTGGCAATACTCGGACGCGAGCACGAATACATACCCGTTCGAGACGACCGGCGTCGAAAGATCGACCACCGCGGAGCTCGGGTTGATGCCGCTGGCGTCTGCGGAGTAGCTCGTGGCGTTGTACTGCCAAAGCAGAGTGCCGCCGGCGATGGACGTGATCGCGTTGCTCCCCTGCGCCGCGTAGCAGGTCACCTGGCCGGAAGTTGCAGTCCCGCTCGCCGGCACCGTGCTCACCAGCACGCACCGGACCGGCACATCGGCGCCACCCGCTCCCAGCGGCATGTTGACGGTCGCCACAGTCGGCGAGGACCACCGCGGCGTTCCCGGAAGCGCCAGCCGCCACATCAGGTTATACGGCTGCCCGTTCGTCCCGATGCTCGTGGGGACGGCGCGCAGGCATATAAGCTGCGGGGCTACGCCATTCTGCGAGGTCAACGACACCGCGTACACGTAGTCGCCATCCACCACCGGCGATGACACGACCCAGCCGATCTCGTTCTGGCCGACGCCGGTGCCGTTCGGTTCCGTCGGGCCGGGGTATTGCCACAGGATGTCGAGCGGTCCCGTCGCGGTGGCGCGGGCCGAGAATGCCCGGCCGCTTGGCACGGCGCGCGCCTGCGACCAGCCGCCCGCCCACGCCATGGCGTTGTAGGCGAGCTCCAAGTCCGGCAACTGCGTCGAAGCATCCGGGTCCGAGGCCCCGGCAAGCGTCCATTGCTGGATGTCATAGCCGCAGTCGTTCGAGGTGACGAGCATCCCGCCGTCGCCTATCGAGGCCACACACACACTCGGGGCGAGGGGATTGGGCGCGCCGGTCCCGTTGTCATAGCACACGAGCGGCTGCAGGTCATGCGCCCCCAGAATGTTGGTGATCGCCCCGGAGGTGCGGTCGATGGCGCTGCGCAGATTGGTGGTGGCGCCCAGCGCGCTCACGCCTGCGGCGTTCATAGGCAACGGAGTGTTGAAGATCGGGTGCGTGTTGTCCACCGGCAAGAGGTTCAACGCGTTGGCGGCGGGACTTGTGAACTGGAACGCCACCTGGTTCACATTCTGCCCCGGAACTCGCCCAACCGGCGGCTCGAAGTTCGTGACGCTTGTTCCGGCTGCATTCCCCGCGGCGTCGATCAGGTGGTTATCGACCCAGATCAACGCCCCGCGCAGCGCGGCCCGTCTGAGACCGTCGGCAAGAGCGGGGTCGGTCGTTGACAGACTCAACGCGCTCCAGCAAATGTAGATCACATCGAACTGATCCAGGCGTTTGGCATTGGCGTCGTTGAGTTCGACCTCCCAGTAAGCCGGCAGATGCTTGGGCAACGGCGATCCGATGTTGATGCCTGCGCCGGGACCGGCGGTCCAGTAGTTGGCCGCCGCATTCGGCCCATGGTTCGGATCGGTCCAGCGGTTGTACGCCACCTGGTCTAACGGGCCGGCCAACGGATTGATGAAATCCCAGCCTTGCGGCTTGGCGCTCGCCCGGATAAGCGAGAGGAAGATGTAGGCGTTCGGGTTGATCCCGCCCCCCGAAGGGAGAAGCACGCACGCGCGAATCGGCCGCTGGGGATGTGAGTAATCCAGCGTCATCCGTTGAGCGAAGGCCTGCCCGCATAGGCTCAAGATGATGGCGGGAACGAGCAGAATCGGCAGGAACTTCAAACGGGCCTGCATGGCCGTCTACCTCCACGGGACCACAGAACGATGAGGTTTGCTCACGTTGACGCGTCTGCCCGCTGTGGCGAGTTCACTCGCCAAGGCGAGTCTACTCGCCATAGTAGATGAGGTCGGGGCTCACCGGCAGGCAAGGAGCCTTGGGTAAGTTCGCCCAGTTCGTGGCGCGCAGCGTGGTCGCGTAGCGCGTGTTGGACGAGGACAAGACCGTGGGCGCCTGATCGCGCGCGGCGGAGAGCGTCTCATCATAATAGTAGCTGATTGTCCCCCAACCCAGAGCTGGGCCGTTGCCACCGCTGCCGTTGAAGAAGACCGGATACGCCCACTTGTCCGTCCAGTCGCGCACGGAATCCGGCGGCGCGGTGAAGTTCTCCGTAATGGCGCCCACGACCGATATGGCGTAGTTGTAGCGCCGTGAGGCTGCGACGTTCATGGCCTCGCCGCCGCTGATGATCCCGTCGCCGTTGGTGTCGGAACTCGTCGTCGTCGGGTCGAAATACGCGCCGGGGATGACGAACCAACACCCGGTCTGCGCGTACACGATCGCGCGGACCTTGGCGTAGATAGTGCCTGCCGGGCACGAGGTGGCCGACGAGCCCGTCCCGATCGAATCATACTCCTGGACTTTGAAGCACTTCAGCCAGTAGTCGGCAGCGCCCATCGACATCCGCGGATCGGAGTATACGAGCGACAGCACATTCACATCGCCCGGTGAGGTGGAGATCATGGACGAGCCCGACTGAATCGGGATGTTCCAGGTGTTGGCCAGATACTGGCTCGCGCTCGGCCACTGCGGTGAAAGCCATGGCGCGGACCACGCGTTAGGCACCGCCCCGCTGGTCGGAAGCAGCGCCCCATACGGCGCGAAAATGAAGTTGTAAATGTTGCCGCTGGCATCCGTGCCGAACGGATACGGCGCCATCGCCTGATAGGCCCAGGTGGTAGGGTCCGTGGCGCTGCCCGATTTGTTGATCTGCCCCACATTCATTGAAATGGCCGCAGGTCCGGGGTCCGCTCCCATCTGCCGGGCGACCACCTGGATCGTGCTGCCTGCCGGCACCGACTTGCCGAAGGCGAAGCGCGTGTAGATCTGCCCCTGCGAGCCGGGGCTGAGGACCCAGTGCTGGTCTGAGGGTGAGGGGTTGGTCGTGTCGTCAGCGGCCGCCGAGGCCATCCCGGCGGTGATCTGCGGCACGATCTGGGTCGGATTCAGGCATACGCAGTCGTTGGCGAGGAGCGCCACCTTCGGCGTATCTTCGTCCGTCACCCCGCCTGCCGGGTCGTAGTTGCCGTCATCTTGCGCCTTGCGCGTCCAGCGGTCCTGAGGTGAGAGGAGCTGCCCGTCGATGTAGATCGTCGCTCCCGACACCACGGTCGTGCTGAACCCGTCATCGCGCCATGTGGCGAACGGTGTGGTCAGCTTGCGCCGCGAGGGAAGCTCGCCTTTGACGCGGATGTTGCCCTCGGCGTAGATTACGCCGTTTTGCGGGTAGTCCACCACCATGACGTTGCGGCCCGAATCGTCGCCGAAATTCCCCGAGGGTGGATTGGGGTCGCCGACCTGCCAGCGCTTGTCGTGCCGCGTGATCTTGATCCCCGGCTGCCCGGCCTGATGATGCGGCCACCAGAGCGTGCCGGTAGCGTCGGGGGAGGTGGGCGTAGCGGCGGTGTCGGCGGTATAAGTGCCGTACCCCAGCGTCGCGACCTCGGTGGGGAAGAACTCGATCTCCACCGCGCGCGGAGCGTAGGTCGTATAAGTTGCATTCCAGCCGCTGTCGCCGGCGCGCGGATCGCGGGGCGACAGATTGCGCATCCAGTCGTCCATCAGCGCGGTCAGGTCATGGGTGGACGCGCCGGTGTTCGGATCGTAGGTCGCGAACTGCACATCCGCGGTATTGTCCACGTAAATTCCGGCGCCGTAACCGTAGCTCCCGGAGTTCACATAGGTGTTGGTCGTGGGGTTGAGGGTCGGGCGGCCGGAGTCTCGCGTGAGCGCGTGGTACCGGTCTGCGCCGCTCACCGCGTTCCCGGTGAAGATGTCCGGGGCGTTGAGCTGCTTCGCGAATCGCGAATTCCCCTGCGCGTCCAAGCCGTTGACGCCGTCGTGGACAACTCCGTTGACCGTGTCGAAACCGGAGGAGAGGGTTGACGGAGTGATGCGGCTCGGCGTGCCGTCGTTGACCGTGACCGCCCCGCTGTACGGAAGTCGCTCGCTGATTCCGCCGGAGACCTCGAGGGTGTCGCTGCGGGGATACCCGCTGGTCATGTCCGTGTCCGAGACCGCCGGAGCCGTGGTCAGAGAGATCTGCAGGCTGCTGTAGTCAGCCGTGGGCGTCGCCGAGGTCGAGAGGGTGTCGCCCTCCATCGTGATCGGTATGTTCGACTTGATCGGGCCGTGGAAGCCGCTGACGATGAAGTCGCCCCGCTGGCTGATTGGCACTGCCGAAGGGGCCGATGTGCGGTCGACGCTCAAGAGACGCTGACCTGTGATCGGATCCACCCAGTTGACCATACTGATCCACGGCGCGATGCCCAACACCGCCGCCCGCCCGGAATGCACCTTATCGGTGACGAACATGAGGTTCTCGGTCAGTCCGATCGGCTTGTACGCCGTCAGTTTGCGCCAGACTGTCGGCCCCTCGTCGAGGTGCCCCTCGGACTCGATCTTGATGTACTTGGCATTCGTATCGACGGTCGTCGGCACAGTGCCTCCGGTAGGGACGACCGGAAGCGGACTGTAGCTGACCCGCAGAAGGACGTGGCCCCGGCCCATGTACTCGTTGTCGAGCAGCGTGGGCGTGGTGTTGCCCCGCGAAACCACATCCGGGTACCGCGTGAAGCCGTAGCGCACGAAATCCCCGGGCGCTGCGGGGGTCCCCAGGCGCTGCGGACACAGGCCGTGGTCGATCTCATCCTGGGTGTAATAGTCGTCGTCCGTGCCCTGTGCGAGGTCCGGACCCCAGAAGCCCACATCATAGCCGGTGACATTCCCGTTGGCGTCCACGTACTCGGCCGGTGGGACGGCCCAGGTCGAGGGATCGCTCACGTTCTCGGTACCGACCGCGGGCTTGAACGGCGGCCGCCAGTCCGCGCCGAGGGCGCTTTGCTGAAGCATCGTGTCGGCAAGCCGCACGCCGGCATCGGCGAGGGCCTGCGCCGCCGCGGTGTCGGTGCTGCGCGTCGTCTGCCCCTGGTTGTACACGACCACCGAGACGAACAGGATGCCGACGAGCAGGATCGCCATCATCAGCAAGACGGCCACGAGCAGCGTCTGGCCTCTGTGTCTGCCCTGTTGCGGTAGCGTGAGACTGATTGCACTTCGCATGGACATCGACGCCTCGCCTCTTCTACCTTCGCCTGTGCGCATGATCGCCTGAATATGCCGCAACCCCTCGGTCGCGCCCAACGAACGGTCGGAACCCGACAAACAATCGGAACCCGACAAACAATCGGAACCCGACAAACGATCGGAACCCGACAAACAATCGGGTACGGCTACCGCCCCATGTTCTGCACGGATATCTGGTCTCGCAACTCGATCTTCGCCGGATGCTCGTTGGTGGGGATCACTTGCGCGTCCGGGTTGGTCGTATCCGGCTCGAAGTCGGTGTACTGCTGCAACTGCAATGTCACGTTGACGATGTCGCGCGTCCAATAGTCGGCGCGAATGGTGTCATCGACGTTCGAGGTCGGGTCGAAATTGGTGCGTGCGTAGTATTGGATGTCGATCCAGAAGCCGCTGAGAACGCCCGCCGCGCCGTACTGGTCCGGGCTGGGCGGCTGGTAGCGGGCGAAGCGCACTTCGGCGCTGCGGTTGTTCGGGTCCATGACGACCGCGAACTGTGTGACCCCCATCTCCGCCTGATCGGTGTCGGTCGTCGGCGTGTACTCGATAGTCTGCGAGATGCCGTTGGTGCCGGCATAGACCGCGGTGACCCACACTCGGACCGAACTCGGCACGATCTTGGCCGGGTTGCCGCCGCCCGCTTCCGGGTTGATGCGGTAAGCGACGGGCATCCGGGCATCTCCGGTCATGGTCGGTGTGGGCGGGTTGATCGCGAAGATGTCCGTCGCCGTCGTTGGCGAGGCGGACACATCGGTATTCGTCATGGCGACCGAGTAGATGCCCAGGCCGGGGTCCGTACCGACCGAGTTCACCGTGGCCCTGCGATTCTCGTACTGCCCGACGCGCACCGTGCCGGCGGTCGAGTCCCACGTCACGGGCATCACGCGGCCGGTGGTGTAGCTGTCCAGGTAGCACGTCAGCGCGTTGCCCGCGCTGGCCAGACTGCGGTACACGATGATACGCGGGTCGAGGGCGCTCTCGAGCAACGCGGTCGCGGGCAGGGGGGCGATACCGTTGCCGAATTGCCCCAGCCAGTTCCCGTACTTGGCGGTGTAAAGATACCCGTCGTCATTCGGGGTCAGATACTCGCCCACCACCCGCTGGGGGGTGAACTGAATGCCGGGGAACAGGTAGTGCAGATCGGCGGGCGACACCGAAGGATCGGTCGGGTAGTAATACCCCGGCCAGGTCTGCACGGGGTCCTGCGCGTAAACGGTCATCGAGGGCACGATGTCGCAGTTGTCCTTCGGAGTCATCGCGTTGCTGCTCTGAACGGTGAAGGTCCAAACGTTCGTGGTAGGATTCTGGACGTAGGTGCCGTCTTGCCGGTAGAGCACGAACGGGTTGGTGACGCTGTGCTCCTGCGCCGAGTTGAGCAATTGTACGCAGAACCGTGTCGCCAGGATCTGATTGTTCGACGCCCCGGTCATCCGGGGGCGCAGCGGCTGAAGTAGAACGCCGTTCTGGTCGCGGGCAGGCGGGACGAAGACGACCTGCGAGTAGTCCGGGATGTTGCCGGTCGACAAGACGATGACCGGCGTGGGGTACACGTACATCGCCTGCGAAAGCTCGCGATGGATCTGTTCGATCGCCAGGCGGGCGGCATCCTGCATGCGAACCTGAGAGCGGCCGCGTGTGGCCATGTCCATGCCGATCATCATCGGTGCAAACAGCAAGCCGAAGAGGATGACCAGCACGGCCAGGACTACGAGGACTTCGACTAGAGTGAACCCCCGTCGACGGGGGAGGCCAACTCTCACGCATACCACCTTCTTGGGTGCTTGCCGGACCCCACCAAGGGGCGTCGCACCGGCGTCACATCCGCTCCACTATCCTTGAGCGGCCGGGCCGCTCGCCCCCCTGCTCCCGCCGCCATAGCCTGGCTAATTCTGTTCCTTGATCCGCCACGCCGCGGCGGGCGGCATGGTATGACCCGTATCCCGCATTACCGCTTCAGGTATGCAGACCACAGACCCGTCCCAAAACAGCACGTTGTACTGGCCGTCCCCGCCGCGCGTGTACGTGTCCGCGTGGTAGTCGCACCAGGTGACCACGGTCTGGTCGTCGGGCTGCCAGTTCAGGTCCGGGGTCGTCGGTGGCTGCGGGTAACTCTGGCCCGTGCCCGCCGGCGCGCAAGCCGTCAACTGGCGGTAATAGTCGGGATCGCTCGAGAGCACGCCCCGCGTCGACAGGTACTTGTACTGGTTGAACGTCCCGTAGGCGGTGCTGTCGGTCTCGACCGTGGTGTCGCGCCCGTCGTAGCTGTGCAGATAGAGCGGATCGCTCGCGAACACCATAACCGCGCGCGGACAGTGCAGGGCATTGCGGTCGGTGAGGTAATCGCCCGTAAGCAGCCCTGCGAGACCCGTCCCGATCGGCGTCGCGGTGTCGAGAGAGCCCGAGGCGGAAGCCGGATCGAGGTAATAGGGCGGAACCCCGTGCTCGTCAAGATAATACAGCTTCAGCCCCTGCCCGATTCGCTGCAGGCGGCTCGTGCAGGCCATGATCTGGTTGCCCTCGCGAAGGCTCTTGAATACGGGGAAGATGAGGGCCATGAGAATGACCATGATCGCGATGACGGTCAGCAGTTCCAGCAGCGTGAACCCCTGATTGCTCGCCCGGTAGCGGGGACGCGAACCGCCGACTTGGTGTCGAACCGTCACTTGGCTGGGCCGTGTCATGCTAGTCATTGTCGCTTCCGCCGCCGTATGCTATCCCGTGTGAGTCGCCGTGTCCCTCAAAATTGTCGCGTGGGGCAGGCGTCTCGCCTGCCAAGGCCGTTCGCCCGCTACCGGATGGTCGCCGGGTAGGCCGGCACCAAACAGCTATCAACGTCCACATATCGAAGCTTACCCCGCTGCGCCCGCCACCAACCTCGCACCTTGACCGAGACCCCTCGCACGGCGATGATGTCTTTCACGTTGGGGTTGTTCAGCGCAATTTGGAACGTCCCGTCGGCGACAACGTGCAACTCGCCGGTGACTCGCTGCGGCAGAACCGGCGGCGTCGCGTTCGGGTCGCCGCCCCATGTGTAGTCCACGCTGACCGTCTGCCCCACCGAACTGGAGGGGAAGTTCAAGGTCGTTGTCGTATTGGCGCCGGTCGGCCACGCGATGTCATACCAGCGGTAGTTCACCGAAGTCTTATCCGCATAGGCGTTGGCGATCAACTTCGGGATGAACGTCGACGGCGCACTGGTGACCTGCAGGGAGTGCTGGTCGAGTGTGCGGTAATAGAACCGGCAAACATGGCCCAGACAGCCGCTCCCGGTGGGGATCGTCACGATGCCGTTCACGTAATCGAGCGTCAGCGTGCCGTCCGCATCCGAATATGACTGGCCGTCCGTAAGATCGATGGCGAGAATGTGCACCGGCTTGTCCAACGGATTGCCGCCGAAGTCCTCGTCGAGCAGCGGATTCTCGGAATCGACGCCGCCCACCGAGAGGGTGACCGTGTAGGGCGGCCCCTGGTTGGTCGCAGGGGCCTGCCGATCCTCCGACACCATCAACTCGCGCCGGCCGCCCACGGGGACATTGCCGGGCCATCCCGTTCGCAAGGAGTAGTCCACGCAAAGCTCCCGCCCCTGGTCCGCGGGGTTGAACAGCAGCGTCGCGCCGTAGTTGGACTCGACGTAGAAACTCCCCGCCGCCGGCTGCGGGTTGCCGGAGGCATAGCCGATGCCCGGGTCCGAGCCGGTCGCATCCCCGAATGTGAACGGCACGACGAGCCAGGCGCGACACTGGTCTACCATCAGCCCGCCGAACGTGATTCCCGAGGTAAGCGTCGTCGCCGTGACAGGGCTGCCGTGCTGCAAACGCTCGCCGCTCACATAGTAGATGTGGCTGTCCGAGCCCTCGAAGGCATAGCTGAGGACCGCCCAGGGCGTGGTCGTCACGGCGACAAGTGGCTGGTTGGGCATGACTGACGCCTGCGATGGCAGGGCGATCACGCCGGTTGTGGGGTCGATGTAGAACGTGCCCGCGGCTGTGTTCGCGCCGGGGGCGGGCGCCTCGTTCGTGCGGATCAGGGGCACAAGCTGGTATACCGACACATCGGCGCTCTCGGACCCGCCGCCTGAGCCCGAGTTGGGGTCCGTGCGCGCGAGGCCCATCATCAGCGGCACCGCGACCGTCAGGTCGGTCGAGCCGCCTGGATTGTTGTAGGGCGCCGGGACGTAGAATCGCTCGCCCACGACCTGGATGATGTCATCTCGAGAGTTCGCCGGATTGAGCGTGGGATCGACCTCGTCCGGGTCAGTGGGCTGGGAGTCAGGCAGGATGGGCCCCAAGGACGCGCCGGCATATCCGTAAATGGAGTCAGGCACTCGGTCGGCATTGGCCCGAAGCATCGCCAGCGTGCCCTCCGCCAGTCGCGACATGGAAGTGCGGTCGGCATCGGCTTGCACGAGCTGGAACAGTGACGGGAAGCCCTTCGCGACGGCGTAGATGCCGACCAGCAGCACCATCATGGCGACGAGAAGCTCGACGAGGGTCATGCCCGCACGGGGCATGGGCACGGTCATGCCGGCGTGTGGCGTGACCATGGTCATGCCCGCACGGGGCATGGGCAAGGTCATGCCGCCACGCGGCGCAGCCGTCCGGCCGGCGCGCGCTCTGGCTGGTCCTCCCGGGGCCGAGAGGGCCCTTATGCCGTTCCCTGTCGCCTTGCTCAGGATTGACATCGTCGTCCTCCACGTCACTTCCGGTGCGCCGTCCTCAGGCCGTTATCCCCTCACCAAAGCGGGGCTGCGGCGTGTAAGACCCTCCAGGCAGCCCCGGTGCTGCTTCATCGCGCTGCTTCGGCGGTCTAGTGCACCTGATCGGTCCACGCCGGGACGCCCGAGGTGGCGCCTATGCCTGCCATGTCGGTCAGCTTCGGGGTGGATGTGTCGCCGCCGAGGCGGATGACGGGGTCGATCTCATCGCCGGACTTATAGAAAGCCCGGTGAGATGCGCAGTGGGTGATGATCGTATTGTCCGGCGCGCGCCGGTTCTCGAGACGCGGGTAGTAGCGCCACCCCATGCCCTGGCTTTGCAGCCAGGAGGGAAGAGGGGCAGGCGTGGGTGAGTTCAGGAGATTGTCGTGGCCCAGCGTCCAGACGCCGGTCGTCGTATTGAGGTAGCAGTCGTCAAACCCGGCTAGAAGAGGGGTAGACGCGGCCGTGCTCTGATACCCGCCCCAGTTGTACAGCCGTTGCCTGGGCTTGGACTGGTCGGCCGAGCCGGGCGAGGTGCCGTCGATCAGCAGAAAGTCCCACTTGCCGGCCTGCGGAGCCTCGACGATTCCGTTGTACGAGGAATAGTGATTGGCGGTCGCTGCCTGCTGGACGCCATCGATGCTCCGGTCATCGGGGCAGATGAAGGTGTCGTGGCTGTTGATGTAGTCGGGGTATAGCGCGCAGACGCCTCCCATGTAGGTCTGGGTGGCGGTGTTATAGAACGGTGGCGGCGGGTACATCCGGTAGTCTTGCAGGTAGACCTTGAGTTCTGTTGCGATCTGGTGCAGGTTGGAGATGCACTTGGTCTGCCGCGCCTTCTCGCGCGCGGACTGGAACGCAGGGAACAATATGGCCATGAGAACCACAATCAGGCTGATCACAACAAGCATTTCGACCAACGTGAAGCCCTGCAGACGGCGTGACTGAGGCATACACCAACCCCCTCACGGGTGGGAAGTTAGCAGAGGAAAGCGGGGTAGGAAAACCTTCCTTCCCCCGCTGGTAACTTGGTTACTATTAGCGGTCGCACTAAATGTGTCTACCCGTTCGACAACGCCACTAAACATGCAAACGCCGATGTATCAGCATGTTCCGGGTCTAGGTCCACATCTTACACCGAATACCGGGCAATGACCCACGGCGTGATGGCATCACCGAACAACAGCATCAAAATTCCCGCCGCGGCCATCATCGGCCCGAAAGGGATGTAGTCGCGCCGGCCGCGAATGCCCAGGACAAGCAGAGGCACCGATACGAGCGTCCCGATGACCACCGAAAGCAGAAAGTACGCCCCAAACGCGTAGCCAGGCCCCAGAAACGTCCCCAACGCGGCCGCAAGTTTCACATCGCCGTAGCCCAAAGCCGGCTTTCGGAACACCAATTGCGACCCCCACCCGACTGCGGCGAAGAGCCCGTATCCTACCAACAGACCAACGATGGATCGCGGCAGGTGAACCGTATACTCGGCGACTCCGTACTGCTCGTGGAAGCCGATGGCCGCCCCCACGCCTTTCTCCCAAAGATGCGCCAGGTCCAGGACGATGCCGACCACGGCGATGAGAACAGTGGTCTCATCAGGTAGGATCATCCAGTCGATGTCGATGCACATCGCCACAAGCAAAGCGGCGCAGGCCACGAACACGCCCAGACTGCGCAACTCGCCAGCGCCTTGAAGGTACAGGTGGAAGCTGCCGACCGCGCACAAACCGGCTGCAATTTCCACCAGCATGTAGCGAGGTGAGAAACGCCGGCCGCAATGCCGGCATCGGCCTCGAAGCAACAGATAGCTGAACACGGGGAAAAGATCGACCACCGTCAGCCGCACGCCGCAACTCATGCAGTGAGAGGGGGGGCTGACGACTGATTCGCGGCGTGGCCACCGATAGGCGACGACATTCAGGAAGCTGCCGATGACAGCTCCCATGAGAAAAACCAGCGCCCATAAGGGCCATGTGGCAAGCGAGACTCCCAAATTCGCGCCCGATCAGGCCAGACAGGCCGCCCCGCAGAATATAACCGATGAATATTTCGTGCGCACACGAATAGCACAACGCGGAGTGTCTTCGTCAAGGGAGAAGGCACTCCGCGTTGGCTCGGAAACCGCCACATAGGGCAGGCGTATCTTCTTGTCTTTCTGTGGTCGCGCGGTTCACCGCGCGTATCGCGCCATGAATGGCGCAACCACATGATGATAGAGAAGAGTGGTGAAGTCGGGGGCAAGAATCGCCATTATTTCCATTGTCCTAAAGTGCCGGAACCCGGCGGACGGCCGCCCCGAAAATCCTCGCGTGGCGTCCCGTCGACGCGGGTCTCGCTTGCCCCGCCGTTGCCGTCAACTCTTCCCCTCCCGGCACGGGAGGGGTGGCCCGCCGCAGGCGGGACGGGGTGGGATCCGTGTCCCCGCGCGCCCGTCCGCAGGTCGCTACTTCGACAACTCGCCGATGATACCGATCAGCGGCAGGAACATCGCGATGACGATGAAGCCGACGACGCCGCCGAGGAACACGATCAGGACCGGTTCGAGGGCCGCGGTCAGCGATTCGAGCGCCGCCTCCACCTCCGCCTCGTAGAAGTCCGCGACCTTGCCGAGCATCGAGTCGAGCTGTCCCGTCTCCTCGCCGATGCTGATCATCTGCACGACCATGGGCGGGAACATCTTCGAGGCCGCCAGCGGGTCGGAGATCGTGTCACCCTCCCGGATGCTCGTGCGCGAGGCGAGGATGGCGTCGGAGATGATGTCATTGTCCACCGTGCCCGCAACGGTCTCCAGGGCGGAGAGGATCGGGACACCGGAGGACAGCAGGGTCGAAAGCGTCCGCGCGAACCGGGCCACGCAGATCTTGTGCGTAAGGCTGCCGAAAACGGGTAGCTTCAGCTTGATCCGATCGGTCATCCGCTTGCCTGCTCGCGTCGTGCGTATGCGGTTATAGGCGAACGTTAGCCCAAACAAGATGATGAGGCAGATCCACCACTTGCTGGTCATAAAGTGCGAGGCCCGCATGAGCATCAGCGTGGGCAGGGGGAATTTGTCTTCGGTCATGCCCAGTTCGGTGAACAAGGCCATGAACTTCGGGAGGATGAAGGTGACGAGGAAGACAACGATGCCGACGGCCACGATCATGACCATGACCGGGTAGGTCATGGAGGCCTTGACCTTGCGCCGAAGCTCGGTGTCCTTCTCAAGGAACGTCGCGAGACGGTCGAGGGTTTCGTCGAGAACGCCGCCGACCTCGCCGGCGCGGACGAGACCCGTCGCCAGGTTGGTGAACACTCGCGGGTACTTGGCCATCGACCGCGAGAGTGTCGCGCCGCCCTCGATCTCGCCGGAGATGTCGCGGATGATCTCCTTCAGGCGCGCCGAGGACGTCTGTTGCTCCAGAACATCGAGGCAGCGCACGAGGGAGACGCCGGCGTTAATCATGGTGGCGAACTGCCGGCAGAACATGGATAGGTCCTTGAGGTTGACCTTGCCGCCGAACAGCCTGAAGCCGCGCTTCTTCTTCGCAACCGTATCGGCCTTCTTCTCCTCGATGGTGCTGACGAAGAGGCCTTTGGAGCGCAGTTGGTTGATGAGTGTTTCCTTGTTTGGTGCGTCGGTGCTGGCCGTTACTTCCTTTCCCGCCTTGTCACGAGCCGTGTACTCAAAGGTCGGCATGTGTCCCCTTCACTCCCTTCATAAGGCCGTTCCCCACGTCACCGCTGATTCGACGCGGCTGTCTCTCGTCCCCGCCGGGTGCGGCGCTATCCTTGCCAAGAAACAGCCGACCCCCGCGAATGTTCCAGCCCCGCCCGACCCGTTCCGATGCTACCCGTCCCCATGGATCAGCTTCGTAAGCTCGTCCACGTTGTGGGCCCGGCGCATGGCGGTGTCGATATCAATCATGTCAGCCTTGTACAGGTCGCGCAGGGCTTGGTCCATCGACTGCATCCCCGCCTCCGAGCCGGTCTGGATGATCGAGTGCATCTGGTGTGCTTTGTTTTCGCGGATGAGGTTGCGGATGGCCGAGGTCGCCACCATGACCTCGATCGCCGCAACGCGGCCCGGCTGCCCCACGCGCGGGAGAAGCTGTTGCGAGAAGATCGCGACCAGATTGTTGGAGAGCTGGACGCGAATCTGCTCCTGCTCCTCGGCCGGGAAGACGTCGATCATGCGGTCGACGGATTCGGCGGCGTTGTTCGTGTGCAAAGTGGCCATGACAAGGTGGCCGGTCTCAGCGCAGGTGATGGCCAGCTTGATCGTGGCGAGGTCGCGCATCTCACCGACCAACAGGACGTCGGGGTCCTCGCGGAGTGCGGATCGCAGCGCGGCGTTGAAACTGTGTGTGTCCTGGCCCAACTCGCGCTGATTGATGATCGACTTGCGGTGGGTGTGCAGGTACTCGATCGGGTCCTCGATGGTAATGATGTGCTCGGCCCGCTCGGTGTTGATCTGGTTGATGATGGAGGCGAGCGTGGTGGATTTTCCCGAACCGGTCGGGCCGGTGACGAGGAACAGTCCGCGCGGCCGGCGCGCGAGGGTCTCGGTGACCGCAGGCAGCCCCAGGTCCTTGACGCTCGGGATCTTCTGCGGGATGAGACGGAACGCTGCAGCCACCGTGGCTCGGTCGCGGAAGGCGTTGACCCGGAAACGGGCGATGCGCCGCATCTGGTAGGAGCAGTCCAGCTCGAGATCGGTCTCGAAGCGCTGGATCTGGTCATCCGTGAGGATGTCGTAGATCATGCGCTGCAGGATCGGCGGGGAGAACGCCTCGTAGCGAGTGGCTTTCAGTTCGCCGTCGACGCGCATGATCGGCGGAAGCCCGACAGCGAGGTGCAAGTCGGACGCGTTGTTCTCGACAACGATCTCGAGAAGCTCCTCAATATGGACATCATTGATCGGCTTGCGGGTCACGGCCGGCCTTTGAGCCGGGCGTCCGGGCATAGTCTGCTGCGTGGCGGTGGGGTTTTGTTCGGGCATCACTTCGCTCCTCTTGAAGGAAAACGCAGAACGCAAAACGCAGAAAATGAAGAACGGCAAAACGGAAAACGGCGACGCCCAACCAAGACCGGCTTCGAGTCGTATGCCGTTGATTCAGCGTTCTGAGTTCAGCGTTCAGCGTTGCCGTTCCGCTACTGTCCCGCTGTGAAGACAACGCGCTGCAGGTCGTCGATCGTCGTGACGCCGGCGAGCGCCTTATCGAAGCCGTCGCGCTGCAGGGTGATCATGCCCGCTGCCAGCGCGGCTTCCTTCACCTGGCCGGCGGAGGCGCGCTTGACGATCAGCTCACCGATTTCCTGGCTCATGTTCATCAGTTCATAGACGCCGATGCGGCCCTTGTACCCGGTATGGCGGCAAGCGTCGCAGCCGCGCCCGTGGTAGAAGACCTGATCGCGGTTCTCCGGCAGATCAGGGTCGAACCCGAAGGCGAGGAGCAAGTCCTTGCGCGGCTTGTAGGGCTCCTTACAGGAGGTGCAGATCTTGCGGGCAAGGCGCTGCGACATTGAGGCGATGACCGAGGACGAGATCAGGAACGGTTCGACTCCCATGTCAATCAGACGCGTAACCGTTGACGGAGCGTCGTTGGTGTGCAGGGTTGAGAGGACAAGGTGGCCGGTAAGAGCAGCCTGAATGGCGATTTCCGAGGTTTCCAGGTCGCGGATTTCACCGACCAGGATGATATCGGGGTCCTGGCGCAGGAAGTACTTCAGCGCGATGGCGAAGGTCAGCCCGGCTTTGCGGTTCACGTGTACCTGTGAGATGCCGTCGAGCTGGTACTCGACCGGGTCCTCGATGGTGATGATGTTCGTCTCGACCGAGTTGATGCGGTTGAGAATCGCATACTGGGTCGTCGTCTTGCCGGACCCGGTGGGACCCGTGGACAGGATCATGCCGTTGGGCTGCACGATAAGCTTCTCGACCATCGCCTGCATGTGCGGTGTCAGGCCGAGGCTGTCCAAGCCGACCATGATCGAGGCTTTGTCCAGGATTCGGAAAACGGCTTTTTCGCCATTCGTAGTCGGGATGACCGAGGCTCGCAGGTCGTAGTCCAGGCCGGAGTGCCGCACGTGAATGCGACCGTCCTGCGGCACGCGCCGCTCGGCAATATTCATCTCGGACATGAGCTTGAAGCGCGAGAGGAGCGGGGCGTGGACGTACTTGGGAAGTCGGAGAACCTCATGCAGAATTCCGTCGATTCGGTAGCGCACTCGCACGCCCTCGCGAGAGGGCTCGATATGAATGTCTGATGCGCGCTCGGCGACTGCGCGCTGAATGATGAGTTTCGCCATCCGGATGATAGGCGCTTCCTCGGCGATGTCGGCGACCCGGTCCATCTCGACGAGGGTCTCCGCCGCCACCTGCGCCTCTCCGGCGCCCAACGACCCCTGCGCGGCGACAGACTTGCTGAGGGCCTCGAAGTCACCGAAGCCCGCTGCTGCATTCTTGAGATCGGCCTCGGAGGCCCCGCCCACGGCCGCGCCCCCCCCCATGCTGGCGGGCATCGCAGCGCTGGTTTTCACGCCGCCCTGGGTGCCCTTGTAATACCGCTCGATCATGCTGGCGATGACGTCGGGATCGGCCAGCATCGGCTCGATGGGCACCTGCAGGTTCATCTTGAGGTCGTCGATAGCGATGACATCCTCAGGCTCGGCCATCGCCACTTTGATCGTGCCGTCTCCGCGCCCGACCGCGAAAGACTTGTACCTCTCGGCCACGTCCTTGTGCAGCAATGTCGCCACGTTCACATCAATGGGGGTGTGCTCGAGGTCGACGTACGGCATCCGTAGCTGCTGGGAAAGCGTCTCGTACAGGGCGGGTTTCTGCAGGTGACCGAGATCGACGAGAATCTCGCCGATCAGTTGCGTTGTCTGCTTCTGGGTCGCCAGTGCTTGATTGAGTTGGGCTTCGTTGATGAGGCCTTTCTCGATCAGCATTTGGCCGATCAGTTTCCGGCCACCTGGTCTCCGCATCATGGCTGGACACCTCTTCAGCAGCGAATTACCGTCTATATCTGTGCCGGTGCGCTGGCAACGTATGCAAAGGGTTGTTGGCGAGCGATTGCGCCTGCAACGAGATGCAGGCACGATAGCCGGCAAGTGCATCGCGGACCCGCGTGCTCGAATACGCGGCCCCGCACACTTGCCCACAGGTACGATTGGCGATTATATGGCCGCGGCCACACGCAAGTCAAGAAACGCTGCCTGCGGGTGTGCCCGGCTCATAGGGCCTTATTTCGCCTCATCGGCCTGCATCCCCTCCCGAACGTTCAACACCGACAGCAAAGTTTGGCGCATGATGTCAACCGGGGCATCGCGGCCCGTCCAGATCTCGAACGCGATCGCCCCCTGATGCACGAGCATCCCCGTCCCATCGACCGTCTGTGCGCCCCGGGCTTGCGCCGCGCGCAGAAGTGTCGTTTGCCGCGGGTTGTACGTCAGGTCGCAGACGACCTGATCCGCGTGCAGCCACTGCGCGGGGACGACCGGCTCGACATCCACCTTCGGGTGCATGCCCACCGACGTTGAATCGATGACGATGTCGGCCTCGGCGACCCGCGCTTCAGCGTCGGGCGACGCGAGATCTACGGCTTCGATCCGGGGATATGTCGCGCGGTCGCGAATCAGGTCGGCGACCGCGACCGCTCGTTCTATCGACCGGTTGATGACGCTGATGCAGTCCGCACTCTCCCCCGCCATCGCGTAAGCCACGGCACGGGCCGATCCCCCCGCCCCGATGAGCGCCACCTTTTTCCCGGTCGCGCTGTACCCGGCCTCGCGAAGACTGCGCACGAAACCCGGGCCGTCCGTATTGTACCCAAGGAGGCGGCCGTCCACGCAATGAAGCGTATTCACCGCCGCGAGGGCCGCGGAGGCGTCGTCCAGTTCATCGACGGCCTCGGCCGCGGCGGCCTTGTGCGGGATCGTCACGTTCAGGCCGCGAATGCCCAGCGCCCGCATCCCCGAGATCGCCGCGCCAACCGCATCCGGAGCCACCTCAAACGGCACGTACACCCAGTCCAGGTCAAGCGCTGCGAACGCGGCATTGTGCATCGGTGGCGACAGGGAATGCTTGACCGGCCAGCCGATGACCCCCGCGACCGTGGTGCGCCCGGTCAGCCCGTGGCTCATCAGATCATCTTCCTCCGGCGCATCTCCCACAGGGCGCAGCGCTCGAACACACGGGTCACTTTCGTCAACGGGAACTCCCTGGAACTGACCGGCTCGACGAGTATGGTGTGGACGCCCGCCCGGCGTCCGGCCCAGACATCGGTCATCACCTGGTCGCCGATCATCACGGTCTGCTCGGTCGTGAACCCCGCTTGCCGCGTCGCCTCGTGAATGCCGCGCGGCGAAGGCTTGCGGCCCACGAGCCACTTGGCGACGCAGCCGATCCCGAAACGCGCCGCAATTGCCCGGGCCCGCCCGCCGTGTACTGTATTAGAAACAATGCACACGTGAAAGCGTTCCGTGGCGCGCTTGATCCACTCAGCTTTTGCATCCGGAACGTCGTGGCTTTTCCAGGCGGCGATGGTGTTGTCGAGGTCGAGGAGAATCGCGCGAAAGCCGCGATCCCATAGCGCGTCGAGATCGATATCCTCGAGCTTCTCCACGAACTGATCGGGGCAGAGGTGATCCTGCAGTAAGGACATGTGTTCACGAAGTGCCGGGGCGCACCGCACCGGCGCGTGGGCCTACTTCCGTTTCCCGGACGCCTTGAGGTGCTCCTCGTAAGTCTTGGTGAAGATGTGGCCGCCGTCGCCTTTGGCAACATAGTACAGGTACGGCGTTCGCGCAGGACGCAAAGCAGCCTCGAGGCTGGCGAGGCCCGGATTGGCGATCGGGCCGGGCGGCAAGCCTTTGTGAAGGTAAGTGTTGTAGGGCGACTGCACCTTGAGATCGTCGTAGGTCAGGCGGCTCTTGTGCTCCGGCAGCGCGTATTGCACCGTCGCATCGCACTGCAGCTTCATGCCCGTGCGCAGCCGGTTCATCAACACTCCGGCGATGATCGGCCGCTCCTCATCCAGCCTCGCCTCGCGTTCCACCAGCGATGCGAGGGTCACAATCTGCTGCAACGTGAGGCCACTTCGCTTCACCTCATCCAGATTCCTGCTGAGAAACTCGGTATCGAACTCTCGAGCCATCTGGGTCACGGCGTCCTCGAGCGGCAGGCCGAAATTGAAGACATAAGTCGCCGGGAACAGGTAGCCCTCCAGTGTGTCGACGGCCGGCGGTCGGAACGAAACCTTGCCTTTCACGGCATACGGACGTGCCGCGGCGATGAAGTCCGCCGCCTTGCAGAAGTGCAGCCGCTCGAGGTGCTCGGCGATCTGTCGAATCGTCCAGCCCTCGGGGATTGTCAGCCTGATCGCGCTGATCTTCCCCTCAGCCAGAGCCGTCGCGATCTCCGGGACGGTCATCGCCGGGGAGAAGCGGTACATGCCCGAGTGCAGGCGGCTCGATACCCCGGACAAGCGGCAGTAGATCGCGAAGGCGCGGGCGCTGCGGATCAGTCCGGCATCGTGCAGATCGCGCCCGATCTCGCCGGCGGTGGCCTTCTCCTCGACCTTGAAGTTCTCGCCGCCGCGTCCAGCGGTGTCGGGCTGCACGGGCCGCAGACTCGCGGCATACCAAGCGCGCCCGGCGAACACCGCCGCTACGGGAAGCGCGATGATGAGGGCGGCAATGACCAGAGCCTGATTGCGATGGGGGTGTCTTCTGCGTGCCATGTGGTCGATATGAGGGCGATTCGCCGGGTCAGAGCGCCGCGTCGGCTTCTATCGATCGTGCTTTCGCGGCCTTTGCGTCAAGGTAGTTTTGGAGGATGAGCGCGGCTGCAACCTTGTCGACGCGAATTTTGCGCCCGGCGCGGGAGACGTCGCCCTCCAGAAGCGACCGCTGCGCCTGGGCGGTCGTCATGCGTTCATCCCAGACAACGACTGGCAGCTTCGTCTGGTTCCGCAAGGTCTGGACGAAGCGCGCGGCTTCCTCCGCCGCCGGGCCGCACTCGCCTTTGAGGTTGACGGGCATCCCGACGACGATCGTCCCACAATCCTCGGCATCGGCAATCCGCGCGATCTGGCGGGCATCGCCGACGATCTCGCCGCCCCGCGTCACAACCTCCAGCGGAGAGGCAATGAACTCGCTGCCATCGCTGACCGCAAGTCCGATCCGTTTCTGCCCGAAATCAACACCGAGGATGCGCATGAACACTACCTGACGAGCCAGCGGGAATGCCGCGCGAGGTGCTGAGGCGTCTTCCGCAGCTCAGAAACTTAGTTGCAGTTGCCCGCCCTCACCGGGGAACAGAATATCGCGCACCGCGATGCGCACCTGGCCGGACATCCGTGCGGCCTCCTCAGCGTCTTGGACGGAGGTCCAGGAGCCAGGGTACCGGGTGGCTACCGCATACCCCTCCAGACGTGCGCAGGCCGTGGCGAGTACCGCCAACTGCGGGTACGCGGGAAGCAGCAGCTCGAGCAAAGACTGCAGTTGGTGCGTGCGCGGCGGGTCCTCGCCCTCCGCAACGATGAGCGCCTTCAGGTACTTTTCGGCACACTGCTGCGCATTCGTCGCAGCCGGATTTGTAGACCGCTCGAGGTCCCCGGACAGAAGGGTGTTAAGTGCATTCCAGTCTTGCTCTGCATGGTCGACCCAGTCGTGGACGAGTTCACCGAACATAGAGAGCTTTCCCCCGGTCCATGATGCGCTTGATGAACGGGTCCCCGATGCTGAGGCGATGCTCGACATCGGCTGGGCTTTTCACGATCAGGTCCAGGGCCAGCCCCCTGGGTCGGCAAGCCAGGCTGGCCTCCGCCGCCAACTGCGCTGGGCGCACGTCACTTTTCGTCTCACGCCGCTCGCTGAGTTCGACGTACCCCTTCCCCCGCTGACCGTAGGCATCTCCGCCGCAGTCGGGGCATCCCACCTGGCGGGCGCTATCGCCGTCACCATCCACCCATCCGGTGCCGCCGCATGTGTGACACGGCTTCGAGTACCACCCGTTCGGCGAGATCCACAGATCGCCGATGCGCATGAACTGCCCCTCTGCCAACCACTCGAACACCCACTTCGTCACGACGAGGATGTCGACATCGCTGTCCTCGTTCGGTTCTCCCCACGCATACGACCCGAACAGGATCACCTTGTCCGGGTCGAGCTTTTCGACGATGATCCGGACCATGCGGTCCAATAAAGCCCCTGTCACTGCCGGTCGCTCAACGGCCACCATGTGCGATCACCGCCTTCTTCCCGCACCTCATAGCCCAGCGATAGACCCCCGGCACGACCACCATGAGGATACTCCTCCGTCGGCCCAACGGCAAGGCCGGCTCTCCCGCCTGGGTCCGCCCGCTGATTGTAGGTAGGACTGCCGCAAGCATGGCGTCAGGGAACGGAGCAGGACACAGGATGGATGGGACTTGGGGGATAGTTCTGTAGAAGCATAACCTCCGCGGCTTGTCGTTTGGCCGTTGAATACGGCCCGACTACCGCCGATTACCTGCCATTACTACGCCGCTTTGACAACCAGCAGACGAAGCGCTCGGAATGTTGTCGGAGGCTGACTGTATCCCAAGATGAAGCGCGAACGGCGTTGAACCACAGAGACACAGAGG
>Ga0181520_10001220_pt1 | contig 53177 bp, 40 predicted proteins | sample PEATcosm2014_Bin_29_FD_132451 | JGI IMG/M metagenome (GOLD analysis project Ga0181520, IMG submission 132451) | Peatland microbial communities from MTU Mesocosm Facility, Houghton, MI, USA - PEATcosm2014_Bin02_30_metaG | ecosystem: Environmental > Terrestrial > Soil > Wetlands > Peat | place... | reverse complement strand
GAAATGTCAGGATACTTTCCAAGAGGCATCGTTTTTTGTTTGCCGCCATACCGATAGTTCCACCGCCAGAGCTTGCTGCCGGCTGGTGGCACGAGCAGGTACAGGCCTCCCATGTCAGCAAGTCGGTAAGGCCTTTCCGCAGATTTAGCAGCACGAATCTTTACGTCTGTGAGTGCCATTTGAGCCTTTGAGTGATTGCGAATACCATAGCAGTTTGGGCCTATTCGATGTCAAAAAAGTACCATCAAAAATACCATCAAATTTGTTTGGCTGGCCCAGGTCTTCGCTGGACTTATTTGGACGGGGATGGAAAATAATGCTTTTGATTACAATAGTTTGGCGCAAACTATAATGGGCTCTTGCAAACTTCCCTGGAACCCTGGCTGGCTTTTACCTGAGGAGCCAAATCTTTACCCCGCATAAATCCTGCACAGTCTTGACTTCGTCTCCGAATTGTCCCTAGATGGCCATTTTGGGCACTAATATGAACGGGTAGGAACAGCTGTCGTACTCTTAATGGACCCGCGACCTTTGTCCTCTAGACGTCTGCCCAGACCGTTGCCTTTCGCGAAGAGAACCACCTCTTGGGCATGAATGAGCTTCGTTACTTGAGGTCGTAGGCCAGTGATGTCGATCGCTTAATAAGCTATTCGGCCAACATCTAGAGATCTGAATTTTCCAACATTAATCATAGCCGGCTTATTGGCCGGCGACAGATCGCTGTACCGCGGCCCGTGTCTCATCAAGTATGTCGATCATCATCTTTCGCGGCAGATCGTCTGTCAGCGGCTTGATCAGCCAACGCACCTCCACCGGTGCCGCGACTCAAAGAGAGCGTCTCTAACTCGACGTACACGCCCCCGTCGCGCTGTTCAAGGCGCTGCACAATGAACGCGCGCCAGACATAACCCGGCCTCCGGGCCTCCGGGAAAGCATGCTCACCGGGCTGGCCGTAATCGGCGATCTCCTCCAAGCGGGCCGCGTTTGCCGTGATGCAAACCCGGTTGGGGGTTGGGCTCGCAGTTTGGATCTCTTCGTCTATCTCCACCGCCGCTGTGACTGAAAAGGCCTTCTGTGCCGCAACTACCTTCAACTTGACAGTGTCTCCAGCTCGCTCGATTACCGAAGTCTTCCTGATCAGCGGTTTGTAAATCTCGCTGTAGCGGTCGTAGCTACTCAGCACTTGCGTCACCTGATCGAGTGACACGTTCGGAACGAACATGATGCCGAGCCAATCATGAATCAGCCCCTGAGGCACTTTGCGCGGGTCATGAGTGGTTATCACCAATTCCCTGTTCTGCACGCGTCGCCGTGTCTCCGGCGACTCATCCACCCAGAGAAATGATCTGATCCCGGCGCTTCGCTCCTGCACATCCGCATTAACGATCCTGATATAGTCTTCCCAGGCCCGAGCAGTATCCGGTTTGAGTTCAGCTGCTCGCGATGGGGCCACACTCAACGAAAGAAGCAGAACAGCCGACAACTTCAGGGTTCTCATCACAATTCAACTTTATGACACCGCCGGTCAGCGAGACGCGCATCGGACAACGCTGATACCCTGGACAGCTTGTGGGTTCGAATCAATACCCAATCGTGAACCGCTCGCAGCGGTGCTGAGGCCGCTCCAGTTCATCGACCGCTGCGATGGCGTAGTCTTCCATCGAAATCCGACTACTACCGCTGGCGTCCACGATCCGCAGGTTTCAATGTCAACGGCAGTGGCACGTTGGGTGGCAGCCTGAGCGTGGCCGGAACTATTTCGACCGCAAGTCTTATGGTCGGCGGCGTTCCTATCACCGGCGCCAGCAGCGGTACAGGCAACGTCATTACCGCCAGCGGACTGACGGCCGGAGCCGTCTACACCACCGGTGCGTCCGGTCTCGTTCCGGCAGAGATGAACTCTTCGCCGACCAATCCAGCCGTATGCTTCGCGATCTCATCTTCCCAATGCCAGTTGAACGGATATGTCACCACGAGCGGCCTGACGGCCGGGGCAATTTACTACGTCTCCACAACCTCGGCGGGTGCAATTACAGCTACTGAGCCGTCTGCTTCGGGTGTGTGCATTCAGGTATTCGGCCAGGCGGTCAGCACAACGGTTCTCATTCTTACTCCTTCGCCCGATTACGGATGCATCTAATGAGACGGTTTTTAGTTTTTGCACTCGTCCTGTCGGCAACTCTTCCGGCCTTCGGCCAGATTACTCGGGACGGTTATTGCTCGGCTGCATCGACAAGCTGCACCCTGAGCGCGGTCTCGACAGGCGATTTAAAGCTTATATGGGCGGCTGTAAGTGGAAGCACAACGGCCCCCTCTCTGCCTTCCGGATATACCAGCATCGCAACGGGCCACGTGGGTTCGAGTTCAAACTCAGAAGCTTATCGGCTTTATTGCAGTATTGCCGCAGGCGGTTCTGACATCGGAACAGGATCGGCAACAAGCGCAACTGACATCGTCGCTATTGCCTACAAGGGCGGTGCTTCAACAACGACTGCAAACTGCGCTTCGGTGGCAATCGGCGGAAAGGGCGGTACTACCGGAACATCCACTTCGCTGACCTACCCTGCCATTACCATGTCGAAAACAAATGCCAGTTCCTGGGTGGCTGGATTTGCTGCTGACCACACGGTTGAAACTTGTTCGCCCGCCGGAATGTCCGCGTGGTCGGCTACCGCTGGAACCGGGCCAAGCGCGGCCGCGAGCGATACCAGCGGTCCAGTTTCGGTGTGGACGAGCCAAAGCTGCACCATCACGAGTTCCAGCAGCGTAAGCTATGTCGTCGAGGTTATCGCCAGCTCCCTGACCGCAACCAGCTACAATAACGGAACCGGAGCCTACACAAATAGCGTAACCGTGACCATCTCCGGCCCTGCAGGAGCCACAATCTGTTACACCACAAACGGAACGGCGCCGGCCGCAACTACCTCAGGAACTTGTTCGACTGGCTCAACCTATTCAAGCCCAATCACTATTACGACCACCGGAACAATTCTGAAATCCATCGCCACTGAGGCAGGATGGAACAACAGCACCGAGACGGATGCCACCTATACAATCACTACCCCACCGCCGCCAACAGTGGCAAAGCTCAATGGCGTAATGGTGGGGAGTAGTACAGGGGATATCTCGACGTGGGACAAAACCACTGTTGGCACAGCAACTGGTGATTTAGCAAGCTGGAACGGCCTGCAGTTTTCCGGCAGCAGCAGCAGTACTTTTGGCACCGTTAACGTCTTTGTTCCAATGACCGGTGCTACTGTCGGAAGCGCAGTAACGGCCACGAACTTAGGTAGCGGTACTCATCCGAGTGGTTACTGTGATTGGACAGCCGACAAAGGGCTGCAGGTGAGTGCAACGCAGGGCAGTTTGGGAGGTAGTGTCACCGTAAGCGGAACTACTTACCCTAGCAGCACCGCTACAACCTCGATCTCACTAAGCGATGCCGACTCTTCCGCAATTGATGACTGCAGCTTGTCAACTACGAATTCGGTTGCAACGGTGTTCAGCTATATCACTCCTGGTCCTCCGCTGGAAACTGACAACAACTCAAAGCTATTCGACGAGCTAATGTTGGAAATGACATCAGGAGATTACGCTGTGGTCCAGCTCGGCACCGGAGAACTTGGACCGAATCCCAATTATGCGTGCGCCTGGAACATCGAAAGCAGTCCTGGGCGCGTTACGACGCACTCATCCTACTTTCCAATTCCGTGTGGACAAGGGATGCGCTTTGCTGTGACTTTGCAGTACAACGGTTCGAATGGGACAGCCAAAGCCGACTTTTACCGTCCGACTGACTGGGCGCACCTCGGTTCTTTATCGACTACGGCAACTTCAGGAACGACAATTTACGGATTTCGGTTCGGAAATAATGAAGCGGGAACGAATGCTGGAACAATGACATATTTTGAGGACATAATGGAAGTGTCAGGATCATCGCCAACCTATCCACTAATTTCAGGCACTCCAATATCGGTACCAACCTGGGGAGCACAGAATAGTTGTAGTAACACAGGGAGTGTAACTAGCCTCGGATGCGCTATTACTCCCGCTGCTTCTGGAGATGGATTGCTGATTCAGGTTTGCACTTCGGCAACAGCCGGAAGTGTTAGCGTAACTGACTCATTGGGCCAGAGCTTTACGTCTCTCGCTGGCTCGACGAATGCTGGCTCATGGCGTTGCTCTTTGTTCGATATACTTGGTGTTGGAACCTCAGCGGATACAGTTACTATGCACAACACGGCTGGAGAAGCGTTAATTCAAATCGTCGATATTACAGGATTGCCAACCGGAGTAGATCAAGTTTCTGGTCCGTCCTCTGAAACCAGCGGAACGAGTGGCCTCTTCTCCAGTGGGAGCGTTACGACGACTCACGCAGACGAAGTGGGAATTGGATTTGCCGTATGCGCAACAAATGCGTGTTGGGCTGGAAGCGGTTATGCACAGATTGGGTTAGATTCCAATTATCTCGGCTCAGTAGTAGGGTCGTGGTATACGGCAACAGGCAGTAATGCAGCTAACTTTGTGGACGCGAGCAAAGGGAGTGGAGTCGTGGATGAAGCGGCATTTATAACAGTGCATTGATGGCTTAGGCCAATACAAAGGCTTCGAGAACCAGTCGAGATACAACAAAAAGGGTATTCCGAGGCCGACTAGACCGTTTTCTGGCTAAACGTTCTATCTTTGTTATAGAAATCAACTTAGAATCCAGCCAGCAAAGCTATGCGGGAATCCTTCTTGGCGTGCAGCTCACCACATGCATGTAATGTCTTCACGCCTGCGCATAAATATCCCTTTCATACCTCGAAAGCTGCATGCCGCCTGCCTCCTGGCCAATATCCGACGACTTGTTCAGTGTAAGCCGCCTTCTGATTCGTGGGCAGTTGTGTCGCACGACTTACCTCCGCACAATGCGCCGGTAATTCCTTTGCCTTGAGTAATCGTGTAGATGCGATCGACCGCAGGCAGCTTGAGAATTTCCTTGTCGCCAGAAGGCCAGTGAATCTCGAGCGAGCCTGCGTCCGTCGCATCACCCAATCCGAAGTGTAGCCGGCGGTCGTTGGCCGAGATATAGCTGCCGCTGGCGAGAACATCCTGACGCTGGCGCATGCCGTTGGCCGTTAGGTACGCTGTGGCGCAGGTCGCGTCGCGCGGGCTTTTAGGCCCACCCACGAGCTGGAATTCGACCCAATGATGATGGTCAGGATTCACGTTGCGCAGCAAAACGGGCGGACCGTCGATGGGATTGATGATCACGTCGATCTTGCCATCGTTGAAGAGGTCGCCGAATGCGGCGCCGCGCGCAGGAATCACGTCGGCAAGCCCGGATCCCTTGACCGGGTGGACGTACTCGAACCTGCGAGCTTTGCGACCAGGATCGGGCACGTTATGGAACAGCAGCGAGCGTTCGGCAAAGCTCGTGCCCCAGGGATGCTGATCGACTTGGGGATAGACATGGCCGTTGACCATGAAGAGGTCGAGCCAACCGTCGTTGTCGTAGTCGATGAAGCCATCACCCCAGCCAACGAACGGAATGGTGGTTTGCGCGATGCCCACGCGGTAACTAACATCAGAGAAGCTATCGTTGCCGTCGTTGCGGTAGAGCACTTTATAGTCGTCGCCAAAATCCGTGACGAAAAAGTCGATCAGGCCGTTATTTTCGTAGTCGCCGGCAGCAATTCCCATGGAAGCGATCTCGCGCCCGTCTTCGTTGAGCGCAAAACCTGACAGATAGCTCTGATCGTCAAAGGTGCCGTCGCCCTTGTTGATGTATAGAAAATTGGGTTCGGAGTCGTTGCCCACTACCAAGTCTGGCCGCCCATTCCCGTTGAGCGAGATAAAGATCGAAGTGAATCCGTAATAGGGCCGCTTGTCCTCAACGCCCGCCTTCGCGGTGACATCGGTAAAGGTGCCGTCGCCGTTGTTGCGAAACAGGTGGTCGGCTTCGCCGGGCAGGCCACGCGGCCCGCAGTTCACCGCCGCGCCGCGATACTGGCAGAACGCATAGTTCATTGCCTTGCTGCCGCCAATGGGGAGATTGTCACGATCGAAGTGAACGTAGCCTGAGACGTAGAGGTCCAGCAGGCCGTCACCGTCGTAATCGCCCCAAGCCGAACCGGATGACCAATTGCCCAATTGCACGCCGGCTTTCTCAGCCATATCGGTGAAGGTCCCATCGTGGTTGTTGTGATAGAGGCGATTCTTGCCGTAGTTGCCGACAAAAAGATCGGGCCAGCCGTCGTTGTCGTAGTCGGCAACCGAGCATCCGTATCCCCAGCGGTCGTTGGTCACGCCCGCCTGCGCGCTCATATCGGTAAACGTGCCGTCGTGATTGTTATGGAACAGCGCCGCATGCAGCGGCTCTTCTTTGCCGTCGAGCGCATCGAATGTTGAGCCGTTGACCAGGTAGATATCGAGCCAGCCATCGTTGTCGTAATCGATGAGGCAAACACCCGAGCCGTTCGTTTCGACAATGAACGCCTTCTCCGAAGAGCCCATCTTGTGTTGCCAACCGGAGAGTCCAGCCTGTTTCGTGATGTCTTCGAACACCACCGGCCCTTGGTCGACAAATCCGCCGGCCGTGATAGGCCTCTTCTGTTCGTCGTACTCAGCGGGGGCAGCGATTCCTGAGGCAACGCCGCCCCCCATCCCGCCGGGCTGAGGTTTTTGCGGCTCCTGCTGCGCTCGGTTTACGCCGGGTGCAATCACGACCAAGCCGATGGCGCCAAGAAGGAGAGCGCGAAGCGGGAACAATGCCGATCCTCCACGAATGAATGATAGCTACCACATTCTAAGCGCTTCAGGTACGGCATCAACCATCGATCGCGGACCTCGCACCGCATTCGAAAAATGGATGGCGGCAAAACACCCGCGGCCTACCAGAAGTACGTGGCTTCGATTTTTGGGGAACCAGGCCCGCCGTCGATGATCTGTGTGCTCAGGACGACTTCGAAGTTCTTCTTGTCGCCGGCCTGATGGGCGAGTCTCATCAATTGTGTGAGATCTGCATTGTCAGTCAGGAACTCCCCCGCCACCCGCGTTCCGCCGCGTCCGATGCCGGCGGCGACGACCGCCACCTTGCCGGTGTCGCTGTCGGTAAATCGCGCCACGATGGCGTAATCGCGATAGATGTTGGTAGCCATCTGCACGCCGCGGTCGACGCTCCAATTCGACCGCCCGGGCGAGGTGCTGTCGGCAATCCAAAGATGTGTCATGTCGCCATCGTTGGCAAAGTGATAGCGAAGAGAGTTGGTGAGACGCAGCGTCCAGGCGTTGTCGTAGGCTCCCACAAACACCGTTGGCCCACGTCGGAGATCATCAAGAGTGGAGGCGCCCTCGCCCTTGAGTGTGTATTGCTTGCCGCTGGACTGAAGGACGCCGGCGACCTTGATCGTGGCGCTCAGATCGTCGATCACGACGGCTGTCAGAGTATCGTTCAGCTCGACCTGGCGCGATGGCTGCGAAGCGTCGCGCAATGCAATCACCGAGTACTCGTTCTGGTCGGCAATGCAGAGCAGGACCGGATCGTTTGTGCGGATCAAGGGCTGCCAGAACTCGTCGAATCCCGAGCGGTGCATTCGCTGCCATAGCCAAATCGATCCCAGCGCCACCATCCCCGCGGCAACCACGACCACCGCGAGTGCAAGCAGCCAATGAGACCGGACGTGCGTCACTGGCGGGGCCACTTGCACCGGCGGTGTGGTGGCAACTGCATCGATCTCCGGCAAGCCCAAATCGTCGCCGTTCCTGGCGCGGTGAAACCGGGGAATATAGGAGCCCGACGGCAGGCTGATGCGCAATTCCTCCTCGTGCGCAGCATCCTGGTAATACTGTGCCATCCGCTTGCGGATTTCGGCTGCTGTCACGCGGACAATGGGGTCGGCTGCCGTATCATAGGCGGCATCGCGTCCGAAAATCTCAATGCCGATGGTCCGTTCCTTTATGTTTTCGGAGTCTCCTGCCAGGGTATGCTCGACCACGAAGCGCAGGAAGTTTGGCAGCCGCTTGCTGTGGCTGAAATAGGGGCTCGCAAACAAACGCCCGAGCTGTTCTTCGATCGCCTGTTTTGCTGCCGTGCTCACGCCGTACTGGCCCGCAGGAGTTTCAGTCATACCTGATCCCAACCGGAAGCGATTATAACTCGCTTTAACTTTTCGTCCCTATCCTGATTGCAGCGCGGATTGCAAATGTCTGAGACCAATGGATATAGACAGAGGATTTACCTGATAAGAGATTCGCACTTTCCGTAAAGAACTGTCTAATCGCACCGTAAAGACCTTAACAGTTTCTCAATCGAAATGCCTAGAATGGTCTCCGCTATCTGGTTACCCGTGGCGATGGACTCGAACGGTTCGGCTTGTCGGCCCGTGGAATTTGTCCGTTCAGGGAAAAGAGCAACAGGAGGCTTCACATTGAAGATGAATCAAATATCAAGGTCTCGCTGGTACTGGAGTGGACTCGCAATTCTGCTTGTCGTGATGGCGAGCATCACTCCCCGGTGCAACTCCCAAATTGCAACAACAACGGCATCGCTCTCCGGGACGGTCACTGATCCCTCGGGAGCTGTCGTCCCCGGCGCCCTTGCGACGCTGTCGAGTTCGGAAAACGGCGTGACACGGGAGTTTAAGACAGATACCGCCGGCCGGTATGCATTCAGCCAGTTGCCGCCGTCAACCTACATCCTGACGGTGAAAATGCAGGGCTTTCAGATTTACAAGCAGACCGGAATCGCTCTTGATGCCGCCCTGACCGCCACGCAAAATGTAGTTCTGACTGTCGGAACTGAATCCCAAACGGTCACCGTGGCGGCTGACGCATCCGCATTAAATACCGATAACTCCAACGTTGCTGCGAGCCTCGATGCCAAGCAGATCGTGGAGCTGCCGCTGAACGTGCGCAACATTTATGGCCTGGCTACGCTCAACTCTTCCGTGCAAAACACTTCGGAAGGGCAGCTGCTCCTGGGCGGTGGTAGCAACACCACGGACACTGCGGATCAGGACATCTCGTTCATGAACTTCGCTGGCGGCTTCTTTGGAACGACGGCCTTCCTGGTGGACGGATCGTGGGATACCGACACTGAGTGGGGCGGGGTCATCTTTGTCCCCGGCGTCGACGCGGTTCAGGAGTTCAAAATCCAGAACAACTCCTTCACAGCTCAGTACGGGTGGAGCACAGGCAACGTGGTCAATGTCGTTACCAAGTCGGGAACGCGTGACTTCCACGGTTCGGCATACGAGTTCTATTCCAACAACAACTTCAATGCCCTCAATTACTTCCAATCACCCGGCAGTTGCCAGGGTCTGCTCAACACCAACCTCTGCACCTTTAGCCGCAACCAGGTTGGCGGAACTGCCGGAGGCCCGCTGTACATTCCAGGCCTGTACCGACAGCGTGACAAGACTTTCATCTTTGGCCTCTACGAGCACTTTCACGCCAATACGCCTTCGCCCTCTGAATACACCGTGCCAGACACCAACTTCCTGGCCGGCAACTTCTCCGAGCAGCTGTCAACTACTTCAGCGGGCACCGACGCTCTTGGCAGACCCATCTATAACGGTCAGATCTACGATCCGCGAAGTGGTCACGCCATCAAGGCTGGGCAAGTGGATACCAAGTCATCTGCCAATCCGTATGGGACTGGCTTGACGGCTACGCAGACTGGCTACATCCGCAACCCGATTCCAGGAAATATTCTGAGCAACCTCGCCGGCTATACGCCCGATCCTGTTGGCGCCAAGCTGCTCAGCTATTTTCCGGCGGCGAAAACGCCAGGCAATGTGCCCAACAACCTGGTTTTGGCAGGAGAGGCACCCACGTATTGGGATGAGTATGGGATCAGGGTCGACCACAACTTCAACGGCAATACCACCGGCTATTTCCGTTACTCTTACAAGAGAGAAGCAAAGACCGGCGCCGCCGATAACTGGGGATCTGATCCGGCAGGCCAAGGCAATCAGCGGCCCAACAACCGCTGGGGCATGTGGGCGGGGCTTACACATACTTTCAGCCCCACCTTCACCATGAACATCACTTCAGGCGTCCAGATTTGGCATGAAACCTCTACCAATCAGTCGATCGGTTTCAACCCCTCGTCGACTCTCGGACTCCCGGCGTACGTCAATCAAGAGGACCCCTTGTTTCCGACCGTCAACTTCGGAAATGGCATCTCCCAGCTGGGACCATTCAGCGGAAACACGGAGGGAGTTAACAACCACGGACCCATCGGCACAGTGGCCCTTGACCTTATCAAGTCGCTTGGCAAGAATACCGTCAACTTCGGGTTCATGGGTGTAGAGCAGGTCTTCGACCAGTACAACTATTACTCAGATTCTCTTACATTCGACGGCAACTACACGGGCGGACCGAATCCTCTGGCTGGAACGCCGGGAGTAAGCTTCACCGGTAACGGAGTGGCAGAGGCGCTGCTCGGCGTCATGGACGGTGCAAGCGTCGGAACACCGACCACGCCCTATGTGTCGAATCATCTTTTTGGCGGATATGTGCAGGACGATTGGAAACCGACTCGACAGTTGACCCTCAACCTGGGCATGCGCTACGAGATTCAGACTCCGTACACTTCGCGCCATAACAAGGGTTCGGTCTTCAACCCGGACGCGCTGAACCCGCTCAGCTACGCGGCGGGCGAGCCCTTGCTGGGCGCGCTCCAGTTCCTTGGGCCCGGCAACCGGTATATCTATAACGCGAACTACAAAAACATCGCGCCTCGCATCGGCTTCTCGTATCAGGTAATTCCGAGGGCGGTGATTCACGGCGGGTACGGAATCTTCTATCCGGAAGCGGTGAGCAGTTCCGGCTCGATGGATACGGATGGTTTCACCGCAACAACCAACGCCAACCTGAGCCTCGACGGCGGCATTACTCCAAATCCGAATATCAGCACCAGCAATCCCTGGGCGGGCCAATACGCGCAGATTACCGGCAACGCCAATGGCTCGTATCAGCAAGACGGCAATAGTACGGGCAGTGTATTTCGGAACAACCCATCCCCTTACGTTCAACAGTGGATGCTGGGCGTGCAGTATGCCTTCACCGCCAGTGATCAACTGGACATAGACTACATAGGCAATCGCGGCGTTCGTATGGTCGCCGGAAGCTGGAATTACAACCAATTGAATCCGGCATATCTCCAGACCTATACTGCGAACCAGCTTGCTGGCCTCGCACCCAATCCGCTCGGCGCGGCTTTAACCAATCTCACCAGTTCCACGAATGGACGAGTCGCACCGAGCAGCTGCAGCGGATACAGCCTTGACTCGGCGACCATTCCGTTGGCGGATACTCTTCTGGCATTTCCGCAGTATTGCGGCGTAACCCAGGACGACGCGCCCCTGGGCCAATCCCTTTACAACAGCCTGCAGGTTACCTACAACCACCGGATCAGCAAAGGGCTTACCGCGCTGGTTTCTTACACCTACTCCAAGTTCCTGGATAACGTGGAAGGCAACAATTCCTGGTCGTACAATGGAGCGGCGAACTGGGGCGCGGTTGCGAATTACTACAACATCGCCGGCGAAAAAAGCGTCGACGCGGGCGATATCCCGCAGGCGCTGGTGGCCAGCTACAGCTATAAATTGCCCATTGGCCGCGGCCGGGCGGTGGGTTCGGGAATGACCCGCATGGCCGATGCTGTGGTCGGCGGATGGGAACTTTCTGGAATCGCAACCTTCAAGGACGGAATTCCACTGAGCGTCTTCGGAAACCAGTGGAACTCCTACGGCGGCGATCCCAGGCCGGATGTCGTTTCGAATCCAAAACCGGCACATCAAAAGATAAGCAGCACAGTGCCCAATTCCTGGGCCAACATCGCATCTTTCGCCTATGCGCCATATGGCAGTTTTGGCAGCGCGCCCCGCTATCTCTCAGATCTTCGCGGACCGCATTTTACGAATTGGGACAGCGCTCTTGAGAAGAACTGGAACATTGGAGAGAACATGAGGGCTCAATTCCGCTTTGAGACTTTCAACTCCTTCAACCATCCGAACTTCTATGCCCCGGGACCTGGGAATATGAGCCTCTACAGTCCCGGAAGTTTCGGTCTCATCACAACTGCGTTCCCCGGCAGAGTTGTCCAGTGGGCGGGAAAATTCTACTGGTAGTCCATTCGTGAACAATTCCGCCCGACTCCCGCTTGTTCTGCTGGCCGGATCCATGATCGGATTCGGCCAGCAGACGCCGGCCCCCAAAATTGACTCCGTGCTTGCCGCGGCTCAACAGGCTCAGGCGATGGGAGATTATGCGGCCGCGGCCAACGACTACAAGCAGGCTGTGAGAATCGAGCCGAATATGCCGCAGCTCTGGGCCAATCTCGGACTGATGCAACACGAGTGCGGAGATATTGCAGGAGCAATTGTGAGTTTTCAGCACGCCCGTCGTCTCGATCCTTCGTTATACGTACCCAATCTTTTCCTTGGGATCGACAGTGCGCACCTTGGCAAGGCGCAGGAGGCGGTTCCCTATTTGCTGGCGTCGGAGAAACTGAACAAAAACGATCCGCAAGCGCCCCTGGCGCTGGGCCGCACGTATATCGCCCTGCGAAAGTTTCACGCGGCTGCTTACGAGCTTGAGCGCGCCACTTCTCTCGATCCCAAGCTCGGCGCCGCATGGTTCACTCTGGGCATCGCCCGCCTCGACGAGGTGGAAGATGACGCGCGCACGATGTCGAAAGAAGGCAAGGAGTCGCCGTTCTCGGGCGCCCTCTATGCCGAGTCGCTGGCAAAGCAGGCGCGATTCAGCGAAGCCGCGAGCCTTTACAAGACCCTGCTCGATGTCAAGGATCAGCCTCCGTGCCTCAGATCGGAATGGGGATTTGCGCTTTTGAGAGCGCGCGATCATGAGGGTGCGAGCGCAGCATTTTCCTCAGAACTTGCAGCGCATCCGGAATGCGGTCTGGCGATTCTGGGCCAAGCGAGGCTGGCCCTCGATGGCGGCGAGGCCGCGCAGGCTGTGAAGCTGCTGAACGAATTATGGGACCGCGACCATGGCTTCGTCGAGTCGAACGCCGCGGTCCTGCTGGAAGGTTTGCCGGCGGAGAAGGCGTCGGACTCTGCCGGCGCATTGCTGGGCGGGGCGAACGGAGAATTGCCACCCGATTTGAGCAGCGCACTGATGGTTGCCTTCAATCTCTCCGGCCAGGCGACAACAGATCCCGGTGTGGCTCCGTCCGTAATGGCCAAGTCAGTCGCCGCGGCATCTAATGGCGCGGAGCGCACGGCGCAACAGGACTACGAGGCGGGACACTTTGAAGAGTGCGCCCGCCGCCTCGAGGCAAAACCTGCTGCTTTGAGCGCGCCGCAGCTGCGCCTTCTTGCGGCCTGCGCGTTTTTCACCGGCGACAATCAGGGTGCGGCCAACGCGGCGAGCATTTTGCGGGCGCAGCCGCCGCATTCGCTCGAGGCGCTGTATTGGTCGATCCAGGCCAATGAGCGGCTGGCGTTTGACTCTCTGGCGCGCTTCCAGGACCTCGAGCCCGACTCCGCGCGAAGCCACGTCCTCCTCGGCGATATTTATCACCAGTTGGATCGGCCGGACGATGCGCAGACCGAGTACTCGAAAGCGCTGGCCCTCGCCCCCGGCGATCCCGCCGCTATGCTCGGCCTGGCGACCGTCTATCTCAGCAATAATAATTCCGCAGGCGCAATGGAGATTGCTCAGGCGGCACTGCTGCGCAGCCCGAATGATCCGGAATTGAACCTGATTGTGGCTGAGGCGCTGGTCGGTCAGCGCCGGTACGCAGAGGCTGAGCCGTATCTCAACAGGAGTCTCAGCGGCAAGCTGCAGGTGCTTCCACGCATTCACGCGCTCCTGGGCAAAGTGTACGCGGAAACCGGCAGAACCCAGGAGGCGATCGAACAACTCAAGCTCGGAGCGCCAAGCGATGAAGACGGTTCGGTCCAATACTTGCTCGCTCGCCTTTACCGCCAAATTGGCGACACCAGGGATGCGACCGATGCGCTCAATCGCATGAAGACGATCAAACAACAGCGCGACGTCCGAGGCTTCAAGCAGGTTCAGGATCCCGACCTGGCGCCGCTGGAGTCGTCTGCCAGCCGGCCCGGTGCGCCCTGACACCGTCTCGCCCCATCTTCTCTTACTCATCCTCTCAGACTTTCGAACAGTTTTGCATCCAGGAGTCATTCATGCGTTTCAACCGCACTCTTATGGCAACGATGATCGCCTTGACGGCTTCTGCGATGGTCGGGGCGCAGTCAAATTCGGCGCCGACTGCTCCACAGGCCGCAGCCAACGCGCTTCCTAACGGAGTCGAAATACGCTGTGAAGGATTGAACGAACGGATTACGGCGCTGCGCGATGACGTTTTGCGCATTCGCGCCTGGCGTGGAGAGACGCCGCCTGAGGATGCGTCGTGGGCTGTACTGGCCACGGCGCGTCATGCGGCCGTGCCCGTAACCCCCGACAACAACGCAGATCATTTCGGATTCCGGACCAAGGCACTCATTGTTGCCGTCGATGCACACTCTCTCAAGATCACCGTCCGGGACCTAACCGGAGAAATTCTGCAGCAGGATGCGCAGCCGTTGCGATTTGATGGCGACTCGTTTCGCATCTATAAGGCGATGCCGCGGGATGAACATTTCTTCGGCCTGGGCGACAAGACAGGACCGCTCGACCGGCGCAACGAGGCCTTCACGCTCTGGAACACGGACGCCTATCGCTTCCAGGAGTCCACCGACCCGCTCTACAAGAGCATTCCGTATTTTATGGCGTATCGCGCGGGTCAGGCGATGGGCGTGCTTCTCGACAATACCTGGCGCACCAGTTTCGACTTCGGAAAGGAATCACCCGAGGTTTATTCCTTCGGTGCAGTCGCCGGCCCGGTGGATTACTACATTTTCTATGGGCCCAGCCCCAAGCAGGTGGTGGAAACATATGCATGGCTCACGGGAACGCCGCCGCTCCCGCCTTTATGGTCGCTTGGTTACCAGCAGTCGCGTTACACGTACACGCCCCAGTCGCGCGTGCTTGAAGTTGCCGATCGCCTGCGCGCTGACCGTATTCCGGCAGACGCCATGTATCTGGACATCGACTACCAACATAAGAACCGGCCATTCACCGTGGATCGGGAAGACTTTCCCGATCTACGCGGCATGATTGCGCAAATGAAAGCGAAGAACTTTCATCTGGTGATGATCACCGATCCGCACATCGCCGACTGTCCGGGGCCGGATTATGCGCCCTATGATTCCGGACTGGCCGGGGATCACTTCGTGAAGAATTCCGACGGCTCGGTTTATACCGGCACGGTTTGGCCGGGGCCCAGTGTTTTTCCCGATTTCACACGACAGCAGACGCGCGCGTGGTGGGGATCGCTCTATCGCGAGTTTCGCGAGGACGGCGCAGAAGGTTTTTGGAACGATATGAATGAGCCGTCGATCTTCAATTCGCCCACTTTTACCATGCCTTTGAATGTGGTGCACCGCATCGACGAGCCAGGGTTTGCGCCGCGCATTGCTACACATGGCGAGATTCACAATGTCTACGGCATGGAGAACTCACGTGCCACGTACGACGGTCTGCGCGCGCTCGATCCCGATAGCCGCCCCTTTGTGCTGACGCGGGCCACATATGCGGGAGGGCAGCGGTATGCGGCCACGTGGACCGGAGACAACAGCAGCAGCTGGAACCATCTGCGCATGACCACGCCCATGCTGGAGAATCTCGGGCTCAGCGGCTTCGCACTGAGCGGCGCCGACGTCAGTGGGTTCGCCGGAACTCCCACTCCTGATCTGATGACGAAGTGGATTGAAATCGCCAGCTTCCAGCCCATCGATCGCGATCACAGCGAGAAAGGTGCGGGCGACAAGGAGCCGTGGGTCGGTGGCACAGCGCAGGAGGCTATTCGACGGCATTTCATCGAGACCCGCTACGAACTGATGCCGTACCTCTATACTCTTGCCGAAGAAGCCTCGCGCACTGGACTGCCGCTGGAGAGACCGTTGTTTTTGGAGTTCCCCGATGCCACGCCCGATCGGCATCCGATTGATTTGGATGCGGCCGCCTCGGGTGAGTTTCTTCTTGGGCCCGATCTGCTCGTCGCCCCGCCGCCGTTTCCCGACGAGCTGGACGAGTACCAGGCTGAACTCCCCGGCTCCGGCTGGTACGATTTCTGGACCGGCGAGCGCGTCCATGCGCTTGCTCTTCCGCTACCTGTTACGGCCCTATTCGATCCGGCATCTGAAAAGAATGCAATGCAACCTTTGGCGGTTCGCGTGACGCCGCGCCTCGACGAGCTTCCGGTTTTCGTGCGCTCCGGCGCCATCCTGCCCATGGCGCCGCTCGTTCAAAGTACCGACGAAACTCCGCAGGGACCGCTCACGCTACGCATCTATGCTGGCGTCCCGTGCACAGGAAGCGTTTACATCGATGATGGCAAGAGTTATGCCTTTCAGCAGGGAGCCTATTTGAGGATGAACTTCGGTTGCCGGATCACGCCGAACGGCATGGAAATCGAAATCGGAGCGCACCAAGGATCTTTCCGCGCCTGGTGGAAGGAGATACGGGTCGAGATCTACGGGTGGACACCGTCGACAGGCGAAGTTCTGGTCAACGGGCAAAAGGTTGCCGCGAGCAAGAGCCAAAGCAAGCGGGAGGTGGTTTTCCGGATGGCGGATGACGGCAAAGGAGCAAACCTGGAATTTCGGTAAGGCGTGTCTCGCCAAAATGAATCCGGCGCCAAAATTGTCCGACTCTTAACTGATACCACGAGCAGTTGTGGTGCGATAAAGCTCGAAAGGGCGTGGCCTGATTGCTGCGAAAATCGAAATCTGCACGAGGAGTGGCCAGCCAAGCACATTTGGCCTCGGTTCCAGCTTGCGCTGTGGTCATTACAGCGCAAGAGGATCGGTCAGGCCCTAAGCGGCGAAGTCGTACCAGTGGTGCACACCGCCATGCCTCGGCATCGAAGTGACCTTCGTATTCGCCGGCCTTTGAACCGCCGCTTTGCTTCGAACCGGGGTCTGCTTGTTCAATCCGAGATGAGTCCGGTCATCATGGGAATAGCGGACGTAATCCGTCATCAGGCGTGCGAGATGATGCCCGTTTAGCACAATCACGTGATGAAGCAGATCGCGAAGGCAATTTCCGGAAAATCGCTCCGCCTTCCCGCCATGTTCGCGTTCCGCTGAGAGCGCTGAATATTCATGCATAGCCTGCCTGCGCGACTCTGCATCCTGCGAAAGATTGTCGATCAATGGAGATGTCGGAGCAATTGTCTGGAACCGGGCGGACAATTGCTCCGACATATTTCACGCAGCCATCAAGAGTGCTTCAACCTTCATAGCGGCCGCGTCCTGCATGTGCGGGAGAACGTGCGGGTTCGTGTTGAGGCCATGGTTCACAGCGGCCGGCAATCTACTCGCTTCCGCCTGAAACAGGAGCGTTGCTGCCTGATCTCGCAGCGGCCTCCAGTAACTCCGATTGAGATACATGAAATTGATAAATGTACTCTCCGGTCTGAATTGCACTGAGGAAGTTCTCTCCCCCAGCTCGCTTGAAACTCACCTTAGGCATGGAGCCGGAAGCGTTTTCGCGTGTAGTAGGGGTCACAAACACGGTTGTACCGTTGTCACGGCTGGTGAACTACAACGGGCTGGTTACACTAATCGATATACGATCCACAGCGTATGTGCCCGCGGGTAGTGTCGTTCCACCGACCACAAAATTGAAAGGCAGCGAAACAATTATTTCGTCTTGGCTCTCCGCCTCGGCAGCCCCGCTGAGCCCAAGAACGAAAGCCACCGCGAACAGAATCCTTGCACACTTCTGCATTACTTCTCCTTTTAACGTTTGAGTTCTCGTTGCTGATCCGTGCTGCGCTCCAGCATTGGCTTTCCAAGAGTGGTGCTCAGCATCCGTTTCAACAATCATTCTCGGATCGTTACTGATTAGATGTGGCACCTGCTCGCTTTCTTGTCATCCCTTTGTCATTTAAAGCTGAATGAACGGCAGCAGGCACTTCTGCATTCCATTTCCGAGGCCTTGCAGCCTGTCTTCCCATTTGACCGATGCGCGATTACCCTTTATCAGCCGGAGACAGATTCTTTCCGTTTCATCGCCGTGGCGGGAGAACTCCACTCGGACTATTTTCAAACGGGGCTGGAGTTTAGCCGCAACGAGACCTGCGGAAGTTGGGTATTCGAACATTTGCGACCTCTGGTGCGCGGCGATCTTGAAAAAGAGCAGCAGTATCTCAATGAGCACCGCCTCTCTGCAGAGGGCATCCAGTCGTTGTGCGTCGTGCCCCTTGCCCTTCAAGGGAGGTGTATCGGACTGCTCAGCGTAGTGAGCCAGCAAAAGGATCGGTATTCGGAAGAGGATGCCGTTTTCCTGCAGGAAGTGGCGAACCAGGTTGCACTGGCGGCTCAGAACATGCAGTCCTACCAGGAGATTGCCACCCTGAAGGCAAGATTGGAGAAGGAGAACGTTTATCTCCGGGAACATTTGCATCGAAAGAACCAGTCCATCGGAGTTCAAGTACGGCGTTTTCAGTTACGTCGCGTCACCGACCACTATCCCGTTGGCAGAAGCGATGAGCGTGGCTGAAGCTATTGTTTGACTTCTCCTCGGAAAGGCTGGGGCCAGCACCACTTCGGACGCGAAGCTGCCAACAGCAGCGCAATCTTCCAGAGGAATGCCGGATTGTTGGTGAGGTAGCGCTTCCACAGGCGGTCTGGTTCCTGCGCCAAACGATGCAGCCATTGCAAGCCGGCGCGTTTGACCCAGCTGGAGCAGTCGCGAATTGCGCCCGTGTGAAAGTCGAATGCAGCGCCTACGCCAGCCAGCAATGGAACCTCGAGCCGGTCGACAAACTGCGCCATGAACCGCTCCTGTTTGGGCGTGCTGAGGCCGACCCAAAGAATGTGGGGCCTGGCTTGCCGCACCAGGGCGACCAACTCGGCCGCTTCCTCCGCGTGGAGAGTACGGAAAGGAGGCGCGAAGGTTCCGACGATCTGGAGTCCAGGCAATCTGCGCTGCAGATTTTCGCTCAGCCTCTCGGCCACACCCAGCTTGCCCCCGTAGAGGAAATTCCGGTAGCCACGCTCGACTGAAATTCGGCACATCTCCAGCATGAATTCCGGGCCGAATACGCGGTCCATGTGGCGATGTCCGCGAAAGCGGCCGACCCATGTCATCGGCATGCCGTCAGGCGCAGCCATTGCTGCGTGGTTAAATATCCCCAGCAATTCGCGATCGCGTTGCGCCTCCATCACGCCGTGCACGCCGGCAAAGCAAACGTAGCCGGGATCGCCGCGCTGGATCCATCGCACGGCGAGTTCGAGAGCGCGCTCCATGTCAATCGCGGAAACCTTCACGCCAAGTACGTCGGCATGCCTGTGTGCAATGGAAGGGGTTGAGGACGCAGGTGGCCGAGTCAGCAGCCGGCCCTGACCGTCCATTCTGATTTCGCCAGAATCGACGATTGGATTGACGATTGCATGATTCATATGCCTCCGCACAATGCAAAGATCAAAGTGTGAACCAGGATCGCGGCATCCATCGCAAAGGTTCGATTACGGATGTAGTAAAGGTCGTATTCGATGTTTTGATGGATGGGAAACCCGCGATCAGCGCTGAGCTGCCAAAGGCCGGTGATGCCGGGTTTCACTTGGAGGCGGGTCCGCTGCCTCGCACCGTAGTGCTCAACGATAAAGGGCATCTCGGGGCGTGGCCCAACGAGGGACATCGTGCCCATCAGAACATTGAAAAGCTGCGGCAGCTCGTCGAGGCTCAAACGGCGCAGCACTCTTCCGATGCGAGTGATGCGAGGATCGCTGGATGTGCTTGGAGACCTCGCGTACCTGGGTGCGCCGATGAACATCGATCGAAGCTTGAACATGCCAAATAACTCGCCGTTACGCCCAACCCGTTCTTGCACGAAAAACGCCGGCCCGGGCGAATCGAGGCGAACGAGAATTGCGATCAAAGCGAGAAGCGGAGCCAGCAAAACGATGAGAAGCGAAGAGATGAGAATGTCCGCGATTCGCTTGAAGATCAGGTAAAGCCACCGGCCAGGGCACTCTCGTGATGTGACGAACACGGTCCCGTCCAGGTCGATCGTTTCGCCGGATGGTTCGTCAGAGGGTCGTAAATCGCGAAGCCAAGCAACGTCAGCACCGGCTTGGTGCGCAACATATGCGGCTGCGGCAAGTTCGTTCGCGGAAAGGCCGGAAGCTGCGAGTAATAGCATCTCGCATTGATGCGCCTTGAGAAGCGACGCGGTGAGGCGCCGATGCACTACGGGAATGGATCGGCGTCCCCGGTATCCCATTTCGAGAATGTGACTTCCAGTACTGGCGGGCTCGTCGATCACCGCGACTGGATCAAGGCCGATCCTGGGGGTTTGGAGGAGATTGGAAATGGCGCGTCTTCCCAATTCGCTCGCGCCATAGATCACAGTTCGGACACTGCAATTCTGCCACTTGTGGAGTCTCCTGGCGATCCAGGAAAAGAACTGCTTTTCCAGAATCATGAGCATGGAAACGGCAAACAAGGCAACAAGTGATTGCAGCCAGGAAACACCAAGACCCAGGAGCGATCTGATCGAAAGTAGTAAGAATAGCGCCTGAGCCGGGACTCTGACGGCGCGCTCCGTTTCGCGAATCTGCAGCAGACCGCGGCTCTTGCGATAGGCGCCATCGCGATAGAAAAGGACAACCACAATGAGGCCGAATGCCGCGCCAAGCGGCGCAGCACTTCGGAGTGCGCCAGGAACGGATGAAGAAATGATCGCCAATGCAGTGCAGGCGTAGGCCGCAATCGTGCCGGCCACGCAGGCCGTGAAGTCGGCCGCAATCTCAGCGAAGGCCATCGCAGCTCTGAAAAATTGGCGCGAAACTGTGCGGCGCGCAGCGCGAGGAGGTGCGACGGTCTCGACGTAGAGATTTGAAGCGAAGAGATCTGGCGCGGCCACGGTCATTTCCCCCGGTAAACCAGTGCCGATTGGCTCTCTGGAACGGTGATCGAAATATCAGCTCCAGGCGCGATCGCTGGGCCAGTTGACCACGCGGACGCTGCGGACGCGATGAGCCTGCGATAAAGCGCCCAATAATCCTCAGCGAGCGCAGCAGCGGAAAACTGTGGGAGCTCGATAGGTTCTGGCTTTGGCTCATGCAGCGTGTCTGCAATCGCTGCCGCGAGCGCCTGGGCTGGGTGCTCCCGGAGCGTTACAAATTGGCAACTCCGCTCGCCGATCTCGCGATGCGCCGGGATATTGGAACAGACGACCCTGCAGCCTGCGAGAAGTCCCTCGGCAATAGGAAGGCCGAAGCCCTCCGTGAGCGAGGGTGCCACCAGAGCGGCGCAGTTGCGGTAGCACCATTGCAGTTCGGTTTCAGAGAGGCCCTCAAGAAGATGCACGCTTCGCTCCCGGCGGGTTTCGCGTACGAGACGATGAATTGACGCCGTCTCGGGTCCGCGCATACCGATCACAATCAATTTCGATTGGGCGTCGATCCACTCCGAGCGGAGAAGCCGATCGAACGCGCGAATCAACAGTGGAATGTTCTTGTTACGGCGATGCTGCGCAATGCAAAGGAGAAAAGTCTCGCCCTTCCAGCGGGGAATCGGCGAATTGGCCTCAGCAATTAGCTCGGACTCAACGCAGTTGTAGATGCGAACCGCTTTCTTCCAGACACCAGCCGGCGCATACTGCTTGAGCCGCATCCGCGTCGCATCTGAGACGCAGGCGATCGCATCCGCCGCGCGCAGGCACTGGCGCAATATCGCGCGATTGAAGAGGAACTTCGGAAATCCGAAGTTCATGGGAATCTCGTAAGGATACATATCGTGCAGCGTGACAACCGTTGGACAAGGGAACGCACGCGCGTTCAACGGCACGGGATACGAGAGATGAACAACGTCGGCATTCAATTGCTTCGCTAGCTCGGGTAGCTTGCGGTAGTGCCAGAGGTTGCGGCTCAGCGAACCGCGATCGATGTCTGCGATATGAATTTGCAAACGATGATCGACAGGAAGTCTCGCAGCCTCGACCATCCTGCACTGCCACGGCGCCACAACGAAATGGATTTCGTCGGTCTCCTGCCGCGGCAAAAGGCACCGCACCATATTCAGCGCATGGCGCTGTACGCCGGAGATGCTTGTGGCGTGGGACACGGCGGCGATGAGAACCTTCATGACTTTGACGCCTCCGTCGCCTCGAGTGGAATGGTTAGGGCAGCTGCGCGCGAACGGCCGCCGCTCGCGCGCAGCTGCTTTGCGAGAGGCAGATAGACCAGCAATGCGATCGAACCATAGAAGAAACGCGAGAGCGCGAGGCCTTGCAGACCCTGGTGGCGCAACATCTCGATCATCAGCAGGAGAATCGCTGTCCTTCCGGCAAGGCTGATGAGCGAGACGATCCGGAATTCGCCGAGCGCCTGCATGGCATAGGTGCCGGTCACGCTCAGACCCGCGAGAGCCGATCCGATAACAATAGGCGGCAGAATGCTCGCCGAACTCAGAGCAACCGCTGGCCCGGCCCAGATGCGAATCAAGCGATCGCCAAAAATCAGCAAGAGCGCAGCGGCGCCGGTCACGAGAATCAGGTTACAGACGAACGCATTCGTGATTGCTTGTTTCAGCGCTTCCCGTGAAGTATTTCCCGCGCGCGAAGAAAGATAGGGAAAGAAAAAGTTGAGGCCGGAGGCCGCAAGTCCATAAATGGGATGCGCGAATTGAACGCACAGCGCGTAGGGAGTGACTGCGAAAGCGCCGAGCGCGACGCCAAGAAAGATGCGGTCAAACTGTCCGAAGACAACTCCACCGAGAGCCTGCAGCCAGACGAAGAAACCCTGACGCAACATAAGACGTGTTTCGCGCGGGTGAAAAGCGGGCAGGAAAGAACTCGCCGACGTGAGCCGCGCAAGCTCGCGGAACTGCATCCAGACGCCGAGAGCGAGAAGCGCGACGGTTGCCACCAGGATGCTGACGCTCCGAAGGCCGAGCAGTGCAAGCACCGCTGCGCTCGCGAGTGTGAGAAGCCGCATGACCGTGCTGATCTGCACAGTGCCGCGATACCTCTCGAAGGCGCGCTGTGCGCCCACCGCGACACTTTCAACCGCGCGGAATACGATCGCGATGGCGGCGATGCGGAGGCAGATGAGGCATTCCACTGGTGACGCAAGCCCCGAGACTGCAACTCGTGATGCAGCGAATGGTGCTGCGGACCACACGCCAGCGCACAGCAACAGGCTGAGGAGCAGATTCATGCCCAGCAGGCTGCGGATCGCATCGGGCATCAATGTGAGCTCCCCGGATCCGCGCAGGTGCGCAACGCGCTGGATGCAGGCGTCACCGAATCCCGACGCGATGATTCCGCCCGCGCTGATCACCGAGGTCGCGATCATCCACAACCCGTACTCGGCCGCCCCCATCTTGTGCAGCACCAGCGGCGCCACCAGCAACATGCCGGCGGGATACGAGATATAGTCGAGCACGCCGTAACCCGCGTTGGTCAGATGCCGTCTCACGCAGCACCTCGACCAAAAACGAAGAACATGCGTGCGCGACGCCGCAGGACTGGAATCACTTCGGTGGCAAATTCCTTGCGCGGATCGCCGTCGGAGATTGCAAGCCAATAATGGCGCGCCAATAGAGTGGCCGACGTACATGCGACAGTGAGGAACGTGAGCAGGAGCGTAACCCAAAGCCTTGGCGGAAACGACTTTTTCTCCGGGATTCCAGGCGGATCGATGACAATCACGGGCGGAACGTCCTTGGCTTCTTCAATGCGCGCCGACTCGTACTGCTGGGTCAGAAGCTGAAAGACTGCCTCCTGCACCTGCACGCGTCGATAGAGGTCGGCATAAGGCACAGCCAGCCGCGGAAGAGCGCGCAATGGAGGATACAGCTCTGTTGAGTCACTGTTTTGCTCCGCGTTCGATCCCGAGCCGGGTTGGTTTTCACTGATGGGTCCAGCAGGAGAGCCAGTCATGTGCGCAAGGCGCGCCTGCAAGCTGGAGATGCGCGCTTCCGACTCACGGACGCGTATATTGCCGTCGCCGTAGATTTGTTTCAGCGCCTCTAGCCCCGACTGCTCGACAATCAACTCCGCCTGCACGCGCGCTCCGGCGTCGACCATGGCGCGCGTTTGTTCCTTGATGTCTATGGCATTCGAGTCACTCGAAAACTGGCTGAGCTTGAGCTCCGCGTCTTCAAGATCCTCCTGCACAGTGTGCAGGCGTTGTTCGATGAAGATCCGCTCGCGATGCGCAGCCGACGTATTGGTTTGCATTACGAGCTGATTGAGTTCGTCAAGATAGCCCTGCGCGAGATTTCGGGCGCGCTCGCGATCGGTGTCTTCAACCTCGATGGTGATGACGCCGCTTTTCTTGTCTTCGGTGATCTTCGTCAGGTGCGCCAGGTGCTTCGCCGTGTCGATGCGATAGCGTTTGCGATAGACGTGCTGCAGATTGAATCGATCGATCAAGTGACTGCTCACGGTTCCGCTGCGCAGGAGGTTGATGAAGAGATCGGCGGAAGAATGCGCACCCGTCAGGCCTCCCGCCAGGCTTCCGAGCGCTCCAAGGCTGCCGAGATGTCCTGCAAGCGCGGCGAGCATCATTGCGCTGGAGCTCTGCTGATCGGGTGGCATGATACTCGTCGTGGATTTGTACTGCTTTGGAATTGCAAATGCGATTGCAAAGCTGATGAGGAACGAGATCCCAGTGACCTTTGCGAGCATTCGACGGTGCGTCCAGAGCACCCGCGCGTGAAGCACCCAGCGAGGCTCCGGGGCAAGGACAATTGGGTCGTCTCGGTCATGGGTCGCAAAGGCGGTGCTCGGCGTCATCTGGTTCTCGCTCCTATAGCGCCGCGGCCGCCACGGCTGCGGTGATGGCAACCGAGCCAGCAAGCTGCCCAGTGGAAAGCAGATTTCTCCAGAACAGCGATCCGCCGATGATCTTTTGCGGAACCACGATCACGTCGCCAGGATTGAGCTTCGTCGAGAGTACGTCCGCGGCAAATGGCCCATCGGAGTGGCGCCCGACAACCGATCCATTGGCACGAATAATGAAAATGTCCTTCCGGTTTGCGGTCGCATTCGTGCCGCCGGCGCGCCCCAGATACCAACCAGCCGATTTGCCGGGTGTAAACGTAAGCGCGGTTGCGTTATAGACCTGGCCCGTGACGAGCACGAAGCCCGGCTGCTTCGGGATCGTCAATACGTCGTCGCGCCGTAGCTCGATATCCGCCGGCGTATCTGTCCAGCTTTCACTGTCGGCTGAGATGTGAATGACCATGCGGCCCGTGGGGGGATGGCTCTTCAGATCTTCAATCACTTGGTCCTGCTGTTCCTTAATGAGCTGAAGTGCGCCCCCGGAATTGCTCGAAGAGAGATTCGGCGAAAGCCGCGCCGCAGCAGAACTGGTTTCAATCTGGCGAATCAACTCGTCACGGCTGCTCTGTTCGAGCTGCTTCACTTGCTCTCGAACCAGCACCGCGCCCAACGGATAGGCTGTCGGGAGCAAGCCGCCTGCCCTGCGCAAAACCGAGCTCAGCCGCTCGCCATCGTGAAAACCGTAGCTGCCAGGGTACTTGACTTCGCCTTCAATCATGACTGACTCGCCGATGTCGCTCCAGTTCGTGATCTGGTGGATGGCGAGTATGTCACCGGGCTTAAGGGGGACGTCAGCGCCGGGATCGCTTCCGGTAATCGCCGCGCCAATGCGCACGGTCGCCAGGCTCTCAGCCACCTGGTTTCCGCCGCTCACCTGGTGGCTGGTCAGATCGGCGGTTTCTACCAGAGCGTCGCGCTTGAATCCCCCCGCCATGCGCACGAGTTGCGCCGCGGTCATTCCCTTCGACATTGGATAATTTCCCGGCCGCAACACTTCGCCGCGAATGGTCACAGTGGGCGCGTCCACCTGGTAGCGGCCGAAGACGCGAATCGTATCAAAGGGTTGCAGATCGACATTTGCGTTGCCGATGAGTAGATCGGGGACGTCGAATGCAATCGTCTCCGCATGCAGATCGGGCGGAACGAGGCGAACAATCTCGCCGTGAGCGGCGGCCTCTGGCAGAAGATCCTGGTAGCTGCCAATCACATCGCTCAGCCGCATTCCATCGGTGTAAGCCAGGCGCCCGGGCCGTACCACGTGGCCTGCGAGATAAACGGCCCGCTGACTATAAGGGAGGATCGGTTCAACACGAATCCGGTCGCCGTCCTTCACTCCGAATTTGGCGATTGCGTCGTTCTCCTCTTTCGTGCCGCGCTCACCGCCGTCAGGAAGAGTGACCGTCACACGCTGATGGTTGTCATCGATTCTTTCAATTCGCACGTGGCTGATCGATGCGGCAGCGGTAAATCCACCGGCGTCATCGATCACCGTGGAGAGCATCGTCTCATCAGACTTGAGTTCGTAAATTGCCTGGCGCTTGACCGCGCCGGAGATCGCAATCTGCGGACCAGCGGGTGGAACAAGAAGCGTATCGCCGCTTTCGAAGTGTGCAGTCGCACCGCGGAGGCCGTGAAGCAGGAAGTCGTAGAGGTCAATGTCCTCAACCAGTTGCTTGCCGCGATAGTGATGCAGCGTGCGCAATGAGCCCACAGCTGTGGGGCCGCCGGCTGCATAGAGTGCGCTCAATGGCGTTGCCAGCGAACTGATGTCGTATCCGCCAGGACGCTGCACATCGCCCACCACGTACACGCGGACGGAACGCAAACCGGAAACAGTGACGTCAACCTGCGCATTACGGAACTGCTGCTTGAGCGCATCGGCGATGAGGCCCTGCGCTTTATCGAGTTCCAGCCCCGCAATCTCTACAACGCCGGCCTCGGGAAGAAAAATGTGGCCATCGCTGTCGATCGTACGCGTGATGCTCTGTGTCGTGCCGCCCCAAAGATCGATGGTTAGTCTATCGCCCGCACCAACTACGTAGTCGGGGCCCAAAGGCACATCGAGCGGCGTGGCAAGACCCGTCGCTCCCCGCGCAACCGCAGTGGCGGATCGATTGACGAAAACATCGGAGCCGAATCGCTGCAGCTTGACGGTGTCGTTTGGAATCTGCGCGTAGAGATCGCGCATCGATTGCAAGTCGAGCGGCGTTGGCTGATGAAGAACCGTGGGCGCATCGGTGGACGCATTCGCTTTTTCTGATGCACGTGGGCTTGACCGGAGGCCAGGCCCGCTCGCATCGGGGCGCGTCGCGAGTGGGACCGTCCTAGCGCTGCTCCAGTTCATGCTCGCCAAATCGGCGCCCGTAAGTGAACCGGACTCCGGCGCGATGGGCGATCCCGCATCTTGCGAAGAAAAAGCGTCCTGAGCTGAGGGCACGGTGCCGAGTGCGAGGTCGCCTGCGCTCGATTGCGCTGGTAGTAGCTCGCCACCTGTTTCGAAGCCGCGCGCCTGCAGAACCGCTGTGATATTCGCCCTGAAACTCGGGCTCGTGGCAACCTGGCTGTAGATCATCCGATCGGAGATATTGTCCGGGTCCACCTCGACCCCTTGCTGCCCCAGGCGTTCCGCAAGTTGCGACTTGAGTTCCGTCAGAAGATCGGGATTCTGCGCGAGGATGTCGTCAATCTGACTTGCCGGAAGTTCCTGAAAGGGTGCGGCGCTTGCATCGCCGAAGAGGGAATCGCGATTTTCATCTTCGGCTTCGGCATTGCCCTGCGCTCCGAACGTGGAACCTGCGCCCCGGCCTGAGTTTTGCTGGCTCAATCCTTGTGGCGAATCGTTCGCTTCGGGAATCTGGCCGAGTGCTGCGCGCTGGCCGATGAAGAGAAAGCTTATCGAGATGAGCAAAGCAAAGGCTCGCAGACATCGCCGCAAGGTTCGGCCTGCCTGGATCTCGTCAGCGAAGTGTGGGAGAGGGTGAGGCATAAGTGAATAGCTCGTCGCATTCGAACTTAAAGATCCACGATCTCCCGCGTGTCATGCGGCAGTCAGCTAATTGTCATTCCTTTGTTGGCTTCAAAACGGGCAGGGATCGAGGATTGATCTCCGCCCGCAAATCAGCCTTCACGCCTGGTTCCAAGTATGGGTTTAATATTTCGCAGCTTGGCATCGCTCCAGTGCAGTGACAGAGCAAAAACAATTCGCTGACACTTTGGCGGCGTCAGGCTGCTATCACAGTGGTGGCAGCGGTGGGATTTCGGCGCCGCCATAGGCAATTCGGCACACGATGGAAACGAGCTCGATGCAGGAAACAGGATCAGCACCGGTCGACACGTGCGTCTTGTCAAGGCCGCAGGATGCCCTCCTCTGCGAAATGTCCTTGCCCTATTGCAAAAGCTTTTATCCACTTGGATACTCAGTAGAGATTGCTACGAATGACCACAGAGTTATTGCTGCCGCCGAAGAAAGCTTCGGCCATGCGAAACCATCGGGGCGGCCGATGCATTTGCAGGTGCGGGTTGGCGTCACTTATCAAGAGGGCGTTGTCTGCCCGCCTGAACCGATGCGCCGAGCATTCGGTCGCCTGTTTTCGCTCGTGGCGGACGGCGATAATCAGGCGCTTCTCGATCTGGAAGCCGGCGTGAGCTTCACTTGCGTGACCCAAGCTGTCCTGAAAGACGAGCTCTATTTCCGGACCAACTTTCTGGAAAAGGTCGTCTATCTGCTCCTCGGCGCTTCCGTGGTTACCGACCTTCACGCGGCATGCGTCAGCAGAAACGGCAAAGGGATTCTGCTCTGCGGGCAATCGGGTGCAGGCAAGTCAACGCTAGCCTACGCGTGCGCCCGCGCCGGATGGACCTATACGTCGGACGATACAACTTACCTGATCAACGATGCAGCGAGTCCGCGGGTCATCGGGCACTCGCATCGGGCTCGCTTCCGCCCTGCGGCCCGTGTTCTTTTCCCGGAACTTGAGGGGCGGGCGATCGTCCCGCGGATGGAAGGGAAGCTATCGATTGAGGTTCCGATCGTCGAGCTTCCTGTGAAACACACTTCCGCCGAAGCGGATATTCACGCAGCCGTCTTTCTCGAACGCCATTCAGGCTCAGGGTGCCGCCTGATTCGGCAGCCGCCGGGAACGGTGACCAATCGCATGCGTCGCGAGCTTTATTCGACGGGCCAGATCCGCGCCCGGCACGAAGAAATCCTGGGAGTGCTCTGGGACATTCCCGCCTATGAATTGCGGTACTGCCATCTACAAGACGGCATCGAAGCGCTCGAAAGCCTGACGCTGCAACTATGAAGCAGTTACAGCGCCGGATGTCGGCCGCACGCGCTCGTCGAATGGCCGTTCTGGCCGCGCCGTCAATTGCCGCTCTGCTTCGTACCCCGCGAGTTCCACCGCGATGATGTCTGCCGCGTACTTTGATCCCTGAGTCGATCGCATCGCCACCCCCACCCGTTCGGCCGCTTCGCGGTATTGCGGGTCTCTTAAAACCTTGGCCACCGCATTCCGGATTTGCCCAGTCGACAAGCGCATAACAGGGAGCACTTCCGCGACCTTCAGCCGTTTGAGACGCGCGGCAATGGCCGGTTGATCGTAAGCCAATGGAATAGCGACCATCGGTTTGCCGGCCATCAATGCCTCGAATGCGGTGTTTGGGCCGCCATGTGTGACGGCAATCGTCGCGCGCTTCAGCAATTCAAGCTGCGGTGCAATCGCCGTCACCAGTGGACGCCCTGGCAAATCGTTGAACTCTTCTGGATCAAATCGATTGCCGAGCGAGATGACGAGTTGCAAGTCAAGATCGCGGCACGCCTCGGCAATCATCCTCAGAATCGTTGGCTGCGCGTTGCGGGTGGTTCCCATGGTGACGTAGGCAATGGGCCGCCCATCGAGACGATCCCATGGAAAATCGGTCTTCTCTCTTGTGTCGCTGCTTAGCCAGGGACCGGTGTAGTAGAAGTTGCCTGCGCGCGGCTTGTGTGGCAGATCGAGGCACTCGGGCAGTTGAGCGATGTGCGCAAGGCACGGGTATTCGTCTGCAATCTTGCGCGTGGACCCAAAACCCGCACTTCGCCGGAACCGATCGAGCACGCGGCGGATGGGGCCCCGCACACGCAAGGCGGAAACTTCGAGCAACCATCCCTGCAGCCAGGAAACCGCGGCTGCGGAGGAACGATAGCCAGTCAGCCATGATGAGCTCTTCCAACCGAAGCAATGGGGGACAGAAGTGGAGATGAGAAAGTAAGGCAGGCCCAGCAACTGAGCGACAGTGGGGCCGGTCAGCGCGATTTCGTTGACTAAGAGCGCATCTACGCCGGCCTCAGCGAGTGCGGCCGGTGTTTCCGCCAGGTAATGCTCAACTTCGCGCGCGACACGGTCAAGATTGAAGCGCAGGGCTGCGATTTCATGCCCGATGCTGGACCTGCTCCCGCCCGACGGCGCTTGCTTTCCGCGTAGCAGAGAGCGAATCGGGATAAATTCCAGGCCCGCACTGCGAATACGGCCCTCAATTTTGGCACGCTCAAAAAAAGTCACTCTGTGGCCGCGTTTCTTCAGTTCCAGCGAAAGAGCAATCAGCGGATTCAGGTGACCGGTTCCAGTAAACGACAGCACGCCGAAGTGCCGGCTTTTGTTGTCAGCCTGCATAGCGCGCCTCATTTGCAGGGACAGCTGTTTTCTTTCCGCCCAACCGCACACCATCCTTGCCCAGCGCCGCCTCAGCGGCATCAAGAAGTTCGCGGACCGGTGCACGGAGCCACCGAACGGTCTCACCGATTGTCAACGGCTCCAGCCCATGCGTCGCGTGGAGCGGCAGGCGTTCCCGCAGCGCGTTTGACGCAAGCTGCACCCGGCCGCCAATCATGACCAGTTCCACATCCATAGCAAAAAGATTGCGCAACTGCGCGGCGGGCGTCTGGCTGGTGTCGCGAACGACGATCAAGTCGGCGACGCCGAATTTGGCCAGCGAGCCTTCGCCATTCTCGAGTTGAAGAATGGAAGCTGGCAACGTCGTTACCATGCGATAGGCATGCGAGGGCGAAATTCCACAGGTATCGATCGCAAACCGGACTTCATCGAGCAGATCTCCTTTGGCGGTCAGAGGCGAGTCGTTCCCGAGCGCAGTCCTTTGAATGGAGCTCAGCACTTCAAGATGCGGGAATCTGCCGTAAAGAAAGTGATTCGAAGATGGGCAAACGATGAGTGAAGCGCGGCGCTCCTCGATGAGGGCAGCACCGTCGCGGCCGATTGAAAGCCCATGCACAAGAACCGTGTTTTCATCCAGCAGGCCAAGCTCATCGAGCCGATGCAGCTCGTAGCGCGCAAAATCATCGGTTCCTTCGCATGCATGCACGATAAACGGCCGGCTCTCAAACGGGTCGGCGCGAGCCGCACGCAGATCGCCACCAAGAGCAACCGAGTGCGCCCACTCATACTTTGACACCACGCGAATCGGAAATGCGGGATTCTGCAATTCGGGCCAAAACGGATTGTGATGGCACACGGTCGTCACGCCGCATAGCAAATTGCGAATTCCGCCCCACCAGAGACGCACTTCCTTCGGCACCGAGTGCTGCCGCGCGATCACATTGGCGAACTTCGTGTGAATGTCCTCGCCCCACTCCAGGTAGTTGCGATAGGGCGGATCGGCCAATCGCGGATAAAGCGAAAACTCAAGATGATCGTGCGCGTTGATCAGGCCGGGCAGCACGAGATAGCCACTCAGATCAATTCCGTCAGCGGGCCAATCAGTCAAATGCATTGGCTGAGCTGCAGTCACAATCTGGACCACTCTTTCTCCGGCGATTTCAACTGATCCATAGAAGGTTCTCCCGGCTCCGGCAGCAAGGCGGGCGCCGGCCAAAACAGTCGTCCGCCTGCGCAAACGATCGCCTGCGGCGTTGTCGCTGCCCATCACTGAGCCTTCCCTGCTACATAAATGCGGAAGCACGCTGGCTCGCGTCGGCCGCGAATCTTCGCAAGGAAAGGACGCATCGACCAACGAAAACCGTACCGCGGCGAAATAACCTCCCACCGAATCGAAAGTTGATCCCCAAGCGATTGCAGGTGCTCATCGGTCAGGAACTCGACGCTCTCGATTGACGACGATGCAGTCCCGTGCCGTGCGAGAAAACCTCTTCTTCGTTCGGTGACCATCTTTCTGCCGCTCTCATCGCAGGAGTACCACGGTGTGTCGCTGATGATGACCAGGCCTCCCGGCCTGACACATCGCAATGCTTCGCGCACGAATGCCACATCGCTCTCGGCGTAGTGGAAAGATGCGTTGAAGATCGCCGCGCCGGCCTGTTCGTCTTGAAATGGCAGGTGCGCCAGCTCAGCCTGAAAACGCGGAAAAAGAACCGGCAGATAACTTCGATAATTCTCCGCAGCTCCAAGACCGTCATAGTTGTTGGTCAGTAGGTCGACTGCGATTGGTTTGTATCCCGCAAGCGCCAGACGAAAACTCAACCAGCAATTTCCTGCGCCCAGATCGAGAATTCTCTCCCCCGAGCGAATTTCCGGCCTCAATACGTGGTCGGCCAGGTGGCGAAAGGTGCGCGCTCTGATGCGCCACTGGCCGCTGTTCTTACCGGATGAATCGCGGAACGGCAGCCCGGCATAGAACTCTTCGCTCGCGCTGCCGCGCCCTTCCTCTGCGCGAATGCGCTCGTAATCGCTGATGAATTGTGCATAGTGTTCGGCTCTTGCCGGCGGCAACGCGTGAATGATGCCGTGCTCTTCCCACAAGCTGAGACCGCACTTTGTGCAATCGAGGGAAAAGAGTGTGGCGCTGCAACGAGGGCACTGCAGGCGGATTTCCCGCGTCAATTCAGTTCGAACGATCTCGCGTGCTGCAGAGAAGCGCGCGTCGCGATCTCTGATCGCCATCCCCATCTACGCGCTCCTGGCTGGCGCGACCTGTTCCACAGGGACAACTGTTGTGGACGTGACTGCGACGAGTCCCTGTGCGAACTCAAAGGGCTCTTCGTCGCGGCTGACCGGCTCCAGCTCATGGACGTGATGCCAAAGCACTTCCAACTCATCGCTTGGTGCGGTTGTCTCGAGGCGCCACGAATCCACCTCGGCATGGAGGGCGTTGCGGACGGCGCGATAAAAATCTGTCTTGTATGCGGCTCTGAACATGACGCAGAGATCATCGCTGTCAGCCCAATTGCGCTTGTAGCCGAGCTGCTGCCGCACTCGTTCGTAAAACACCGTGCCGGGCAGCGGGTACGAGAAAGAGATGCCAACATCGTCGGGTCGCGTATCCCTGACGAATGCGATCGTTTCCTGCAACTCCGTCCACGTTTCGCCCGGATACCCGAATTGCAGAAAGTAGCAGGCGCGGATACCTGCGGCCTTCAGGCGCCGGCGGGCAACACGGACAGACCCGAGGTTCAGCCCTTTGTCCATTGCGTCCAGCACAGTCTGGGATCCGGATTCAACCCCCATCCACACCTCTGCGCATCCGGCAGTTTTGAGATTCCGAACAGTGCCCTCAGTCATCAGATTGGCGCGAGACTGAATCTTGAATGGTAACGCCGCATCTGTCTTGTCAACCTCTCCGGCGAATTCTCGCATCCATTCCTGATTCAACGCGAAAATGTCGTCGCTAAACCAGATGTGGTGCGCCCCGGCTTCTTTCAGGAACCTCATTTCTTCCGCGACAGCCGCTGCAGGACGAAGATGAAACTTGTTTCCAGAAATCGGCTTCGCGCACCAGTTGCAGTGGTAGGGGCATCCACGGCTCGACACCATATTCATTGAGAAGTGCCCGTGCGCGCCAGTCCATGCGCGGCGATAGGTCTCAAGATCGACGAGGTCCCGAGCGGCAATTGGAAGCTCCGCCCACTGCGGATTCTTCGCCAGGCGCTCCGCGCTATGAACGAGCCGGCCGCTTTGATCGAGTCGCACAAGCCCGTCGATCGGCGGCAGCTCTTCGCCAAGCAGAATCGACTGACAGAGCTGGACCAGAGTCTGCTCCGCTTCTCCGCAAAGCACGAAATCGAAACCATTTGCGAGAAACAGGTCCGCATTATCCGTTGAGTCGGAACCATGCGCGATCACGATGGCTCCAATGGCTCTTGCGGCACTCGCCATTTTCCATGCCACCTCCCGCATTCGCGTAAGGCACATCTTTGAGAGGAAGTTGAAGTCATCCTCATAGATTGCGACGATGCGCGGCCGATGCTTGGCGAGGGCAGCGGGAAATCCCACCGATGGTTCGGCGAGCATCGGGTCAAACGCCGCGACGGAGATTCCATTTTCCCTGAGCGCCGTGGCCGCGTAGAGAGTGGCAAGCGGCAGATAAGGCTGCATCTTGCGCAACTGCTTGGGGTCGTAAGGAAGATGATAGGAGTGCGTCACCAGGACATCTACCACGGGCCACCTCGCAGCTCCGAGCGTAGTTCTGTGCGTGGTGTGGCCGTTTCCGCGCAAGCCTGAGTCAGCAGGGAAGCACTACTTGAAGACTCTGCCGGCTGAAAACAGCGCGCAGGTGGAAAAGTTAGATGGCCGAGCTTTTCGCGCTTGGTGGCCAGATAGCGCGTGCAATGTGGATTGTCCTGCACATCTACCGGGATTCTTTCAACAATCTGAATCCCAGATGCCTTCACCGCACGGATCTTCTCCGGATTGTTAGACATGAGTCGCAACGAATGAATCTGGAAAAAACGCAAGATTTCTACGGCGAGCGCGTAATCGCGCGAATCGACTGCGTGCCCGAGCTGGAGATTGGCTTCAACCGTGTCGAAGCCATGATCCTGTAACTCGTAGGCGCGCAGCTTTTCCATCAATCCAATGCCGCGACCCTCCTGCTGCTCGTAAATCAGCACTCCAGCGCCTTCTTCTGCAATGCGGCTTAAACCCAGATGCAGTTGATCGCGACAGTCGCAGCGCAGCGAGTGGAAAACTTCGCCGGTGGCGCACTGCGAATGAATCCGGACCATCGGCGGAAAACGATGGATGTCTCCGAGAATTAAAGCCAGTGCGCTTTCCAGATTTGTTTTCCCAGTTTTCATGTTGGTCACACGCGCTTCAAATCCAAGAAGGCGGAAGTGCGCCCAGCACGTCGGAAAGCTCACATCGGCAATTTGCTTTAGCATCATGAGACGGGGTTTCTGAAATCAAGTTTCAGCGCGAATCGTCCTTGCCAGCGCGTAGATGAAGCGTAGTCCGTGATCGCAGACGCGGTGTCTCCAGAATGTCTTGTTGTCGTAATTCGATTGTTTCGCACGACTTCGTGATCTATTACGCGCCTGTCCGACGGAATCTGTAGAGCACATGATCGCCGAGAAATGCGAGTGGGCGACCGAGAGGTTTGTCGATGATCTCCATGGTTGAGAGCAAGCGCGGATGTTTGCTGATCCATGGCTCGGCGGCGCTTGGGGGCACGGTGATGCCGATGCCGATTCGCCGCTCCAGCACAAACCAAGGCGCGAACGTATGCTCAAGCGCGGCACGGCGATGATAGGTTACGCAAAACTCGCGGCCTGAGAGTCGCGCTGGCACTTCGCCGCGCCGCAGGCGCCGCAACGCGAGATGCGTGCGGCCGCGAATCAACTCAGTGATCATTTCGCCTGGGCTGAATGTGCCGAACAAAACAAGCAATGCGGCTGCGCCTGGTTTGAGCAGGCGCGACAGGCCGCAAGCGACTGGACTGAGGTCGGCAACGCAATTCAGGGGCGCGAAATTGGAGAATGCGCCGTCGAAGAGCTCTCCGCCGACGGATTTGTGGTCTTCGGCGAACTTTTCCATCTCCTCCGCGGCAGCGATTTCCGTCGTTCCCCGCAGCGGAGCGAGTTTGGCGCGCGCGAGCGAAGCCATGGTCGGCGAAGGATCGGTAAGCGTCACGCGAAATCCCTGAGCCGCGAGAAATGCCGCGTCTTCCCCCGTGCCCCCACCGAGTTCAAGAATTCTGCCGCCTGCGGGAAAAGTGTGGACCAGTGCGGCCCGCACGGCGCGCCGTTGAGCGGCGACACTTTGCCAGCCGCCAAATCGGGAGTCGAACTCCGGCGCAATAGCGTCAAATGCATCTGCTGCAGGGCTGAAGGCAGGCATCATCGCGCTCCGTGATGCAAAAGCCGGCGCCAGCGATACGCTTCGTGTGCTAAGCGCAACCCTTCAATGAAATGGAAACGCGCCCGACTGCAGATCAGGCCGATTTGCATTCTGTATCGGCCAAGGCGCACTGAGAGCGAATCATTCGGAAAAGCACGAATGACCGATGGAGGTAGGCAAGGGGGGAACAGGGACCGCCATATTGGGCGGCGAGTACTCCGAACGGGTTGATCGAGTTCTCGGTTAAGCAGTAGATACAATTTGCTCCCGGAAACGTTGCCCAGAACAGCGCGATCTCCGTATGTTGTGACCCACAGCTTGACCGGTGCAGGCAACTGGTCTGCAGTCCAGCTTGTCAGCGATTCGGGAGCAAACTCGCCCATCACCTGAGTAATAAGAAATGTCACGTTTCCGAGCCCCATGGCGGCGCGCGGATATCTGTGCGCACGCTCCCGCAGTTCAGCCCAGAATGCCTGCTCGTTGCGGAGGAAAAGGACATGGCGGCGAAATTCCAGCAGGTGTGACGCGCGCACATATTCACTGCAAATGTGTTTGAACGCATGCATTCCCTGGCCAAGGAGCAGATCGACAGGCGATAGCACAGGCATCGCGAATCCGCTGAAATCGCGCCACTCCAATGTTTCCAGCGGTGAAACAAGCCCGGCGCCAGTGGGCTGAGTGTGCAGTTCCACTCGAAACGATCCAGTGTCTTTGTACAAATCCTTCAGCGTCACGCCCGGTTTTTCATTTCGTTTGAACTCCCAGCTTCTACCGTTGCTCGCGTACAACCGATATCCTCTGCTGGCGAGAATCCTTCGAGCCTCAGGTACGTCGTTTTCTGCAACGAGGTAATCCAGATCGAATTGTGATCGCAGCTCCGGTCGCGAAACCGAATTGGGCCAGAACGAAAGCCCTTTCAGGATGGCGTAACTGAGGCCGGCGTTTTGAAAATCACGCTGGATTGCGATCGATTCGGCCAGCATGCTTTGGGTCCGCAGCGTGTTCTCTTCAAGGCGCAGTTCGAGACCTGCCGCGATCGGAGTCGGCAGCAATTCCATCCGTCCCGCTTCAGAAATGCGATCGTAGAAACAGAGTGCCAGCCCGCTGACGTCGAGCCAGCGCAGCAGTTTGAGCCATTCGCGGAGCGAGAGTGTCTGGAGCCGGGAACAATCCTGAGGGAGGGGTTCGCAGAAGGTGAGCAACGCGGCAAGTCTCGTTTGTTCGTCGCTGCTCAACCGTGTCGCTATGGCCTCTAGCCCTGGTGCCAGGTCGGATCTATTCGCCCTCCCGATCACCCGTGAATCGAGCGCATTTCTTCGCGTTTCGCAGGCGCTCACGCCCATGAACCCAGATTTACTGGATGTGGCCTGCACGAAGGTTGGATCTTCCTGGATGACGTTTGCTCGCATCGAAAACGCGGCGTAAGAGCATCCTATCCGCGATCCGGATTAATCGTGTCAGGGCGCTGTAAGGCAAATGTCACGGCTTTGTTGTCCTGCAAGCGACACGCACCGCATTCTTGAAGCTAATGCGCCCGAGTGCTCGTATTCACTCGCCATCTCACGACTGACAATCGAATGACAAAAACGAGACCCGCCCGGGACACGCTCACCGGCGCCAATCGCTACGGTCACTGTAGTGCGGCCTGCACCGCTGCGACTCAAAGGAGGGTGAACGGATGAAGCCGTTTTGCGAGATCCACGCCAATGATCTTACCGCACGTGCGCTGCGCTCCGAGATTGCTGTGAAGGGCTATCTGTTGGTTCGCGGCGTATTGCCGCGTACAGAGGTGAAACACGCGCTCAACGAGGTCACCCAAATCGTCTCTGAGGCCGGATGGCTTCAGTCTGGCAACGACCCGATCGATCGCATAGCCGATATTCGCGCCGCGTGCGGAGATCCCGATCCGGGATTCAAGCGGACATACCAGCAAATCTTCAACCTCGCCTCATTTCACGCCTTGCCGCATCACCCATCGCTGCAACGCGTGATGAAAATGCTGGTTGGCAAGCATCTGCTCGTACACCCCAAGCCAATCGGTCGATTGATCTTTCCGCACTGCGAGCGCCTCACGGTGCACGCACATCAGGATTACCGTTTCATGGGCGGCGACCCCGAGTGTTACACCGTCTGGATGCCGTTGCACGATTGCCCGGTCGAGATGGGGCCTTTACAAGTCATGGAAGGCTCCCACCATTCTGGGTTTCAGGATCACGAAGGCGAGAATCTTCACGTTCCTGAAATTCCCGTTGATCGAACAGCTGGTGGCGAGTGGGTTGGCGGCCCAATCCAAGCGGGCGACGTGCTGATCTTTCACAGCCTCACGGTGCACGCAGCGGCGCCAAATCTTTCCAGGCAGCTTCGCATCTCACTCGACTGCCGCTTTCAGGACTATCGCAGAGTGTTCAATCCGGCAAACCTCGCCTTCGCTGGCGAGTCGGGCAAGTCATGGGAGAAGACATACGCCAACTGGCCTTCCGATGAGCTCAAGTATTACTGGAAGTCACTGCCGCTGAATCTGAAACCGTCGAAATCGGAGCTGGAGACCCTGGCGATGAACGATGAGTCCCAGCTGCAACGCGCACGCTACGCCAGAATCCTGAGTCAGCTGAATTGATCGGCGGATCGCAGCGCAGGCACAGGAGCAGATCGACATCTTGCGCGAGCTCCGTTAATCCGCAGCGATCATGCTCTCCATCTGCGCCGCTCGATCGATGGAGCGCTCCTGCGTCAGACGATATTCGATCAAGTCTGCTACCGTAATCATCTTCAGCGAGTGCCGCATGCAGAACTCAGCGAGATCGGGCACGCGCGCCATCGTGCCGTCGTCGTTCATGATTTCGCAGATGACTCCAGCCGGAGTTAGGCCCGCCAGGCGAGCTAGATCGACGGCAGCTTCCGTTTGTCCGGGACGTGCCAGGACTCCACCCTCACGGGCGCGCAGTGGAAAGATGTGCCCCGGGCGGCCGAGATCGGACGGCCTGGTTGCCGGATCGATCGCGCAGCGAATCGTTTCGGCCCGATCGTAAGCGGAGATCCCCGTCGTCACTCCCCGGCCCAGCGCGTCGATCGACTCAGTAAATGCGGTGCCAAAGCGCGCTGTGTTGCGCCTCGCCATGGGATAGAGATCGAGCTCATCCAGCCGCTCTACAGTCATGGCAAGGCAGATGAGGCCGCGGCCAAACCTCGCCATGAAGTTCACTGCTTCCGGAGTGATCCTTTCGGCGGCAATTGTCAGGTCGCCCTCATTCTCGCGGTCCTCGTCGTCAACCACTACGACCATGCGCCCCACAAGAATGTCTTCAACGGCGCTCGGAATATCAGTGAAGGGGCAGCGTGCCTGCATGCGGTATCCTCTGATTTCACCCGGACCCAATCAAACGTCGAAGCAATCTCAATAAATGGCTGTTGCACCGATCCGCAACTGAATCCTTCGCACCGGACTTGCCGACGTGTCCACTTTCGGTGTTCGCCGCGGACTCTTGCTGCGAGCTAAAGGAAGGATAGGCCCTCGCTCATCGGGAGTTGTCAGGGTTCTGTCATTGGATTGTCATAAGCGGAGTGCACGGCTCGACCATGGATGGCGCCTGCGGGGGTCGATAAAACAAGAGCCTAATACGTGGTTTGTGACTTCGTGTCGTAGGCTTCGCCAAACTTATTCATATGCGTCATGTCATGAGGCTGCGCAATCGGCGCACTCACGGTCCCAAGATCCAGATCGTGGCCGGAGACGCGTACGGTTCTGCCCAGGCCTTCGAGAAGGGATTGCGGAACGCCTTCAATCCAGATGTGCAACTCGTACTCTCCGGCAGGAATTCCGTGCAGCACGAACGCATCGGCAGAGTTGGCCATGGCGTAGAGCGGGGTGGACAAGGTGACGACGACCGCGCTCATCTCCGGATGAATATTACAAAAAATATACGAGACGCCTTCGCGTGGAAACGTTACAGACTTGCTCGATCCGGCTTCATAAAGGCCCAGATCGAAGCGCTTGCCTTCAAATAGCGAGAACACATTGTGATAGAACGGATCGGCGTTGGGAAACTCGACAACGGCGCCAACAGGAATCACCTGCAAATGCGGGATGAACATGCGGTTCTTTTGCAGGAGTGTGTAGTGCCCTTGTGCGGTAAATGGCGGAACAGTCGTTCCGGCAAGCGGCGTGAGCCAGACTACACCCGGCACCGCGCGATGATTGCCGGGGAGCGACGAGACCACGCGTAAACGCAGGTCGAATCGGGAATTCTCGGGCGAATGTTCCTGCGCGCGTGTAAGAACCGGTGCAGCCAGTGCGGCGCACAGAAGCCAGCGCGACCATGTGTTCGGAGGCATCAAAATCTATACCCCGCGCCCACGCCAATAATGTTGCTTGATGCGCCTAGGTCCTCGACCGGCGTGCTCTCCAATCGTCTGTACTCCACCGAGAAAATCAAATAGGCGCTTGGGCTGTAGATAACGTTGCCGGTGAAGGTGCGATTGCGCGCAAGATTATGAATCACCGAACCTCCTTCAACGTAATACCGACGGAGCTGTCCCGTGAAAACGTTGTCCATTCCATAGGCAGCATTCAATTCAAGCCGCTCGGTGGCTCTCTCCTTCAGTTGCGCCCATCCGCCTACGTCGTCCAGCGGCCGGAAATAAAAGCCCCCGGTGTTCGGATTCGGACTGTACGCGAAGTCCTTGAAGCCGCCCGCTCCCAGGCCGCCAAGCGCCGCACCGCGATAGAAGTTTCCGGTGAGCTCAAGGCGTGCCAACAGCGGCAGCCGCGCATCGAGCGTCGATGCCCAGGAATCGTAGTCTCGCCCGAATGCACTGTTGTGCTTGGCGAAGTAGCCCCCAATGCCGACGTGCAAGCGAGTGTCATCCTGTCCCGGACCGAACAATGCGACGCGCGCTTCAACTCCAGGTTTTGAGCTTTGCTCCGCGCTTGTTGGAGGTAAGTAGGTGACAGTTGAGGACGGCGCGACGGCCGGAGTGAGAGGCGCGTCGTTCGTGTCGATGAGTGCGGCCTCCAACACTAGACCCGTGGAACCGGTGGCGGCTAAGCTCTCTGTGATTCCCGCCTGCGGATTCCAAGTCCAAAGGTTTCCCGACCACGCAAGCGCAGGCAGAGCTGTCGCCGTTAGCGATGTGGGCGTGTCGGGACTGATAATGGCGTGGTCGAGCGCGAAGTAAACCTGAGTTCGATCCCAGTCGAGTCCAGCATGGGCAGTGCGCAGCCGCAGCAGCGGAGAGCTTGTGTTGTAGTAGCCCGAGTAGCTTGTTGTGGACGCGCTCGCTGCTTGACTTCCGTAAAAATCCACGCGAAGATCCGCAAAGCTGCTCGCGCCGAAAAGATGCGGACCGCGCGCGTCGAATCCGAGAATCGTCTGCCGGACGGTTGCGCCCGCGCTGCCCTGACCGCCAATCGCGACTGACGGGTTCGCAGCCGCGTCTACCGCGCTCGTGTTTTTGAAACCGTTCATGAGCAACATCCCCGTCACCTTCACCGGATACTTCGACTCGCTCTCGACTTTGGTTTGTTCCTGTGTCGCAATCTCCGATTCCTGCATCGCTTGGCGTTCGCGCAGATTGTCGATGGCGCCCGCCGTTGATTCGGATGTGTCTGCAGGAGCTACAACGGGCAATTCAGTCCGATCGGGTGCAGCGGCCGACGTTGACAAAGCCGCGGATTGGTTGGCCGCCATCTCGCGCTGCAATTGAATCAGTTGCTGGTGCATCTCTTCGAGATCATGCTGAGCACGCTCAAGTTGCGCCTGCGCGTGAGCCATGGCGTCCGTCAGCTGCACCACTCTCTGTGTGAGGCTCGCCTGGTTTGCAGTCTGCGCGTTAAGCACCCTGGCCGCAATTAAGATCACTAGCACGAGCGCTCCTCCTTTAGCGAGAAGGCTTACGCCAGAATGTGAATTACGCTCATGTTCGAACATTTTCATCTGGGATCACCTGTTTCTGGCCGCTATGCTCCAGTCTGTACGATTCACTTCGTATCGAAAGCGCGCGGGCCACCTTCATTTGGAAGATCGTTTCGCCAGGCCGGCTGCTGAGCAAAACCACCTCTCCTCCGTGCTCCAAAGCGATGCAGTGTGCCAAGGTCAGCCCGAGGCCTGTGCCTTTTTGCTTTCCCTCGCTCACAAACGGTTCAAAGAGACTCTTGCGGATAGTGTCAGGAACGCCGGGGCCGTTGTCGGTTACGTTGACGAGGATCTGACGATCCTGGGACTCGAGAGTTACTGCAACGCTGGCTGTGGCCCCCACGAAGCGCGCCGATTGACACGCATTCAAAAGCAAATTGGAAATGGCGCGTTCAATTTGCTTGCCGTCCACTTCCGCACCCGATTCTGAAGGCTCACCCAGGCTCGTCACCAGCTTTACGCCTTCAGCGTCGGGGTGCGTTCGAACCAACGCTGTCGCTCTTTCAACAAGCGCTGCCACCAGTTCGGGCTGACGCCTGACGCTTGCGCCCGTGCGGCTGAAGATAAGCAGCGACTCCAGCATCTCTGTCGTTCCGCCGACTGCCGCGCGAATCTCGCCGAAAATCTCGGCGCGCTCTTTCGGCGAGAAGCGGTCGGATGCGAGAAACTCAGCGTTGGCATAAATCGCCGCGAGATAGTGCCGCAAATCGTGCGATACCGAGCTTGCCATGCGCCCAATGGTTGCCAGCCGCTCCGACTCAAGAACTGCCCGGTTGGCTTTCTGGATTTCGCTGCGCATCCGCGAGAAGGCTGTACTTAGTTCGCGCACCTCCTGCGTGCCGTGGCGCGGAACAGTGTGCCCCATATCGCCGAGAGCAAATGCATGAACACTTTGCGAGAGCTCTTCCAGCGGGCGCGTGACCAGCCGCGAAACGACGATCATCAACGCTGTACCCGAAAGAAGCGCGAGCAGGCCGACGATGATCACCGTGCGGTCAATGTCGTCGATGGTGCGTTCCGCGGGCTCGAACGACTTCATCACCACCAGCTGCAACGGAGATGTTGCAGCAGCAGAAAGATCCTCTCTCGCATAAAGAAAGCGCGCGCCGCCCAGAATCACAGCGGCGGGCGCCTGGCTGGTTCCCGAGAGAGAGAAAGATCGCTGCGCTAGACTCGCCTGATCGGCCGCCGCCAGAGTACTGGCGACAACCTGCCCGCCACTGAGGAAGGCGGCTTCAGCACCGGTGGGCTGGCTGATTTCGCGTACCGTGCGCTCAACAGACACGCCGCTGACAACATACCCGAGCAGCGTTCCATCCTGATCGCTTCCGAAATACAAAGGCCGCAGCGAGCATGCGTAGAGCGATCCGCCGTCGATGAGGTAGTGCTTGTCTGGCGATGCAAGCAGTGCCTTCACACCCACGCGCAGCGTCGTGTCCACCACTTTACCTTTTGTGTACCCGGCGACAACACGGCCGCTGGGGTCGGCGAGCACAAAGAGATCCGCCCCGCTTAAACGCCAAAACTCCGCAGCCTCATTTTGAATGGTCAAATCGTCGCCGCTCGTCATCAGCGCCTTGAGGGTCGGCAGCTGCGAGAGCAGTTCGTTTTCGCGCTCCAGTGTACCCAGGCGCTCAGCCTGCAGATTCTTGAACGCGACAACTGAGTGACCGAGATCCTTCGAAAGATCGCCAGTCACCTGATCGCGCAGGTGATGACGGATGAGCAGGAGGCTGAGGCCGGTGACGACCGCAATGATTAGGGCCATTGCCACCACCAGCAAAATGTGCGTACGAACACCCTGTTTTTCGCGCACGAATCCTACTCCCACGGAAGAGTCGCTTACTGGGGGACGATCGGGTGGTTCATCACGGGACAAATTTGTATCCTGCGCCGTAGATCGTCAGCAGATGCTTCGGGCTTGTAGGATCGGGCTCCAGCTTCTGGCGCAACTTCAGAATCTGATTATCTACTGTTCGCGTCGTCGGATAAAAGTTGTATCCCCACACTTCATTGAGCAGGACATCGCGGGTGAGTACGCGCTCGGCATTTTCCGTGAAAAACTTCAAAAGTTTGAATTCATGGGCCGTGAGCACAACCGGATGCCCCGCTCGCAGCACCGTCATCTTTTTGAAGTCAACTTCGCATTCGCCAAAGCGATAGGTATTTTGCGGGGAGGGCTTGCGCTGGCGGCGAATAGCGGCCTGCACGCGCGCCGTCAGCTCACGCGGGCTGAATGGCTTGGTAACATAATCGTCTGCGCCGAGCTCAAGCAGCAGGACCTTGTCTGCCACCTCGCTAATAGCGCTCAACACGATGATCGGTATCTCGCTCGAAATCTGCTTGAATAGGCGGCACAATTCGCGCCCGGAGATATTCGGCATAATCAGATCGAGTACCACCGCGATCGGGCGTTCGCTGCGGAACAAGTCGAGGCCGCTCTGCCCGTCACCAGCAATCACCGTATGGTAATGTTCCTGCGCGAAGGTGCGTTCCAGCGTTCGCTGCATACGCGGATCGTCCTCGACGATCAGGATCGTGCCCAAGTTGACAGTTGGGGCAGCACCGCTTTGCGTGTCCGGCGCCAGTTCCATGGCATTAACCATATCTCATGACCTTTCTGGCTGTATTGTCGACGATGCAATGACAATTCTGGCAGCATGCCTCTAGAAGTTACAAAAGGATGACAATTTACGGAAGAAATGGAGACAATCGCGAGGTGGCCTCGGGCTTCGGCGCGATGTTTCGCCGAAGCTCGGACCATTTTATTGGTCAATGTGCAAGGGTGGAGAGATGCCTCGCAGCAATCGCGATTGAAATGTCGCGTTTGTCGGAATCGGTGAGGCGACAGCCTGTTCGCTGCGTACTTGTTCGATGACGAGGCTCAGCATGACGATCGCCCACATGGGCAGCAAAAGGTCGAACGAGTCGGCAACCGCTATTCCGCGGACGACAATAAAGACCAGCATGCAAGCGAGCTGAATCTTGACGGGGCTTCGGGCGAGTCTGCGCGACTGCCAGGCGAGGCTGCCATAAATCCCGGCCAACAAAACCACGCCGGTCACGCCGTAGGCATAGAACTGCTGCAGCATCTCATTTTCCGCATGGCGCGCTTCGAACATTTCATTTCCGAAAGGCGGCACCACTCTCCACCAGGAATCGAATCCGTGGCCGATCCACACGGTCCACGGGTGGTCAAATGCAGCATTCAGAACATAGAGCCAGATGGCTGTTCTTCCGGTAATCGTCTCCGCTTGGTTTCCCGCGGTTGTATAGACGTCGTAGTAGGCCTCAAACAGTCCCCAGAACGCCAGGATGAGAACGAAGGCGCAACTCAGAAGCAAGAGTTTGGTTTTTCGGCTCATTGATCGATCCAAAACCAGCAGGAAGCACTCGGCCATCACGAATGCCAGCAACGTCGACTTGCTCAAACTACGGACGAGGGTGAAAATGAGGAGAAGCTTGGCGAGTCTCCAAGACCCTTGATCTCGCCGCGCGAGAAACTGCGCGAAAAAAATTGCGATAGCGCAGAGATTGCCAATTTCATTCGTATTGAAAAACTGCTCATCTCCAAGCCGTAGATCGGGTTGTGCCGGCATGATCCAGGCGGCCAGCGCGAGAATGCAAGTGCTCCAGATAAAGCCTGTCATTATTGAGTAGGCTTCATTCGTTTCATCGCCTGTGCGCAGAAGCAGGGCCACACTCGCCGTGTCGATCGCCAGTCCAAACCAATAGGCGATGGAGTTCGTCAGCGAAGCGGTCTCACTCCAAATCAAGCTGAGCGCGGAAACCGCCAGATAAGCCAGGACCCACCGCACGGTGGCTGGCCGCAGTATCGGCGTCCCTTTCTTCCCAGCGGAGCCTATGGAGTCGAAACAAACAAGACATAACAGCAGCAAATCGAGCCCAAGGCTCAAGGAGCTACCTGTGCTCGGATCGAGTCCGAACACATTTACCGAGATCAGCACAATCGCTAGGCGAAATGAGAAGAAGAAGCCGAGCGCGAAGGCAACGCCGCGAATCTGCTGCCGCTCATAGCCCGAAACTCCGGATATCGCGATCTCTCCGTTCACAAGCCCTCACGAATAGATGATGGGAAGTGCCGGCGCCCTCAGTGCGTATACATATCCGGAGCGCCCTGGCTGCCGGCCGGTGGCAAATGCCGCAGGTACGTCACGATAGACCACAGCTCATCGTCGCTCAGCGTTCCTTTGGAGCCGGGCATTCCTGAAGGCCAGATGCCGTTGTCTAGAATCCACTTCAATTGCCCGTCGGAATAGCTCTGCACCTCAGGCGAGGCGAGCGACGGGATCGGCGGCGAGATATGGTCGACAAACGGAACCCCTGTATTCTGTCCGTCCGTTCCGTGACAGGCGACACAGTAGTGCCCGAAGGCCTCTTTGCCGTCGGCAAGAGTTTCGGGCGACATCGGCAGCGGATTCCTTTGTTTCCTGTCGCCGATGAAGACATGGTGCTTGGCGAAATTCACGGTCGCCGTCTCGAATTTTCCAGGAGGTTTTGCCTTGCATCCGGCGAGCCCGGCGAACAGGAGCAAACTCACCTCAAGACGATGCCGCCGCATCGCTAGGCCACCACGTGCAGAGTGAACACCATCGAACCGTGTCCCGATCCGCAAAACACGGAACAATGACCGACAAAATCACCCGTCTTGTGAGGCGTAATCGTCACCTGCGCACTCTCGCCGGCCTTCACCTTCAGATCTACGCCGAGATCGCGAATGCGGAGGCCGTGTCCCACATCCAGGCTCTTGAGCACGAGGACGATAGGTTGGCCCTTCTTCACGGTGATTTCGCCCGGCGTAAAAGCGAAACGCTTCGCTGTGATCTCAATTCGCTGAGGCGCAGCTTGTGCGCGAATCGTGGGGGAGGGAAGCGAAGCCGCCATTATTCCGGCCGCAATCATCAAAAACGAAAATCTGCGCGTCATCAACTCTCCTCGCGTGTGGATTTGTTTGTCGCGGATGCTCGACCGCTTCACATCTTCGGCTCATGGGTTGAGAAACTTCAACAGCGCCTTGTAGTCCTCATCGCTCAGTCCGGCTCGCACACGCATATGTTTTGCAATCGTGCCCGAGATCGACGGAGAGAATCCCCGCGGCTCTTGATGGCAGCGAGAGCAATTCTGCTTGAATACTTGCTGACCGCGCTCTTGATCCCCGGTCGTCATCTTCTGGGAGGCTTTTTGCGGCTTGGGCTTTTGCGGGGCGCTGCTTATCTGTCCAATGGCTGTTGCTGCAGCGATTGCCAGGCACCCGATCATCAAGGCTTTCACGTGCTTCATCGTTGTTCCTCATTGGAGAGGCTAGCGGCCCTTCTGCCGCAACGTGTCACGAGAGCGTCTTAAGGTTGTCATCCGATTGTCGTGCTAATCCGGTTCGGGTCCGGCCCCGCAGAGCGCGCGCAATCCGTGATGACAATTCCCTGACAATGGAACGACCCATATCTGACAACTCCGCAACTCGCGCATACGTAGTCTGAAAGCGAGAGGGGCGAGGCGCCAATGCGTAGACACGAAAGCGAAAAGCCCCGCGCTCACTCGACCGCGGGTACGAGGGCGCGCGTTGCTATCGCGCTTCTCACGCCAGCACAACGTCTTCGGCTTGCCCTTCTCACGACCGCACGCATTTTGGTCGGCCTCTTCGATCTCGCGCTGGCCGCCGCAATGTATCTTCTCTTCCTGTTGCTTCAAAGCCAGGTGTCGGCGCATCGGAACCCGTGGCTGCCAAACAGCATTCTTGCCGTTGCCGCGGCCGCCGGGCTCCTCGTCGTTGTCCGCGTTTTGGTCGACATCTATTCAGCGCATGCAGTTTTTCGTCAGATCCAGAATCTTGCCACCGATTTTATGATTCGCTTGACCCGCGGCTACTGTGAGATGCAGTGGACCTGTTTCACTGAGCTGAACCGCAGCGAACTCACAAACATCACAGTTCACACAACGCGCGAAGCAGCCGACTTCTACCATCGCTGCGTTGAAATGATCTCCGGCGCGGTAATCGTGATTGCGATGGCTGTCGCTTTTGTCTATCAGAGTCCAGCCGCGGCCGCCTGCTTCGCTGCCGCGCTCGGCACTGTCTACTGCATTCATCGCCTCATCGTTCGCAAACGCGTCTACCAAGCAGCCTCGATGCGTGAAAAGTCGCTCGGCCAGCTTCAGCGGGATCTCTCGGGTCTGTTCTCATCGGGCAAAGAGACCCGCACATATGGCAATCAGGATTTCTTTTATGACAGGATTTGCCGCGACGCAGGGAAATTCGCAGTCGGTAGCCGCGTTGCCGTATTTCTTCCGCAAGCCGCGCGCATCATCGCCGACCAGGGCACAGTTCTGCTGTTCCTCGGCCTCATCGTTGCCGTTCAGTTGCAACGGGGCGACACGCACCAACTTCTCTCGCTTCTAGCGTTCTACTTCGTGTTGTCGCGCCGCCTGCTTCCGCTTGTGAGTCAGCTCTCGCTCATCGCAGGTCAAATGGAAAGCAGCTTTGAAAACGTCCGTATCGTCGATGTAGAGCTGGAGCGCTGCCGCCTTCATCGGGCTCTTCCTCATCCAGCAGGGAAACCGGCGCCAGGTCTGGCGTTGCAACTCGAGCGGGTCACCCTTGTGTTTAGCGGAGGCCCTTTAATTCTGGACAACTTCAACTTGCTCCTCCGCGAGGGCGAGAGCGCAATTATATGTGGAACCTCCGGCGTTGGTAAGACCTCGCTCCTGAATACAATCTCCGGCGTACTTCCGCCTGCTTCAGGCTCCGTGCGCGTCGATCGCGCCGATCTAGCCTACGTCCCCCAGGAAATCGCCCTGCTCGACGACACCATTCGTAACAATCTGCTTTTCGGCTTGGCGCGAGCTGACGATGGAAAGTTGATGAAAGCTCTTGCAGTTGCCCGTCTCGACGAATTCGTTCGAGCGTTGCCGCGCGGTCTCGACTCCGGGGTCGGGGACAACGGAGCATTGTTCTCTGGAGGCGAGCGGCAGCGTTTTGGCGTGGCCCGGGCTGCCCTGCGCGGCAGCAAGCTTTTGCTTCTTGATGAGGCCACCTCGGCGCTCGACGAGGAGAATGAACGCCAGATCCTTAACAATCTTGCGGCAACCGGCGCGGCCATTCTTCTGGTTACGCATCGCCGGCATATGCACCGTTGGGCACATCACGTTTACCGGCTGGAGCGTGGACGGTTGCTTGAAGAGCGCCGGTCAGCCGCACCGGCGATCGATGAATTCGTTGCTAGGACGCTTGAGCATGCTTGACCTCGAGCGAATTAAAAGAGCCGTTGTCCGCGTTCCCAAGTCCCACCCCGCTTACTCCGGAAACTATGACCGCTTCGACGTCGTCCGCAATTACGCCGACAGCTTCGCCAATTTCTTCATGATTGGCCGCAACGGCATGCACAAATACAACAATCAGGATCACTCCATGCTGACTGCAATGATCGCTGTCGAAAACATCGTGAATGGTCTTACGGCCAAGGACAACATCTGGGCTATCAACACTGAGATGGATTACCAGAAAGTCGCAGAGCGGCGAGAGGCTTCGCGAGAGCTCGCACCAACGGCTGCCAGCCGTAAAATCGCGGTCGCCGGCACGACCATTGAATGACTGCCAGGTGAAAAGCCGTTGACAACCGCTCCCCAATTGCGAAAGCCAGAGGTCGTCTTTGATCTGGTGCGAAGCCAGGCAGCACGCAGGTTTGAACGCGCCGCGCTGTGCGTGCTGATCCTTTACTTTTGCGTTCACTCCTTGCCGCGCGCGTTCGAGAGTCTTGTTACTGATTTTCCCAACTACTACATCGCCGCGCAGCTCGCTCATGAGGGCGTTGACGCGTCGCGCATGTACGAGTGGGAGTGGCTTGAACGCGAAAAGGACCATCGCACAATTCCCATCCGCGTGATCGGCCTTGTGCCGATCACGCCATTCTCTACTCTCTTTGTATGGCCGCTCGCTGGGCTCAAAGCCCTCACCGCGAAGCGAGTGTGGATTGTTCTGAGCCTGGCGCTCCTATTCCCGATCAGCTTCATTCTTCGCTCGATGACCGGGCTGAGTTACCGGCATATTGCTCTGATCTTCGCGCTGAACTTTCCACTTTATCGCAACATCGAGTTTGGGCAGTTCTACGTTCTCCTTTTATTGATGATCGTCGCCGCATGTTCGGCAACTCTGCGCGGGCGTCACTCTCTGGCCGGGGCAGTGGTGGCCGTCGCCGCCGCTTCCAAGATCTTTCCGCTAATTTTCTTCGTCTTCTTCTTCCGCCGGCGTAATTGGCACGCGCTCATTGCCGGAACGCTCACCGCAGCATCATCACTCGCCCTGTCAATCGCCGTTTTCGGCTGGAATGTGCACCGTACATACCTGCGCGAGATTTTCCCCGCTACGCTCCACGGCGAAGCCATGCCGCCGTATGTTACAAACGCGTCTATCTCTGGCATTCTTCACATTCTGTTTCTCGCAGAACCGCAGTGGAATCCTCTCCCCTGGCACAATTCGATTGCATCGTTCGCCATTCTATTTCCGTTGGTATCGATGCTTGTGCTCGCGCCGGCCATTCTGCTCATCAGGAGAGGCGATAACTCGCCGGCTCGCATTTTGCTTGAGTGGTCAGCGCTTCTTACCGCATCGCTCGCTGTTTCCACCATTCCCGCTTCATACAATTTCGTGCTCATGGCGCTGCCCATGTGTGTGTTAACCGCAATTTTGCTGCAGACGCGACGGTACGCCTGGCTGGCCGCGCTGGTGGTTGCATATATTGGCATCTCGTTTCCCACGCCCGCTCCGGCTCATACAAGCGGGCTTGGCATTTTCCTCTACACGCCTCGCCTGCCGCTGATGATTGCGGTGCTCGCCGGAATCTATTTGCTGCTGTGGAAGGAGCGGCGAACCGAAAAACGCGAACGCGATTGGGCCAACTATGCCTGGGCCGCAATCATGATCATTGCTGTTGCAGCGAATATCCATTCGACGTGGGTGCGCGAAGCGGCCATGCGCAAAGAATTTGCATACCGGCTCGCGGTCGAACCGCAGGGATACCTGAATGCACAAGCGCAACAGGCAGGCGACGGAGTGCGGTACATTGCCTTCACGCTCAGTGGCTATCACCTGATCACAAATGATCCCGCCGCGGCCCGTTCCGATCCAGCAGAAGATTCCGATGACGACGACTTGTCGTATACGTATGGTTCCGGGCGGCTGCTCGTAGAACGAGGGCGGACCGCGCAATCGGTGATCGTCGATGCAGTAGACCCAAGGGGTTCCATCATCTACGACGCGCGAGACCCCATGTTCTCCGCAGACGGCAAGAGCGTTGCCTTCATTCGCGATGATCGTGGCCGCGGCCAGCTTTTGCTGCGCGAGCAGCTCAATGCCGGTGGTACGGCCGATCGCGCCCTCACGCCGCCGTCGCTCAACGTCTACGAAGCATCTTTTCTCTCGGTGTCAAGCTACGCATTCGCGGCCGCAAATCCCGGCGAGCAACCGCAGATCTACTTGACTGATGCGAAGCAGAGCAACGCCCCGCTCGCCCTTGGCGAAGCCCGCTTCCCGGCTCTTTCCCCTAATGGCGCGTGGCTCGCGTACAGCCGCATGGAAAAGGGAGTCTGGAATCTCTGGATTCGAGATGAGAAGACTGGCGCTACGCGTCGCATCGTCGACGTTCAGTGCAACGAGGTTCAACCCTCGTGGATGAGCGATTCGAAGACTTTGCTCTACAGTACCGACTGCGGGCGGAGCCTGTGGTTCATTGCAATCGCGCGGCGAAGAGTCATTCCGTGAGCCGCAACGGCGAAGCCACCGATGCCAACACTGTCCACCCGCGGACGAAGCAGCTCAGTTGACCTTTCCCTTCCATGTAGGAAACAGAAAGCGATAGACAATGCCGGTTTCAACGATGTTCGCGTCGTGAGTGAACGAGAATTGCCTCCCGTAACTGGTGAGAATGCGAATTTCGTGGGGCAAGTTATAGTCAATGCCGAGGTCAGCGCGTTGCGTATTCCGTGAGGGTGCGCCATCGCTTGCCAGGGCGTCGATTCGAAACGATTGCTGCACGCGGAATACCGGCTCGAATCGCCCGACCCAATTCTCTGGTCCACCGAATGCGTGCGTGCGGTAGTCGGCCTCAATCCAATAACCCTGCGCGTGCTGGCCATGGCTATACTCAGACCGCAGGCGAAGGCCTGTATCCTTTGGCTCCCACCACACATGCGTTCCGAAGAAATTCTCATGTGTGCCCTGCAGCAGCCGATCGTAGGAGAAGCCTAGTTCCAACCGTGCTTCCGGCAGGTAGAGGCTTCCGCGCCCGCCTGACGATCGTTCGGAATTGAAATACATGTTCCCGCTGCTCGCGGAGAACCACGCGTTATAGCCAAGCGAATACTTGTCGGAAGAAGCAGCCGATCCACTCAGCATGCCGCCAACACCGGTTCCGGTACCCATCGTTCCAATGCCCGCTGTGAGCGGCCCGTCCTGCAGGTTCTCGATCCAGATCTCCGACAACCGGTCGTTGTAGGTGTTAAAGGGAATCAAATAGCTGCCGGCAACGACGGTCAGATGGCTTGTGGCCAGATAATCGCCTTGCAGGTACAGGAGGCTCGCGAAGTGGCTGTGGCTGTAACCGGTCTCGCCCGCTCCATTGGGTGAAAACTCTTCGAGCAGAATGCCGCGTCCTTCCACCAGCAGCGAGTTGCCAATCGGCGCAGCAATCAGCGGTTCGATGTGCGGTTGATACGACGTGCTTCCAGCGTTGGTGCTGGTGAAGAATCCGACACCGCCCGAGAGCAACGGCGTGTCCTGGGCAGCCGCGATGTGCACCGCACCAACAGCGGCTCCAGCCGTTACGAAGAATACCGCCAGCCGCGCCAAACAATTTCCCCGAGAACGCAAATCTCCATTTCCCATAACAGCAACGTACTCTGCGCGCGGTTTTCAGTATGTCTCAGGAAGGTCTGATCATTGTAAGTTGATTGTCATCTGCAATGTTGTCAATTACTCGGTCGCCGATGCACGACGAAGAGCGGCGACTTTCCTCCGATTTCTATGAGTTGAGGGTTTTCAATCGGCTGTCACCGCTAAGACTGCTAGGTACTGTCAAGCAGCCGCTCCATACCAGCCAAGGTCAGCGATGGGTTACGTGGTTAAGGAGGAGCCGAGCCACACATTGGCGTGCCTTTTTCCTTGAGCACGCGAGCGTAGCGGCTGAAATGCAATCCCGAACGTAATCCAACAACTTGTTGTGTGACAGGAATGTGACGACTGCACGGAATGGACCTCAGTCAAGGATCATTTCCATATCCGCAACGGTCGTCTTACCCGTAGAAGGCGCAACG
>Ga0181520_10001219_pt1 | contig 53234 bp, 45 predicted proteins | sample PEATcosm2014_Bin_29_FD_132451 | JGI IMG/M metagenome (GOLD analysis project Ga0181520, IMG submission 132451) | Peatland microbial communities from MTU Mesocosm Facility, Houghton, MI, USA - PEATcosm2014_Bin02_30_metaG | ecosystem: Environmental > Terrestrial > Soil > Wetlands > Peat | place... | reverse complement strand
CTGCTGAAGCAGCACCCCGACGAAAACAGCGTTGCCATGAAACGCCGCGACTGTGGTTGGAACGATGAATACATGCTCCAAGTCCTTACTGGAACAAGCCTTTAGTACGCGCTGGCCCTGCAACACCTGGTCGAGTTTGCTGGTTGTCCCCTGTTGCTCATCGTGGTATGCCATCGTTGTTCGCCCTCTCAGTTATGTAAGCATCAGGCAAAGAAACGCCTGCCGTTGCGGAGAACAACGGCAGGCGCATAGAACAACAAACGGCACAATCTATTAGAGTTCCCATGCTGGCGATTTTCGCCTTGAACTCTGCCAAGTCCTTTTTCAGTGCCTCAACCTCTTCCTCAAAATCACGCATACGAATGCCTCCGAGTTTCTTGGGAGAGGTTCCGCAGGGTTGCCGCCTCCTCTGCGGTCAATGCCCGAATGGGCTTCATAATCGCCAAATCAAAATACACGGTCACCGTAGCCCGCCGATCTTGCTCAATCCGAATCTTGCCAGCCTGCATCAAGCGGTCAAGCCCCAACGCCTCTATCTGGCGAAATGAGAGAGAGTAAATCCTCTCTTCTGCTGGATGCTCATCAACGAATACGAGGATGAAATCCAGAAATTCGGGGCATATCTTTTCGCCCTGATAAATCCGCCAGTAGTTCTCAAAATACCCGCTATCAATACCCGTATCTGGGCGGCAGTTCCGCCGCGCCTTTGCCTTGCAATCCGCAAAGAAATGTTTACCCTTGCCGTCCAATACGATGCAGTCAAAATCGTGGGGTTCGTCCGGCGGCGCAATATGCGGTTTGCCGTTTACCCACTTAATTGGACTCAATACTTTGAGTTTCTTCTCCGTTTCCCAAAAGTCCCTTATGATTTGTTCGCCGAAATCTCCATGGCGCGTTTTTGTTCGCGCGCTCCACTGCAAGTGCCGTCACCTCGGTAAATGGTTGAATTGAATTGCTCATTCATCTCCTGTTGTTCTATTACCGTTCTATTTCTCATTCATTCCTGCTTGCGTTCTATTCCGGTTCTATTTCCCATTCATTTCCGTTCTATTTCCACTTTCATTCCTTTGTATCTATGCAGCCCGAATAAATTTTCATGCGAGGATACTACATTATTCTGGAGGAATAGAAATGGAATACACGATGCGAGGGAAACGGCGGCAGGGCGGAACAACCTATTGGACGAAATCCGCAGTAGCCCGAGAATTGGGCGTAGGTATCAGGCAGTGGGAACACCTCATCCAGCGAAACAAGGTAATAGCCCCAAAAGAACCCATCGGTAAGCGATTCTATTACCGAGAATCGCAGGTGCCGTCACTCAGGCGGGCAATAGAAACCTACCGTGACCGAATTGCCGCAAAGAATGCAGGCTGGAGTTCATTTGCACTGGCAAAGGAAATCGGCTTGGCTCATCAAGTATTTCAGCACCATGTAAAGCAACGCCGATTCCCCAGCCCAGCATTCGGCATCAGATACACGACCGAGGAAGCCCGCAAAATAAAAGAGATTTGGGACTATTACCAACAAGTCAAAAAGACCCACTGGAATCTATTGCCCGGACTCACTGCCGTTGGTTGCACTGAAAAGGAAATATATTGGTTCTATTCCTATACCGATAGAAAAGCGGAATTACTCGCCGATATTCCAGCCGTTACATTCTCAGAGCGCAAAAAAGACCGGTATTATTCGCGCCAGAGCCTCGCAAAGATACGAGATAGAATCCGATTGCGAAGAAATGCGGCAAGACGAATCCGAGGGAGTTGAAAAAAACGCCCTGCGGGAAAACGATTCCCGCAGGGCAAGATGCGCTAAACCTGTTATCAGTATATCGGAATAGCCGAACAAACTCAAGCATTTTCGGCGGCAAAAGAATTTCGGAAATCGGTTTGCAAAATTCGTAGTGAATCTACTACTATAAAGAGACCACGACGAGCGAAGACAACAAAAGAAATCAAAAGCCCGCAACTTCTCTCGTCGTGGTAAACGATTGAAAATTGCGGGCTTTATTTTTGGTAGTATGGCGGTAACAAAGTTTCTCCGATGCTCTGGGCTACTGATTGAAGTAGCGCCCACAACCCCTACTGGGGAAATGGGTCTTAGACCACTGGGGACTCACACCATCGTCACCTTTCCCCCGAAAGTTAGAATCGGGGGCGGATTAACCAACCAAAAAGATGCGCCTAACGCTGTGAACCCATATATCTCCGATTCGGTAACGAACTCGGTCAAGAGGGACGAGCCAAACAACTCTTTCACAACTATTTCACAACATCGGGTGCAGTTGGCTCTTGCGAGACCAACCACCCTTACGTCATTCGTCATTCACCTCTTGGCGTCAAGCATCTTCTTTGCCTTCCATACATCCAAAGCAATCTCTTTCGGCTATAGGCTTGTTTCTTAGGGTTTCCTAGCAGTTTTTCACGCTAATAGAAAACTCTAATAATAATACTATCCGATAAAGGGAGAGTGGTTCTATTGATCTAACTAATAGATTTACAATAGGATTTTATTCAACGCCCAAAATCTGAAGAGAAAGAGAAACCTACTGGACGCATAGAAGAGAGAGAAGCCAAGCCTATATACATCAGAGGACAAATCATGCAGGACTATACCCAACTCTGCCCAATATGCGGCAGTAACAACATCACGAGCGCTGGCGGCTGGACTCATTGCAATGAGCGCCACGGCGTTTTCAACTGGCATTCAATCTACGGGCTGAACATTGCTTGCGATGAGGTGCATATTCCGAACCAAGCACCCTACTGGGCAGTATCTTGGCAACCCGGCACCGAGGAAGAAACCTTAATCATTGAAAACGAGGGCGAAAGTGAATACGGCTGCATCGCCTCCTAACGAAGTCCTTTGAGGATTCGGGCAATCTCTCTCTCTTCCTGCCGTTTCTTTGCCTGCTGGATAAGACCGGCTGGCGTAGGTTGCCCACCTATCTGATAATCCTCTATGCCGTCCTCAATCTTGAATGCTGCTGCCAGTATGTCGCGCACAATGCGTGAGCAGGACTTGCGATAGAGTTTAGCAATCCGATTTATCTTGCGGGCTAGTGGTTCGCCTAAGTAAAGAGTAGTCCTTGCTTTCATGTAGTTATGTATGAGAAATAGGAAGTAAAGAGCGATTCGATAGCGCTGGCGGGCTACCGTTGCCTCCAAGCCCTCCCTAACGCCTCAGAAGCCCATAGGACATAGAACGCCGATTGCCTGCCCAACGCCTCTCTATCGCATCCATAGAGCGTTGAGGAGGCATTCCAGAGGCATTCTCTGCCCGATGCCTGCCTATGCGATTCTGAGGCGTTCTCTGAGGCGTTCTCTGGCTTCTCTGCAAAGGTTTATGCAAATCGGTAGCCCGTGCCTCAGAATCGCCGATGAAACCGCCTTTCACGTAATGCCATAAGGGCATTATTAACGCCTTGCAATCGCCTCAGAGGCTCTATGGCGATGCTTGGCGGGCTGGACGGCTGGGAAGTCCTCTTAGGTCTTGATCGCCTCTCTAATGCGTTCCTACGCAACGTGGGAGGGAATCCGGAGGGAATCGGCAAGGCGATAGCGATGGGATGGGCTGGGGGTAGGTTTTTTTCGGCGGCATCGGGCTGGCGGCGGGAGGCATAGGCGCGATTGCCCGAGCCGATTTCTACCCTTAATAAGATTCGCCTCTCACGAGCATTCCGATTCAATCGGCTGGCGATGGCGGCAAAACATTCGACCCGAATCTTTTAGCCGCCTTCCTCCTCAAGTTCCTTTTGCTCAAGCAGGTAGATTTCGCGCCTCCGTTCTGCCTTGAGTTTATCAAGCAGAGTGGGCTTTACATTCTGGCGACCGTGGGGCAGGGTCAAGCCGCAGGCTGGGCAATGGCGGGTGGCTACTGGCAGTTGAGTCCAGCAGTTCGGGCAGATTCTTTTTCCGCGCGTGGGTTTCGACTTGGCATCGGGGCGGGCAGGTAGAGGCGGCACCTTGACCCGGCACCGTTGGCAATAGGCAAGTTCGTTACGTGAACTTATCAGGCAATGGCACTTGGGGCAGTATTGGGAACTCATGCACCCATTATATCAGGGGGTGCTAACTACACAATCTGAATCGGCGGTTTTGTTCAGGAATGGCGGATTGCTGGGGGATTTAGCGGGTTGCTGGCAGAAAGCCAAGAGGTTTCGGGTAAGCCGTATGTAGTGCTGGCGTTCTTTTCACCCACAACCCAGAAATGCGGAGAACGCCAAAATGAAGAGCAAGCCCAACAATCCCAGCCAGCAGCCCGAGGGGGAGCAGCCCGAGTTCCTTGAATTTGACCGCAACGGTCATATCATCGTATTCCCCGAGTCCAAGCCCGATGCTTTGGACGTAGCCAAGCAGCCCGAGTCCAAGCCCAGCAATGATGGGGCGATGGTCGTGGCGGAACCTACCGCCATCGTCCCGGCTGAACCTACCGCCATCGTCCCGGCTGAACCTACCGCCATCGTCCCGGTGGAATCTATCGCAGAGAACTTGCCGGATGAGGCGAGCCTCAAGAGCCTGGCTATCAAGAGGAACAGGGACATCAACGAGGCAGGCACCCACCTTGCCGCCCTTTACCTTGAGTTGGGGCAGGCTCTTACTCGGCTCAAGGCGTTGCCCCACTATGGCGAGCATGGCAAGTGGGAACGGTCGTTGCGGCAGTGGGGCATTCAGAGGACGAGGGCAACAAAGGCTCTGGCGATTGCGAAGGAATACAACAACCCCGAGCAGTTGCAGCAGTTGAGCGTAGAGAAGGCATATCAGCAGGCGGCAGCCAAGAAAAAGGTAAAACGCTCCAAGCACAAGCCCACGAAGAATCCGCCCACCGGTCTTGTTTACGAGCCTACGGAATCCATCAAACTCATTTCCTGCGCTTATGAGGACTTGGAGATTGAGCCTGCCTCGGTGAATTTGGTGGTTGCGGACCCGCCGTGGGGTGCCGATTGGATGCCGAACATTCCGAGCCTTGCCAACTGGAGTGAGCGCGTATTGAAGCCCGGCGGGATTCTGGCGATGTTCTGGGGTTCGTTGGGTTGGCTGGACGTAATCAAGGCGGTTGAGCCTATCATGCCGTTCCGGTGGCTCATCGTGCATTCGTTGCGGGCGGAAGGCTTGCGCGTGCATGGAACTCCCATCGTTTCCATGTATCAGCCCGTCTTGTTGTTCAGCAAGACTACGTTCAACCTAAACAAACTCATTCGGGATGAGTATGTGAATACCGGCAAGGAAAAGGACTTGCATCCGTGGCAGCGTAGTTTGGAGCAGGTGAAGTATATCGTTGAGAACTTGAGCGACCCCGGAGATTTGGTCGTTGATCCAACCGAGGGAAGCGGCACCACGGCGGAAGCCTGCCACAATCTCGGCAGGAAGCATATCGGCTGCGATATTGATCCAGCGTGCGTAGGGATGTGGCAGCAGAGGTTCAATGCAGCCAACGCCAATCTCTACGATGATTTGGCGGATGATGCCAAGACGAACGTGACCGATGAAACTGAGTTCACCGAGGAATAGACGTTCTATTCCCAAGTATTTCCCATGAATGAAAGGATGAGGAAATGAAAAAGAACGAAATTGAAAAGCGCATGGAGGCGGCGATTAGGGGCATGACGGTTGAGGAGGCATTCAAGGCGGGAATCAGCCTTGCCGTTAGCGTTCACTTTGACATGAGCATGAGGGATGGCTTGTGCAGTTCCTACGAGGAAAAGGAAGGGGAACGTCTTGCTGCCGCCGTTTATTCCGTGTTCGTTGAACATACTCAGGAATTGCGTGCAAAGCAGGCAATGAACAACTGATTGAGGAATAGAGCGGCAATGAACGGGTAATAGAGAGGTTCATTACTTTCTATTACCCGTTTATTACTCTATTTCCGAGCGTTGAATTGTTGGTTATACCAACAAAGAAAAACTTTCCAAAATCCTTCCAGAATGCCCCAAATCGCCTTGATATTTTTTTGCCGGATCTGGCACAATCGAAGAATGAGCGGAAGCAAACGGTTACTAACGGCTGGAGAGGCGGCAAGGCTTGTGGGCATGACCCCCAAGCAATTCAGCCGATGGGCAAAGCGTTTGCCGAGCGTTCGGGAAGGTGTAGCAGGCTGGCGTTATTACTTCCGAGAGGATATTGATAACTTTCGGCAGTTCGTCCAGCCTGCTACGCCTACCGATACGCCTACGCCTACGAAGCAAAGGAAACGAGGAAAGGGATTTTGGGATTAGTTTCATCCATCAGCATGAAAGGTTAGAGAAATGGGTATCGCAGAATTGAAGCATTTTCGTTCCCTCTATCGTCGTGAGCCGAGCAATCCTGTTTTTCAGGCGCTGGCAAAAGAACTGCATATTTCGTTGGAGGATGAGGAACCGCAGCCGAGTTCTCCTCTCTCTCATCCTGTCTTGTATCAGCCCAAGCCCAAGCCTAAGCCGATTGATGAGGATACGCTTGACCAAATCCTTGCGGCATATAACCTCGTCCAGCAGGCGGCGGATAAACTCGTTAGGGAGGGCAAGGCGAAATACATTGATGGAAAGTATTTCGCTGCTACCTGCTGAACATATCCGGCAACTGCCATTGCAGTTCGCATGACTGAATAACTTGTCCAAACTAAGAGGAGAAACAAGAATGAAGAATCACGCACAGATACGAGTAAGTGAACTTCGTATTCGCGCCGAGGCAGTTTCGGAAATTAGTAACTACGCCAAAGCAGCCTATGAGAAATACGACGCTCAAAAGGATGCGCAGCGCAAGGAAGGCGTAGGTTCGGCTATAACCGCCCTTGCTGCGCTGATGCTCAAATGGGACCGTGAAATTCGGAAACTGAACCCGGATGAACCCGGACTCCCCGGTGAATATTTCCGGACTGGTAATGGGCATTGAAGTAACTCAGGGCATCGGGGCTAATATCCTGATGCCCTTTTGCTTTGATGTAATGGACTACATTGCCAGCAGGCTCAAAATAGTTGATCGGATGAAAGCCATCCGCCTTCCAAATCACGATGGTAGGCGTTTTGGTAGTTGCCGCCAAATGTTCTGCACCCGAATCAATGCCGAACATAGCGCGGGCGTTGGCGATAATCGCCGCCATTACATCGGCGGATGGCGTTCTCCACTCTGGCAACCAGCCTTCCCATGAATGCAGCCAGCCGAGTTCGGGACGATTCCACCACTTGTAATAATGCCAGCCGAAATCCACGATAACCGGCTTGACCCCAGTGGAAAGGCAGTGGGCAATCAATTTCTCAATCTCATCCTCATCCAAGTGCTTGGGAAGATTCGTGCATTCTGAGAACGGATGAATGAGGGCATAAGGCGCATGTAGCGCGGCGAATTGTTCCGCCTTTGCGTGAGCCTCGGGGCTGGGCTTGAACTCGTAATAGAACAAATCGCCTTGCGGTTCTATCCCAAATTCATTTACGAGGCAATCCGCCGCTTTTGTATTTGGGCAGTTATTGAAAACGAGTTGTGGGCGCAGGAATTTGATTTCTATTTCCTCGTCCCAAGTTTCATGCCACCAGAGTTTCGGGATGGTGAGTTGAAAGAACTTATCGGCTAAACCTCGGAATAGGACTTCACGACCAGGGTAGGCAGCCACGCCGATAAACCAATCTGGATGGGCTTGGCGTAGGTGCCGCAAGACAATCTGGAATTGGCAGCAATCGCCCAGCCCATGAGGGAACAAGAGCATTACTCGTTTTTGTTTCATACGAGTATTTAGCGGAACGCCAGAGAGAAAAGGGCGCAGCCCCACTACTATATTTTGACTCCTGTGGATGCTGAACTCAGGACTTGGTTGTTGATTAGCCCGCCGGTTTCCCATATTTCCGGCGGGCTATTCTTTTCATAGCGCATAAAAAAAGCCCCACCGAGTTCGGCAGGGCTTCTAATCCCAAGAGAGATTACGCCAGAGCCATGACCGCAGCCTTGCGCGATTCCCGATGCAAGTGGACTTTGGAATAATGCTTCTCAATCACGGCAGCGGAGGTGCCTGCTTGGTTGGCTACATCGGCAATCGGAATGCCTTTGAGCAATGCCCGAGTAATCCAAGTATGCCGCACGTTGTAGAGCGTGATATTCTCAGGCAACTTGGCATTCTTCCGAACCCTATCAAAACTGCTTACCCAAGAGGTGCAAACCCACTGGCAACCGTGCGTCGTGGTGAAAAGGAATCCATCGCGCCCATCAAGAGCCTCAATACGAGCCTTGACCCAAGCAACCCATTTCGGCGTGAGGGCGATGTAACGAGCCTTGCCGGTCTTTTTGCCGTTCTTCCATTCGGCAGGCTGCAAAACGAGTTCCTCGGTTTGCGTATTGAAATGATGGGCGCGGATGGCGGCAAGTTCACCGGGACGGCAACCCAAATCCCAGAGGGCGGAATAGAGGGTGCCAAGAGCCTCGGGCATCTTTGACCGCAAGGCTTTATCCTGCTCCGAGGTAATCTCTGCTTCCCTTGCTGGGGCTTTAGCGGTCTTGTAGCCAGCCAGAGGATTTGAGGAGAGGAGTTTTTCGCCTTCCTCGGTTTCCTCAACGGTAGCAAACTGGCAAGCAGCCTTGATGATATTCGTAGCCGATTTCTTACCAGAGGCACCCCAGTTCGGATGGCAGGTAGCCCATTGCTCAAGGATCCTTGGAGTAAGGGAGGCGGCAGGCAGATTGCCCCAGCCCTCATAGGGCAGGATTGCCCAGCGCTTGCCATCCTGTTCAACGAACTTCGGAAGTTTCCGGCTACCCTCATGCCAGAGAGTTCCGGGCGTTCCTGCGCAGAACTCTTCACCGAGGCGTTGAGCCTGATATTGATGAGCCTTGCCGCATTTCGGCAAATGATGCTTGACGTAATGCCGCAGGACTTCGTAGGCGGTCACTACATGGTTCTCACGGTCAATTCGCTCTTGGGTTGCCTTGACTTGCTCTTGTCCAAGAGCCTCAAGGAACTTGGCACGGGCATCGAGGGCAAGGGCGTAATTCTGTTTCGTATGATTCTCCCGAGGCGCGCCCCACTTGGACAGATTTGCCTGCTTGCCCTCGTGCCAGAGATACCAAAAACCCTGCATCATCTTGCCGGTTTTCTTATCCTTCCAGCCATCGCGCCATCGGGGGAGATTTGCGGAAATGCCGTTTTTGCTGCTACTGCTAACCATTTTCAAGACCTTTCAGGAATAGAGCCTCTTGCCGGAGGCGTGAAACAGGAACTACAATGGGGATAGCGGGTAGCCGGTTTTCCAACCGTGCTGCCTACGCTAACCAGCCTGCGCGCAGGGTTGCCGCCTTGCGTGCAGGTTTTTTCTTTGGGGATTCAAGCAACGAGCCTGAAACTTTCGGGTTCATCAGAAGCCTACGCTAACCAAAATCTTCTCTTGCTCGTTCTGGGAGGTTGCCGCCTCGTATTCCAGAACTCTGCAAATCAGTTATGCAAATCGCATAGCATCATCATAAATCATCGGGAAAAACGGGTCAAGAGATAAGACCTTCGGAGTTGTAGATCGTAAGCTGCGTGGTTTCGCGGGTGGGCAGCGTGACGAGATCGACGGCCGCTTTGAGCGGTGCGGAGAGGGCCAGCAAGAGCAGAAAAGGCCAGAATACTCGGCTTGGCATGACAGGTTCCTTCAAAGGGATATTCTCTATCGTACAGCAGGGGCCGCAAGCGTGCCACGCCGTTTTCTGGGTCGCAGGGATCAAGCTGTCACGATCTTCGCAACATGCGTCGCAATACCTGGAGAAAGAAATAACGGCGGCCTTGGCTCAGCATCGAACCAAACGTCAACCTCGTCTTGCCCTCCAGAGCCAGCATTCTGCCGGAGTTGCCCGGGCTCTGATAACTGGTGGTGATCTCCTCGACGCGATTGACGCCATCCCATCGGAATCGCCTGCTCCAACCTAAAAATCCGACGCCAGTAAATATCACGCCATCGACGTCCTCCACACGAACCGTGACCTTGCCGGCGATGGTCATGAGCATGACGGAGCCGAAGAGCACAGTCCCGGCGACAAACGGAAGACCGAAGAGCGACATGACGAGGCTGAACTTGCCCTGAATGATCTGCGACCCGTAGATACCGCCCAGCGACAACCCCGACCACACACACATGAAGGGCACCAGAAAGAACGCTATAGGGTGCCGTGTAGTCCCGCCTAATTCCCAGCCGCTGGCTTCGGTGCGAAACCAAGTCCCGCTCGGTGGCTCCGCCAGATCATCGTCGACCTCATGTCCCTGAGCCACCAATTCGGAGAGGGCAAATGCCTCGTGGCATGCCGGGCACATCGCGACGTCCTTGGCGACGTTGATCGAATCGGCAGGGATCACTTGTTTGCACGCAGGACATTCGACACGCATGGGGCACCCCACCCGGTCACTGGAAATTGCGGGAGCCAGACGGAACTCAGGCTACCCTTTGCCATGTTTGCGGCACACGGTGGATAGCAGCACGGTGCCAAGGATTGTCCTAATTGTGAGCGAGGGCCGTATCATTGTCAAGGATGCCCTGAAAGCCCTCCTGCAAGCCGGGGCCGAAGGTCGTGTGCGTTCTACCGGCCACCATGATCCTGCTGAAAGCCATACAGGAAGCTGGGGCGTCGGCCGTGCCGACTGGAAAGTCGCGGGCGGCCGTGTTAGCATAACGGGGAATCCTGTCGCTCAGAACATAAATGGTGTCGAAAAGGGAAAGTAAAATGAAACAGATCGTCCGGTCTTTATTTGTCGTCCTGCCGATTCTCGTCGTATTGACTGATGGCCGTCCCGCTTTCTGTCAGGCGACAAGAACCCCTCCGGGAAAATCCTTCATCGACTATTTCCTGCCGATGCCGATCAACGGTTCTCTTTCCAAGGATGCATGGGGAGCCGCCGAGGTCGGTGCCCGCGATCAGAAGAACGGTCTGGAGGACGCGACCATGACCCGATGGAACTATTGGGATGGGCAAATCATCAAGGCCCCCGATAGCAAGTATCACGTCTTTGCCATGACCTTAGCTGTGCTCGATACGCCTAAGGAGCAGCAACCCGGCAACAATGGACATGGCAGCAAGATCATCGTCGTTCCCATTGACGGTGCCGCTTTGAACCGCGATCTGCAAGATAATATCCGCCGCATTTCCCTCGACGGCAAGGAGGGTGTGCCCGCACCCGTGGCTGAAGCGGGCACGGACGGCATTGACCGTATCCACAAGGTGGAGACACCGGCGTTGGAACTATTCCCGACGGCCCAGAAGCCAGCGCGGGGCACGATCATGATCTGCCCTGGCGGTGGCTATAGCATCCTCGCGATCAACCACGAGGGCTACTTTGTCGCAAAGAAGCTGAACGAATTCGGTTACGACGTGGCGATTTTGCTCTACCACGTCAGTGCCGGCGAGGAAACTCGCGATCTGGCGTTTGCCGATGCGAAAGCAGCACTCACGCTGCTGCAAAAGCGAGGCGGTGAGTTTGGGATGAGCACGAAGAAGATTGGCGTGATGGGCTTTTCGGCTGGCGGGCACCTTGCGGCCCGGCTGACGCATGCGACTGCGACGGGCATGCCGCCGGATTTCGTGGTGTTGATGTATCCGGCCTACCTGGAGAAGGACGGCAAGGTGCTCGATGAGGTCGCACCGGTGAAGACCCCCGCCTTCGTTTATGTCGGCGGCGACGACAAACTGGCGCCGAGTTGCATGGCGTATGCCGAAGCGTGCAAGGCGGCCAAGATTCCGTGCAGTTTTACCAAGACTAAGCACGGCGGTCACGGGTTCGGCCTCAAGTTGCCGTTGCCACCGGACGTGAAGGACTGGCCCGACAAGTTGCGTGCCTTCCTCGACGGTTTAAGGTGAGCCGTGCCCCGTTATCCGTCGCGATAGCCCCGCAGTGGAGTTGGAACTGCGGAGGGCGATGGTGATTCCGTAACGGTGGCGAGCGTTACACAGTAATATCGAGAGCCTGCCCCGCCCGCTGCTCGACCTGGGCGTATGCACCGCCCTGCCGGACGACGCTGGCCTGCCCTTGATTCGGGCTTGGAGTGGTGGCGTTCCGTTTTCCGGCGAGACCGTTATAATGGGGCCAGAAAGCCGGCCTGCCCGGCCGAGACGTTTATTCCGCAACCCAATTGAGAAACGGTGGACCATGAATTATTCCGACCATGTCGTCAGTATCCATCCTTACTTCAAGGTCCATCCGGGTAAGATGGACGAATTCAAGGCGTCGCTTCCTGCGTTTATCGAGAAGGCCGCGACCGAGGAGAAGACCTTGCACTACGACTTCACGATCCATGGCGACGAGGTCTTCTGCCGCGAAGCGTACCTCGGAGCCGCCGGCCTGCTGGAGCACCTTGCCGACGTGGGAGCGTTGCTGGACCCGCTCATGAAACTGGCCGACTTGACACGCGTGGAAGTTCATGGGCCGGCGGCAGAACTCGACAAACTCAAGGAGCCGTTGGCACAACTCTCCCCGGTTTGGTTCACTTGCCTGTCGACCGCGAAACGATAAGGGCAGCTCTAGGCGAACCTCCGAACGTGGCCTCGTGTCATAATAGTCGGCTCATCCGTCTCAAGAATGCGCGGACGAAAGTTTACACATAAGCGGCGAGATTTTGCCCCGGAGGGGCATCTGAGAATAGCCCAGCGCGGGCACCATGCTGCGCACGGTGCCCGCGCTGGGCTATTCTCGGTCGTCCCTTCGGGACGGGAAGATCCGAATTAACCTGTGTGAAACAACGAGACCGAAGCGCCCCCGGCGCATTCTTGCGCCGGATGAACCGCCGAGCTTCACGTCACGGCAGCGGACGTTCCTCGCCTTCAGGGCCCTGTTCCACGATGCAGCCAAGCCGCTCACCGTAACCAACTAGGGCCGAATTGGATCACCAAGCCTCCGATGATAATGAAGGCCAGCCCCACCCAAGTCGAGGACGGCACCGTCTCCTTGAAAGCCAGCAGGCCACAGAGAACACTGACGGTGGCAAAGAACGCCACATAGATTCCCAGCAGCTTCGAGAAGTCCCACTTTACCGTATTGACCATCAGCCCGTAGAAGGCCAAGGTAACGCAGCCAGCCGCAATCATGGCCCATCCGCTGCCCCGCAATCCCTTGCGAATCAAGGCGTCCCCACCGACTTCCAGGATCGCTGCTGCAACAAAAGCAAGCCAAATCAATAGCGTCATTCAGGCACCTTTTCGATTAGTTCGCACAGTGCGTCGGGCAGGCGATGTTCTCCCTCGCACGATGGCGTTATGCTACAATTATTGGATTCGTGCCGTGAAAGGAAAGCGATAGCCGTTCTTGCCGGCCACATTTTGGCCTGACATGTCGGCACGCTGGACAACGCTCAAAAGGAGACCGACGATGATCAAAGCATTCGTATTCGACGCCTACGGCACACTTTTCGATGTCCGCTCTGTCCTGGTTCGGTGCGAGGAATTGTTCCCAGCCCACGGGGCTGACTTGACGACTCTTTGGCGCACGAAACAACTTGAATATACTTGGCTGCGGGCCCTCATGGGCCGGTACGAAGACTTCTGGCAGATCACCCAGGACGGCCTCGTGTTTGCATGTCGCTCTCTTGGACTGGCTTCAACGCACGATCAGATCGAGCAACTGATGGAGGCGTACTTGACGCTGAGTCCTTTCCCGGAGATCGCCGCCACCCTGGAGGCCCTGGGAAATGTTCCCTGCTCGATCTTATCGAACGGTACACCGAGCATGCTCGACGGCGTGGTCCGAAATGCCGGACTGGCGGGCCGGTTCCAGCATGTTCTGAGCGTGGACCATGTTCGCACCTATAAGCCACACCCCATCGTTTATCAACTGGCCGAAACCCGGCTGGGCATCCGACGTGAAGAGATCGGGTTCGTGTCGTCGAACGGTTGGGACGCGGCCGGTGGGAAAGCATTCGGCTTCCAGGCATTTTGGCTCAAGCGGCAGAATGCACCGTCTGAGGTGCTGGGCGTTCAGGCGGATCGGATCATCCACTCGGCGATGGAACTCACGTCCGTTGTGGCGTGACGCTCCGTTCGCCCCAAGGTCACGGCATTCGGATCTTCACGGCACTTGCAGGCTTCTTGCCCGTGTTTTTTCGGCATGGTTCAATTTGCGGGCCGGTTGGGTAACACAGAATCTTGGCCGGCGGGAGTGTTACCATGGTTTGAACCATGCCGTTTTTTCGAGTATTCATCCTCATCTTCCGTTGAAGTAATGCCGATTTTAGCGGATAGTGAAACTGCGGCCTCTTTTCCGATTGCAGTGGTGGGGGCGTCCTGCTCGCCAGGGCCAATGCGGGCATGTACGGGAACACTGGCGTCGGTGACTGTAATTCGAGCGTTTCTATGCAGCTTGCGGCAATGAGCAGACTGCCTGCACCCACTGAGGATCCCACTTCATGTCCGGTATCTCTAGCCTCTCTAATGGCGCCAGTTCGCAGGCACTTCAGCCGCAGAACAAAACGCAGGCTCCCCACCGTCGTCACCATCGCGGAGGCGGTGCTGGGAAAAGCAATGGACTTAGCGGTTTGATGCAAGCCCTGTCGAGCAGTGCCGCAAATTCAACCACGGGCAGCAACGGCACGACGGCGACCGGCACCACCGGCACCACCGGCACGCCGGGAATCGCCAATGCGGTATCGCAGATCTCAGGTTCATCAGGTAGCAACCAATCGGTCACTGGCTCCCTGCTAAACCTGGAAGCGTAGAACAAAGGATTTGCCGGAGACAGTGGCGGTCGGATTCGACCAGAGATCGCGCTGAAAGCCTGGAGAGAAGCACGGTTTCGCGCTGGTGACGCCCGAGGAAAAGAACCGGCTTCTGAAGAAATACTGGTCGATCTCCGAACGGCAAATCGAGACTTCCGTGGTACCGGGCGACGAGCGGTGGTTCAACCACGCAAAGAACTAAAAGCAAAAACCCGCGGCGATCGCGCCACGGGTTTTCCTCAAAGCCTCAGGGCTTGCTAAATGCCGAAGAGATGGAAGGTCATGTAGATCCCTATCGAGAATAGTACCGCACCCAGGAAGATGCAAACCGGCAGCGTCAGCACCCAGGCCATCAGGATGCTGATCAGGGTGTCCCTCTGCAGGCCCGATTTGTTGGCGGCCATGCTGCCGGCGATCCCCGAAGAGAGGACGTGGGTTGTACTGACGGGCAATCCCATGAAATCGGCCAGTCCGATGGTTGCCGCAGCCATCATCTCGGCCGAGGCCCCTTGGGCATACGTCAGGTGCGACTTGCCGATCTTCTCTCCGACGGTGACCACGATCCGTTTCCAGCCGATCATCGTTCCCAGGCCCAATGCGAGGGCGACGGCAATCTTGACCCAGGTCGGGACGTACTTGACAATCTTGTCCAATTCCTCTTTGTCTTTTTTGAGAGTCGCAAGGGTTTCGGCATTGCTGAGCTTTTTGTCGGCGCTGACCACGCGGTCGGAAAGCTGCATGCTGTCCGTCGCCAGGGTTTGGTTGCTATGAATGAGCCGGTTGATGCTTTCGGCCACGAGGTAGATCTCGGTGCGAAGTTCCACGCGCTCATCGCGAGGCACGGTGTCCATGTTGGGGATCTCATCGAGCTCCTGGGCGATCGTTCGACTGGCCAGGGCGATAGAAGCGTACGTCGTTTCGCTCGGTGTTCCGCCGGCCTTGCTGAATTGCGTCAAGGCGGCAGTCGCTTCGCTTAGGGTCACCTTGGCGCCGTGGGCCATCGGCCCAACCGTGTCCGCCAAACTGCGCATGCTGTTGACGGTGGCCGGCAAGCGAGCGGGATCGTTTCCAATATTTATGGCGAAGGCTGCCGGCACGAGTCCGACAAGAATCAGCATCACCAACCCCATGCCCTTTTGGCCGTCATTGGAGCCGTGAAAGAAACTCACCATCGTGCAAGTGAGCACCAACAGAGCGCGAATCCAGAGGGGCGGCACGGAGTCCTTGTCGGGGGCCTCGTACAGATCCTTGCGGCGGACGAGGAACTTCAAGATCAGCAAGAGACCTCCCGCTCCGATGAAGCCGACCAAGGGGGAAAGCAGCAGGGCTGCGCCCACTTCCCCGGCCTTGTGCCAGTTGATGCCGGAACTCCAGCCATATCCGTGCGTTATTGCATTGGCCACGCCCACGCCCATGATCGCACCGATCATGGTGTGCGAACTGGAGGCAGGCAGTCCCAGGAACCACGTGCCGACATTCCAGATAATGGCGGAAATGAGCAGAGCGAAAATCATCGAAAAACCCGCGCCGGAACCGGAATGCAGCACCAACTCCACCGGCAGCAACGCGACGATACTGTAGGCCACCGCGCCCGACGACCAGAGCACGCCGAGCAAGTTGAAGCAGCCCGACCAGACCACGGCATAGTTGGGCTTTAGGGTGTGCGTATAGATAACCGTCGCCACCGCATTCGCGGTATCGTGGAAACCGTTGACGAATTCGAAACTTAAGGACAGGAACAGGGCCAAAAGCAAGACAATGGCGGCTGTGATGGTAACGGGTTCTCCCCAAAGGACCATGATTTTCTCCTCGAATTCTGGTTGTTGATGTGGCCGATCTTGCTGACGGCTGGGACAAGAAGCAAGACGCCGGAGAGGCGCGATTAATTCGTGCTATGACCCCTTCGTCACGTAACCGTATTCAAGATAGCCGATCGCGCCGGGAGTCGACTTGATCAAATTAGCGACGCCTTCGTTGCCCTTGCCCTTGATGCCCACCGGCCATTTCGGGTCCGCGCTGACGTCGATGCTCTTCTTGAATTCTTCGCTGATCGCGCTGAGATGCTTGGTGAAAACGTAGGTTGTGCCGCTTCCGCTCGTGCGGGTCACGACATGGATCTCTTGATCGGGCAGCTTGACGCCCGGATTTGCATCGGCAATCGCCTTGTCGTTCCAATTCTTGATCTTGCCCAGGAAAATCCCCACGTAAGCCTCGCGCGTCAGCTTCAGATTCTCGAAACCGGGGAGATTGTAAGCCAGAACGATGCTGCCCGCCGTGACGGGAAGACACTGCACACCGCGATCGACCTTGGTAATCTGCTCGGAGGTCATGGCGGCATCGCTGGCGGCGAAATCGACGTTCTCGTCCATAAACAACTTCACGCCCGGCCCGCTGCCCACCGCCTGGTAGTTGATGGTCACTTCCGGGTGGGCCTGGTTGTATAGGGCGAACCATTTTCGATACAACGGCTTGGGAAAGGTGGCGCCGGCCCCATCGAGCGTGGCTTCACCCGTGGCGTCGCCTTGGACGGCGATGTTGGCCAAGGCCGCTTGCACTTTGTCTCTCACCTTGGCTGGCAAGGGAATATAGCCCAAGGCCTCGCTCTCCTTCTGGCCATCGCTGACACAGTAAGTGAGAACGGCCTTCAAGGCATTGCCCTTCTTTGCGTCGGCATATTTCTTGTAAGCCACGATCCAACTGTAGGTAACGATCGGATAGGACTCAGCACCTTCCGGATCGGAAGCCCAGACAATCAGGTCGTCGGGCAGGTTGACTGCCGCCAAGGCGTCTTGCCCCGATGCAATACTGGGCTCGATGAATTTGCCCGCCTTGTTTTGCAAAGACGCCATCTGCAACTTCGGGCCTCCGCTGGAAGCTCCATTGCTACCCGGCGAACAACCAACTACACCACACAGCAGAAGTACTCCCAAGAGGAAAGAGAGGCTCGCCCGAATGCTGGTCATAAACTATTCCTTGGCAGCAAAGTTTCCAATAAGCGTGACGATCCTTTTGAAGTTATCGCAGCTATATGCGGATGACCAGCCCCCCGCCCAGCATTCTCTAAACCCTAACGTATTTCTAACACTTTCCTTACAAATCATCCTCCGTATCAGCGGTTTGTCGATTTAGTCGATTTGCCAGCCGCGAAATGGCGAAATGAAATAGCCCGGGGCGTCAGCCCTCGTTGTTACACACAAGTCCGCCGGTCTTATGCCCCAGAGGGGCAATTGACAATAGCCCAGCGATTTATCGCTGGGTAGCCAATTAACCTACGTTGTCCATAGTCCCGTAGGGACGATTGACATAATGTATGGAGCATCGCCTCAATCGTCCCGGGACTGGAATCATATCTATCTTGCCTACCTACCCAGCAGTGAACTGCTGGGCTATTTTAAAACGTCCCGGGACGGGATCGCGTTCCGACTTGTGTGCAACAACGAGGGCTTCCGCCCCAGACTATTACATGCCGCCGCTTCGCGGCTAAAGACGTCCCGCCTGCAACACCAGGAACAGTGCGTGACTACAGCCGAAACGAGTTCTCGCTCTACCCGACCATCTCGGCGATCGCCGCGGGGGTTACGGGCCGGATCACGCCGCGTTCGCAGATGATCCCGGCAATCAACGCGGCGGGCGTGACGTCAAAGGCCGGATTGTAGACCTTCACGCCGTCCGGCGCGGTCTGCCGCCCAAAACCGTGGGTGACCTCGCGGGCGTCGCGCTGCTCGATGGGGATCTCGGCCCCGCTGGCAATCCCCAGGTCGAAGGTGCTCGTGGGCGCGGCAATGTAAAAGGGGATCTTGTGCGCGGCCGCCAGCACGGCCACGCCATAGGTGCCGATCTTGTTGGCCGTGTCGCCGTTGGCCGCAATACGGTCGGCGCCGGTGACCACGGCCTGGATGCGGCCCTCGCGCATCACTTGGGCCGCCATCGAGTCGCAGATCAAGGTCACGTCGAGGCCGGCCTGCTGGAGTTCCCAGGCCGTCAGCCGCGCACCTTGCAAGAGCGGCCGGGTTTCGTCGGCAAACACGCTCAGACGCTTGCCCTGCTCGGCGGCCATGAACAAGACGGCCAGCGCGGTGCCGTATTCGGACGTGGCCAGCCCGCCCGCGTTGCAGTGGGTGAGCACGCCCTGGCCGTCGCTCAGCAGCCTAGCCCCGTGTTCGCCGATGGCGCGGCACATGGCCCGATCTTCCTCGTGGATCGCCCGCGCCTCTTGCAGCAGGCAGGCGGCGATTTCCGCCGGCGGGCGGCCGCGCAGCTTACCGCCCGCCGCTTTCATGCGATCCAGCGCCCAGAAGAGATTGACAGCGGTAGGCCGGCTGGTGGCCAGATAGCCGGCGACCTCGTCCAGGCGTTGAAAGAAGGCGGCCTCGTTCCCTGCAGCGGCCGTTTGCAGCCCCAGGCAAACGCCGTAGGCCGCGGCGATGCCGATCGCCGGCGCGCCGCGGACCCGTAGCGACTTGATCGCCTCCCAGACCGCCTCCGCGTCGCGGCAATCGATCTCGACCAGTTCGACCGGCAGCCGCGTCTGGTCGATCATGCGAAGATGGCCGTCAGGACCACCGAGCCAGTGCAGTGTCTCCACTTTGTTCATGTTCACCAACCGTTGCTACATTCCGCTGAAATGTTACTAAAAATGAAAGAAGGAAATTCGAAACCACCGTTGCGGGCCGTTCCTGTATCGAGTTGTTCCACCATGAGTAAGCGGGGGTGCAACGCGCGCGAGAACCACGAAATACGCGAAGCACACGAAAAACATTTCGTGTCATTCGTGTCTTTCGTGGTTCCCTCTACGTTTTGAGCCTTTGAATTTCTTCTTTTGATTTTGTTTCGAATTTCGTGCTTCGGATTTCGAATTTGTCTTACCGCAGGATCTCTTGCAGGGCGGCGTCTTTGGCTTTGACTTTTTCCACCAGTGCGCGTTTGTAGGCCGCGTATTTCTCTTGCAAGGCCGGATCGGCGATGGCCAGCATCTGCACAGCCAGCAGCCCGGCATTGCGCGCCCCGCCGCCGCCCACGCCCACAACGGCCACCGGCACGTCGCCGGGCATTTGCACCATCGAGAGCAGGGAGTCCAGGCCGCCCTGCAGGTCGGTGGGCACGGGGATGCCGATCACCGGCAACACGGTATGCGCGGCGACGACACCGGCCAGGTGGGCCGCGCCGCCCGCCGCGGCGATAATCACCCGCAGCCCTCGGGCGGTGGCCGTCGAGGCATACTGTTGCACGAGGTCCGGCGTGCGATGGGCGCTCATCACGCGGACTTCGCAAGGAATGTTGAACTCCGTCAGGGCCACGACAGCGGCCTTGATTTTCGGCCAATCGCTGTCGCTGCCCATGAGGATGCCGACTGCTGGTGTAGACATGGTTGAACTTTGGAAGGACCGGGGCGCAAAAAAGTGGCGATGAACGTCAAAGCAAATTCGAAATCCGAAGCACGAAATCCGAAACAAATAGCAAATCTAAAGGAAGGAAATTCAAAACGTGTGGTTTCGAGCCATTCCGGTTTCGAGTTGTTCCTTCATGAGTAAGGGGGGCAACACACGCTAGAACCACGAAAGACACGAAGCACACGAAAAACATTTCGTGTCATTCGTGTCTTTCGTGGTTCTCTCCTCGTTTTGAGCTTTTGAATTTATTCACTCGAATCGGGGCACCCGCTTGCGGGTCGCGAATTTCGTGCTTCGTATTTCGAGTTTTCCATTTCATTGTTTCTCGAACCTCCCACTGTACTTCATCTCAAACGTCTCTGCAACGGCCCGGTTGGTCACTTCGCCTTCATACAGGTTGATCGCGCGGGCGACCGGGGCCAGCGTTTCAGCGGCGGCCGCGAGGCCGCGGTTGGCGATTTGCAAGGCCCAGGAGAGCGTGACGTTGCAGAGGGCGTAGGTGCTCGTGCGGCCCACGGCCCCGGGCATGTTGGTCACGCAATAATGCAAGACGTCGTCGACCAGGAAGGTCGGATTGCTGTGCGTCGTGGGACGGCTCGTGGCCGCGCAGCCGCCCTGGTCGATGGCCACGTCGATGATCACGCTGCCGGGCTTCATCAGCCCGAGGTCTTCGCGCTCGATGAGCCGCGGGGCCTTGGCGCCGGGGACCAGGACCGAGCCGATCACCAGGTCCGCGCGTTGAAGCTGCTGGCGGACCGTTTCGCGATCGCTGAAGAGCACCGTCACGTTAGGCGGCATGATGTCGTCCAGGTAGCGGAGGCGGTCCATGTTGACGTCCAGCAACCCGATGTTGGCACGGAAACCGGCGGCGATCTTGGCGGCGTTCGCCCCGACCACGCCGCCGCCGAGGATGGTGATGTGGGCCGGCTCGACACCCGGCACACCGCCCAGCAGGATGCCGCGCCCCATCTGCGGCCGCTCGAGGTACTTGGCGCCCTCCTGGATGCTCATCCGCCCGGCCACCTCGCTCATCGGCGTCAACAGCGGCAGGCGGCCCTGGTTGTCGCGGAGCGTTTCGTAGGCCACGGCGATCATGCCGCTTTGCAGGAGGTCCTCGGTCAGTTTACGGTTGGCGGCGAGGTGGAAATAGGTGAAGACGATCTGGCCCCGCCGCAGCAGCCGGCACTCGCCCGGCTGCGGCTCCTTGACCTTGACGATCATTTCCGCCTGGCCATAGACCTCGTCGGCCGTGGCGACGACTTCCGCGCCGTGCTGCAAGTACTCGTCGTCGTTCAGCCCGGAGCCGCTGCCCGCGCCCGTTTCGATCAGTACGCGGTGTCCCGCCCGGGTCAGTTCTTCCGCTCCGACGGGCAGCAGGCCGACACGGTATTCGTCGTGCTTGATTTCTTTAGGGATGCCGATGAGCATGAGACGTTACCTCCAGATGAAAGTGGTGTGGAAATCCTCCCAAATTTGACCCTGGATGAAACGGTCCATTCCTGGAAAGGAGTTGGGCATGAAGTCTTCTCCGGAGAAGCATCGTTGCGGCGACCTCGCACGATATTCTATCACGCCGGGTTAAAACGGTACATTGCGCATTTCGGGGCGCCCTAGCTGCTCCAGGGATACGCCTCTAGGTGGACAAGCCTCTCCTTCGCGCCCAGACGCCGACAGGCGGCAATTTTCCCTGGACAAATAGGAAGCGGAACACAGATCTTTCGCTACGCATGGTATACTGGTATACTTATTGTGGAGGTCATTCTCATGGCAACGGTAGAATCGAGCACTGTCATTTCCGCCGCTAGGACGGCAAACGCGGGAGTTCCGGAACTATGTGCGGGCGACCAGTTGACTCGGGTGGAGTTCGAACGCCGATATGCGGCAATGCCCAACGTCAAGAAGGCCGAACTCATTGAGGGGGAGGTATATATGCCGTCGCTGGTTTCCAGGAAGCACGCCGGTCCACAGGCCAAAATCATCGCGTGGCTGGGCTACTACTGGAGCGCTACCCAAGGCGTGGAAAACTGAGGAGACTTCGATGATGCCGTCCAGTAAGATGTTGTTGCCAAGAATGACGCTGGTAATTATTGTCGTGGCGGTGCTCACCGCCGCAGCCCATGCCGGTGATTGGCCCCATTGGCGCGGGCCGTTTTTCAATGGCTCCAGCGATGAAAAGAACCTGCCTTCGCAGTGGAGCAGCAGCGAAAACATCGCCTGGAGCGCCGACCTTCCCGGCGCCGCCGCGTCCACGCCGATCGTGTGCGGCGACTGCGTCTTTCTGGCGGGCGTGGACGCCGCCAAGGATACCCTTCAGGCCATGTGTTTCGATCGCCGCAGCGGCAAATTGCTCTGGCGGCACGACGTGGCCGAGGGAACCCAAAAAGACAATCGCAGCAATTATGCCTCCCCTTCGCCGGTGGCCGACGGCAAGCGGGCGATCTTCTTCTACGGCAATGGCGATCTTGTCTGCTTCGACTTGGACGGCAGTACGCGATGGAAGCGAAATATCCAAAAGGACTACGGGTCGTTCGCTTTCCAGTGGACCTTTAGCAGCAGTCCTACGCTCTACGAGGGCAAGCTGTACCTGGCCGTGTTGCAGCGCGACGTGGCGGTCCGTCAGTATGGCTTGCAGGATCGCGTGAATCAGTCGTATCTGCTGGCTGTCGATCCGCAGAGCGGCAAGACTCTCTGGCGTCAGGTCCGCGCCAGCCCGGCCGTGGCCGAATCGCGGGAGTCGTTCGCCACCGCCATTCCTTTCGAACACGAGGGGCGGAAACAGATGCTGGTGGCCGGTGGCGACCTGCTGAGCAGTCACGATCCGGCCGACGGCCGCGAATTATGGCGCGGCGGCGACTACAATGCGGCCCGCGTGCCGCATTGGCGGCTGGTGCCCTCGCCGGTCGCCGGCGCTGGGATCGTGTTGGTCTGCGCTCCCAAACACGAACCGCTGTATGCCCTCGAGACCGACAAGGGCACGGCCGTCTGGGACAGCCGCAACGTCAAGGAAATCACTTCCGACGTGCCCACGCCCGCCTTCTACGACGGCGATTTCTTCGTGCTCAGCGACGTGCGCAAGAGCCTCTCGCGCGTCGAGCCGCGCAGCGGCAAGCCGAAGTGGATCGTCGCCACGCCCGGCAGCGCCAAATACGAGGCCTCGCCGCTGGCGGCCGACGGCAAGATTTACCTGATCAATTTCAGCGGGCAAGTGGCGATCTTCAGCGCCGCCAGCGGCAAGTTGCTGCGCGTGATCCCCATGGACGAGACAACCGACCGCGACCCGATTCGGGCCTCGATCGCCGCCGCCCACGGCCAGTTGTTCATCCGTACCACGCACAAATTGTATTGCGTGGGGAAATGAGCTAATCGATCGCCACTTGTTCGTGGGTGTGGCCGTTTCTTTGGCGCAACGGAGGACGGATCTCTTCATCCGCAGGCGTCGATTCATTTTGCTCGAACTCCTGTAGCATCTCAACAATCGAGATGAAAGGCCGCTTATTGGGGCCGAGCGGAAGTCTTGCAGCGGCATCACGAAGAAGCCTGTTGATGTTATAGATCGATTCCGCAAAGAACTTCGCGATATGCTCGACGAGTTCGTCCCCTTCTTTGGCGCTCTCTGCAAGCATAATTAGCCGTTGCCGGATGGCATACGATAACATCTTGACCTCGTCCACTAGGGTCGCCCCCTCCTTAACTGCTGTCGGTCGAAATTCCAGGCCGAGAGCATTCAGATAGCATTTCAGGTCGCCGATGCGAAGTCCATCATCGGTCCCGTTCTCCAGCTTTGATACCCAGCTTTGAGTCTTCCCAATTCGTTCTGCTATGTCCGCCTGCGAAAGACCCCTTGCCGATCTGAGAATTGCCAGGTCTTTGACAAATTTTCGTTCGGCCACGTATGCATCAAACTCGGCCGCCGAGATGGTCGCGTCCTGAGTGGCAGCGTCGTTCAGCATCGCCGAAACACTGTCATATTGTTTGCGGTTATTCTTGGACATCGGATTGCTCTTGGCTGGGCTGTTGTAGTGTGGGCCTGCTTCGGAACTCCGGCCTGCTTCGGAACTCCGCAACGAAGTCCTTACAAGTCCGGAGGTCTTGCTGTTGGGAATCTTTGTCGCCGAGCGTTATCACGAAAACACGTTCGCTCCCCTCGTCCGGAAAAATGTAAAGCCGAGTTTCTTTGAGGTGGGGGCCACCGCCCTTCTGGTCAATCGCCAGAGCTGGATGGATACCGCCAGTTGTCAGACTCGCATGCCCTCCAAATTCACCTCGAGCCGCTTGTTCTCCTTGATCAGCTCGTCCATCGTAAGGAACGTGCGCCGGGCGGCCGCCTCGCGACCGAGGATGGCCGTCAATGTGCCGTCCACGGCGCGCTGGGCGGAGAGGTTCTCAAAATGCCCTTCCACAATGTTCTTGTGGAAGGCGGCGATGTTCTGGACCGCGCCGTCCTTGTAGGTGTCGCTGCTGGCGCCCGAGTAGTGCTTGGCGCCGCCGCGGACGTAGCTCTTGCCGCCGTAGGTGAGGTGCGCCGTGGCCTGCATGCCGAAGATGCTGGCCGAGAGCGTCGTGATGTCGAAACTGTTGTTGACGGATTGCGTGACGTGCGTCCAGATCGTGCCGTCGGGCATCTCGTAGACCACGGCCGCGGCGTCGGTGCGGTCGCCGTGCGGATCGGGCCGGCAGGTCCGCGAACGCCCGCAGGCGCTGGTGGGCCGCTGACCCAAGGTCCAGACGAGACCGTCGATGATGTGGATGTCGTAGGAAACGATGGTGTCGCCGCTTAGGGCGGTGTCCGAAAGCCAGATCTCGTCGCGCAGCCGGCTCTCGATGTTCTTGCCCAGCGCCGGATCGGGCCAGGCCTGCCAGCCGATGCCGAAAGAGGCGATGTGGACGAGTTTGCCCAGGCCGCCTTCGCGCACGCGCGTGGCCACTTCGATGCAGGCCGGATCGTGCGGCAACTGGTAGTCGACCAGGAAGCAGCGCTGCTTCTGCGCGGCCTGCTTGGCGGCCGCGCCGATGGCCAGGCAGCCCGGCACGTCGACGGCGATCGGCTTGGCCATGTAGACGTGCAGACCGGCGTCGACCGCGGCCTTGGCCTGCTCCGGATAGAAGTAGGGCACGTCCTCGATAAGCACGGCCTCGACGCCGCTGGCGATGAGCTTCTTGTAGCCCGACAGTCCGCTGAAGCGGCGCGGCTTGGCCACGTTGAACTTATTGCCGGCCTCTTCGGCGACTTGGGGGAAGTAGTCGGCCAGGGCGTGGATTTCATAGCCGCCGTGCTGCAGGAACAGCGGCGCGAGCCAGGTGCCGCGGCCACCGCAGCCGATCCAGCCCAGCTTGATCTTCCGCGCCGGCGGGGCCGGCTTGGGCGCCTCGGCGGCCAGGACGTGCATGCCTCCCAGCAACGATGCGGAAGCCGCCGCCGCAGCTCCGCCGAGCAGTCCGCGGCGAGAAATCGTCAGTTTGTCTTGATCGGCTGTGGTCATTTCTATGCTCCTGGTTGGCGAAGGATTTACTTGGTCGCGTAGCGACCGCCGATGGTAGCCGTGGGTTTCAACCCACGGTTTGCGATGCGCGCATATTTCCTACGTCGCGTAGCGACGACCGATGTTCAATCGTCGCTACGCGACGGGGAAAGGGTGGGAATTTCGTCCGTGCGTTGAAACCCACGCCTACCATCATAGCGTCGCTACGCGACGAGTGACAGCTTCTATACGAAGTGCTATCCTGGGTTCTTTACGTCAAAGCAATACAGGTGCGTATCGTAGCGGAGGTACAGCCGCCCGCCGACCACCACGGGGTGCGCCCAGCTTGGGCCGTCGCCCTTGACCTTCACCTTGCCCTTGAGCTGCAGGCCGTCGGGCGAGCAGGTGGCCAGGCCGGCCTGGCCGGAGTTCTCGCTGAACAGAAACAACATGTTGTCGGCAAAGCAGAGCGATCCCTTGCCCACCGCGCGTTCGTGCCACTTTTTCTGGCCGCTTGCCAGTTCCAGACACGTCCAGCCGCCTTCGTGGTTGCCGTAGATATAGCCCTCGTGGATCACGTAGCCGCCGTGATGACAGACCATGTCGTGGGTCTTCCAGGCCACGTCGGCCACGATCTTGTCGTCCTCCTTCTTGAGTTTCAGGCAGATGCCGCCTTGGCCATAGCCGTTGGCCCAGAAGACGTAGCCGTCGGCATAGGCGGGCGTCGGGCAGTTGGCCGTGTTGCCCGCGGAAAAGTCGTTCGACCAGAGCAGCTTGCCGGACTGCGCATCGACCGCGAAGATGCCCCGGCCGGTTCCCGTGACAATCATCTCCTGCCCCTCGAACGTGACCGGGATGCAGGAGCCGTACTCGGGTCCGGCCTCGAAGCCGCTGCTCTCCCAAACCGTCTCGCCCGTGGTCTTGTCTAGGGCCACGATACAGGTCTTGCCGCCGGGCTTGAAGATCACCAGCTTGCCGAGCACCAGCGGCGATTCCGCGTAGCCCCAGCCGCCGGGTCCGCCGTGCCATTCGCGCGACTCCTTGGCCCATTTCTTCTTGCCTGTCGCCTGGTCGTAGCAGCCCAGCAGCCCGTTGCCGTCGAGGATATAGATGTTGCCGTGATCGATCACCGGCGAGGAGCGGGAGCCGTCTGGACCGCCGCGCGACTTGCCGCAGGGGACCTGCCAAAGTTGCTGGCCGTCCATGTCGAAGGTGGTAAGCAGCAGCTTGCCGTCCTTGTCGCCGGTGATGTAGATCTTTCCGCCCGCGACAGCGACACTGGCAAAGCCCACGCCGATCCCATCGGCCTGCCAGAGCAAGGCGGGACCGTCGTCGGGCCACTGCTTGAGCAGGCCCGTGTCGAGCGATTTGCCATCGCGATTCGGGCCTAGCCAATAGGGCCATTCGCCCGCCGCCCCGGTGATTGGGCGTTTTGCAGCCGAGCTCCTGGCCTTGGGCGTTTTCCGCGACGAAGGGTTATTCGCCGCCACATCGGTCCGATCGCTGCGGGAGGTCTTAGCCGGGCCGGTCTTGGCCACGCTCGGGCCTTTCGGCCGCACAGTCGTCTTGCTCGGCGTGTCGCCCGCGACCGCGCCGGCCGCCTTGGCAGGCACGATCTGCATGGCATTGAGGTTTCCTTCGCCCCGTTCGCTTCCATAGGAAATCGTCACTTTGCCGTCGGCGTCGGCGACCACCGGGAGACGGACGTAATTCACGTCTGCGGCGAACTCGGACTTGTCCTTGGTGAAGGTCGCCGACTTGCTCCGCTCGCCGACCGTGAAGGTTGTCGTGCGGCCGTCGCCGCCGCCGTCCGACGCGTTGTAGAGATACAGGTAGTAGCCGGCCTTCGGTGTCAGCCCGGCGAGCGCGACCTTGCGCGGCTGGGTGGCGACCAGGTAGTGTCGCATGAGGTTTTCGTAGGACCCGCCGGCAAAGGGCGATTGCTCCTTGGCGTCGTAGGTGCGGTCGGCATCGAAGGTGAGGCGGACGTCGGTCTTAGCGCCCTTGACGTCGGTCAGGGCGACGGCCGTACCCTCTTGGCCCTCGGGCGTATTCCACTGGTCGCCCTGGCTGCCGACGACCGCTTTGCCGGAGTACGCGGCGTCGCTGCTGCCGAAGCTGACGTCGATCAGGCCGGCGTCGAATGCCGCCCGGGCCGCGCCGGCCCAGAGGAGAATTGCGGCGGTCGCCGCCAGTTGGTTGAACAGCCGATTTCGCATCATTGTCTGGTTCCTCGTGAATCACAGGGTGAAGGTTTACTCGATAGCGGTTACCAGTCTAAATCGCCGGTCGGGGAGAATCAAGCTTGAAAGCGATAGAAGGTACATTTCCGTTATTGCATCGGACACCATCGTTTCACGTGCCGCGGAGCGGCAAGACGTGACTAGCCGGGGGTGGAGCGCAGCGTAACCCCCGGAATCGAGATCGCGCGGCCCATGCCGCGTAGCGGCATTACAATCGCCGATGGGCGAGATCGTGGCGCCGCTACGCGGCTTCGGTTGGTTCTCGCTCGTAACCGGGGGTTGCGCTACGCTCCACCCCCGGCTATTCGATTGACGCCGCTCCGCGGCGGTTTACCGGACGATTTGCCCCACCCCGCCCGTCCCTTGGCCCGCAGAAACGGGAATACCCAGCGATTGGAAACCGGGCACGTTCCGTTGACGGGGCAAGACGGCATCGCGAGATTCTTGCGAAAAATCATGTTTGGGCCTTGCAATGGCAATGAGTCAGATTAAACTAAACAGCAATTGTGGCCTACCGGAAAGTGCGGTAACGCAGCGGAGGCCACGTGTGTGGCGTGATACGGATGGCAGATTGACCGACGGGTAAGGATGCCCTCGTTGGAGTCCCGGCTTTAGCCGGCATCTTGAACCCGAAGGGTTTGCAGCGATTAGCCGGTGGTAAGCGCAGCGCCACCACCGGACCACGGTGAGCGATAAATCCGGTTGACCCCAGAGGGGTCGCAGCATCTGGGCGCTGTGACGCCTCCGGGGTCGAGGATTACGCGGCGATTGATTTCCCCGGGTGCGCTACGCGACCCGGGGCGACCCGCAAGCGGGTACCCCGCTTTCATCCCCGGGACGAGACCGCATCCGGACTTGTGTGCAACAACGAGGGCTTCCGCCCCCAGGCTATTACATGCCGCCACTTCGCGGCTAAAGAGATTCCGCTTGCCACACGAGGAGCAACGCGCGACTCAATCGACAGCTTGGCAAGTGGGCTGCAGTCTGTTCCTCCATTCCGCTAAACAGGCTGTGTAAGGCCGGGGGCGGCGGAAACACCACAACCGCTTGGGCTTCCGGCGCAAATCGACACAGCGTGCAAATGGGGGCGGGACTCTTTGCGCAGTCGCCCGTCCAATTCTAACCCTGAAAGCGGAAGAGCCACACAAATGGATTAGCCGTATGGCCTCAGTCAGATCGATCTCGACCAGGCCCCTTTCGCCCTACCGCTTTTCTCTTGCTGACGCCGATGCATGCCAGGACGAGCGTCGCCGCCAGGCAGACGCCCGCAAACCAGTCGCCGTGCCGCAGGTACCAGCTTTCGCGGCGGTCGAGACGCACGTCGGCCAGGATCAGAAACGGTTTCCGCAGCGGTCCTTGGTCGCCTTGGATGCGGCCGTTGCCGTCAATCGAGGCCGAAATGCCCGTGTTCGCCGCGATCACCATCGGCCGCCGGCATTCGACCGTGCGGAATACCCCGCAGGCCAGGTGCATCTCCAACTCGCTGGAACCCCAGAACCAGCCGTCGTTGGTGACGTTGACCAGGATCTGCGGTTCCTGGCCTTGCAGCCGCAACGTGGTCAACTGCTCGCGGATCACGTGCGGCAACACGGTTTCATAACAGATGTTCGGCGCCAAGCAGATGCCGTTGAGCATCAGGCCCTTGGGCTTCCCGCCCGAACTGGAACTCGAACCCAGCGGCGACAGGCTCTGTAGCCAGGGCACGATCTCGACGAAAGGCATGTACTCGCCGAAGGGCACGAGGTGCATCTTGTCGTAGTACGATTGCTCCAGGCGGCCAGGCTCGCACCACTTGCCGTCCGGCGTGATCAGCACGGCCGAATTGAAGATCTGGCGGCCGCGGGCGCCGAAGTGCTGGCGATTGATGCCCACGATCATCGGCAGGCCGAACTCTCGGGCGGTCTCGGTCATTTCGCGGCAAGTGCCCGTTTTCCAACTATCGAGCCACTTGTGAAATGCCTGCGGACTGGGAAAGTCGGGCAGAGCCACGGCGTTGGCATCGCCCGTCGTCCAGAGCCATCTCGAATGGCAGAAAACAGTCTCGGGCCAGACAATCAGATCGACGGGCGGACGATCTTTGAGCGCATCGCGGGTAAGATCATGGTACTCGGCATAGACCTTGTCGCAGAAGTCGTCGTCGTTGTCCAGTTGGACGTCGATATCGCCCTGGATCAGGGCGATCTTCAGGCCCGGCTCGGTTTCCACGTTGGCGGTGCGATAGTATCCGTAGGCCAGCACGACGGCCATGATCCCTGCGGCCGGGACCAGCGGCCACCAAGTCCAGCGACGCGAGTCGCAAGGCAGCATGCGGGCCAGGCAAGCGGCCACGAACATCATGACGAAGGTCACGCCATAGCAGCCGGTCAGGTCGCTGATCTGGATCAACCTGGTCCAGCGGTACTGCGAATGCTCCAGGCAGCCCATGGTCATGCCGCTGAGCAAGTGTGCCTGGGCAAGCTCCAGCCCGGCATAGACGGCCGGCGCGGCGAGGATCAACGGCAGTCGCAAGCGGTGGACCGCCACCCGCGACAGGCCCACGAAGACCGGCAGGTAGCAGCCGAAATAGATCCCGGCGGCCAGCCAGCCCAAGCCGACAGACCAATGGGGCAATCGCAGCCAGTGCAAGGTGGCCAGCCAGAAGAACGTGCCGGCCAGCCACAGGCATCGATAGGGCCGCGCGGCCCAGAGCCGCGCGGCGGTCACGACAATCGCCAGTAGCCCGACCCAATAGACCGTCTCCGCCAGCCAATACATGTTGTACCGCTGAGAATGGAACCAGTCGTTGATTGCCAAGCCGGCCAGGAAGTAGAGCACGGCCGCCAAGAGCAGCAGCCAGGGCCACAGCCGCAGGGGAGTTGTAGTTTGCAGCGGCGGCAGTTTCTCGCGGCGAACGAGCACGATCCACCACACCGGCGCGATCCAGGCCAGCGGCCAGAGATTCAACGGCGGCAGCGCAGCCCACAGCACGATGCCCCCGATCATGGCCTGAGCGAAGGTCGAACGATACCAGGCTAGGAGTTTTTCAGACATCCGTGTCCGACGGGCTAAGCAGTGAAAAAGAAAACAAACGGGATGCGGGGGAAATACGAATATCGAAATACGAAACAAATTCAAAGGAAGAAATCGGAAATGACAAAAACATCAAGCGCCAGCCGCCGTTGTTTCGGATTTTTGAATTTCCCTATTTGAATTTGTTTCGGATTTCGGACTTCGGATTTCGGATTTGAATTTTCAGTTGGCCGCGCATGCTCCCACGGCCAGGAAGCGTTCCAGTATTCTGGTCCCGCAGTTCGTGAGGAAACTCTCGGGGTGGTACTGCACGCCAAACAGCGGATACTGCTTGTGCTGAATGCCCATGATCTCCAAGGTCCCGTCGGGGGCGTTGCTCCAGGCCGTGATCGCGAACTCATCGCTGAGCGTGTCGGGTTGGATCACGAGGCTATGATAGCGCGTGGCCTCGAACGGATTGGGAAGGCCCTCGTAGAGCCCCTCCTCGTTGTGTTGGATCATGTCGGTCTTGCCGTGCATCAACCGCACGGCCCTGACGATCTTGCCGCCGAAGGCCTGCCCGATCGACTGGTGCCCCAGGCAAACGCCCAGCAAGGGGATCTTGCCGGCAAAGCGTTTGACGCAGGGGAGGGAGATGCCGGCCTCGTCGGGCGTGCAGGGGCCGGGCGAGATGATCAGGTGCGACGGCTGCCGGGCTTGAATCTCGTCGACCGTGATCTGGTCGTTGCGATGGACTTCGAGGTCCAGCGAAGGATCGATCTCACCCAGCCGTTGGACGAGATTGTAGGTGAAGGAATCGTAGTTGTCGATCAGCAGAATCATGGGAGCGGATGATATAAGTAAAGTGGAGCGAGCTAGTTAGTTTACCGCAATCGCCGAGTTGCGACTAGAGGAATCGGCGAACGCGAACGGTTGAAAACGATTAGCCGGTGATGCAGAGCCTTTAACGCTTGCCGTTGCCGTCGTCGGCCCCGACCGTTTTTTCGATCCGCGTCCGCAAGGCCTCGCGGGCTTTGGCCTGGCTGGCGGGATCGGCCTTGGGATCGACGGCGATCGGCACGTTCAACAAGGCGATCAACTGCTGGGCCGCGGCCTGCCGCGTCGGTTCCTCGGGGCGTGCCAACAGGGCCAACCAGACCAGCGGGTCTTCGCTGAGCATGGAAGCGACGTGCTCGGGCGTATCCTCGCCGTTCTGCGCGGCCAGGTCGCGAATGATGCGGCGGAGTCGCGATCTCTGCTCGGCGTCGAGTTGGTTCATGTTCAGCCGATTCAGATACCCCAGCACGGCCGGCCCGACGTCGCGCAAGTGATGGTCGGCCTGATCGCGCTTGATGTACTGCGGATCGGCCAGTTGGTTGACCCAGGCCTCCCATTGCTTGCGGTCCGCCCTTTGCGACACGGCCGACATCTTCACCAACTCATCCTCGGCGACCTTGGCTGTGTGGGCCACGTGCCAGTCGTTGCGCATGGCCTCCAGCAGAGGCACGAACTGTTTGCCGCAGTCCTCGTCGTTGATGATCAGTAGGTGCCAGATCGACGGGGCACGCAGCACGCGCGGCTTGCCTGCTCCCGACAGCGAGAGGCGGATCGGCTGACCGGGAAGTTGGGTCAGTTCGAAGCATTTTTCCGCCTGCTCCTTGTCGGCATAGCGCATGATAAAGCGCCCCTCGGAATTCAGATCGATGGCGAAGTCCACTTTCAGATCGTTGGGCTGATCGGCTTTCGTCCTTTCCTGATACCCGTAGACAATGGACCCGGTCATCATGCCGTTGCCGTTGAGACTGATCTCCTCGCGGATCAAGCCGTTGGTCATGACCTGCCTCGTACCGAACCACCCGCCGTTCTTGGTGCTGCAGGCAATCCGTCCGCCCACCAAGGAGAATTGAATGCGGTTGGCAAGCCAATTCTGAAACATGGAGCCGCTGGTCGGCCCTTGCGCCACGGCGAGTTGGCCCGTCGCGCATAACACTGCCAGGATGCAAACGGAAAATTGCTTCCAACGCATAGGTTGCTCCAAAACGTAACTTGTGCCCTCTTATTCTATCTGAAACCTCCCAACGCGGCCAGCAGATGGGCGGATTCTTTGGCCAGATTGAAATGCCGCAGTTCCCAGCGATTGCCCGCCGCTGGGACAAAAATCAGGGCGGCGATCGAGGGGTGGCGGCGGCAATAGTCGGCCGCGGCCTCGGGTCCCATGACGTAGAAGGCTGTGGAAAGGGCATCGGCTTCGGCCGCCGTGGGCGCCAGGACCGTAACGGAGAGCAGGCCCTCGGCCGGCTGGCCGCTGCGGGGGTCGAGGATGTGTCCATAGCGCCGCCCCCGATGGCGAAACGACTGGAATTGCGCCCCCGAGGTGCCCAAGGCCCGATCGTGCAGTTCGATTTGCCCCAGGCGATGCTCGTCCCGCAGCGGGTCCTTGACGCCGATCGTCCACGCAGAGCCGACACCTCCTGCGGCGGCCCTATCGCCGGCGGTTGCGGCCTTCGCCGCACGGGCCAGCCCTCGGGCGGCGACGCTACTATAACCGCCATGCACGAGGAAGTCGGAAACGCCGGCGGCCAGGAGATGCTCTGCCGCGCGATCGACGGCAAAACCCTTGCCGATGCTGCCCAGGTTCAACCGCATGCCCGGGCGGAGTAGGCGGATCGTCTGCCGCGCTTCATCGAGCTCGACCCATTGCCCGCCTACCAGGGAGCGGGCCTCGGCCAGTTGCTCGGGCGAGGGTACGGCGCCGGCGCGGCGGGCGAAGCCCCAGGCTTCCCAGAGCGGGGCCGCCGTGAGGTCGTAGGCCCCACCGCTTTCGCGCCAGAGTTGCATGGCGCTTTGCAGCAGCGCGAACAATCGCGGCTCGACTTCCACCGCGGCAGCGGACGCATGGCGATTGATGCGGGAAATGTCGCTGTCCGGCTGGAAGAACGATAATTGCGATTCCAGCGCCTGGACGAGGTCCAGCGCCTGCAAGGCTGCCGCGCCTGCCGCGCCGGCGATCGCCACGGGCAGGCAGATCTCGAACTCGCCGGCCATCGCCTTCCGAGCAAGGTGGACCAACCCCGGCTCGTCGCCCTGTGGCGCGGGCTGTAGGCCGCCTTGTCCAGATTCATCGCCTTGGCTGTCCGCCGGGCGGCCAAGGAGGAAATCGCGGCGGGGGGTAGGCTCGGTCATGGCTTGCGGCGGCGTTTCGGCCATTCCAGCGGCTTCAACTCGACCAGTTCCGCCAAGCCCGCCTCGGCCAATTCCGGACCGCTCACGTAGCGGCCGGCACGGGTCCATTGGGCGATGGTCTCCGGCACGATGCCGAACAACTGGGCCAGGAGCACGTCCATGTCTTTCTCCAACTGGCCGAAATGCCGTGCCCATTCGGCGGCCTCCAACAAGGCCACGTTCTCTTCGCTCTGCCAGCGCATGTTGTGGAACAACAGCACGCTCAAGGGCGTAACCAGCCGTCGCTGGCAGGCGGCAAAGGGCCACACCGCAGCCGACGAACACTCGCCTGCCACGATACCTGTCGCCCGCAGACCGCGCAGCCTGATCAGCGAAGTCAGCGCGATGCCGCAGTAAGGGCTTCCGCCCAGGGAATCAAAGTAGAGAATGCACTCCCCGCCCGGCTCGACGGAGAGCAGTTTGTCGCAGAGATCGGCCTGGTTGTCGGTGAGATCGCCCGCCACGGCAATCTCCAGCGGACCTTCGTGGTCGCGATCGGAGTCTTTCATGGATACCCTCAAGTCAAAAAAAGCGGACCATGCCGAAATCGGCACGGCCCGCTAATATTCTAACATGGTCGCGGAAAACATTCGAGGGACGCACGAGGGGAACGAAAGGGGGTTCGTTCCGCCGCGGGCTATTCCATCTCGATGGCGTGGGTCGGGCAGGAATCGACGCAAGCGCCGCAATCGGCACACAGTTCGCTGTCGATCACCGCCTTGCTCTCTTTCAGCTCGATCGCGCCACAGGGACACGTTTCGATGCAGTCGCCACAACCTTCGCACGTCTCAAACTTGACAATCGCTGCCATTCATCAGTCTCCTGGAACGAAAATAACGCTCCCGCGCAAAGCCAGACCTTCCCCAAAAAAGGACCGCAAGATCTGCTCTTCCGCGAGGCTCCAAATAATCTATTCTGACGCCTTACCCGCCCCCTCGTCAACCGAACTATCGGCGGGTTTTGCGGATTTCTATCGACCCAGTGACAATTTTGGTTTGTCGCAAGGTTTTCGCATGCTGGCGGCTCAAATGGTCCGCCCAATAGAGGGGCAAGGGCAATCGCCGGCCCGTGAGAACGGCACGCACGATCTGTTCGGCAGAGGCCAGATTCAGCCCGTGGCCGGGCGAAACGAACAGCGGCCGGCGGCTGCCGGAGGTCGGCCGGATAGCCGCCCCGATGACCGCGTCGTCGAGTACCACCGGCCGGGATTCCAAGGGCTTCAGGCCGGTGATATCGACCCGCCCGCAAAGGAGTTTCTTGATCACGCCGATCGTCACCATGCCCGTGGCAACCCCCAGGTGACAGGCGATGCCCGCTTGGCGCGGGTGCAGGATGCCGGTGCCGTCGACGAGCGTGACGGCGGCGAGACGGCCCTCTGCCCGGACCTCGTCGATCAGATCGATCAACAGCGGCAGTTCGCGAAATGTCAAGTACGAGGAAATGTAGGGGAAGCGGACCTTGCGGCGGATGACGGTCGACCACAGCAGTTCACCGCTGGGCACGTCCACAAGGGTGTAGGCAGCCACGCCCTCGGCGGGACTGATGTAAGAAACGTCGACCCCGCCCAGTCGTTGCGGGACCTTGCACCGCGTGCGCGTCGTAACCTGCACCGCCACGCGAGTCTGGTAGCGGGCCAGCTTTTCCAATGGGCGGTCGCTCGTGAAATCGGTGAACTCGTAATGATCCAGATCGACGCTGCCGGCCGTTATTTCGACCCCCTCCGCCTTTAGCCGCCGGACTTTTTCCTCGCTGCCTTGCGGATAGGGGCCAGGCAGTCCACCCGCCCTGACAACGCGATGGCAGGCGCAGTTTGCGGCGTGGTCGTGGTGCAAGAGGTAATGGCCGATCCATCGCGCGGCGATGCTGTTGCCCAAGGCGGCGGCCAGCGTGCCGGGAGTGGTCACTCGCCCGGCCGGTACCTGGGCGATCAGCCGTCGCACGGCCAGGACCAAATCAGGGATGGGAGGAAGGGGAGTTGGCATGAACAATACGCTTGACAACGGCCGGAAACTAAGTCAGCATAAGGGCGCAAGCTGAGGGTACGCGGATCTGGTCCCACCCTACAGCTCCCCGCCCACCCGCCACCTGCCTACCAAGTAGTATAACCTCCTCGCAGGAGATAATCCCATCATGTGCCCGTCCATCCGCTGCCGCAAGCTTGTCGTGACGCTGGCCGTTCTTTCCCTCGCGTGGATCGCCGCAAGCAGCGCCCGAGGCGAGAAACCGGCCGACCTGAAGGCCCAATTCCTGGCTGGCCCGATGCGCGACGTGGATGAGATCGTCTTCGCTGCGCGGAGCATCCTCTACGAGCACTGGTACGCCAACATTGGCTACTGGGCCGCCGACCGCTCGCGACCCATGTACGGTAAGTACGGCAAACTCTGTAAGCTCAACCGGACAGGCAAACTCACGTTGTTGGTCGATGACCCGGAAGGCGGCGTCCGCGATCCGGCAGTGCATTACGACGGCAAGCGGATCCTCTTCTCCTACCGCAAGGGGGGCACGGAGAACTACCTGCTGTACGTCATCAACTCCGATGGCAGCGGCTTGCGCCGCATCACCGAGGGCAAGTTCGACGACTACGAGCCTTGTTGGCTGCCCGACGGCGGCATCGCCTTCGTCACCACGCGGGCCAGGCGTTGGGTCGGCTGCTGGTCGACCCAGGTGGGCAACATCTGGCGCTGCAATGCCGAGGGCGGGCAGATGCGGCCGCTATCGGCCAATGTCGAGCAAGACAACACGCCCTGGGTCTTGCCCGACGGCCGCCTCATTTACATGCGCTGGGAATACATCGACCGCTCGCAGGTCAACTATCACCATCTCTGGACGATGTATCCCGACGGCAGCGAGCAGAGCGTCTTCTTCGGCAATCTGCACCCGGGCGGGGTCTTCATCGACGCCCGGCCGATCCCCGGCAGCCGCGACGTGGTGATGATCAACTCGCCCGGCCATGGCCAGACGGAGCATGCGGGGTTTGTCGCCCGGGTCAGCCCGCGCCAGGGTCCGGACATGCTCGGCAACTTGGTCAACATCAGCAAGGCCGCCAATTTCCGCGATCCTTGGGCCTTCAGCGGCGAGGCCTTCATGGCGGCCGAGAATGAGCGGCTGGTATTGATGAATGGCCGCGGCGAGACGGCCACGCTCTTCACCGCGCCCAAGGAGTTCGGCCCAGTCTGGCTGCACGAACCGCGTCCGCTCGTGTCCCACCCGGTCGAGTTCGCCATCCCGCCGCGGGTCGATCTGGTCCAGCCCACGGGCAAGTACCTGTTGGAAGACGTCTATCGCGGCCGCAACATGACCGGCATCCGCCCCGGCGAGATCAAGCGGTTGATGGTCATCGAGAGCCTGCCCAAGCCGATCAATTTCACGGGCGGCATGGACCCCTTGAGCTACGCCGGCACATTCACTCTGGAACGCGTGCTGGGGACGGTGCCCGTGGAGGCCGACGGCTCGGCCTTTTTCGAGGCCCCGGCCTTGCGCAGCCTGTTGTTCGTGGCCATGGATGAAAAGGGCCTGGCGGTCAAGCGGATGCAGAGCTTTTCCACCGTGCAGCCGGGCGAGACGGCGGGCTGTGTCGGCTGCCACGAGCACCGCACCATGTCGCCGCCCGCCGAACGTCGCCCGCTCCCGCTAGCCATGCACCGCAAGGCCAGCGCGATCGAGCCGCCGCGCGACTTGCCCGAACTGGCCGATTTCCCCCGCGACGTGCAGCCGATCCTGGACCGCAACTGCCTGCGCTGCCACGACTACGATCGGCGCGACGGGGGCGTGATCCTCACCGGCGACCATGGCCCGATGTTCTCGCACAGCTACTACACGCTGACCGTCTGGCGGCAACTGGCCGACGGCCGCAACCAGGCGCAGAGCAACTACCCGCCGCGGACACTGGGCAGCGGCGGCTCTCCCCTTATGAAGTTGTTGGACGGCAGACACTACGACGTGAAGCCGACCGAGCGTGAGCGCCGCGTGATCCAGCTTTGGTTGGATATCGGCGCCCCTTATCCCGGCACCTATGCAGCCCTGGGGACCGGCAGCATCGGCGGGTACATCAACAACGCGGAAACGCTCAACAACGACGCCGACTGGCCGGAGACCCGTGCGGCCCAGTCGGTCTTTGCGCGGCGTTGCGCGACGTGCCACGACCCGCGGACCAATCCCATCGCGCGGACGCTTTCCGACGAGAACGGCTTGAGTTTCTGGGAACCCTCGCTGGGCGATCGGCGTTTGGAGTTCTCGCGGCACATGATTTACAATCTTTCGCGGCCGGAGAAGTCGTTGGTGTTGCTGGCCCCCTTGGCCCGCAGCGCCGGCGGATATGGGCAGTGCAAGCCGAAAGGCACGGCGGCGAAGACGGCTGTGGGAATAGCAGAGCGCATTGTCTCCCCTCGCCTGCCGGGAGAGGGGCCGGGGGTGAGGGAAGAAGGAGTCTTTCTGACAACCGCCGACCCGGATTATCGGCTCCTGCTGGCGATGTGCGCGGCGGGCAAGCGGCGATTGGAAGAGTTCAAACGCTTCGACATGCCTGGTTTCAAGCCCCGCGAGGAATACGTCCGCGAGATGAAGCGTTTCGGACTGTTGCCCGAGGCCTTCGATGCGAGCAAGGAGCCGCTGGACTATTACCAGTTGGACCGCCGCTACTGGGATTCGTTCATCTACCGGCCGGCGAAGATGTAGAGGTAATGGGCCGAGTGAAACGAGGCCCCATCAAAGAGAAAGAAAGCCGAAGTACGAATGTCGAAATTCGCGGCCCGCAAGCGGGTACCCCGATTCAAAGCAGACAATCTAACGGCAAGAAACGGCCGTTTCGAATTTTTTCCTTGGGACTTCTGATTTGTTTCGGATTTCGACATTCGCATTTCGGATTTCCGTCCTAGTTGTTGACTCGCGTTCCTTGGCCCACCAGCTCGCACGCCCCAGCTACATAAACCACTCTCATTGGGGGTCTCGACATCGCCCCTGGGCGGCCCACGGGGCCGTTTCTTGTGCGCCTAGTAGCTTTCCTAATCGTTTCAAGTTAAACTGAATAGTTCAAAACCGGCCCAATTTCGGTCGCGCACGGGGGTGCGCTAACTTCAGGCCCAAGCGGAGTCCAGCCCATGGCGTTCTCGTCGAATTGTCCCAAGTGCCAAAAACAAGTCCTGGTCCCGGAAGGGATCTGTCCTGATGCCGTGATGCAATGCCCACTTTGCTCGGCCGAATTTGCGCTGGGCGAGATCCTCGCGTCTGCCCCGCCGGCGTTGATCGTCATCCATCCCGGCAGCACGGCAGCCATCCCAGGCATTGCTGTTGCCGCCGCGGCCCCCGTGCCTGAGGCGACCGCAGCCAGCATCTTTTCGGCCCATCGCGTCGAACCCAAGATGCACGATGACGAACCGCTGCTGTTTGCGGGCGATGAGGTCGAACTGCATCCGATGCCGACGGCGGGCGCGGGAGTTGATCTGGCGACTCCCGCCTACGACGCGGCCGCCGTTGATCACCTGGCTCCGGTGGATCACGTGGTTGAAGCCGTGCCGGTGGACGCCGATCACGCCGACGTCTTGGAAGCCGTACCGATGGAGACCGCGCATGAGGCCGGTGTTCTGGCTGAGCCTTTTGGCGAGGCGTTGGCCGGGCCGTTGCCTGACGAGGGTCACGACCTCGCCGCCGAACCGGCCGACGGCGGCGCCCCGTGGGGCGGCGCTTGGGTCGGATCCCACGAGGAGGACAAGCAGGAGGACGACGGAATCGGCTTTGCCGAGCAGGACCAGGACGAAGGTCTCGACGATGTCAACTTCGCCGAAATCACCGGAAAGGCGGCGCCCGGTTCCGCACCGGTTGGCGATCTCGCCGCGGCGGCCCTCGCGGCTGAACCGGCCAAGAAGAAGAAACGCAAGCGGGAAACGCATCCCTTTGTTCGTCTTATCGGAATGATAATCGCCGGCTTGCTGGCGGTAGTGTGCGTCTTTGGATTCGCCGCCTGGAAGGGCATCAAGATGGACTTCCTGCCCTCTTGGCTGCAGTTCAATTTCAATAAGTCCAACGTTCGCGCCGATGCGCCGAAGCCCGCTGTGCAGCCCACTCCGCCGGCCAATGGTGAGACGCCGGCCAATTCCGCCGCGCCCGCTCCAGAAGCAGGCAAGGCCAACCCGCCCGCTCCCAACGATCAAAACCCGGCGGGTCAGAAACCGCTCCCGGCCGCTCAAGGCGGAAAGGCAGATGAGACAAAGCCCGCCCCCGGCAAGCAAGATACCAAGCCGGCGACCCCAGCTCCGGCCAAGCCCACGGAAGACGCCGATCCGTTTGGCGATAATAGCAGCGACAAACCCGCCGCCAAGCCTCCGGTCGCCACTCCCGACAAAGCGGAAACTCCCAAGCCCGATGCCGATCCGTTTGGTCCCGGGCCGGAAGTTGCTCCGGTGGGTGGCAAGAAGACCGACACTAAGCCCGCCACCAAGCCCGCGGTCATCGCGCCCGACAAAGCGGAAACGCCCAAGCCCGACGCCGATGCCGATCCGTTCGGTCCCGGGCCGGAAGTTGCTCCAGTGGGCGGCAAGAAGACCGACACCAAGCCCGTCAAGCCTGAGGTAGCCACTCCCGACAAAGCGGAAACGCCCAAGCCCGAGGTCGAGACCGATCCGTTCGCCCCCACGCCAACCCCGGTGGGTGGGAAGAAGACCGACGCCAAGCCCGAGACCCCTACGCCTGTCAAGCCGGACATGCCCACCAAGCCGGAGAAGCCCGAACTTGATGCGAAGCCCGACGCCAATCCCGTGATTGGGCCGGAACCGAAACCGGAAATCAAGCCCGAACTGAAGCCCGAAGTGAAGCCCGAGATCAAGCCCGAAGTAAAGCCGGAGGTGAAGCCTGAGATCAAGCCGGAGGTGAAGCCGGCGGCGGGCGTTGGTCCCTTGCAAGCCCCGTCGTTTGCGGCTGCCGACCTCGACGCTTCCTTGAAGGCCGTCAGCGGCGCCGCCACGGTCGATGCGGCTTCCTATGCCAACTGGTGCAAGCTGGCGGAAACGGTGACCTACGTCAAGGACAACGCCGATGCGCAAAGGCAGGCTCTGCAGACCTTGGCCGGGAAGGTTGCTTCCAGCCCTCAGGCGGCGTCGGTAATCGCCGCCGCGGCCAAGAAGCTCCTTGACGACAAGTCAGCCAAGGGCGGCATTGTCCTGGCCGGCACGGTCACGACGGTAGCCGTGCGGAACGGACTGACCGGCACGGCCATTCATGTGGAGGGCTTGCCCAAGTCCGTGATGGTCTTCAGTTCCCATTCCTTGGATGTCAAGGAGAACCAGAAGGTGATTGTCTTCGGCGCCCTGGTGGCCGAACCTAAGAAGAACCTCCCTGGCTATCCGGGCAGTCAGCCGATCGTGGTCTGGACAGACTTCGCCGCCACGCTTCCGTAAAGACCGGACGGTAAATAACTTCCGTGTTCCTGCGCGGGTGGCATGCCTTAAGCCTTCTAGGCGAGGCATGTCGACGGTAAACATGCCCAAATCCGGAAGTTATTTGTCGGTCGCCCCTAAGGGTCGGTGATTGGCGCGATCTGGCGTCTGTTCCCTCGTGCCGCGTTTTGGTACGATAGGGGTTGCCTTTTCAGGCTGAACCAGCACCGTTTCTGCACGACAAGAGGAAACACTCGTCATGGCCAAACACAGCGAACCGGCATTTGCCATCGGCGTCGATTACGGCACCAATAGCGTGCGCGCCCTAGTGGTCGACATCGCCGACGGGCGGGAAGTCGCCACCCACGTCTACGATTATCCCAGCGGCGAGGCGGGCATCCTCCTCGATCCCCAGGACCCGCACACCGCCCGGCAGAACCCGGCCGATTACATCGAGGGCTTTTATCGTTCCGTGGGCTGCGCGGTGCAGCGGGCCGCCGCCGACCCGAGTTTTCGCCCCGAGCGGGTTGTCGGCATCGGCGTCGACACCACCGGCTCGACGCCCATCCCGGTCGATCGCAACGGCCAACCGCTGGCCCTTTCCACGGAATTCGCCCCCGAGCTTGCCGCCTACGCCTGGTTGTGGAAAGACCACACCGGCTACGCCGAGGCAGCCGAGATCACGGAGAAAGCCAAGCGAGTCCGCGACAAGTATCTCAACAAGTGCGGCGGCACTTACAGCAGCGAGTGGTACTGGTCGAAGATCCTGCACTGCAAGCGGTCGTCGCCCAAGGTCTTTGAGGCCGCCTACTCCTGGGTGGAACTGGCCGACTTCGTGCCGGCCTTCATCACGGGCAATCTCGATCCCCACACGCTCGCCCGCGGCATCTGTGCGGCCGGACACAAGGCCATGTACCACGAGGACTGGCACGGGCTGCCCAGCGCCAAGTTCCTCGCCAGCCTCGATCCCGCGCTGCCCGCGCTCCGCGATCATTACGCTGCCGCCGCATTGACCTCAGACCGTAAGGCCGGTTCGCTCACGGCGGAGGTGGCGGCCAAGGTCGGGCTGCCGGCGGGCGTGGCCGTGGCCGTGGGGGCCTTCGACGCCCACATGGGCGCGGTGGGCGCCGGTATCAAGGCCGGCACGCTGGTGAAGATCATCGGCACCAGCACCTGCGACATGATGGTCGCGCCCATGGACAGCCAACTGCCGGACATCCCCGGCCTCTGCGGAATTGTGCCCGGCTCCATCGTGCCCAACATGTACGGGCTAGAGGCCGGCCAGTCGGCTGTGGGCGATATCTTCAACTGGTTCGTCAAATCGCTCGTGCCGGCGCAGTACTCGGCTGGCGGCGACGCCCACGCGGCCCTGACCCGCGAAGCCGAGAAGCTCCGCCCCGGCGCTAGCGGCCTGGTGGCCCTGGACTGGAACAACGGCAACCGCACGATCCTGGTCGATCCCTTGCTCAGCGGCCTGCTCGTGGGCCAGACGCTGCACACCACCGCGGCGGAAGTCTACCGTACGCTGATCGAGGCCACGGCCTTTGGCGCGTTGACCATCATCAACCGCTTCGAAGAGTACGGCGTCAAGGTCAAGGAAGTGGTCAATTGCGGCGGCATCGCCGAGAAGAACCCGCTGGTGATGCAGATCTACGCCGACGTCTGCAACCGCCCCATGAAGATCAGCCGTTCGGCCCAGACCTGTGCCCTGGGCGCGGCCATTTTCGGGGCCGTGGTCGGCGGGGGCTACAAGTCGGTGGAAGCCGCGCAGCGAAATATGACCGGCGTGAAGGACGTCGTCTACAAGCCGGCCAAGGCGGCGGCTGCGGTCTATGCCAAACTTTATCGCGTCTACCGCACGCTGCACGACGCCTTCGGCACGGGCGCCAAGCTGCCGCTGGGCGGCGTGATGAAGGACCTGATCGCCATCCGCGACCGCGCTCGCCGGGAGACGCGCTGATGCTGGAGGAGTTGAAACGTCGCGTTGCGGCGGCCAATCGCGACCTGCCGAAGACCGGCCTGGTGACGCTCACCTGGGGCAATGTCAGCGGCATCGACCGCCAGGTTGGGCTGGTCGTCATCAAGCCCAGCGGCGTACCCTATGACCAGCTCCAGTCGGAGTGCATGGTCGTCGTCGACCTGGATGGTCGCGTGGTTGAGGGCGGCCTGAGGCCCTCCAGCGACACGCCCACCCACCTCGTTCTGTATCGCGCGTTCAAAGACATCGGCGGCGTCGCGCATACGCACAGCCGGCATGCCACGATGTTCGCCCAGGCCCGGCGGGAGATCCCCTGTCTGGGCACGACACACGCCGATCACTTTTACGGCCCCGTGCCCGTCACGCGGCCGTTGAGCGCGGAGGAAGTGGCGGAAGACTACGAAGGCTGTACTGGTCGGGTGATCGTCGAGCGTTTTGGCGGCCTCGATCCGGCGGCCATGCCCGCCGTATTGGTAGCCGGTCACGCGCCGTTCACTTGGGGTGCCAGCGCCGAGAAGGCATTGGACAACTCTGTTGCCTTGGAGGCGGTGGCCGAGATGGTCTTGGGCGCATGGTCGATCGACCCTTCCGCGCCGGAGTTGGAGCCGTGGGTGCTAGACAAGCATTACCAGCGCAAGCACGGCCCGGCAGCCTACTATGGGCAGAAGTAGCACTATGGCAGCACCACATCCGCCCGTCGCGACTCCGGCGTGACGACCAACCGTTGGATCTTGCCGCCGCGGTAGACGCACTCGATAACGGTGTTCCGCGGGGCGCGGAGCTTGAAGTCTACGTCCCAATGCTTCGGCCAGGCAGGCAACAAGAGGATCTTGTCGCCCACGGGCTGCAAGAGCATGAGTTGCGTGGTCTCTAGCAGGTTGCCGCCGTGGTTCTGGTCGGGCAGCCAGTCGAAATTCGGCCCCCAAGTCGCCGGCCAACGATAGGCCGGATGGGAATTGGCGCACTTGATCTTGAGGATTCGCGCGGCCTCGTCGGTCAGGCCCAGCAGGGCGGCGCAGTTGCCGTCGTAGCCCCAGCCGCAATCCAGGTGATTGTGCCGGCTCAGGTATGCAGCGCGGGCCTCGTCCAGGCCCGGCTTGCCTAAACCATAGAGCCGGAACGGCCAGACAGCGTATAGTTCCGGGGTCTCGCAATTCGAGCGATCGGCGGCATACTTCTGTGCCGGGGCGAGGCGGCGAATCTTCTTGCCGCCGACCTCGGCATCCTCGATCGGAACTGTCGGACAGGCCGCCCGCATCCTGGTGAAGAACTTCCGCTGTTGCTCGCTAGCAAAACCCGCCGGCAACGCGCAAAGCCGAGCCGTGATGTCGTTCAGCCCCGCAGTCGAAGGCATGTCGTTGATCACGCCGTGCCAGTAGGTCTCGACTGCCTGAGTGGGATCGAGAACGATGCGGCCGCCGACATCCTTCTTGAACCGCGTGTCGAAGTACTTGAGCACCGACTCGGCCATGGGCAGGACCTGGCCCTTGAGGAAAGTCTCGTCGCCCGTGTAGTCCCAGCGGTCGAGCATCAAGGAGACAAGCTCGGGCCCCTGGTTCCAGGCGTATTGCCACCAGGGGTTCAAGACATCCTTGGGCTGGTGGCCGGCGCGGTTCCAACCGTAGTCGCCATTGGAATAGGTCCCCCAGACCGTAATCGTCTCGGGGAAGTAACCGCCCTCGGCTCCGTGGTAGAGCCGCGAGCGGGCCTCGGCCAGCGGCCGCACCGCGGCGTAGGTCTGGAAGAGCGGGTCCATCAGGTCGAAATCGCCAGCGGCAAGCATGGGATGATACATGTGGCGGACGTTCTGCCACCAGTGGCAATCGCCCCAGGCCCGCCAGTCGGCGTTGAAAGGCTTGCCGAACGGCTTGGGCTCGACCGTGAACATGCCGCCGTTGAACTTGATGGGATACGGCCCTCGTCCGCCACAGGCCTGCATGTAGCGTTGCAGCGTGTAGCCGCGGGTGACGGAGGACGACGTGTCGCTGCCCTGCTGGGCGACAAGGCGACCATCGAGATAGATCCGCATGGCTCCCGATACAGAATCATAGGTGGCCGCCACGTGATATGACTTGCCGGCCTGGAGGATGCCGCCGGCCGCGGTGAGCGTGGTCGAGCCGACGATCAGCCGCAGGGTGTCGCCGGGGTGCGTGTCGAAGAGGAAGCCGTCGCTGCCGCCGGCGGTGAGCCGATCGAAGATCCGCCCCGGCGAGAGTGCGGCAGGCTTGATGCGGGCTTCGAGTGTCAGGGCCTTGCCGATCTTCACGGCGTCTTTGGCGATGTTGCGGGGCTTGCCATCGCCGCCGAACAGCAATCCGGATTCACTCGGCGCGGGACCGGCGGGAGCGGACCTCGCGAGTTGTGCGATTTCACGCTCGGACAGGGCCTTGCCGTAAACGCGGATGTTCTCGATCTGCCCGGGGAAGCGGTTGCCGCCGTGAGAATCGTAGCCGATCCGCAGCGGATGTTCCGTGCCGGGGATATCGGCTGCCTGGTCGCCGTCGACGATCACCCAAGAGCGGTTCCAGAAGGCATGCCACCACGCCTCGGTGCGGCGCAGGGCGTCCGGGTGAGCATCCGCGTGAACCACGAAATCATCCGTGGCAACGAGTTCGGCAGCCAGCGACTTGGCCCGGTCCACCCAGGCTTCGGCTGTGGGTGCCTGGAAACAAGGGCAGGTGACGCGGATTTGGAACGTTAACAGCGGACCACGCGATTCGATAGCGTGGCCGGTAATCGACTTGAATTCGCTCCCACGGTTCTTCAAGGAGGGATTTGAGGAACCCGTCGCCGTCATCCAACCGCCGAACGTGCGGTGCAGCAGTGGATCATGGGCCTTATCGGCGGCTGATTCGAGCGACTGTACCTTGAGCGTGGAAGCGAAGGCCGGCGAGGTTTCGTTGCGGTGGTACCAGGCGACGGCGCCGGTGGGCGTGGCCGGAAATACGTCGGCCGACTCCGTTACGGCGGTCGGCGAGTCGTGCAGGGTCCACGAGGAATTCAGTTCCTCTCCAACGAGCGTATGAGGCTTGGTGCGCCAAACATCGGCAGTCGCTCTGACCTTGACCGGCGTGTCGGTAATGCCATCGACGTGGACTACCGGCGAGTTGGAGTCAACGTAGACCATCAACACGACATGGTTCTTCTTGCTTCCGGCGGTGATCTCGCAGATTCCGTCGCGCAGGATCAATTCCTGACGGAACGGCTTTCCCGCATTGAACGGATTCGGATCCAACGAGATCCGCATGCCGCCGACCTTCAAGAGCCGCGAGGCCTCGCTCAGCGAATCGGTGCGGCTGATGTAGAAGTGCAGGTCGCCGTCCTCTTCCACCCAGAGGTTGATGCCCACCTGCCCGTTGCCCAAGGGCATCGAGCCGGTCGCATCGTGGCTGGGCGTGGTCCAAACGACGTTGCACGGTTTGGTCCGGTCCTGGTCGGGATCGCCGCCCGGCTGGGCAGATATCGCGGCGGCTGACGCGCAAAACAGGAGGACCGTGGTAGCGAGTGTTGCGGTTTTCATGGTTGGTTCGTGGGAAGGAGAACAGTTTGAGTGGATGGTGAGTTCAATTGTAAAAGATGGCATGAGTCAGAAAAAAGTGTTTCAACGGCATTTCTCCTGCCCTGGCCGCCGCGGCCAACCCGCCTTTTCGGGTCAGGCAGTGGTGTGACCACATCGAAAAAAAGTGCCTTTTGGCGTTTCTGAGGCGGTTTTGTAGGTCCATGTGCGTATTCTGCTTTCACTAAAGGTGTTGCTCGCACAGCGTAAATTGCGGGAATACGATCACTTGACACTCTAACGATAGTCTTACCACGGCCGAAATACCTAGACAATACCTAGCCACTTTGGCCCATTTCCTGGCCACTTTTATGAACAACCTAGCCACTTCCTGGCCACTTTTTGGTCACGTGACCATGCGTACAGTATATAAGGGTCAGGCACACGCCACTTTCTTGAATCTATTGTAGTGCAGAGTCATAAAAATAATTAATTGCTGCCGCGGCAAGTGCGGCCGTTCGCGGCCCTTGGGCGGGTGTAGGGTGGGTCGAAGTACGAGACCCACGCGCCACAGTTTCCGCGCAGCCGCCGGCGCGGACGCCGACTTGGGCAGGTCGGCGCCGCGCATGATATATGGCCCCCGGTTCGCTACGCCGGGGGCTGGCTAAATTGTCAAAGAACAAATTCACGCGCCGAGTATTCAGGCGTAGCCTGAATCGTCTTCAGCGCGCTTTCTACCCACATAATACGAAAGGACTTTCGCCACCATTTGCGCGCGGGACACGAACTTGCGTCGCAAGTCCAATGGCTCGTTGCGCTTTCGGCATCTGTACATCCGTCGGCGCCGTGATCAATCGGGAGCTGCGCTTCAAGGCCGATTCGCCCGGCTGTCCAATAACAACACAGTTTGAGTAACAACAGATTTGTCGCCAACAGATTTGTTGTAAGAAAGCGGAGCTAAGCCATGATAAACCGAAAACTCAAGATGGCTCACCACGTTCCTTTCGTGGCTGCGAGGAGCCTGACCATGATCCGGCAGGTTATGAAGTACAACCCGGCCTTTTTAAGGGCCGAGGAGCTCGTTGCCCAGTTCGTCGTCCGCCAGGGCGACCTGGAAACGCTGCTCAGGACCGCCGAGGAAAACACGGCCGATTCGAACCGGCACGTGCTGGTGATCGTCCACGCGCTTGCCGGCGGTTCTTACTCCGTGCTCGGCGAATACATCCGCGGGCAAATCGCGGCCTCCAGGCTGTTGGAAGGGTTCGCAATCGACGTCGCTGCGCTCTTTGCCGCGGCGGAGAACATTCCGGAGTGAACAGTTCCGCGAACCCTCCAGGGCTTCCGCGACTTGCCGGCCTGACCCCATATCCGGCGGGGGGCTTGCCTAGTGTCGGGGTCAGGTCGCCGTTCACCAGTTTGTCGCGTAAAGTGGTGAATGCCGGCCTGACACCGACATGGACATGCCGCTACTGCTTTTCCATGCGGCTCTTTCATTCGCGACTCCTTGCCGGCTTTGACCGGCGCTTTCCCTGACCCCGCCGCCCTTAGGACTATGGGCGTTTTTTCCGATCAAGCAATTCGCGAAGCCGCGCCACGTCTTCGTCACTCAGGCCGGCCAGTCGCTCCTCCAGCGGCAGCCCGCGCAATCGCTCCTCCGGCGGCAGCCCGCGCAGCCGCCGCTCGGTGGGAAGCTCCTCCAACATCCTGGTAACGAGCTCCTCGTCGAACTGTTCGAGAGTCTCCAAAAGTGCTTGTTGCATGGCAAAATCCTCCTCGTCGCGAAACTGTTGAACCTGCTGCACCATGTAGTGGTAGTGCGCCAGGGCCCTGTGGCCCTTGCGGGCCAACTTATCTATTATACTCCGCCGATCATGCAGGAAAGCGCGGCTTACCAACGACAGGATCGGCTCCCCCTGCTCCGCCATGACGTCGGTTTCCACCAGCCAGGCGGCAAACGGAAGGCCGTCTACCCGGAAAACCCCATGCTCGTGCGGGCTCACCTGGAAGCCCAGGGCTTGGATCTCGTCGCGCAGCGGCCCGTTGACCGCGGGCAGGATTACGACCAGCGACACCTCTTCATGGGGGACGAGTTCCGGTTCCTTGGTGTGCCACAAATAAGAGCAGGCGACCAGATGCGCGAAATCACCGCGCTGCATGACGTCGGTCGGCCCCTTCAATTCAACCAGCGTGAACCGATTCAGGAGCCGCGCCAGGGCCGCAAGGTCCTGCAGCGCGGCCTCCGGAATCTTCCCCCCTTCGCGGCGGACCAGGAGGATGTCCACGCGTAGCGGCGGCTTGCCAAGGGACACCTCGGCCTCAACGCGAAACGCGGGATCCAGCGCAAAGCGGAGCATCGCTACCAAGAGGGGATGCCACTCCGTGCGCGTCTTGCCCGGTCGATCGGTCTGCGCAAGAGGGTTGGTCTGTTGAATCTCGGTCATGGGCAAAGTGTATCAAAACTCCGCGCGAGGGGTCAGAGGACCCGCCGCGGCCCTGGGCATGGCGGCCGGAGATTCGGCTGTTTGCCGTTTTCATTGGGCCGCATGCGGCGTTCCCTCGGCCGAATGCAACTCGCGTACGGCCGATGCGCAACGGCAAACAGCCGAATGAACGCCGCCAACAGCCCGCCACGGCGTCCTGCGCCACGGCGTCAGGCCGGAACTTCACACTCTACGTTGCAAAGTGTGAAGTTCCGGCCTGACCCTGACGCCCGCTCCGCCGTGCCGCGACGCTCTTCCACCCGATACGCGCGGATCGCCTCCGGCTGGTTCTGCTTCCAGACGTCCGGCAGCAGCCGGTTGTAATGGGTGCAGCCCGCCAGCAACTGGTCTAAGCTGCACGTCCTTGAGATAGAGCCCGACGTCCAGATCGTGTGGCCACCGGGCGCGTAGGACGCTCGCTGGGGCGCAGAGAGAAGCTCGGGCGGGGTTTTTGCCAGCCGGGGAGCAGAGGGCTTCAGGGGGGCGCGTGGGGCGCTCAGGGGCAACGGTGCGTCGGCCTCGCGTGGCGGAAATGGCCTACGAAAAGAACCGCGACTGGAGAAGCGAGCCGCAGGTCTACCGGTGATGCCGTGGCCACATCTCTGGCCGCACGCGCCTCAGCGCCACAACGTGCTTCCGAGCGCACGTCGTGAGCGGCAGGCTATTTCTCGGCCTGCTCGCCGATCTGGGTCACAAGGAACTGCGCGATGCCGCGGCGGTCGTCACGCAGCTTGATCCGGACGTAGATCGTCTTCGAGCCGGGGTCTTTCAGGAGGTCACCGTCCAATCCATTGGGAATCTCATCGCCGGCCTCCCATTTTTTTTCCGCCTCGTTGTACTTGCCCATGACGTACTTCGTGTCCGCGGTCACCAGGCCAGTTTGCAGTCCGAACTTGTTGATCACCTTGCCGCTGTCGTCCCGCTCGATCCGGATGAAGGCGATCGTGCCGCGGCCGTTGGTGCGGAGACCCTTGGTCTTGTAGATGGCGTCAAACTCCCGTGCCTGTGGGGCCGCTTTCTCCTCGGTTTTGGTGACGAGAATCCGCTTGATCGTGGTCTTGTCGTCTGCCAAGGTGATCCGCACCCGCAGTACCTTGCCCTTGTCCGTAAAGAGCTCAGCCCCAACGCCGTCCTCGATCGCCTCGCCCGGCGTCCATTGCTTGCGCTTCTCATTGAACTTTCCCATGGCAACCTTTGTCTGGCGGGTCACCGTGCCTTCTTTGATGAACGTATGGACGATTTGGCCTTTGGAATCGAGCGTAACGCGGCCGTAGAAGAACTTCTCCGGCGAGTTTGCCTGCGTGGTGAACCCTCGCGTCCCATCGTTGATCACCGCGTCAAACTCGTCCGCCCGGGTGCTTCCGGCGACAAACAGCAGCATGGTACCGAAGAACATCGACTTGCAGAGCATGACAGGTCCTCCTGAATTGAAAGCTGACATTTCCCATTTGTAGGGAGCCTGGAACTACGATTCATTCTAGCACGTCACGGACGCGTCAACCACGCTAGGCCGACTGAGTAACCCGAAAGCATGGCCATGTGGCCTCTACGCGCGACCCTTCCCCGGCTTGCCCCTGACGCGCACGCGGAGGAGGGCTGGAAAGGTCCGCGTATAGGGCAGCGCGAAGGCAAACCGGCGAGCGCGGCCGAGATTGCGTGTGTGGCGGCATTCCCGCAGAATAGCGCGGGCCAACACTGCTGGGCATTTGCGTGCATGGCATTCAAACCCACGGATTGCAAACCAAATCAGAAGCCGTATACTAGCGGGGATGGCCGACCCCAAACCAAAAACTATGGAGGTAGTTATGTCTGGGAACACGTTGCGAGTAGCCTCTATTGTCATATCAGCGTTGCTGTTTTTTGCTGCCTTCGTTTTCGGACTCAAAGCTACCGAAGGAGCCTGTGTGGCGGCTGCTGGGCCGATAACAGGTGGTTTTTTGGCGGCTGGCTCGCTGGCGTTAATTGCGGCGGCGCTGACCAAGCCTGATAAGTGACCAGTCGCCTGGGCCACGATTGGCTCTCCGCACCTTCCTGCCCAACATCGATATGCGCGGCCAAGCATCCCCTGCCCAAGCCGCGCCCAGGATCGACAGGGCTGGCCTGGCCGGCGATAAAGGGCCGAGGTCTTGGGCAGCGCGTAGGGCAACGGGAAGTGCGTAAGGCGAAGGGAATCGCGTAGGGCGACGCCCCGTTCTGCCACCCGTCCACTGCCAACGGTTGGCACTCGATCTTCACTCCGCCATCGAGCGCCATGCTTTTGGCCCTCGACCGCCATGTCGAACTGAGCTACTCGCGGCCGACCTCAATTCCGGACATTTTGTCGGTCTTCCCCTGCCTTTCGTGACGCTGGCGCCGATCTGCTTGGCCGCGAGAAGAACGGGGTCGTTGTTTACAATTGTAAACAGATGGTCACGAAGCGGGCTGCCATGACACCGACGCGTTCCTGGCGATCTCAGATTCTGGCCTTGCGCTCCCGCCCGAACCACCCGATGATGACGGTAACGACGACGCTGGTCGTCGCGCACTTCTACCCAATGGCCCCCACAATGACTGATCGGCGATCTTTACGGGAACGATCGTCATATCGTGTGCCGCTTGCCGAAGGGCCGAAATGGCAATGAGCGGACGGCTTGATCCGGCCATCCATCGCAATCTTGCCTTCCTTGCTTCAGGCAACCCAGCTTCGCCAGCACCGCCTATGGGCTTCTTCGCCGAATAGCCCGATAGGGGCATCGAAGGGCCTCGCGGGGCCTGCGGATGCGGGTTTGGCGGGATGGTTGCCAGAGGCGTGGACATCGCAGTATACTATCGAAAGCGGCGAGAACAAGAGGGTCAGTAGAAAGTCGTTGGCTTCGCCACCTGTGGCGGACATGCGGCGTCGAAAACGACTATCGATCGGTACGTCGAACACGCTTACGAAAGGGAGAACGACCATGCGATTCAGTACGTTGGCAGTCCTGTTCCTGCTATGCCCTTCCTCGACCATGGGAGACGGCCCACCCACGCCGCCGAGTAGCAAGCAGGCGGAAATGATGGGCCGAGTTGAGTGGGTCATGATGCACGGCGGCAGGGACATCACCGCGAGAAAGTCGATCGAATGGGGAGATGTCCAGGCAGACAAGGATGGAAACTGCTCGATCCGCTACAAGTTCTATGCAACCATCTGGGATCGGGATGTCTTCATTATGAACAAGGTGTTCACCTTCGATGCGAAGGGCAACCCGATCGGCATGAAGGACGTGGATGGACCTCCGAAGAAGAAAGTGACGAAGGCGGCAGACACCAGCACCAAGCAGGGGATGATCGAACTCGTCGAAGACTTCTTCCGCAACAACTTCCGTGACATCACGTCGCGTGAGACGATCGACTGGGGCGAGGTTACGAAGACGGAGAACGGCAACTCTTCCATTCGGTACAAGTACCATGCCACGATTTGGAACAAGGACACCAAGATCATGAACCAGGTCTTTACCTTCGATGCCAAGGGCCAATTCGTCTCCGTCAAGGACGTGGATGGGTTCCCAAAGAAAGAAGGCGAGAAACCCGCGGACACCAGCACCAAGCAGGGGATGATCGAACTCGTCGAAGACTTCTTCCGCAACAACTTCCGTGACATCACCTCGCGTGAGACGATCGACTGGAGCGACGTTACGAAGGCGGAGAACGGCAACTCTTCCATTCGGTACAAGTTCCGAGCCACAATCTGGAACAAGGATACGAAGACCATGAATAAGGTCTTCACCTTCGATGCGAAGGGTAAATTCGTCTCCGTCAAGGACGTGGGCAAGTAAGACGGCTTGTCCGCACGAGCCCCAGCCGCAGGTGCCGGCCAGGCCGTAGCTGCCAGTTGCCAGCGTGTCTTGCGGGGCGTAGACTGGCTTCTAAAAGGATCAGATTATGGCCACACGCTGCCCTCGGAGGGGCGTGATTGGGGATCGGAGGAGACGTTCATGCAGTACGAGTTCCTTTTTCAGCCGTGCCG
>Ga0181520_10001217_pt1 | contig 53363 bp, 61 predicted proteins | sample PEATcosm2014_Bin_29_FD_132451 | JGI IMG/M metagenome (GOLD analysis project Ga0181520, IMG submission 132451) | Peatland microbial communities from MTU Mesocosm Facility, Houghton, MI, USA - PEATcosm2014_Bin02_30_metaG | ecosystem: Environmental > Terrestrial > Soil > Wetlands > Peat | place... | reverse complement strand
TCAGGAACATCCGTTTGCATTTCGGCGCCGGCCATGCTACAGTCGGGCCTGCCCCGACACGCTGAGAGGTGAGACAGACGACATGGCAGACGCCCTCAACCCGCGCCAGCGGCAGATCATCGACTTCCTGCGCGAGCACGCCCGCACCCACGCGTACCCCCCCACGGTGCGGGAGATCGGGCTCGCGGTCGGCCTGAGCTCCTCCTCGACGGTGCAGAACCATCTCAACTCGCTGGAGGCCAAGGGCCACATCCGCCGCGATCCCACCAAGTCGCGCACTGTGGAGGTCGTCGGCCACGAGCCGGCCTCGACCCATGGCGCGCCGCGTGTGCTCACCCTGCCCCTGATCGGGCGCGTCGCCGCCGGCACGCCGGTGCTGGCCGAGCAGAACGTCGAGGACCACATCACCGTGGGCCAGGAGCTGGCCGGTGACGACGGCGCTTACGCGCTCACCGTCCACGGCGACAGCATGATCGACGCGGGCATCCTCGACGGCGACCTGGTCGTCGTGCGGCCCCGGCGCGACCCCCCGCCCAACGGGACGATCGTCGTGGCACGGATCGAGAACGAGACGACCGGTGAGGGCGAGGTGACGGTGAAGCGCTTCTTCCGCGAGGGGGGCCGCGTCCGCCTCCAACCGGAAAACGCCAGCTACGCGCCGATCTTCGTCAGCGGGGAGCTCTCCCTCGAGGGAGTGGTCGCCGCGGTTATCCGCGTCGTCCACTGACGCCACCGCGCGGGCTTCCGGTCCCGGGTCAGCTGCTACTCGCTGAAGAAGTCCTCGGTCATCTCCGCGTCGGCCCATCCGTCGTCCTCGCCGTCGGGCTCCGGGGGCGCGGGCGCAAGCGGCGGGAGCGATTCCAGGTAGCGGTCCAGGTACTCCGCGAGGTCCGCGGACGCCTGCCCGTGGGCCGTCACCCGGGTCTCGCCCTCGTCCTCGATCGCGCTCAGGGCGAGGTCCGGACGGTGGTCGATGAGGAGTGGCAGGGCTGGGAGCACGGCCACCGGCAGCGCCGCCAGCACGACCGGCGTGACCGCCGTGAGGATGAGCAGCGCCAGCACGATGGCGATGGCGAAACCCGTGGCCATGTCGGCGCCGTAGCGGAACCTGCGTACCGGCCGGATGACCAGGTAGTGGGCGCCGCGCTCGGCCACGACCATCCCCGGCACCCGCTCGAGGTCGAACTGCGCGAGGACCTCCGTTGCAGGCCGGCTGGTGCGGGTCGCGATCTGGTAGGGGACGGTCGACGTCCTCTTGTGGATGACTGCCTGTCCTCTCACGTATCCCTGACGCCTGATGCGGTCACGCGGCCGTCTGGGCGAGCCCTTCGAGGGCGCGTGGATCTGATTCCCCTGCGCGTACGGTAGCGGAGATCATGCCCCGTCCGGGCAGGGATGCGGGCAGAACCACGCGACGCCGCGGGGGTTAACAGTCCGGCTGCCACGAGAAATCCCGCTGGTTATGAACTAGGATAGGGCCGGTTTAAGAATCGTTAAGATTCCGAGAGGCGACCCTGGGATGTTCACTCGGCCCGACCGGGGGAAATGGAGGGGAAGGGGACGTCTCCGGGCCCTGGCTCGCCGCGGCTTCCCGCTGCTCATCGCGGTCCAGGTGGGGCTCCTGACCGCCGCGGGTGCGCCTGGCGGTGGTGCGGCACCTGCTCCGGCGGGGGTGAGCGTTGCCCGCGTCAGCCGCCAGGTGGAGCCCTCGATGGTGGACACGATCACCTTCACCGACCCGGCGGGGACGGAGATTCTCGGCACCGGGATCATCCTCTCGGCGACGGGTCTGGTCCTCACCGATTACCACGTCATCCGCGACGACGTCTATGTGGGCGTGCGCGTGGGGGGCACCGGCGAGGTTCATCCCGCCGAGGTCGTCGTCACGGACCCTGACGCTGACCTGGCTCTCCTGCAGATCCAGGACGCCGCGGTCCTCAGACCCGCAGAGCTGGCGCGGACCTCGTCCGCGGCGATCGGCGACCCGATCCTCGCCATCGGCAACGCCAGGGGCCTCGGACGGGCGCCCGAGGCGGTTCGAGGCCACCTGGTGGCCCTCGACCTCAGCGTCCGTTACGGGATCGGGTCCGGGACCGTCGATCTCGCCGGCATGATCGAGGCGGCGGCTCCGATCTTCGCGGGCGATTCGGGGGGAGCGCTGGTGGACGCGACCGGCCGGGTCATCGGACTCATCGCGGCCGGGTCGGACGACACGCCCTGCGCGCCTGAGGCGGTCTGCCCGCTGCACATCGTGTACGCCATCCCCATCCACGCGGCGCTGACCCGGATCGGCTACACGGCCCTCTGAGGCGGGTCTCGCCGCTGGGTGGGCAGGACGAGGCAGCGCGGCTGGCGGGCCAGAGCCCGTCAGGCAGAGGGGACGACCAGGGTCTCGCCCGCCTCGATGATCGGGGAGCTGAGGTGGTTGGCGGCGAGGATCCGGGCCACCTCGTCGCGGACGTCGCCACCGCCGGAATGACTCTCAGCGAGGCCCCACACCGTGTCACCGGGGCGCACGACGACGGTCACGGCGGCGGTGGGTGTGGTGGTCGCTCCGACCCCTCCGACCAGCGCCCAGCCGATGCACGCGGCCGACGCCGCGCCGAGGAGGGCCCTCCCGATCGGACGGTGGCGGTGCCGCGGCACGCGCTGGGCGGGCTGGAGGTCGCTGATCACGAACTGCTCACCCGAGCTGGGCGGCCGGCGGGCCGTGACACCCCGCGGCCGCAGTGTCGGGCGGGTCGCCCATAGGGAACGTCTGTTTGCATGACGCGCAGAGTAGTCCAAACACCCGTTCGCTGTCAAGGTTCCGCCGATAATCGGGTGATGGAGCCCCGCGTTCGAGTCGCCGTCTGCCTCGCCGCCGCCGGGCGGCTCCTCCTGGTCGCCCACCGCAAGGGGGAGCACCGCTACTGGTTGCTCCCGGGCGGTGGGGTGGAGGTGGGGGAGACCCTCGTCGAGGCCGCCCTGCGCGAGGTCCGCGAGGAGACCGGGTTCGACGCGGAGATCGGACGTCTGCTGATCGTCTGCGACGCGATCGAGCCGGGCGGGCGCCACCTGGTCAACCTGGTCTTCGCGGCCACCCCGGTGGTGGTTGCCCCGACCGGCGCCGTGGAGGCAGCGCCGACCCAGGCCGCGGGCGGCGACCCGGGCCGCAAGCCGCCACTCGACCCCGCCATCGATCAGGTCCGCTGGGTCGGCCGCGACGAGCTGCTCGGCATGGAGCTGCACCCGCCCATCGCCGATGCCGTCGCCACCGCCTGGGACCGCGGGTTCACGGGTGAGGTCCAGGTCCTCGGCAACGTCTGGTCGGCGGACCCGAGCCTCCCGTCCGGCCGCGCCGAGCCGCCCGCCAGGTAGGGATCGCGTGCCTCCGGGGGACGACCTCACGAGCAGCCTGCTCCCGGCCATGCGCTCGACCACCGTCGACGTCCACGGCCCGGTCCACGTCGCCGAGTGGGGCACCGGGCCGGTCCGGACGGTCCTGGTCCACGGCCTGGGTGGCTCCCACCTCAACTGGGTCCGCGTGGCACCGCAGCTCGCCCGGTATGGCCGGGTGCTGGCTCCCGACCTAGCCGGATTCGGCCTCACCCCGGTCGCCGGCCGCCGGACGGCGGCGGCAGCTCAGCGTGCCCTCCTGCACCGCCTCATCCGCCAGACCTGCGACGGTCCGATCCTCCTCGCCGGCAACTCCATGGGAGGGCTGATCGCACTCGGCGAAGCCGCCCTGCACCCCGAGTGCGTCGCCGGCCTCGTCCTGGTGGACGCGGTGCTCCCGGGGCCCTGGCGGCAGGGTCGCCCCGGGGTGGTGGTCCTCTCCTTCGCCTCCTACCTGCTGTCGCCACTGGGCCGCGGGACGCTCCGGCGCGTCCGCGACCGCGCCTCGGTCGACGACCTGGTGGAGGGAGCCCTCCGGCTCTGCTCGGAGCGGTTCGACCGGATCCCTCCCGAGGTCGTGCAGGCACATGTGCGGCTCGAGCGGAAGCGCGGCCGCCTCCCGGACAACGACGGCGCCTACGTCGAGGCCGCCCGCTCCATCGTCCTCGCCCTCGCCCGTCTGGGGATGCTGCGCAGGATCATCGACCGCATCCAGGTCCCGACCCTGGTCATTCACGGCGCAGCCGACCGGCTGGTGCGGGTGGATGCCGCGCTGGACGTGCAGCGGGAACGTCCCGACTGGAGCCTCCGGGTTCTGGACGATGTCGGCCACATCCCGATGCTCGAGGTGCCCGAGCGGTTCCTGGAGGTCGTGGAGACGTGGCTGCGGGACGAGGGCCTCGAGCCGACCCTGACGCACCGGCTCCGGCGCGCCAGCATCTAGAATCGGTCCGGCGATGCCAGACCACGTTCATCGATACCGGACCGAGCTGACCTGGCAGGGTTCCACCGGCGGTGGCTACGCCGCCTATGACCGCACCCATCAGGTGGACGCGCCTCCCGGCAACGTCAGCCTGACCATGAGCGCGGACCCGGCCTTCCGGGGCGACCCGGAGCTGCCCAACCCGGAGCAGCTCCTGCTCGCCGCCGCCAGCTCCTGCCAGCTGCTCAGCTTCCTGGCCCTGGTCGCCCGCGAGGGCATCGACGTGATCAGCTATGCGGACAGCGCCCAGGCGATCATGCCTGATGATGACAAACCTGTCCGTATCGCGCGTATCATCCTGCGCCCCCGGGTGCTGGTGGTCGACCCCGGAGTCGGGGAGCGGGTGCGGGCCCTGATGGTTCGCGCCCACCACGACTGCTTCATCGCCAACAGCGTCAACTCGGAGATCATCCTCGAGCCGGAGATCCGGCAGGCCGACGGTTCCGAGGAGCGGCTGATCACCTGAGCCGGCCGCTCAGGCCTCGCCGACCTCCCGCAGGTAGTCCCCCAGGCGAGCGTAGGCGGCGCGCTTGCGGCGGTCGGTGATCTCGGTGTAGACGCGGAGGGTCTCCAGGGTGGCGTGTCCGAGCACCTCCTGGACCAGCCGGACGTCGCCGTCGGTCGCCTCGAGGAGGGTGGTCGCCGCGGTGTGGCGAGCGGCGTGCGGGCTGCGCAGCCCCTCGATGAGACGGAACGCCTCCGGGTCGCGGGCGAATCGCCGGCGCAGGGCCGTCAGCGCCCGGCGTGCCCCGTCCGTGGTCAGACGGTTGCCGGCGAGCACATGACCGCCAGGCATGTCGGGATGGGCGACGCTGATGAAGAGCGCCGGGGAGGCGTCCTGCCCGCGCGCGAGCAGATACTCGCGCACCGCCTTCCAGGCATCCTCGGTGAGGAAGACGGTGCGGTGCTTGCCCCCCTTGCCGAGCACACGGAACCCGTCGGGCCGGATGTCCCCCCGATCGAGAGCGCACGCCTCGCCGATCCGGCAGCCGCTGCTGATCAGGAAGTGGACCAGGGCGCGGTCACGGAGGTCGCGCAATCCCTCCCGGGGGAGCGCGGCGAGCAGCCGGGGGACCGTCCCGGTCGCGATCGGGTGGGGGTCGCCCACGATGTAGCGGGGCACGACCACCCGCCGCGACAGCTCGGACGCGGTCCAGCCCTCGTCGTACGCGTAGCGGAGAAACTGGCGGAGCGCCACCAGGGCGCGCGCCCGGGTGCGCGGATGGGGGAGGGCCTCGGCCAGCTCGATCTGGTAGCGGCGCAGGACGGCTGCGTCGAGCCCCTCGCAGAGCGCCCCACCCGGGTCCCGGCCACGGGCAAAGGCCACGAACTTGGCCAGGTCGTAGCGGTACGCGCGGACGGTCGTGAGCGGCCGGTTGCGCTGCACCCGCAGGTAGTCGAGGAACTGCTGGACCTGGTCGGGCAGCGGATCGGCGGGGCCCGGCACCTGGCTGACCCAGGCGGGGAGACGGGGGCGATGCGGCGCGGTGGGGCGACGCTTGTCAGGGACGCGAACCGGCATCGGTGCTAATCATGCGGCCCGGCGGCCGTCATGAACCGCCCCGTGGCGGCCATCCGCCCGGTCCTCCCCCATGGCGCGACCGGGCGCGGCGCCGGCGTGAGCGCCCCGGAGGAGGGGTAGACTGCCGCAGACCCGGCAGCCGCGAGGAGATCGCGCCTGCCGGGCAGAGTGAGGGAGCATGCAGCACACCCGGACCTGGGACCTGCGAGAAGCCGAAAGCGGCGTTGACGATGCGACCGTCGCCGCTGTGATGGTCGAGTACCTGGAGTGGGCCCACGTACGCCTGCTGGAGCTCTATGGGGTGCACGATCCGCCCACCGACCCCCGGCTGGTGTTCCAGAGCCTCCGCGAGTTTCGCCGCCCCCACGGTGTGCTGCTCCTCGCCGAGAGTGAGGGCCGGCCGGCCGGCATCGGGGCGCTCCGGCGACTGTCGGCTGACACCGCCGAGATCCGGCGCATGTACGTCGTCCCGAGCTTCCGTGGGCGCCACATCAGCTCCGCGATCCTCGACCGGCTGATCGGCGAGGCCGGTGCGCTGGGTGCGACCACCCTGCGCCTGGACACCTGCCGGTTCATGAGCGACGCCCAGCGCCTGTATCGCTCCCGAGGCTTCGGTGAGCGCGGCCCTACGAGGGCTCGGAGATCCCCACACGTCTGGAGCCCCACTGGCTCTATTACGAGCGGAGGCTCGACGGCGCCGCGCTGACGGGTGCCGCATCCGTGCCCGCCTGAACCACGTTCGACGACCGGCCCGGCGGGGGAGGGGAGAGGCGACGGCGATCCCGGCGCCTCCTGAGGCGGGCCGGCCCGGCAACGCGCGCTCCGGGAGGGTCTGGGGCCGGTCCGCAAAGGTCGCAGGCCCCTGGCGGCACGCACCGGGCAGCGCTAGGCTGTGCTGCCGGTCGGCGGACCCATGGACAGGCTGGTACGGTGACCGCCGCCTCTCGCCTGTGCGCACGGGTCCCTCGCGCGAAGTGGTTTCGGGTGGCGGCAGGAGGCATGCCATGCACATCGAGGACGTGCACCGGGTACTCGTGATCGGCAGCGGCACAATGGGCCTGCAGATCGGGCTGCAGGCTGCGACCCACGGCTACGACGTCGTCATCCACGAGACCGACGCCGCCGCCCGCGAGGCCGCGCCCGGCCGGCTGCGCATGTACGGCGAGGAGCAGGTTGCGACGCGGGCGATCAGCGCAGGCGAGCTGGAGCGATCGCTGCGTCGGGTCACAGTGACCGGAGACCAGGCTGCAGCGGCAGCGAACACCGATCTTCTGATCGAATGCGTACCCGAGGATCCGGAGCTCAAGGGGCGGGTCCTCGCGCAGTTCAACCGGCTCTGCCCATCGCGGACGGTGTTCGCCACCAACACGTCGACGCTCCTGCCCTCGATGTTCGCGGAGTCAACCGGCCGGCCAGACCGCTTTGCAGCGCTCCACTTCCACATCCCGGTGTGGTCAGCCAATGTCGCGGATGTGATGCCGCATCCCGGCACGTCCGAGGAGGTGACCACGCTGCTCGTCGACTTCGCCCGCCGCCTCGGCCAGATCCCCATCCGGATGCGCCGCGAGAGCGTCGGCTACGTCTTCAACGCCGTGTACACCGCGATGAACAGGGCGGCGATCACCCTGGTCGCCAACGATGTGGCCTCGGTCGAGGACGTCGACCGAGCCTGGATGGCGATCATGAAGATGCCCATCGGTCCCTTCGGGATGCTCGACGACGTCGGCATCGACACCGCGTGGCACATCACCGACTACTGGGCGGAGGTGCTCGGGGATGCCCAGCTCCGCGCCAACGCCGCCCTGTTGCGCAGCTACGTCGATCGCGGCTGTGTGGGAATCAAGAGCGGGGAGGGCTTCTACCGCTATCCCGATCCCGCCTACGCCAACCCGGGCTTCCTGCAGGGCACCTGACGGCGGCACCAGCCGTGACGTCGGTCGACGTGCAAACCGGGCCCGACCTCGGCCTCAGCTGCGGGGTTAGGCCGACGTACTCCGCGACCCCGACCCGGGCACCGTGCCCGGGCCGGCCAGGGTGAGGATGACCACGTAGCAGACCACGGCGACGGCGAAGCCCACCGACATCAGCATCGAGCTGATGGCGAGGCTGTACTTGAGGAAGCTGGCCCCGTTGAAGCCGGCGAAGATGATCGCCGTCAACCCGAGGGAGGCCAGCCAGACCGCCACCCGGTGGCCGGCGCGGACCGCGTGGACCACCAGCTCGATGGCGCTCAGGAGCAGGAGGAGGCCGATGAGCACGTGGACGATGAGCAGCGGCAGCCCGCTGCTGAAGCTCCACAGGAGGCTGGCGAGAGCGCCGCTCAGGTACGGACCGCTGCCGGCCCCGGGGTGGTGCGCCGGGATGGTCACGTAGAGGTTGACGGACATACCGACCACGAGCTGGACGGCCAGCAGCACCAGGGTCGCCGACGTCCGCCGTCGCAGGACGCCCAACCGGTGTGCGGCCACGCCCTCCACGGCGCGATGATCGCACACGGCCGTGCGGCCGCTCCGTCAGGCGGGCGAGCGCGGGCAGGGGAACTGGCGCCCGGTGGGGGAGGGCCCACCCGCGCCCCCCCGGGGCTACTGGAACCAGCCCACGGCGTCGATGACGACGTCGATCGTGCCCGCGTGGTTGTAGACGTTCACCTCACCGTCGGCCGGTACGGCCACGATCACCAGGTTGGCGATGTTGGTGGCGGCCGGAGGGTTGAGGTCCGAGGTGCCGGGCAGGGTGCCGGCATCGGGGTAGACGGTCAGGAAGGTGGCGGCGGTGCCGCTCACCGCCGTGACATTGGCCACCAGCGCCACCACCCCCGACGCCGGCAGCAGGTTGGTGCCGTCCACCTGCACCGAGTCGGTGCCCCCCTGGCCCAGCGTCTTCCCGGCGCATTCCGTCCCCGACCCGTCGCGGGTGTCGCAGATGCGCGATGGGCTGATGGGGTAGAACGAGGCTCCGCCGCTGTCCGACCCGTTGCCGTACCAGCCTCCCACGTCGACGACCACGTTGACGGTGCCCAGGTGGTTGAAGACGCACACGTACCCCGCGCCTCCCGCCTGCAGCACCGGGGCGATCACACGGTTGGGCTGCGTGGCGCCAGCGGCGACGTTGAGGTTGGAGGCGGTCGGTGGCACTCCGCAGCTGGGGGTGCCCCCGGTGGAGATGGGCGGATACACGGTCAGGAATGTCCCCGCCGTCCCGTTCACGGCGGTGAGGTTGAGCACCGCGGCCTCGGCGTCGCCGGAGGTCGGGACGCCCGTCGAGCCATCGGTCACCGCCACCAGCCGGCTCTGGCCGGAGCTCAGGGGCTCGCTGACCCCCGTGTTGCAGGCGGTGCCCTGGCCGCCGCGGGTGTCACAGACGCGGACGGGCGGGGAGAGCGGATGGAACTCACCGGAGGAGCCGGCGGCGGTCGTGTAGTAGCCCTCCACGTCGGCGACCACGTCGATGCTGCCGAGGTGGTTGTAGATGTTGACGTACCCCGGACTGGCCCCTGAGCTCCCGAGCGTCACCGTCACCAGGTTGGCCACGTTGTCATCGGCGGGTGGGTTCAGGGTGGACGCATTGGGGACCGCTTCACCGGCGGGGAAGACGGTGAGGTAGGTGCCCGCGGACCCCGAGACCGCAGTGACGTTGAGCACCACGGCGGTCGCTCCGGCGGGCACGGTGGTGCCGGTGTATCCGAGAGGCGAGTAGCCGCCCACCTGGATGGTCCGCGTCTGACCCTGTCCCAGGGCGCCGGCCCCGCACTGGACACAGGTTGCGGAGCGGGTGTCCAGCACCCGGTACGGGGTGAGTGGCTGGTACCGGGTGGCGGGTGGCGGCGGGGTGGTCGCGGCGTAGTAGGCGCCCACGGCGGTCCGCAGGTAGCCGCCGTCGTCGTCGCTGACGGTCGAGACGTTCGTGTTGCAGGCGATGCATCCGCCCAGGGCGTCGGTGGTGGGGACCCCGCCGTTGTTGGTCACCCCGTCGCCGTCGGCATCCGTGTAGGTGGTCTGGCAGGCGTTCCCGGCCCCGAACAGCACGGCGATCAGCCCGGCCGCATAGAGATCGGAGGCGTGGCCGATGAAGTACTGGGCCACGTTGTCCTGGTAGTGGCCGCAGGTGTTGTTCATCGTCAGGTAGTACTGGTTGCCGATGGGCACCTGCCAGGCCACCTGCGGGATCCCGGTCTTGGTGTGCAGCTCCGCTACCCACTCCAGGTAGCGCTGGAAGTTGGGGAAGACCTGGTTGGTCGGGTCCCACCAGTGGGTGAAGCTCGAGCTGTCGTCCCCCTGCGCCTCCCACCATCCGGCGTCGTGGTCGTCCACATCGTTGAAGACGAGGTCCCACGAGCCGGTGGACATCAGGAAGGCGGCGGTCTTGTCCGCCTCGGCGGCGGCGTTGACAGCGGGGCTGGTGTCCGAGGAGATATCGATGCCGCTCGACCACATCGACGCGTGCACCGCCAGGAGCACGTTGGGTGCGTAGACGTTGCGCAGGTGGATGAGCGCCGCCCCGAAGCCGGCGGCGGTGTTCGCGTAGCCGGCCACCCCGGAGTAGCCGGAGGAGGCGACGCTGGCCGCGAGCGATGCGGCGTCACCCCCCGCGGCTCGCTGCTGCAGGTAACCCCACAGGTCCGGCTCCACCTGCACGATCACGGTTCCGCCGGCCTGCGCCGCGCACTGCATGAGCAGGGCGAAGCTCGCGTAGTAGCTCGCCATGGTGGTCGCGTCGTTGAGGTTGCTGAAGTCCCGGTCGGACTCGTCCGAACCGCTGCTCGGCGACGACTGCAGCAGCTCGTACCAGCTGAAGACCGGGATGTAGCCGGCGTCGTGGCTGGCGGTCACGTAATCGATGGCGAACTGTCCGGGGGGCTGGGACGGGTCCTGCCACGTCTCCCAGTTGCCCGAGGTGTTGACCCCGCCCGAGATGTACTGGTACCGATAAGCCCAGGGCACCCCGCTCGAGGTCATCCAGGAGAGGTCCGAGGGGTCGTTGGCCAGGCCGAACTGGAGGCTGCCGGCCGGCAGGCTCGAGCTGGCGGTGCCAGCCGCCCGCACCTCGGGTCCCTGCATCGCAGGGAGCACCAGGACAGAGCAGAGTGCGAGGACGAGGAGCAGGATGCGCCGGGCCGCTCCGGGGGTGCCGGACATCCCTGGGACGCTAGTTCACCGCCGTGGCGGTCCCGTGACGGCGCGGTGACGAGAATGTGACGCGACCAGGACTCTCGAGTATCTGGCCCACCTTGGGTCCGAGGCGGCGGCGGCGCGGGCAGGACGTGGATCAGCCGGGGCTTCACGACAAGCGGCGGCGATGGAGCGATGCCCTCGAGGTTCGCGATGCCGGCACCCGGGCGGGCACCCACGAGTTCTGCGCCTGGCTGTGCGTGGGGTCGTCACTTGCAGCCGCGGTCTGGACAGAGTGGCGCCGTCGTCGTCTCTCTGTGGCAATTGTTCCTGAGAAGATACATTATCAGGAGTAAAAAGGACCGCCAGCGGACGGCGGCAAACCAACGCCCCCCTCACCCCCAGCCGCCAGCTCACGCGGCGAGCACGTTGACCCACCTGACCTGGCTGAAGCGCGCGAAGTCGCTGTCCGCGGAGCACACCTGGAGCCCGTGTTCGATGGCGAGCGCCGCCAGGTCGGCGTCAGCTACCAGGTTGCCCCGGACGTCGGCTGAGGTGATCAGGCCCCCCAGCACGGCGGCGTGGCTGGCGGTCGGCTGCGGCATCCAGGCGTTGTCGCAGGTCAGCCAGTCCTGGACGTACGCCCATGCCTGCTCGGCGGTGAGGGGGCGGTCCAGGGCTCTCGGATGGGTCACGATCCGGAGGAAGGCCGTGACGCTGGACCACGCGAACCCCACCCGCCGGGGCCCGTTCAGCGCGCCCTCCAACCACGTCGAAACCCGCTCATGGTTGGGGCTCGCCGAGTCCGCCGCGTAGAGGAGCACGCTGGCGTCGATCAGCATCAGCGACCGCCCGCCCCATCCAGGGTCTCGAGGACCTCGGCGACGTTGGAGACATCGATCCTGAGGCCCAGGGGGGCCGAGCGCTGCCGGAAGCGATGATGGGCCCGCGGGGACTCGAGCAAGCCGGCACGGATCAGCTGGTTGACGGCCTCGCTGAGGCCGACCGCACCGCCGCGGCGCAGCTGGGCGATGGCGGCGCTGACGTCATCGTCGAGGTCGACCGTCGTCCGCATCCACACTAGCATACATCAGGATGCACGGTTATGCGCATCATGATGCACGGTTGCAGGCGACCCTGCATGCCCATCTGCGGCATCTGCTCGCCTGGGCACCCGTCGCCCCGACCGGACTGGCGCCCCTGAGCCCGCGCACACCCCGCGTGAGCGAACCGCCCGTGCGACCATCGCCGCTATGCCCGCCTCTCGCGCGCCCGACCCGCCGCCAACCACCCTCCCCCATCCGGACCACGAGGCCGCATCCAACCCCGCAACCGCACCGGACGAGCTGGCCCGTCTCGCCGCCGACCCCCACGGCGGCGTCCGCAGCCGGGTCGCGGCCAATCCCGCCTGCCCTCCCCCGCTGCTGGCCCGGATCGCCACCGACCACAGCGCCCTGGTGCGGCGCAGGGTCGCCGCCAACCGGTCGACCCCCCTTGCGGTCCTGAGGACGCTGGCCCGCGATCGGGACGCCACGGTGCGCGCGCAGGTCGGCTCCAACCCCGCAGCGCCGCCCGACGTCCTCCGCCGGCTCGGCCACGACCCGGCGGCCGAGGTGCGACGCCGGGTCGCCGCCAACCCGAACACCCCTGCGGAGACACTGACCCAGCCCCAGCCCAGCCCGCAGGCACCCGCCGGCACGCGGGCGTCGCCCGGCGCGCAGACGTCCCCCTTTGGAGCCGGCGAGGCCGACGAGCCCGCCGGCAACCCGGAGACGGCACCCACAACCCCGACGCTGATCGCCTCCGACCCGAAGCGGGAGATCGCGGTGCGCGCGGCCCGGGCCGCCAGCGGACCCCCGGAGGTGCTGGAACGGCTGGCGCGGGATCGCGTCCCCGAGGTGCGCGCCGCCGTGGCGGCCAACCGGGCGGCGCCACCCGAGGTCGCGGCCCGGCTCGCCCTCGATCCCTCCGCCCTGGTGCGTGAGGAGGTCGCGCGCAATCCGGCCACCTCCCCGGAGCTCCTGGAGCGCCTCGCGCGTGACTGGCGGACCCGGGTCCGCCGTGGCGTGGCCGCCAACGACGCCACCTCCCCCGCGCCTCCTCGCCCGGCTCGGCCGAGACTGGTCGCCCACGGTTCGTACAGAGGTGGCAGCCAACACGGCGACACCCGTCGAGCTTCTCCTCCGTCTGGCCCGCGGCCGCAACCACCAGGTGCTGCTCGGATTGATCGGCAACGCGGACATGCCGGAGGCCGCTCTCGACCAGATGGCGCGTCGCCTCCGCGGCCTCCGCGCCCTCCGGGCAACCGAGGTCAGGCAGGCCCTCGAGCAGCGCCGGCGGCAATCGGAGCAGCGCTGACCGCGGCGTCCATTCCCGTGCGCGGGGGCATCCGACGCCATGCCCGACCCGCGAAGGTCATGTGCACATCGCTGATGCGACGCTCCAGGAAGCCCGCCTCGCAGTACGCGAAGTAGAAGCGCCACATGCGCAGGAAGCGTTCGTCGAAACCGAGCGCGATGGCGCGGTCGTGGGCCGCGTCGAGCGCCTCACGCCAGTGCTGCAGGGTGATCGGGTAGTTGGCACCGATGTCGTCGAGCTCCACCAGGCGGAGCCCGCTGGCCCGGTTGGCGGCGTCGACCAGGGACCGCACCGACGGCAGGAACCCCCCGGGGAAGATGTAGCGCTTGATGAAATCCTCGCGCCAGCGGGCGGCCGACCAGGCGCGGTCCTCGATCACGATGGCCTGCAGCACCGCCAGCCCGTCGGGGGCGAGCAGCCTCTCGCAACAGCGGAAGAACTCGTCGTACAGCCGCCAGTCGACCGCCTCGATCATCTCGACCGAAACCAGCTTCGAGTACGTCCCCGTGAGGTCGCGGTAGTTCTGGTCGAGCACGGTGACGCGGTCGGAGAGACCCGCCGCGGCGACGCGTGCGCGCGAATAGTCGCACTGCTCCCGGGAGATCGTGGTCGTGGTGACCCGGCAGCCGTGACGCCGGGCGGCGTGGATGGCGAGACCTCCCCAGCCGGTGCCGATCTCCAGCAGGTGGTCGGCGGCGGTCAGGTGCAGCCGGTCGCAGATGCGGTCGAACTTGCGCAGCGACGCGGTCTCCAGGTCATCTCCGGGCTGGAAGATGGCGCAGGAGTAGGCCATCGTCGGGTCCAGGAAGAGCTCGAAGAAGCTGTTGCCGAGGTCGTAATGAGCGTGGATGTTGCGCCGGTCGGCGAGGCGGGTCGGACGGTGCGAGCGGAGCCGTCCCGCGACCTGCCGGGCGGCGTCGAGCGGCGCGGTCAGCCGGTTGATGCGGTCGACGTTGTGGGCCAGCAGGGTGAGCAGCCCGGTGAGGTCGGGGGTGTCCCAGTACCCGCGCATGTAGGCGTCACCCAGCCCGTTGCCGCCCGCGGTCGCCGTCATGCCCCAGACGCGCTGGTCGTGGACGGTCATGTGGGCGCACTTCCCGCCGTGGCCGAGAACGGTCGTCCCGGAAGCCTCGCGGATGGCGAGGCTGCCCCCGCTCAGCGCCGAGCCCAGTGCCAGGATCGAGCGCCGCGCCACGCGATCCCGGCCCCGGGCGGTCACAGCGCGCTGCTCCTGCGACATCGGCGGATGAAGGTCCTCGTGGGCGCGGTGTGGACGGTACCCTGGAGATCCGCCCGACCGGCCGTGGGTGGTGGCGAGAAGGCCTGGACGTCCTCGCCGCGAAGGTTGCAAAAGGTAGCGCATTGCGGAGGCGCGGAGGGCGTCGATCGGCGCCGGCCGGTCAGAATCGAGGGCGATGACCACCGCCGCCCCTGTCCTCGACGTGACCGACGCGACCTTCGAGACCGCCGTCATCGCCGGCTCGGCCGGCCGGCCGGTGGTGGTGGACTTCTGGGCCGGCTGGTGCGCCCCCTGCCGGACCCTCGGCCCCATCCTCGAGGAGGCGGTGGCCCGCCATGGTGGCGTGACCCTGGCCAAGCTCGACGTCGACGCCAACCCGGAGATCACCGCGCTGTTCGGCATCCAGGGCATCCCCGCGGTGAAGGCGTTCCGGGACGGCCGGCTGGTCGCCGAGTTCGTCGGGCTCCAGCCGCGAGCCCAGGTGGAGCGCTTCCTCGCTCAGCTGGCACCCCCTCCCCCTCCCCCACCACCCCCCTCCGACGAGGCGGGCCTGCGCGCGGCCGTCCTGGCCCAGCCGGACGACCTCACCGCCCGCCGCGCGCTCGGGGCGCTCCTGCTCGAGGCGGGACGGCTCGACGAGGCCGACGAGGTGCTCGCGCCCGCCCGCGACGATCAGGTGTGCGATGGGCTGCGAGCCCGTGTGGAGATCAGCCGGGGGGCAGACCGCGAGCTGGCCGCGCTGGTCGGTGATGCTCCCGACGCTGCGGCGCTGCGCCGGGTGATCGACCGCATCCGGGAGAGCGCGCCGCCGCTGCGCTCGCAGCTCCGCCGGGTGGTGCTGGGAGCGCTGGCCGAGCACCCGGGTGACGCGGCCCTCGAGCCGCTGCGCGGCGACCTGGCGTCCGCCCTCTTCTGACGCGCGGAGCGCCCCGACGGCGGGGCCGTCTGTGCGACATTGGTGCGCAACCGTCGGCGATCCCATCGGGAGCAGAGCCATGCCACACGTCGCGGACGCGCTGAGAGCGGAGACGATCCGGATCGCCGGGCACGGCGGTGACGAGATCTCCGCCTACCTCGCCCAGCCGATCGGCGACGGCCCCTTCGGCGGCGTCGTCGTCATCCATCACGCGCCGGGGTGGGATCGCTGGAGCAAGGAGGTGACCCGCACCTTCGCCGCCGCCGGCTATCTCGCCATCAGCCCCAATCTCTACGCGCGCGAGGGCAGGGGCGCCTCGCCCGAAGATGCCGCCGCGGCGGTGCGCGCAGCGGGCGGGGTGCCGGACGAGCGCCTGGTCGGAGACGTGGACGCCAGCGCCCGCCATCTCCGCGCCCTCCCCTCCTCCAGCGGCAAGCTCGCGGTCATCGGCTACTGCTCCGGCGGCCGGCAGAGCTTCCTCGCCGCCTGCAAGCTCCCCTTCGAGGCTGCCGTCGACTGCTACGGCGCCGGGGTCGTGGGCACGCCGCCGCCGCAGGCACCCTACAAGTTCACGCCGCTCATCGGCCTCTCGCCGGACCTCTCCTGCCCGCTGCTCGGCCTCTTCGGCGTCGAGGACCATTTCCCCTCGCCGGAGCATGTCGCGGAGCTGGACGCGGAGCTGACCCGGCTGGGCAAGCCCCACGAGTTCCACAGCTATGACGGTGCGGGCCACGCTTTCTTCTGCGTCGACCGCCCCAGCTACCGCGTCGAGGCCGCCCTGGACGGCTGGGCCCGGATCTGGGAGTTCTTCGGCCGTTACCTCAGCTCCTGATCAGATCACGGGAGAGCCCCCATGTGCACCTCTGAGACCGAGATCGTCGCCCTGCAGGGCAGCGGCAAGGGCCTGGCCACCTGGTTCCCGGTGACCACCGCGAGCGTGTACTTCGACCATCCCCAGCACGCCGCCGCCGAGCACACCCTCAACGTCGACTTCCTCAACCCGGAGCGCGGGCCCTCGGCACGGCTCGCGGTCGAGCTGACCCCCGCGTCCGCGCGGGCGCTGGCGGAGGCGATCCTGGCCTCCCTGCCACCCGGCTGACCCAAGGGCGGATCTCAGCGGGGCCGGGTCGAGGGGTCGGGGTCCCGTCCTTCCAGCGCGGCCTCGATGCTCAGGGTGCGTTCGAAGGCGGCCCAGACGGCGTCGCTGACCACGGTCCGGAGCCGGCCCTTCTCCAGCTCGTACATGGCGGCGGCGGAGGTGCCGCCGGGCGAGGTCACCATGTCCCGCAGCTCGGCGACGTGCTTGCCGCTCGCAATCGCGAAGGCGGCCGAACCCTGCACGGTGTCCAGGACCAGCTCGCGGGCGACGTGGCGCGCGAATCCGAGATGGACGGCGGCGTCGATGAGCGCCTCGATGAAGAGGAAGACGTAGGTGGGACCGCTGCCGCTCACCGCCGTGGCCATCGCCACCTGGCGCTCGTCGTGGACCTCGAACTCGCTCCCGAGCGCGGAGAGGAGGGTGCGGGTGCGCGCCCGCCCGGTGGCGTCGACGGCCGGGGTGGCGAACCACACGGTCACCCCCCTGCCGATCTGGGCGGGCGTGTTGGGCATGCAGCGGACGACCGCGGGGTGGTCCAGCCCGCTGGCCAGCGCGTTGCTGCCAGCGCCGGCGACGATGCTGATGACGAGCTGCCCCGGACGCATCACGGGCTTCAGCTCGGGCATGACGTCCTCGAGCACCTGCGGTTTGACGCAGAGCAGGACGATGTCGCCCAGCGCGGCCGCCTCGGCGTTGTCGGGGATCGCCGCCACACCGTGGCGCTCGTGGAGCTCCCGGCGGCGCACCTCCCGCGGGTCGCTGCAGGTGACCGCGCCCGCCTCGACGAGGCCGCGATCGAGCAGCCCGGAGAGCATCGCCTCGGCCATCACCCCGGCGCCGACGATGGCGATCCTGGAGCCGCGCAGGCTGGAGTCTTCCATGACCAGCCGGACGATACAGAAGGACGCCTCCCCTCCGCTGGCCTCGCTCATGGGGAGGCCAGCGCCGGGGGCCGTGAGATGATCGAACGGATGCCCGCAACGCCCGAGGGGCCCGATCCGACCACCCCGCTGCCCGGCCTCGGGCCGGCGCCGGCCGGACCGACCGGCGCCGGCACCCCCTGGGGATGGACCGACTACCCGCCGTACCCGGGGACCGCCACCGAACAGCCCGCCCCGCATCCCGGCACCATCTATCCACCGCCCGGCACCATCTATCCCCCGCCCGGCACCATCTACCCACCGCCCGGCACCGTCTACCCGCCTCCCGGGACCGGATACGCCCCTGGCGCCTACCCCCCTCCAGGCGGCGGCTACCCACCCGCTCCCCACGGGACCCCTCCGGGCGTCGGCTACGCGCCCGGCCCCTACGGCCCCTACCCGCCACCCGGCGGCGGGTACGCCCCTCCCGGCTGGGTCCAGCAGGGCACCGGTGCTCCCGGCCAGCCCGCGGGCGCACCGGCGAGGCGCCGCGGCGGGTTCGTCGGCGGCCTGCTGACCGCCCTCGCGGCCATCGCCAAGCTCGGCTACTTCGGCAAGTTCGGTTTCACCGCTCTCACCATGGTGATCGCGGTCGTCGCCTACTCGCTCGTCTTCGGCTGGGCGTTCGCGGTGGGCCTCGTCCTCCTCATCTTCGTTCACGAGATGGGTCACTTCCTGACCTCCCGCGTGATGGGCGTCCCCATGTCGGCGCCGGTCTTCGTGCCCTTCCTCGGCGCCTTCACCGCCGCCGGCGGCGGCCTGACCACGGATCGCCGGCGCGAGGCGATCATCGCCATCGCCGGACCGATCTCCGGGTTCGTGGCCACCCTCGCCGTCTACCTCTGGGCGCTGGCCCAGCCCACGGCGACCTCGGGCGTGCGCTTTGCACTCTCGCTGGCCTACTTCGGCTTCTTCATCACCCTCTTCAACCTGATCCCGATGCTCCCCCTGGACGGGGGCCGGGTGACCAGCGCCATCAGCAAATGGTTCAATCTCGCCGGTCTGCTCATGGTCGGGGCACTGCTCGTGGGCGAGGTGCTCGGCTACACCCCGGGCAACCCGATCCTCATCCTCATCTTCGTGCTCGGCGCGTACTCGGTGTGGGGCCGGTTCCAGGCGGCTCACCGGGGCGCGGAGGCGCCTCCTCTTCCCGCCCGCAGCCGGGTCCTGATCGGGGCCGGCTACGTCGGCTTGGTGGCGATGAGCGGCCTGTTCATGACCCTGAGCGTGGCCTGGCTCAGCGCCCACGGTCTGGTCCTGGACTGACAGGCGGATCAGCCCGCGCGGCTCAGCCGCCGAGGAAGGAGAGACGCACGCGGCGGCGGGGATTGTCGCGGTTGAGGCTGACCAGGACGACCCTCTGCCAGGTGCCGAGGAGCATCCGCCCGGCCTGGACCGGGACGGTCAGCGAGGGAGACACGAGAGCGGGCAGGAGGTGGTCGGCGCCGTGACCGGGGCTGCCGTGGTGATGCTGGTAGCGGTTGTCGCGGGGAAGGAGACGCTCCAGGGCGGCGACCAGGTCGGGCTCGGAGCCGCTCCCCGTCTCGATCAGGGCCACCCCGGCGGTGGCATGGGGGGCGAAGACGCAGAGCAGCCCGTCGGCCTCTCCCTGGACGAATCTCGCCGCCTCGTCGGTGATGTCGGCGATCGGGGTCCGGGCCATGTCGACGTCGATCAGGGTGCTGCGCATCGGCCCGCGCTCAGGTCGTCGCGCCCGGGGTGGGGGTCGGGGCCTCGCAGTCGGGGAAGGGGTAGCGGATGCTGTTGAGCAGGTTTTCGAAGTCGGTGTACTCGGCGGCCGTCGAGTAGTTCATCTCGACGTCGAGGGCGTAGCTCGGGGAGAGGGTCGCCCGGAACTGGACGAAGGCGGCGAGCCGGGTCACCGTCCCGCCCCCCGGGTCGGTGGTCGGCTCCGGGGAGGTGCCCGAGCCCGCCACGTACTTGACCAGGGTGCCGGTGTAGCCGCAGACCACCACCTCGGCGTTGCTGGACACCGCGGCGTAGCCGGTCAGGCCGGCCGGACCGAGGGCGCTGAGGGTGGCCGCCTCTCGGATCACCAGGGTGGGGAGGTCCGTGCCCGTCTGGGGCTCGAAGATGACCTCGCCGTTGTCGTCGGAGTACGTCCAGTCGGTCGGGTAGAGGGCTCCGTCGATCTGCTTGTCCTGGAACCCGATCGAGTTGAGCACCCCGGAGGCGGTGTAGGTGGGGTCGGCGATGATCCAGCCGGTCACCGTCGCCCCCTCCACCTGGTACCAGCCGCCGGGCGCGGATGAATCCGGCCAGGGCCCGCCCGAGGCGTCGTAGCCGAGCACGGTGAGCGTCACCCCCCAGGCCGCCGTGCCCTCCACCGCGGCGGAGAGAGACGCCGAGCTGTGGATGCGGAGACCGTCCTGGACCAGGACGGTGCGCTCGCCACTCGTCTGGGGTCCCCCCGATCCGGCTGCTGCAGCGGTCGCCGTCACCGTCCCGGTGCTCCCCGCCACCGGCGGGTTGGTGGCCACCCCGGCACTCGGGGAGGGCGGGGAGGCGGTGCTGCACGCGGCCAGGGTGGCGGCGGCGCTCGCTGCCAGGGCGGCGATCAGGCGGGAACGGACCGGGTGCACGTCGTCAAGGTTAACGGGGCGTCCCCGACGGGGTTATCCCGGGACCGGGCCACCCCCACCGTTGACCAGGGCGCGCAGGGTGGCGGCCACCGACTCCCCCAGGGCCTCGAGGTCATAGCCGCCCTCCAGGACCCACACCGAACCGGTGCCCATCTCGGCGCAGAGGTTGCGCACGCGGGTCGCCAGCGCCGCGTAGGTGGCGGCGGACAGCTGCAGGGTGGCCAGCGGATCGGCGGCATGGGCGTCGAAGCCGGCGCTCACCAGCACCAGCTCGGGCTGGAAGCCGGTGATCGCGGGCAGCACGCGGCTCTCGAAGCGGGCCAGCCACTCGTCCCCGGTCGTCCCCGAGGGCAGCGGCACGTTGATGGTGAGGCCCAGCGCCTCGGGCCCTCCGTGGGCACTCGCGTGCCCGGTCCCGGGGTAGAGCGGGAATTGGTGGAGGGAGGTGTAGAGGACCGAGCGGTCGTCCCAGAAGATCGCCTCGGTGCCGTTGCCGTGGTGGACGTCGATGTCGATGATGGCGATCCGCTTCCGGCCCCGCCGCTGGGCGTGGCGGGCCGCGACGGCCACGTTGTTGAAGATGCAGAAGCCCATCGCCGTCTCGGCCCCGGCGTGGTGCCCGGGCGGCCGGCTGATCGAGAAGGCGTGGTCGGAACGACCGTCGCAGACCGCGTCGACCGCCGCCAGTGCCGCACCCACCGACCGGAGCGCGGCGGCGTGCGAGCCCGGGCCGCAGAAGGTGTCCCCGTCGAACCAGCCACCTCCACGCTGGGCCATGGCCAGGACGGCGGTGGCGTGGGCCGGGGTGTGGACCAGCTCGATCGCCGCTGCATCCGCCTCGGCCGGCTCGAGGCGGGGAAGGGAGGCGAGGTCCTCGGCACCCGCGATGTGCTCGAGGATCGCCGCCACCCGGTCGGGACGCTCCGGGTGGCCCGGAGCCGCATGCTCCGGCACCGGCCCGGTGGAGATGAGGATCACGCTCATTCCATCTCCCCCGCCAGCGCCTCCCCCAGCTCGCGCAGGAAGGACTCCACGTCGGTCACCAGACCGAGGGTCTGCGCGGACCCGCGATCCGCCAGCTTGGCGACCACCGCCGGGTTGATGTCCACGCACACCGTGCGGGTGGCGGCGGGGAGCAGGTTGCCGGTCGCGATGGCGTGGAGCATGGAGGCGCACATGATGCAGAGGTCGACCCCGGCGAGGGCGGCGCGCATCTGGCGGCGCGCCTCCACCATGTCGGTCACCACATCGGGGAGCGGGCCGTCATCGCGCACCGACCCGGCCAGCACGTATTCGACACCGCTGCCGATGCACTCGAACATCACCCCGCGCCGCAGCATCCCCGACTCCACCGCCGCCCGGATGCCGCCCACCGCCCGCACCCGGTTCACGGTCCGCATGTGCAGCTCATGGCCCGATTCGATGGGCAGACCCTTCTCCAGCCCGATCCCCAGCGAGGTGCCGAAGAACTGGGATTCGATGTCGTAGGCGGCCAGCCCGTTGCCGGCGAAGAGCACCTGGACGTAGCCGAGCGCGATCAGCCGGGCCAGATGCGGCCCCGCCCCGGTGTGGATGATGGCCGGGCCGCCGACGAAACAGATCCGGCCATTCCTGGCTCTAACCTCGCGCATGGTGTCGGCGAGCTCGCGGATGACCTGGTGCTTGGGCTTCTCCGGTGAGAGCGAGCTGGTGGTGAAGCCGAAGACCTCCTTGCCCCTCCCCCGGGCCAGCGGCATCAGCCGCACCCCCGCCCTGCCCACCACCACCGCGTCGCCGGCCAGGACGTCGGTCACCGGGACGGCGCGGGCGGTGCCCGCCTTGATGACCACCCCGCAGTCCATCTCGATGTCGTCCACCGTCACCCACTCGCCACCGATGAGCACCGAGGTGGGCTGGTTGGTGGTGGTGTAGAAGAGATCGGGGAAGACGCCGTCGGCGGGCGCGGGCAGGGTCACGGCGTCCTCGGCGCCGACGACCGCCGCGCCGTGCTCCTGGCAGGCGGCGACCACGGCGGCGAGCTGCTCCTCGTTCTCCGCCTCGATGGTGAGGCGGGCGAACGAGGACTCGTCGAGCCGGGTCCCGACCCGGAACTCCTCGACGTGGTAGGTCGCCCCCATGTCCATGATGCTGTCCATGACCCGGGGCAGCACCATGCTGTCGATGATGTGCCCGGACAGCTCGATGACGGCGCGGGCGCTCACGAGCGGGACGCCACCGCACGCACCGCCTGGATTCGCCGGCTGAGCTCGGCGGCCGCGGCCCGTGGGTCGCCGGCGCCGGTGATGCCCCGGGAGACCGGCACGATGATCCCGCCCCCGGTCGCGTCCAGCCCCGCGCTGACCGCGGCCTCCAGGTCGCCTCCCTGAGCGCCGACCCCGGGGAGCAGCAGCGGGGCGTCCGGAGCCAGACCGCGCACCTCCGCGATGGCGGCCGCGGCGGTGGCTCCGACCACGAAACCGATCTGGGCTGCGCCCCGCCAGCCGAGCGCACGCTCCACGATCAGGCGGTAGAGGGGACGTCCGCCCTGCATGGGGGCTTCCAGGAAGTCGGCCGCGCCCGGGTTGCTGGTGCGGGCGAGGATCAGGGCGGCCGTGCCGGCGCGGGTCAGAAAGGGGGCCACCGCATCCCCGCCGAGCAGCGGATTGACGGTCACGGCATCGGCGCCCCAGACGTCGAAGAGGGCGCGCGCAGAGGCCTCGGCGGTGCTGCCGATGTCGCCGCGCTTCGCGTCGAGGATCAGCAGCCGGTTCTCCGGCACCATCCCCCGCACCCGCTCCAGGACCCGCAGCCCCGCGGAGCCGTGCTGCTCGAAGAAGGCCAGGTTGGGTTTGACGGCGACGACATGGGGGAGCGCCGCCTCCAGCATGGCGGTGCAGAAGCGCTCGACCTCCGCGGCGTCCCGGCAGCCGGTGGGATCCAGGCCGAGGCAGAGCGCGGACCCCAGCTCACGGCCGGCGACGGCCAGGCGGGTGGCGAAGGGCTCCCGGCTCACCAGACGTCGCGGGTGGTGCTGGGCTGGATCGCCCCCTGGTCGGAGCGGGGAGCGAAGGGGACCTCGATCCGCTCCTCCTCGGTGGAGGCGCAGAGCGGGCAGACCCGGGCCATCCGGCCGTCGAGGATCACGGCCGCCAACCGGTAGATGGGCGTCGGACGGCCGCAGTTGTCGCACGGATCGAGGACGGCCACGGTCTCGCCTCCTCCTGGTGGCCCCGCGGGAGTGGTCGAGTTGGATTCTGCCAGATTCGCGACCGCCTCCCCTCCCCGCCGCTCTCCGGCAGGTGCGGACACGCGCCTGGCAGACGGCATGCCTCAGCCCGGCGTGCCTGCCGGCCGCGGCCCCCGACCGGACCTCAGCTGCCGATGGAGCTGCTGAGGTTGGAGAAGATGTTGTTGACCTTCTTCCCGAGGGTGGTGAGGATGAGCACGACCACGACCGCGATCAGCACCAGGATCAGGGCGTACTCGACCATGCCCTGTCCACCCTCACCGCGGGAGAGCCCGCGGTCCAGCGGACGGCGTGCCACCTCGCGGAGGCTGAGAGACGTCGCGGTGATCCAGGTCACGAGCTGTCCGGGCCACGTCCACTTGTTCATGCCCCGAAGGGTGCCCCGCAAGCCTGGACTCAACCCTAATTCGATGTCACAGGGAGTCTGACAAGGGTTCGCAGACCGCCGATGGGATGTTCCAGATCGATGGTGCCCCCGTGCTCGGCGGCGATGGCGAGGGCGATCGACAGCCCGAGACCGGTGCCTCCGCTGCGCGCGGGGAGGCTGTCTCCGCGCCGGAGCTGCTCGACGCTCGCCGGCTGGTTGCCCGCCGGGAAGCCTCCGCCGTCATCCTCGACCGCCACCACGCAGACCCCGCCCTCCACGCGGCTGGAGACGGCGATGCGGGTCTTGGCGTGGCGGAGGGCATTCTCCACGAGATTGTCGAAGAGGCGGCCCAGGAGCACGGCATCCCCGCTCAGCTCGGCACCGCTGTTCCGCTCCACCTCGAAGGTCACCTGCGCTCGCTGTGCGGGGCCGCGCCAGCGGTCGTACAGCTCCTCCATGAGGTCGTCCACGGAGAGCGGGGCTCGCCGCAGCACCAGCGCCTTGGCATCCCGCCGGGCCAGGAGGAGCAGTCCCTCGGTCAGGACGCTCAACCGGACCGCCTGGTCGCGGATCTGCTGAAGGCTGGCCACGTACCGCTCCGGCGCCCGCGGTTGGCGCAGGGTCACGTCCGCGGCGACCCGGATGGCGCTGAGCGGCGAGTTGAGCTCGTGTGCGGCATCCGCCGTGAACCGGGTGAGACCGTCGATGAGCGCTTCCCGCTCGGCTCCGACCCTGCCCAGGGCGTTGACGGCGACCATCCCGAAGACGGTGACCACCGCGACTGCGATGAACTGGAACTCGGCGGTCAACCCGGTCCACTGGCCGGTGATCTCCAGAACCGCGGGCTGGACCAGGGCGACCGCGCTGATCACCAGTGCCGGCCAGGGAGGGAGCAGCCAGAGCGCGGCGACGACGCAGAGCAGCATGATCCCCCCGAAGGTCACGTCCGGCGGGGTGACGTACTCGAGCACCGTGATGCCGCCCATGACCGCGAGCGTGGCCACGACCACGACGACGACGCTGAGGGTGCCCCGCGCCGGGCGCGCCCGGCCGAGGACGCCGATCAGCGGCGCCGGACGCGAGCGATCAGACAACTCCCACCTCCAGCCGGTAGCCGATGCCGCGGACGCTCACGATCCGTACCCCGGACCCGGCGCGCGACAGCTTGGTGCGCAGCCGGCTCATGTAGACGTCGACCAGTCCGGAGTCGGGCGTGCTCTCGTAGCTCCAGGCCCGCTCCACAAGCTGCTCGTCGGTGACGACCCGTCCCGAGTGCTGGGCGAGCAGCGCCAGCAGGTCAAACTCCTTGCGGGTCAGGGCCATCGCGACGCCGCTCACCGCGCAGACACGGGCCATCTCGTCGATGCGGAGGTCCGACACGGTGGTGTCGCGCATCCCACCCTCCCGGCGTGAGACGGCACGGATCCGCGCCAGCAGCTCGGCGAATGCGTACGGCTTGGTCAGGTAGTCGTCGGCCCCCGAGTCGAGGCCCGAGACGCGATCGGGGATCGCGGAGAGCGCCGTGAGCATGATGACCCAGCTGGTGACGTGCATCTCGCGGAGACGGCGGCAGACGGCGAAGCCGTCCGGGCCGTCGGGAAGCATCACGTCCAGGATGACGGCGTCATAGGTGTTGGCCTGCGCCCGCTCGATGGCATCGTTTCCGTTGTGGACGACATCGGCAGGCATGCCGGCCTCGGCGAGTCCCCAGCGCAGCGTTTCCGCCGCCTCCTTCTCGTCCTCCACGACCAGGACCTTCACGCGGCGATTATCGGCCCGCCCCCTCCGGCGAAGGGACCTCTCCACCGAGACGTCGCGCCCCGGTCAGTGGCCGGCGACATGTTCTGCCCGCTCTGGGAGGGGCGGCCCGCCACACCTCTCCTCTACCATCCCGACCGCCACCCGAGGACGCGGGGGGGCCAGACCCTGAGAGCAGTGCGTCCGCGGGGATGGTATGGCTGCGGTCGTCGAAGTCCAGCACCTGCGCAAGACCTACGGCAGCGTCCTCGCCGTGGACGACCTCTCGCTGGAGGTCGAGGAGGGGGAGATCTTCGGCCTGCTCGGGCCCAATGGCGCCGGCAAGACGACCACGGTGGAGTGCATGGAGGGGCTGCGCCACCCCGATCAGGGACGGATCCGGGTCCTCGGGCTGGATCCCTCCCGGGAGCCCGCCGAGCTGCGCCGGCGCATCGGCTGCCAGCTCCAGGAGGCGGCGCTGCCCGACCGGATCCGGGTCTGGGAGGCGCTGGACCTCTTCGCCGCCCTCGCTCCCCAGGCGGAACCGTGGCGCGCGGTCCTGGAGCGCTGGGGGCTCGCGGGAAAGGGCGGTGCGTCCTTCTCCAGCCTCTCGGGCGGGGAGCAGCAACGGCTCTTCATCGCCCTCGCGCTCATCAATCAGCCCCAGGTGGTCTTCCTCGACGAATTGACCCAGGGGCTGGATCCGGCCGCACGCCGGGTGGCCTGGGACCTGGTGCGGTCGGTTCGCGAACGGGGGGCCACCGTCATCCTGGTGACCCACTTCATGGAGGAGGCTCAGCAGCTCTGCGACCGCGTCGCCGTGGTTGACCGGGGCAGGGTGGCGGCGGTGGACTCTCCCCAGGGACTGATCAGCCGCCATGGCGGTGGTCTGCGTGTGGTCTTCTCGGTCCCGGCCGGCCAGGACGTCGACTGGCTGAAGGGTGTCCCCCACGTCAGCGGGGTCGTCCGCCAGGGCCCGCGCGTGGAGGTCGCCGGCGACGGGCCCATGCTCGCCCACATCGGGGCCGCCCTCATCGCCCATGGGATGGAGCCCGCCGATCTCCGTGTCGAGCAGCCCACCCTGGAGGACGTCTTCCTGCGCATCACCCGAGCGACGCCCCCGGAGCGGAGCTGAGCGGTGAGACCCGCCGTCTTCGCGAAGCTGACATGGCTGGAGGCGAAGCTCTTCCTCCGCGAGCCGCTGGCGGTCGGATTCACGATCGCCTACCCGGTCGTGGTGATGTTCGTCATCGCCGGGGTGTTCAACCGTCCGGGGGAGGAGATCCGCGGTGTCGGCGGTGCCGAGTACTACGTGGTCAGCAACATCGCGGTGGTCATCGCCGCGATGGGGCTCATCGCCCTCCCCCCCCACGCCGCCTCGTACTTCGAGCGCGGCGTCATCCGCCGGTTCCGCGCCTCGTCGGTGCCGGCGACGGCGGTCATCCTGGCCCAGGCGGCCGTCTGCTTCGTGGTGGGGATCGCGGCCACCGTGGTGCTGCTGGGCGCCGCGCGTCCCGCCTACAGCTACGCCTTCCCCCCGTCCCTGCCCGGGGTGGTCCTCGGCTTCGTGGTCGGTCTGATCAGCTTCCTCGCCCTGGGGCTGCTCATCGCCGCCCTCTTCCCCACCACCCGCTCGGCGCAGAGCGTCGGGCTGGTCCTCTTCTTCCCCCTGTACCTGATCTCGGGTGCCGCACCTCCCCTCTCGGTCCTCCCCAGCGCCATGCGCGTGGTGGCTGACTTCGATCCGCTCACCTACGCGGTGCGCGCCCTGCAGGACCCCTGGTTCGGCTACGGCATCACGGCCATGAACCTGATCGTGCTAACCGGCCTGGCGCTCGCGAGTGGCGCGGGGGCGGCGCTGCTCTTCCGGCGTCGCTGAGGCCACGGCCCGACGGTTTTCCAGGCTCCGCATCGTGCCGGTTGCCCGGTGAGCAGGGAGCGGCCGGCCCGGCGAGCCCCCGTCGGAGGGGCGAGCCGGGCGGCCACTCCTCGCGGAGCGTCTGAGCGGCGCTACTCAGCCACCTCGGCCTCGTCCGAGGCGCTGTCCTCGGAGGTGCCGGTCCCGCCCTCCTCGCCGCCCGGGCCCTCTGCGGCTTCCTGGAACTCGTCAGTCGTGTCGGCTTCGGGCATCTCGGTCATGGCGTCTCGTCCTCTTCTGCTGATCCGGTTGACTGCGCGGATTCGTGAACAAGTGTCGCAGTCGCGCCGCGCGCCCGGGTGATCGAGGGATTAACCGGCGGCGTGCAACCGGTGCAAACCGAGTGCTCGGAAGCGGGCTGCTACGATCCCTGCGAGGGTCAGGCGACGTGTTGACGGAGATGCGGCGCCGCCGGGTGCGCGCCGCCCTCGCAGAACGGCGACGTGGGAGTGGAGGTGCCGTCATGAGCGTTCCGGTTGCGATTCTCGGCACGGGGAGGATGGGGGCGGCGATCGCACGGCGCCTCGAGGGGTACGCCCCGGTGCTCTGGAACCGGACCCGCTCCAGAGCGGAGGCGGTGGGCGTCGGACGCGTCGCGGCCACGCCGGCCGACGCGATCCGCGATGCCGACACCGTCATCTTCAGCCTGACCGGCGGCAGGGCCGTGCGTGCCGCCCTGGACGGGGCTGACGGTGCGCTCGCGGCCGCTCACGGTCAGCTCTTCGTCGAGATGAGCATGTCGGGGCCGGCCATCCTCCCAGAGCTCGCTGCTCAGCTCGCCGCGAGCGGCTCAACGCTCATCGACGCTCCCATCATGGGCGCACCACCCGCGGTGCTCCGCGGGGCGGCCGCGGTCCTGGTGGGCGGCGCGACCGAGGACGTGGCCCGGGCACGGCCCCTGCTGGAGCTGCTCGGCGAGGTGCGCCACGTCGGCCCACTCGGGAGCGGTGCCCGCCTCAAGCTCGTGGCCAACAGCATGCTCGGCGTGGTGATCGCGGCGGCCGCCGAGCTGCAGGCGGCCGGTGAGGCCGCCGGACTTGACGGTGAGCAGGTCTTCTGGGTCCTGGCGCGCCTCGCGCCGGTGCTCGAGATGCGTCGGGCGGGGTTGCTGCAGCGGCGCCACGAACCCACCCTCTTCGCCGTCCGCGACCTCCTCAAGGACCTCGATCTGGCCTCGGAGCTCTTTGCGGCGGGGGGGATGGAGACGCCGCTAACGGCGCGCGCCCGGTCGGTGGTCGGCGAGACCGCCGCCCAGCTCCCCGATCTCGACATCACCGCGGTGATCACCCGCCACCCGCCGGCCGGCTGAGCCTCCGGCCGGCCGGAGCCGGTGTACCCTGCCCCGGAAGGCCGCTTCTGCCGGCCCGCCAGATCGGAGTCGCCCCACCGTTTGAACTTCCTCGAAGGTCTCCATGGAGTGGTCGCCATCGCCCTGCTGGGCGGACTGCTCTTCACCGAGGAGGCCGGCGTCCCGCTCCCGTTCGCGCCCGGGGAGTTGACCCTGCTCGCCGCGGGTCTCCTGATCGCGGCCGGCGGGCTGGACCCGCTGATCTTCATCCCGGTGGCCCTGGTCGCCTGCATCGCGGGCTCCCTGGTCGGCTACACCTGGGCCCGGGCGGTCGGCGACCGCGGTCTCCAGGCCCTGGCCCGCCGGATCCACCAGCAGCGAGCCCTCGAGAGGGTCTCGAAGCGGATCCGCTCGGCCGGGTGGGGCGGGGTCGCGGTGAGCCGCCTCATCCCCGGGCTCCGCATCTACACCACCCTGGTAGCCGGGGCGGTGCAGGTGCGCCGCAGCGTCTTCCTGCTCGGCATGGTCCCGACGACCGTGATCTGGATGGCGGTCTACCTCGCCCTCGGCGTGCTGGTGGGGGTCCCCATCGAGCACCTGCTCAACGAGGTCCAGCGACTGGCCGTGCAGGGGGCGATCCTTCTCGCCATGGGGGTGGGCTGCTACTTCGTCATCCGGAAGACCCCCGCCTCATCCGGCGCGGGCCTGGTGCGGGTGCCACGACCGGTCCGGGTCGTGATCGCGGCCGCCCTCGACATCGGGGTGGTCGCCTCGGTCACGACCGGCCTGCTCGCGCTGGCCCGCCTGCTCGGGTTCGGTCTTCAGGCCGGATGGGTCGACCTGGTGGTCGCGCTTCTGGTCGTGGCCGGCTTCTACGTGGTCATCGCCCGTCGCAGCGGCGGCGCCACGGTCGGTGAGGCGCTGCTCCAGACCAGCTACGCGACGGGGCAGCGGCTCGCGCTCCGGCCGCGCGCCGCGCTGAAGACCGCCCGTTCGCTGCTCACCTGGACCCGAGAGGACCTCACCCCCACCACCGAGCTGATGCGGTCGCTGAGCGACCCCGAGCGCCTCCACCTCGTGAGCCTGCTGCTCGGCGAGCCGCGAACGGTTCCCGAGCTGGCGACCCTGACCCGGCAGCCGACCTTCGAAGTCCGCCACCAGCTCGACCGCCTCTCCGCCACGGGCGCCCTGCTCATCAGCGGGGACGAGCCGAGCCCGACGTACACGGTGCGGCCCGACCTCGGTCACGCCCTGGTGGAGCTGCTCGCGGCGATGCCGTCCGCCTAGCGTGATCGCCTGAGAAGCCGTTCTCGGCGCCGGCCACCTCTTCGCATCGGTCGACGCCGCCGTCGCCGGCCTCAGGAGCCGGGGCGCGTGACCTGCCCGGGACCGGAAGCCCGGTGCGGTCGACCCACCTCGGGGAGCAGCTCCGGCAGGTCCAGACGCGCCACCCCGATCCGGTTGTCGGCCATCCCGTAGTAGACATCGAAGCGATCCGGTGGGCCGAGATCATCGCGCCGGTCGATGCCGGTGGGGAACACGACGTTGCCGACTGTCCCGAGGCGCTCCTCGGGCAGCTCGGGGGTGAGCACAGGGTCGGGCGATCGGTAGCGGATGACTCGGGGATGGACACTCGAGAGCACCATCACACCGGCCGAATAGGAGCGTGACGGGGCACGGGCCGGCACCGCCAGCTCGCTCACGCCGTGGTAGATCACCAGCCAGCCGTGACGGGTCATGATCGGTGGAGTTCCGACCCCGATCTTGAGCCGCTCCCAGGCTGCGAGCGGAGCCGCGAGCCGGTGATGCGAGGTGAAGCGCCCGAGCCGGCGGGATCCGTCGCTCTCCTGGGGCATGCGGCTGTACGAGATCCAGATGCTCTCGCGTACGAGGTCGGTCCCCCCGCCGGATGGCTGCGGAGCCGGCATCTCCCCCCGAGCCGCGCCGGCGAAGAGGGGGCGATGCAGCATCGCCAGCCCGGGGCGGCCCGACGGGTCGGGGATGAAGACGGGGAAGAGGGTCGCGTCCTTGTCGTCGACGCCGTCCAGCTCGATGCCCTGGTACGGGCCGAAGCGGGCCAGGCCCAGCCTCTCCCATCGCCGCAGGTCGTCCGACACCGCCAGGGCGATGCGCGGGCCGGCCGCCGAGAAGGCGGTGTAGGTCATCGCGTATTTGCCGAGCGGTTCGACGAAGGTGACCCGTGGGTCCTCGCACCCCCCGCCACCGTCCGGGCGCTTCTCGTACTCGGCCTGGGGCTCGAGGGCCACGCCGAGCCGCTCGACCCCGAAGGGGTCACCGTCTCCGTTGAAGAGCACCCGCGCCAGGCCGATGCGCGAGTAGTTGCCCCGGGCGACGAGTCGCGGGAAGAGGTACAGATTCCCGTCCGGGCCCCGGACCGCGCCCGGGTTGAGCACGCCCTCCGCCTCCTGGGGATTGCCGCGCTCCGGGGTCATGACCGGCCAGAGGCGGCGCATCTGGAAGCCGCTCACGCCGCCTGCGCTGGCGCCGCAGCCTCCGCCTCCTCGGGCGTCGCACCCTCCCTCTGCCTCTCGGGCGCCGCAGCCTCTGCCTCCCCGTCGCCACCGAAGCACGCAAGGATGGTCTCGATCACCAGCTTGGTGTCATCCGGCCCGCGCACCGGGATGCAGTCGACCCTCGCCTGGCGCGCGGGGTAGTCGTTTCCCCCCTCGAAGAGCGCATCGCCGATGAAGAGCATCTCGCTGAGCGGGATCTCCAGGATGTCGCGCAGCTTGCGGATGCCGTAGGCCTTGTCGATCCCCGGCTTGGTCACGTCGATGGAGGTCGCGCCGCCGATGCGGACGGAGAACTCCGGGATCAGCGGCTCGAGGGCGGCGGCGATCCGCTTGCGCCTGGAGAAGTCCGGGTCCCACCGCTCCTTCTCCTCCAGGGGGGCCCGCTGGCCGAGCGCCGAGAGGGTGATCTGGCTCCCCCGGTCCTCGATGACGTCGCCCCACGCCCGCTCGGGTGCGAGGCCGGTGACCTCGAGGGCCTGCTGCAGCGAGGCGAGGATCTTCGCCTTCTCCACCGGGCTGAGCTCCTCCGAGTAGAGCCGTGTCCACGCCTCCTCGTGCCGGTAGAACTGGGTCCCGCAGGTGGGCAGGAGGTAGAGGTTGTCGAGGCTCTCGTCGGCGTGAAGCTTGGGCAGCAGCTGCATCTGGAACTGGGGCCAGCTGCCGCCGGAGATGATGGCCACCTTGACCATGCCGAGCAGGTCGTGCAGGAGCAGGGAGATCACGACATCCGGAGGCGACTTGCTCGGCGCCAGGGTGCCGTCGAGGTCGAAGACGATCAGTCTCTTCACACGGGCCTCATGGCTGCGAAGCCGCGACCCCGAGCAGCGCCGCGGAGCGCGATGACGGGTCGACCCCCCCGCGGGCCGGGGCATCGGGCACTGCAACCTCCAGAACGCTCAGCGGACCGTGAGGCACGACGGTGCACTCCCCGACCACCGCGGGCAGGAGCATCACGTCGCCGGGTGCAAGGGGGAAGGCTGCGCGGCCGTGCCGCAGCTCGCCCGCCCCCGAGATGCACACGACCACCCGGGGCAGGTCCGCGGCACCGACGGTGTACGGCAGTGCACCCCGGATGCGCCAGAGGCAGAATTGCTCACAGTCGAAGAGGCGCTCACGCCTCACGGGTTCCTCCGCCTCCAGCCATGTCCGCACCGGCGTCAGCACGCCCTGGTCGAAGTCGATGCAGGCCAGTGCCCGCTCGACCTGGAGCGCGCGCGGCCGCCCGGTGGCGGGATCGACGCGGTCCCAGTCATGAAGGCGGAAGGTGACATCGCTGTTCTCCTGCACCTCCAGCACCACCAGGTCGCCACCGAGGGAATGCACCGTCCCGGCGGGGAGGAAGATCACGTCCCCGGGTTGGGGCGTGAAGCCCACCAGCTGCCCGGCGATCGCACCCGTGGCCAGAGCCGCACGCAGCCCCTCGGGGGTGGCGCCCGGTCGGAGGCCGGCGTAGATGCGGCTCTCCGGACCAGCCTCGAGGACCACCCAGCCCTCGGTCTTCCCCGTCTCGCCCTCCGGCAGGCAGTCCGTCTGCGCGTCGGACGGATGCACCTGTACGGAGAGGAGCTCGTGGGCGTCGAGCAGCTTGAGCAGCACCGGGAACCGCTGGAAACGGCCGCTCAGCCTCCCCAGCATCGGCTCGGGCCATTCCTTCAGCAACTGGCCGAGGGTGAGGCCGGCGAGAGGTCCGCCCACCACGCGGCTCTGCTGCTCCGGCCGGTCACTGAGCAGCCACGCCTCCCCGACCGGACCGTGCATCACGGCGGCGGCGGGAAGAAGGTCGGGCAGCCGCCGGCCACCCCAGAGGCGGTATTGCAGGATCGCTGCAAACCGGAGCGGATCCCGGGGTGGCGGTCCCGTGATGCCTGGCGCGGCTCCGACCGTGGCTCCCCCGGCCGGCCGGTGCGTCTCGCGAGGCGTGATCGCAGCGTTCAGCGTTGTGCACCTCGCGGGTTGTGCGCCCCCACCAGATCCGCGCCCGCGGGCGCGCCCTGCTGCCGCTCGGCGTGCGCCTGCTCGCGCAGCTCGTGCAACTCGGAGGACTCGGTCAGCTGGTGCCGGCGCCGGCGGCGCCAGATCACTCCGACGAGGCTGGTGACCGCCACGGTGAGGACGACCGTCGCCAGCAGCACCGCGATGAGCGAGACGCTTCCGTGCCAGCCCAGGTAGTGGAGCCGGACGCCCTGGGCGTTTTGGATGATGCCGATGACGATCGCCACCGCCATGACCATCGCGATGACCAGGGTCCACGAGAGACCCGTGCCCCGGAGCTGATGCCGAACCTCGTTGCCGGATTGTCCCTTGCGCATGACACACCCCTTCCCCTCCCCTCGCGTGACCAGACAGCCATATCGACGACCGCGTCCTCGCGGTCCGTCAGCCACGCCCGGGACCGCGTTCGATCCCGCGACGTGACCTTTTGGGGGGGGCTTGACTAGGCGGTCTTCCTCGCGCGCTCGTCATTGGTCATCGAGATCACCTTGATGACGATGGCCGCGGCGATTGCGTAGACCACGAGCGCGAGCACGTCCGCCCATGCGATGAATGTCCCCGACCCCGTGGAGACGGCCCGGAAGATGCCGGAGAAGGGCGCGGCGAGTGCCCCACCGATCCCGAAGATGAAGGCCGCGAACCCGACGTCAGCCGCCCCGGCCGCGTGGAAGATGAAGTCGAATCCGAGGAAGATGAAGACGATGCCCGCAGCCAGCCCGACGATGCGGTTGGCGAGGGGCCTGCCCGACCAGGAGAGCGTGGAGCTCCGGCTGACGGCGGCTCCGGTGACCGGGTCGGACGTGGTGTGCGTGGTGCTCGTCACGCCGCTGTAGATCTGACCGTCGTTGCTCACAACCCGGTCCTGCACCTGTGTATCCGCCATCTGAGGCCTCCTTGGGGTTGCTCCCCCCGAAGCCACTGAATGCGGGGCTCCGTTTGATCTCAGTGTGTGACGGGGTTCGCAACAACCGCAGCAACGGGTGTGCCGGCGGAGGTTGGAGGCTGCTGCCAGGCCCCCACGCAGGCCTCCCAGAAACCCAGGCGCACGCGGAAGCGGTCGGCCTGGGCGACGACCACGGGCACGTTGGTCAGCTCGACCTCGCGCCGGGCCTCGGGTGACTGGTCGGCCATCAGCGCGCGGATGCGCGCCAGCACGGCCTCCTCCATGGTGAGGATCTCGGAGTAGACCTTTCTCCAGAAGAGCGCGAGCTCGAGCGAGGCGGTCGCCGGGTCGGGCTCGCCCTCCATGCGAATGGAGATGTCCCCTCCTCGCGACGCCGCGACCATGTCGGGGCGGTCGTGGGCTGCCTGGTCGGGTTCCATGCTCATCAGATACACCGGCCACCGCAAGAAGTTCAGCAATTGACCGCCTCCGCCCCGGATGCAACCGCTTCCTCTGGCTGTAGGCTATACCGACATCATGCTGGCAAGCGAAGCGGACGCCCAGGACCGGGGCCCCCTCGAGGGCGAGGACATCGAGACCGAGCACTGGGAGGACGCGCGCCACTGGATGAGCATCTACGACGACCTGATCCGCTTCAAGGTCGGGCTCCTCGAACGTGTGAGGCGGGAGCTGCCCAAGCTTCACCCGGTGGCCCAGCGGGCGGCGGACGTCGACGTCACCTTCATCGAGGCCCAGATGGCCGGCTACCATGCCCGGCTCGACCTCTGGTACCGGCGGGTGTGGCAGCTGCAGGGCCTCTGGCTCGACCCCAACGGTCGCGTCGTCCGCCACAAGGGCGAGGAGGCGGCGCTCACCACCCGCGAGTTCGAGCTGCTGCAGTTTCTGCTCGAACATCCGCATCGCTTCTACTCGACGTCGCAGATCGCCAGCTACGCGTGGTCGGACTCCGCCCTGATGCCCGAGGAGGTGCGCAACTACGTCACCCGGGTCCGGAGGATCCTGGCTCGCCTCGGGATCCCCTGCGATCTGATCAACCGGCCCGGTCGCGGCTACTCGCTGACCTTCCGGAACACCGACTAGACCGGTGGAGGTGGTGCCGGCCCGTGGGGTGGCGCCGGTGGTATCGACTCGATGCCCGGTGGCTCGTCCGGCCACACCAGGAGCACCGAACAGGGGGCGTGGTCGACGACGAACCGGGTGGCGGGGCCGAGGCTGTGCGGGCCCAGACGGGAGTGGTCTCCATCGCGGGCAACCACCAGCAGGTCCACGTCCTCGGCGACCGCCCGGATGACCTCGCGCTCCACCCGTCCGCGACGCTGGAGGAGCTCCGCGTCTTCACGGCCCAGCCGCAGCGCGGCGGCGGCCAGCAGCGCCGTGGCGGCCTTGCCGGCCACCTCCTCGACGGGGCGATGGGTCCGGCTTCCGGGCAGCCCCCTCCCGAGCAGCCCGGCCGTGGCCGCCCCGGCGATCCCGGTGACGTCGGAGGGGGTCACGTGGAGCAGTGCGACCCGGCCGGCGGCCGGGATGCTCGGCCTGGCGGCGTCGACGCATCCCTCCCAGGTGCCCTCGACCACCCAGATCACGACCCGCACAGAGCGCATCATCCCACCACCCGCAGCGAGATCCAGAGGGCCACGGTCGCCGCGACCAGCACCGGGGGCACGGTCAGGGCTCCGAGGCGCATGAACTCCGAGACGGGCAGCTCCTCACCGCGCTGGCGGAGCACGCGCCGCCAGAGGAGCGTCGCCAGCGAGCCGGCGTACGTCAGGTTGGGCCCGGTGTTGACACCGATGAGGACGGCCAGCACCGGCCCGGGGCCGAGGGCGGCCACGGCGGGGAGGAGCAGGAGCACGGCCGGCAGGTTGTTGATGAGGTTGGCGAGCAGCGCCGCGACCAGCGCGACGACGAGGAGCGCCCCGAGCGACGCACCCACGGGGACGAGGTGGGTGACGACCGCGCCGAGACCGTGGAGGGAGAGGGCCTTGACGATGAGCCCAAGACCCAGCACGAACGCGAGGAGGGGCACCTGGAGCGCGAGTCCGACCTCGCGCACGCTCACGCGCCGGCTCCGCAGCAGCGGCACAGCCAGAGCCAGCGCCCCGGCGAGGGCCGCGAACGCGGGGGCCACGCCGAGGAGCGAAGTGACGAAGAACCCCAGCAGCGTGAGCCCGACGACGGCGCAGGCGTAGACGGGGGTGGGTCGCCGCGGAGCGGCAGGCCGTTGGGGCTCGGCGTGCCCGACCAGGTCCCCGGCGAAGAACCTCCGCAACAGCAGCCACTCCACGGCGATGGCCGCCAGCCAGGGCAGCGCCATGGTGGCGCCGAAGCGGGCAAACGAGAGACCGCTGGCCCCGAACGCCAGGAGGTTGGTCAGATTGGAGACGGGCAGCAGCAGCGAGGCCGAGTTGGCGAGGTGGGTGCACGCGTAGACGTGCGGCCTGGCCCGGAGCCGGAGCTGGGCCACGGTCGCGAAGACGACCGGCGTCAGCAGCACCACCGTCGCGTCGAGGCTGAGCACGGCGGTCACCGTGCTCGCCACGGCGAACACCAGGGCGAGGAGCCTGACCGGCCGCCCCCGCGAACCGCTCGCCATCCAGCCACCGGCGGCCTCGAACAGGCCGAACCGATCGGAGAGGGTGGCCAGCAGGAGCACGGCGGCGAGGAAGCCGATCGTCGGCCCGAGGCTCCTCACCTCGATGGCGGCCGCGCTGAGGGGAAGCACCCCGAGCAGCAGGAGCAGACCGGCCGCCGGCACGGCGATCAGCGCTTCAGGCAGTCCCCACGGACGCGCGATGGCGCATCCCAGCGTCGCCACGAGGAGGACCCCGGCGAGGCTCTCGGCGATCGGGCCCGGCACCGCGCGTCAGAGCCGACACAGGGGAGTTCGCCGCCCCCGCCCGGCGGGCGCCGGTGCTTGCGGCGTCACGGGCATCGGTCCTCCGATGGCCGGCCCAACGGAGCCGCGACGCCTCCCTCCTGCCTATGCGAATGCAGCGTCGTAAGCCTCCCGGAGGTCCCCCCAGCCATGGTCGAGGGCGCTCGTCCCGACGATCCGCTGCACAGCGCGGCCGTCCAGGACCTCGGCGAGGACGGCCAGGCAGAGGTGCCATCCCGCGGCGTACATCCCGGCCTCGGCGCGGGCGTCGAAGGTGTGCTCGAGGGTGAGGCGGCTTCCGTTCGCCGCGGGCGTGACGGTCCAGCGCAGGAGCTGGCCGCCCCAGCGGTGGACGAGCTCGCGGGGCGGGTCGGAGAGGAGCACCTCGGCGTCCACGGCGGGCGCCTCGGGGGTCTCGCACGACCTCGCCGGCCCGACCGAGGTGAGCGGACGGTCGGGCACCACCGGCGACCACCGAGCCAGGTCATCGGGCTCGGTGAGCACCGGCCAGACCCGCTCCGCCGGGTGGCGCAGCCCCCTGGTCATGATCAGCGTCCAGCGTCCGTCCACCTCGGTCAGCCGGGCGCCGGCTTCCGCCGCGTCGATCCCGGCCGCCACTCCCTCAGCCGTGCGGTTCATGGCCTCGCCTCCTCCGTGCTCCGCACCAGCCTGCCTCACCGATCCCAACGATGTCCAGGGGTTGGCGAGCGGTGGCTCAGGCGGCCCGGGCCGGCTCGGCCTCCTCTGCGGTGCCGGCGTGCGCCACCCCGTGGCCACTCACCGCGATGGTCGTGGCCTTCGCGACATTGGTCGCCGGCAGGAAGACGAGCGTGACCACGACCCCGCCCACGGCGATGGCGGCCGCGACGAGGAGAGCCGTGTCCATGCCATGGACAAAGGAGGTCCGGACGGAGGCGAGCAGGGACGCCGAGCCCAGCCTGTCCGCGACCGCCACGCCGCCGAAGACGCTGGCGCGGACCGCGGCCGCCGTGGCCGCCGGGAGACCGGCCAGATGGAGCCCGGCGAGGTAGCCGACGCTCAGCACGCTCCCCAGGATCGCGGTCCCCATCGGACCACCGATCTTGTTGACCGCCTGCAGCACCGCTCCGCCGACACCGCTCCGCTCCTGCGAGAGCTCGACGAGCGCTGCGGAGGTCGCGGTGGCCATGCACATCCCGACCCCCAATCCGGCGGCGAACATCCAGGCGGCGGTGAAGAGTCCGCTCGAGCCGAGGCTGGTCATCCCTCCGGCGACCAATCCGACCGCGAGCAGGACGAAGCCGACCGCTACGACGACCTTGGCACCCACCAGCCGGACCACCTGCGCGGCGGGAATCGCTCCGAGCATCAGCCCGGCGACCATCGGCAGCAGCCTCAGGCCCGAGCCCATCGCGTTGGTTCCGACCACGCCCTGGAAGTACTGCGGCAGCGTGAAGAGGACGGAGATCATGGCCAGCACCGGCAGGGCGGCGAGGAGCACGCCCCAGGTGAACGACGCCGAGGTGAAGAGGGTCATGTCCAGCAGGGGCTGGCCGCCGGGCAGGCGGCTCAATCTGCGTTCCCACATCAGGAAGCCGATCAGGACCGCCACGCCGACGATCATCAGGACCAGGGCGCCGCTGTCCCCCCAGCCGTTCTGGCCCGCCTGGATCAGACCGTAGGTGAGCGTCACCAGCCCGGCTGCCGAGGCGGCGATGCCGGGGATGTCGATGCCCGGGCGCTTCGCGGCGCGGGTCTCCGGCACCAGCGCGATCAGCGCCGTCAGGCCGACCAGGGCGACCGGGACGTTGATCAGGAAGACCCAGCCCCACCAGAACTCGGTGAGCATCCAGCCGCCGAGGATCGGGCCGATCGGGAAGGAGATGAAGTTGGCCGCCGCCCAGAATCCCACCGCCTTGGGTCGTTCCCTGGCGCTGAACAGCACCGTGACCGCGGTGACCGCCATCACGATGATCCCGGCCCCGGCCATCCCCATCAGCACCCGGGCCGCCATGAACTCCGCCACCGATGTGGAGATCGCGGAGCCCGCCGACCCCACGCCAAAGAGCCCCAGGGCGATCAGCATCACGCGCTTGCGCCCGTAGCGGTCGCCGAGCAACCCGGCCGGCAGCATCGACGCCGCCATGACCAGGAAGTAGATGGACATGAACCACTGGAGATCGGATTCCGATGCGTCCAGCGCCTTCGAGAGCGTCGGCAGGGCCACGCTCAGCACCGTGCCGTCCACCCCCACGGCGAGGCAGCCCATGCAGACCGCGCCGAGCGCCCACCACCGTCTGGTTCCGCTACCGGTCACGGCGGTCATCTCCTGGCCGGGCGACCGGATGCCGGAACCGCACGCGGCTCCGGCAGCTCATGCTGTGGGTTGCGCGGATCACGCCCTGGGGCGCACCGCGCTGCGGGCGACCCGCGCCACCCCAGCCGAGACGATGATGGCCGCCACGGCGTACGCGCCCATCGCCAGGACATCTGCCCAGACGAAGAGGTTTCCATTCGTCGCCGAGGTGGTCTGGAGGATGCCCACGAATGGCGAGGCCAGGAAGGAGCCGACGGTGAACGTCAGGCCCGCGAACCCGACGTTCAGCGCGCCGATGGCGTGGAACACGAAGTCGAGCGCGAGGAAGGCCAGCGCCACCACCGCGGCCAGCTCGACCAGCCGGATCACCGACCGGCCCGACGTCGTGTGCGGCCAGGCGGTTCGGGGGGCGGGGCGGGCCACGGTGCGGCTCTGAGGGGCGACTGCCGCCGGCGCCGTCTCGCTCGTCGCGCGCGTGCTCTTCCCTGAGAGGCTGACGGCGGGGTCCTGCACCTGTACTTCGGTCACGGAGGTTCCTCCTACGGGTCATTCGACCCCGAGGCCCTCTGAACCTGTGGCGCCGGGTGTTCCCCACTCTGCGTGGGGCGTCGCAACGACCGCAGCAACAGTGCTGTGCAAAGGCAACACGCTGCTCGCTTCAGGAACGCTGCGCCCGAGCATCCCTTGGCTACGATTCGCTGATGGAGATCCGGAGCCAGAGGAGCCCGCTGCGCTCGCTGATCCGGTCGGAGCCATTGGACCATCCGCCGGTGCTGCTCTGGAAGCACTTCCGCATCGACGAGCCGCGTGAGCTGGCCCGCCGGACCGTGCGCTTCTACCGCGACCATCAGCTGGCGGCGGCCAAGCTGATGCCCGACATCCCCCTCCTCTTCGAGGATCACGCGCTCTCGTCCTGGTCGCAGGTGGCCCAGCTGCGACGCTTCGGCCCGATCGAGTCGCTCGGCCGAGCCGTCGAGTACGTGCGCACCGTGGAGCTGACGCGGCGAGCACTGGACGCGGACGACGTGCTGCTGGTGACCCTCTTCTCGCCGCTCGCCCTGGTCGGGCTCTGGTGCGGTCCGGCCGGGCTGCGCGAGATGGCCGAGGCGGACCGCCAGGTCGCCCACGCGGTGCTCTGGGCGCTCGCCGGCGTGGTCAGGGATCTGGCCGCGGCGTGCTGCGCAGCCGGCGCCGACGGCGTCTACTACTCGTGCTGGGGGCAGGATGTGCTCAGCCCGGATCAATACGCCGAGCTCGGTGTCCCCTACGACCTGGCCGGCCTCCGCGGAGCTGCCGGCGCGGAGTTCCGCCTCCTCCACCTCCACGGCGCTGTGAACGGCGGGCTGGAGCGTTACGCGAGCTACCCCGTCCAGATCGTCGGCTGGAGCGAGGTGGAGAGCTCGGTGGCGCTCATCGACGGGGCACGGATGCTGGAGGGCAAGCACGTCATGGGTGGGATCCGCGAGGACCGCTCCGGTCCGGCTGACGAGGCGGCACGGGCACACATCGACGCCCTGGTGTCCGCACTGGGCACGCGGTTCGTGATCGCACCCGGCTGCTCGCTCCCCGACGACACCGGGGACCTCGCCCTGTCCAGCCTGAGGGCACTCGCCGGCGCGTGACAGGCGCGGCGAGGGCAGCGGCTGCGAGCTCGCACCGCGCGCCTAGTCGTCGCGAGTGGCGCTCGGGACCGACATGATCGCGGGGCCCTCGGGGGCGAGGTGGACGAGCGCCGGGTAGGTGACGAAGGCGATCGCGAGGTGCATCAGCATCAGCACCCCGACGCCGCGAATCGGCTCCCCGTGAGCCAGTATCCAGAGGTCGGGCAGCCAGAGCACGAGCGTCACCAGCACCGCGAGGCGCAGGAACAGCCAGCGCGGCTGCGAGGAGATCCAGGTCACGACCGGCCAGGCGATGCAGGCGATGGTCACGCCCACGAGGGTGAGCTTGCCGTAGTCCGAGAGCTGGAAATGCGGGAAGCTCTGGGTCGAGGGGAAGATCCACTTGCCGAGTGCCACCAGGATCGCATCGGTGACCAGCGATCCCCCGTTGGCGACGATGAGCGCCGCCAGCCAGCGGATCGGTGACGGAGAGGCGTGACGCCGCTCAGGATCCACCCTGATGGTGCGGAGCAGCCGCTGCACCGGGTCGGGGAGCGCGTGGAAGGCGGGGACCAGGGGGAGGCCTCCGGGCCCGGGTGAGCGGACGTCGGACGGCAGGGGATCAGTCATGACCGGAACCGCTCCTGTGATCGGCTCTGCGCGCGGTGTGCGGAAGATGCATGCCGGGACCGTATGATCCGCGAAGGAGAGCCGGGAAGTCTGGTCGGCACATCATCCGTTCGTGTGGTGGAGCCGGCATGAGGACCCATTGTGATCGCTCCCCGGTCGCGGGTCGCCGCGCCGCGTCGGGGCGTGTCGTGGATCGCCGTCTCCGGCGGGGATACCCGTGGACGTAGGGCTCGCGCTCCTCGCGTTCGTGGGCGGCGCCGCCGTCAGCCTTGCCAGCAGCGTGCTGCTCGTCACCCGGGTCGAGCGGTTGGGTGAATGGTTGGGACTGTCGGAGGCTCTCCTCGGTCTGCTCGCCGCCCTGGCGGCGGACCAGGCCAACATCGCCGCCGCGATCACCGCGCTCGCGCACCAGCAGCGGGCGCTCGGCGCGGGCGTCGTCATCGGTTCCAACATCTTCAACCTCGCCGCGCTGCTCGGGCTGGGAGCGGTGGTCGCCGGCCGGATCGTCCTCCACCGCAAGGTCGTGGTCCTGAGTGGCGCGGTCGCCCTCTGGGTTGCGGCCGTCTGTCTGGTCACGGTGATGGGCATCGTGGATTCCGCAGCCGGGCTGATCCTGGTCCTGGCCGTGCTGGTCCCCTACGTCGTGCTGCTGGGCATTCGCCGGACCGAGCGCCGCCGGATTCCCCTCCCCCGCCGGTGGACGGCCTGGCTGGCGTCGGCGGTCGACGAGGAGGAGCTCGAGCTGGTGGTCGCGATCCGGCCGCGCCGGGGCACGTTGCGGGACCTGCTGGTCGCCGTCCCCACGTTCGTCGTCGTCATCCTCGCCACCGTGGTCATGGAACGCGGAGGGTCGGCCCTCGGCCAGGACTACGACGTTTCCGCGCTGGTCGTCGGTGGGCTCGGCCTGGCGGCGGTCACCAGCCTGCCCCCGGCGGTGGCCGCCGTCCACCTGGCCGCCAAGGGGCGGGGTGCGGCAGCGCTCAGCACGGCATTCACGAGCAACACCCTGAACGTGACCGTCGGCCTGCTGGTTCCCACCCTCTTCTTCCAGCTGGCGAGGCCTTCCGGACAGTCACTGCTCATCGCGGCGTGGTATATCGGGCTCACCGCGCTGACCCTCGGGTTCGCCTATGCTGGTCGCGGTCTGAGCCGCTGGGCCGGCTGGTCGATCATCGCCGGCTACGCGGCGTTCGTGGTGGCCGTTCTGATCGTCTCGTGATGCTCGGACGGCCACGCCGGCGATCGAGCAGAAGAGGGACGAGGTGTGCGCCGCGTCACCGAGGACAGCTGTCGGGGAGCGCGGACTCGAACCGCGGACCCCTGGTCCCCCAGACCAGTACTCTAACCATCTGAGCTACTCCCCGACGGGTCCGCGACCAGTGTAGCGAAGCCCCGGAGAGCCTCGTCGACCCCCCGCGACGCCCGTCCAGGACCGCCTCGTCCCGACCGGGCGAGAGCTGCCCGGCCACCCCGAGGCCTGGGTCTCGCGCGCGGTGCGCAGCTTTCCGCCGCTTTCGTGGCAAACTCCCCTCCCATGCACCGCGCCGTGCGCCTCGCCGCCTCTGCCGCGCTCGGCTACGCGATCGGGTCGATTCCGTCGGGCGTGTTGGTGGGACAGCTGAGCCGGGGGATCGACGTCCGGGAGCACGGCAGCCACGCCATGGGCATGGCCAACGTCCTGCGCACCGCCGGCCGCGGCCCCGCCGCGATCACGCTGGCCCTCGACATCGGCAAGGGCGCTGCGGCGGCCCGGCTGGGCCAGACCCTCACCGGCGATCGGAGCGGGGGCGCGGCCGCCGGCCTCGGAGCGGTGGTCGGGCACTCGTGGCCGATGTACGTCGGCTTCCGGGGCGGGAAGAGCTCAGCCACCCTCTTCGGCGCCGCCAGCGTGATGACCCCTCCGGTCGCCGGGGTCTCCCTGATTGCGGGCGTCACCGCGCTCGCGCTCACCCGGAAGACCTCCATCCTCTCGCTCTCGGGAAGCATCGCCGGGGGCCTGGCAGCGCTCGTCCTCGGACTGCGCCGCCGCGACGCCGCCGGCCTCGCCCTGGCCCTGCCGGGCGTCGCGGTCGTGATCTTCCGGCACCGGGAGAACATCGACCGGCTGATCCGAGGGGTCGAGCCGGCCGTGGGCGACCCCGAGACGCCACTCGCCCCCTGAGGGGCCCGCCTGGTTCAGCCCCAGGAGGCGATCCCGCTTCCCGGGTCGCCCACGCGGACGGCCCGGGAGCGGGATCGCACCACCCGTGAGTTCAGAAGACCCTGATGGAGACCTCGGCCGGCTCGTTCAGGAGCCCCTTGATCTCCGCGTTCACCTTGAGCAGCGTGAGCGATGCACCCGCCATCTCGAGCGACGTGCAGTACTCGTTGACGTAGCTGCGGAACACCTTGATGCCCTGGGCGGCCAGCTTCTTGTGGGCGATGCCGTAGAGCAGGTAGAGCTCGCCGATCGTGGTCCCGCCCAGCCCGTTGACCATGAGGGCGACCTCGTCTCCACTCTTGAAGGGGAGGTCGGGCAGCACCGCGTTGAGCATGATGTCGACGATCTCGGACGCCGAGACGAGCTTGGTCCGCTGGCGGCCCGGCTCGCCATGGATGCCGATGCCAACCTCCATCTCGTCATCGGCGATCTCGAAGAGCGGTGATCCCTTGACCGGCGGGGTGCAGGAGCTGAGCGCGATGCCGAGCGTCCGCACATTGGCGATCACGTCGTTGCCGATGCGCACCAGCTCCTCGAGCGATGCCCCCTTCTCCGAGGCCGCACCCACGGCCTTGATCACGAAGAAGTTGCCGGCCACGCCACGCCGCCCCACCGTCCAGGTCGAGTCCTTGACCGCGACGTCGTCGTTGACGAGCAGCGTCTCCACCTTGATGCCGTCCATCTCGCACATCTCCCGGCCCTGCTCGAAGGCGAGCCGGTCACCGGTGTAGTTGTTGACGAGGTGGAGCACCCCCTTCGGCGAGTTCATCAGCTTGGTGGTCTCGTACACGAACTCCACCGGCGGTCCGGCGAAGACGTCTCCGGGGCAGGCCGCGTCCAGCATTCCCTTGCCCACGATCATGGTGTGGGCGGGCTCGTGGCCGGAGCCGGATCCCTGGATGATCGAGACCTTGTTCGCCTGGGGCATGTCGGCGCGGTAGATCAGGTTGTATTTGGGCTCGTACTTGAGCCTCCCGCCGCTCGCCAGGTAGATGCCCTCCAGCATCTCGGGCACGAATTGCCTCGGGTCGTTGACGAACTTCTTCATCTCCCAGTCTCCCTCTGAGCATTCCTTTCACGCCAAGCCGCGCTGACGCTTTGCAAGATGACGCCGATGGCGGTGGCCCCGGCGTCGACCGAGCCGATGCTGCGCTCTCCGGTGTAGGCGGCCCGACCGCGCATGGCGAGCATCGGCTTGGTGGCCTCGGCCGCTCGAACGGCCACGTCGGCCGCCTCCTGGAGAGCCGCGCTCCCGTGGTCCTGCGCCGCCTCGGGCCGGGCCAGCCCGGCCTCCAGGGTGTCGATCGCGGGCACCAGGGCATCGAGGAGCGTCTTGTCTCCGAGCGACGCACCGCCGCGGTGCATGATCCCCGCGACGGCGGCGCGCAGGATGGCGATCACGTCGGCGCTGGTCAGCTCCGCCTTGTCACCGGCTGCCTGCGACGCACGCAGGAAGGCGGTGCCCCAGATCGGGCCGCTGACCCCGCCCACCTTGCCGGAGAGGACGAAGCCCACCTTCTTGAGGACCGCGCCGACGCTGCTCCGGTCAAAGGTGTCGTAATCGCTGACCACCACCTCGAAGCCGTTCCGGAGCGAGTAACCGAAGTCACCGTCGCCGACGACGCCGTCGAGCTCGGCGAAGTAGACGGCATTGTCGACGATGGTCCTGGCCATCGTCGTCAGGACGAGATCGACGTCATCGATTGCGCTCGCCGCCATCGTCTGTGCTCCTCCTCAGCTTCCCCGATATCTCCGAGCCGTTAGTGCTCCAGGCAGGCCTGCAGGTCGCTGAAGGCGACGAAGTCCCCTGGGTGCGCACTGCTCCGGTTGGCGATCACCACGCTCCGCTCGCCCCCGGGATCGCCCAGTGACGAGACCACCAGCGCCGCTTCGCTGAAGTCCTCGTGGGCCGTGTAACCGTTGACGGTGATCAGACAGCGCAGACCGGCGGCCCGCGCCGCCTCGAGACCGTTGCGCGAGTCCTCGACGACGAGCGCCTGCCCGGCTCCCACCCCCAGCTTCTCGAGGGCCAGAAGGTAGATGTCGGGAGCGGGTTTCTTGTGGGGAACGCAGTCGCCGGCGAGCAGGACATCGAAGCGTGCCGCTCGCTCCGGGCCCGCCGCCTGGTCGAGGATGGCCCGCACCGACGGCTCCGCGGACGTCGACGCCACCGCCGTCTTCCAGCCGGCGTCCTGAGCCTCGGCGATGAGGCGCCGGACGCCCGGTCGTGGGGGCAGCTTCCCGGCCGCCACCATCTCCGTGTAGATCTGGGTCTTGCGCTTGTGCCAGGCGGCGAGCAGCGCCGCCACACCCTCCGGGTCGGCCGGCAGATGGTGGGCGCGGACGAACTCGGGGGTCAGCTCGCTCGCCATCCGCTCCTTGCCGCCGGCGATCTCCAGCTTGCGGCCGTACTCTTCCTCCGACCACTGCAGCGGCACCCCGACCTCACGGAAGGTCTGGTTGAAGGCGGGCAGATGGCCGTACCGCTCGGTGTCGGCGAGCACACCGTCGCAGTCGAAGATGAGGGCGCTCATGCCCATGCTTTCCCCTCGCTCCCGAACAGCCGGATGTGGTGCTTCGCCATCTCCATCACCGCGGTCCGCTGGGCCGTGAAGATGGCGGGGGGGTCGTACACGCCGGGATGCGCGCTCATGTACTCGTAGCCCGACTTCATGAACGCGATCTTGAGTGCGGTCGAGATGTTGACCTTGGCGCAGCCCCGCCCGATCAGGTCGCTGAACTGCTCCGGCGTCATGCCCGTCCCGCCGTGGAGCGCGACCGGGATGCCGGTGGCCTTGACGATGTCGGTGACCCGCTGGCTGTCGAGGTGAGGGGTGGTCGCGTACACCCCGTGCGCGTTGCCGATCGCGGGGGCGAAGACATCGACGCCGGTTACCCGCACAAACTCGACGACGGTCTCCAGCGACTGGACCTGCGCCGCCTCGTCGCCGGTCATCTCCTCGGTTCGCTTGAAGCCCTCGATCTCGCCCTCCACATCGGCACCGTGACGGCGCGCCTCCTCGACCACCTCGACGCACTGGCGCATGTTCTCCTCGACGGAGAGCTTGCTGGCGTCGAAGAGGACGGAATTCCAACCCATCGCCAGGCACTCGCTGATGAGCGTTCGATCCGGGCAGTGATCGAGATGGAGGGCGACCGGAACCGTGATGCTCTCGGTCATCTCGCGCCACATCGCGTACATGACCCCGACCCCGGTCATCACCACGTGCTTGACCGAGGTCTGCACGATCACCGGCGAGCGCAGATCCTCCGCCGCCGCCAGCACCGCCTCCATGGTGAGGTCGTTGACGACGTTGATGGCGGCCACCCCGTACCGCTCCTGGAAGGCTCGCTGGAGGATGGATTTCGTGGTGACGACAGGCATGTCTACACCTCCCGTGGGGATGCGGCTTGGCCGTTGCCGGCCCGACCCGCCAGCGCCGGCTCATGGGACGCAAGATCGAGAACCGCCCGCGCGTTGCCCTCGTCGACGACGAGGACGCCGATCACGCCCGCGCGCAGGATCCCGAGGATCGCGCGCGGCTTCTCGGGCTCGCTGACCACCGCCACCACCGTGCCCACGCTGCGCAGGTGGTCGACGGTGAGTGCCAGCAGCCGGTGCTGATGGGGCGAGGGGATGGGGCGTCCGCTGATGTCGACGTAGTTGCCCAGCACGTCCCCGACCGCCCCCTGGCTGCGCAGCCAGGCGATCTCGGCGGTGGTCAGGCAGCCGGATCTCACCATCGTGCAGCCGTCGTCCGTGCCCCCGATGCCGACCAGGGCCACGGTCGCCTGCGCCGCCCGGTCCAGGCTGCCGGCGATCGCCTCCTGGGCGAGCAGCTGGTCGCGCATCTCGGCGCTCTCCACGTAGGCGGGCGCAAAGAGGCTCACCGCCTCTCCGCCGCACCCGGCGGCCAGAGCGCGGCAGATCTCGTTGGGGTTGGTTGGTTCGGCGACGCCCGGAGAGCCGCCCATGGCGCTGACGAAGGTGACGTTCAGCCGGCTCGCGGGCCGGAAGAAGCGCGGCACGGCGCCGACCGTCCGGCCGTGGCTGACGGCCACCACGCAGCCGTCATGCAGGCGCCGCTCCAGGTACCCGGCGGCGTGCTGGGCGACGGCCTCGCGCTCCGCCTGCGGGTCGCCGCCTGCCGAGCAGACGATCGCGCCGCTCAGCCCGAAGGTCTGGCGCAGCTGGCTCTCCAGCTCCAGCCGCAGCCAGGGTGGCGCCTGAATGTGGATCGCGACGACTCCGCACCGTCGGGCCCGGTCGAGCAGCCGCTGCACCTTGGGCCGGGAGAGGGCGAACTCGGTGGCCAGCTGCTCCTGGGTGCGCTCGTCCACGTAATAGCGCTGGGCCAGACGCGCGAGCAGCTCGTACTCGTCCCGGCGCAGTTCCTCTCCCACGGTCCCGCCACCTCGCAGTCGTGAGCAAATGCTCACTCGCGCACAGATTATCGGACCTGGTGCGAGCGATTGCAAGGCGCAGGCGGTGCCGGCAGCGGGCCGGCCCGGCCCACGTCCGTCGACTCAGGGCCGGTCTGAGCTCAGGCGGCCTCGAACTCCGCGGGGAGGCGGAGCGCCTCCTCGTGGGTGAGCCCCCACTCCCCGCCGAGGATGCGCTCGGTCCATTCCAGGTCCCCCGGGAGGGGTAGGAGCGGGACCTGGTAGCGGGTGGCCATCTGCTCCGCCATCAGGGAGGTGCCGAAGAGGAGCACGATCTCGGCGCGCTCGCTGCGCCACCCCCGGCTGCCGAGCTGGACCGTCCCGGAGCCGGCCACCACCGCGGAGATGACCGAGGGCCCGGTGGGCCCGCACCAGGGGATCGGCCGCAGGGCCCGGTCCTCCTCGAGGCGCTGGATCTCGAGGTAGGTCCGCAGGCTGCGCAGATGGGCAAAGGCGTGGAAGCCGCAGCCGGTCTGGCCGACGTGCTGGGCGGGCGGCCCTTGGCACGCGGGGGCCTCGCAGGCCGCGAGGTTCTCCCCGTGGCCCCACACCGTGTCCATCACCCAGGAGCGCAGGCATCCCCCACCGCTCGACGACGCCCGGAACACCCGGTAGCCCAGGACCCGCACCCTCCCCCTCCTAGGCGGCCGCCCGCACCGGCACCCTCTCGGGCTCGCTGGGCTGGGGCTCGGGGTCCACCTGGGGAAGCACCAGCGGCTCCTCGGCGGGCAGCTCCACGGTGCGCACCGGCTCGCCGATGTCCAGGCCGCGGATGCCGGACGCGTGCCCGACACCCCCCTCCCCCTCTCGAGCGGGATGTACGGGGAGCCCAAACAAGTTCCCCGGTAGGGCTCCGATCACACCGCCGCCGCGCATGCTTCAAGCATCGCCGACCGCCCCCGCCCGAAGATTCGTGCCCAGAGCACAAATCTCCGGTGCCTCATTCGTCGTCCGCGTCCACCCATTCGAGGCTGCGCGCGACCGCCTTCTTCCACTTCCGGAAGCGCCGCTCGCGGGTATCCGGGTCCAGCCGCGGGAGCCACTCCGCCGCCTTGTGCCAGTTGGCGCGGAGGCTCTCGACATCGGGCCAGAAACCGACGGCGAGGCCCGCGGCGTAGGCGGCGCCGAGAGACACCGTCTCGGAGACGATCGGCCGGACCACGGGCACGCCGATGAAGTCGGCGAGCAGCTGCATCATCAGGTTGTCGGCGGTCATCCCCCCGTCGGCCTTCAGCACCCGCAGCTCCGTGCCGGAGTCGCTGTTCATGGCATCGATGACCTCACGGCTCTGCCAGGCGGTTGCCTCCAGCACCGCCCTGGCCAGGTGACCCTTGGTGGTGTAACCGGTGAGGCCGGCGATCACGCCACGCGCGTCCGAGCGCCAGTGGGGCGCGAAGAGGCCGGAGAAGGCGGGGACGACGTAGACCCCGCCGCTGTCCTCCACGGTCCGGGCGAGCGTCTCGATCTCGGCGGCGCTCGAGATCAGTCCGAGCTTGTCGCGCAGCCATTGCACCAGGGCTCCGGTCACCGCGATGGAGCCCTCGAGCGCGTACGTCGCCGGCGCACCGGCGATCCGGCAGCCGACGGTGGTCAGCAGCCCGTGGGTCGACTCGACGAGCCGCGGGCCGGTGTTGAGCAGCAGGAAGCTTCCGGTGCCGTAGGTGCACTTGCCCTCCCCCGCCGCGAAGCAGGTCTGCCCGAAGAGCGCTGCCTGCTGGTCACCCAGGGCGGCTGCGACCGGGAGCCCGCGCAGCGGTTCGGAGGCCTCGCCGTACAGCTCGGAGGAGGCGTGGATCTCGGGAAGCATCGCCCGGGGGACCCTCATCGCATCGAGCAGCTCGTCGTCCCACTCCAGGGTCCGCAGATCCATCAGCATGGTCCGGCTGGCGTTGGTGACGTCGGTCACGTGCCGGCCGGTCAGCTTCCAGATCAGCCACGTGTCCATGGTCCCGAACAGCACCTCGCCCCGCTCGGCGCCGGCCCGGGCACCCTCCACGTGGTCGAGGATCCACTGGATCTTCGGGCCCGAGAAGTAGGTGGTGAGCGGGAGCCCGGTCTTGGCCCGGAAGCGGTCCTTCCCCCCCTCCTCGGCGAGGCGGTTGACGATCTTGTCGGTGCGCGTGTCCTGCCAGCTGATCGCGTTGTAGATCGGCCGGCCGCTCCGGCGCTCCCACACCAGGGTGGTCTCCCGCTGGTTGGCGATGCCGAGCCCGACCAGGTCGGCGAGGGTCAGCCCGGCCTTGTCGAGGGAGTCGCGGACCACCTCGAGCACGTTCGCGAGGATCTCCTCCGGGTCCAGCTCCACCCATCCCGGCCGGGGGAAGAGCTGGCGGTGCTCCTTCTGCGCCACCGACACGATGCGACCCCGCACATCGAACAGCAGGCAGCGCGAGGACGCGGTCCCCTGGTCGATGGAAGCAACGTGTGCGCCGGTCACCGGACCACCCCCCGTATGGCTCCATCCGTGGGGAGCGACGGCGACGGAGCCATGCCAGGCGCTGTCACACCGGCCTGTTCAGCGTCACGATGGGGCTCAGTCTCTCGGGCCGTCCCTGCGCTGTCAAGCACCCGGCCCGGCGCCCGCGGCACGCGCAGCACGCCTACCACGGGATCGCCCCCAGGTCGCGCGAGATCGACCGAGCCGAGTCGCGCACGTACGCGACCAGGTCGCTGCGCGGGGTCTCCGCCTCGCACAGCCGCTCGATGGGTCCGGAGATGGCGATGGCACCCACGGTCTGCGCGCTGCGGTCGGTGATGGGTGCGCCGAGCGAGCCCTGGCCGTCGACCAGCTCCCCGATGTCGGCGGCCCAGCCGCGGCGCCTGACCTCCCGGAGCGCGGCGGTCAGCTGCTTGGCATCGGTGATCGTGCAGGGAGTGAAGCGGGTCAGATCCTGCCCGTCGAGATCGGCGAGCACGTAGGGGTTGGCAGCCAGCAGCGCCTTCCCGAGCGCGGTCGCGTGGAGGGGCAGGAGCGCCCCCACCTGGAGCACCTGGTAGCTGTCATCGGGGCGGAAGACGTGGTGCACGACCAGCACCCGGCCGTCGTGAAGGGTGCCGATCCGCACCGTCTCGTTGCTCCGAGCGGCCAGCGAGTCCGCCCAGTTGAGCGCCCGCGAGCGCAGCTCGTTGCCGTCCAGGTAGGTGCTGCCGAGGTGCAGCAGGGCCGCGCCCAGCTGGTACTTCCCCGACTCGGGGTCCTTCTCGACGAACCCGACCAGCTGGAGGGTGCGCAGGATCCCGAACACCGTCCCCTTGGGCAGGCCCATCTGCGCAGACAGCTCCATCAGGCTGAGCCGGCGAGCCCGCCCGGAGAGCAGGTGCATGACCTGGGCGGCCCGTTGAATCGATTGGATCGGCCGCGGCATCTCGGTACCCTACCTGATCGGTAGGGCATTTTGAGGAGTGGGTTGACAATGCCCTACGGTACCGGATAATGGCGAACGCGTCCAGGGCCGGCCGAACCCCAACCGCCCTCAGGGGAGGGGCGGAGGTTCGCGAAGGGAGGAGCTGACGCGTGAGGGCTGTGTCGTGCGACGGGCGCCGGGAGGCCGCCCGTTTTCCACTGGTGAGCCAAGTTATCGCTTGGATCAATTGGAGGGTTTGGCATGGCTGACGTCTATCAACCGATACACGGCGCAGGCCGTCAGACGTTTGGTCTGAAAGGGCTCTGGGGCGAGTTGTCGGCGGAATTCATCGGGACGATGACCCTGATCATGTTCGGTGACGGGGTGGTCGCCATGGCGGTCGCCGCCCTCCCGGGATCAGGCAGGGCCGCCACGCCGACGACGATCTTCAACGCCGCCGGCGACTGGCTGCTCATCACCTTCGGGTGGGCGTTCGCCGTCATGGTGGGTGTCTACGTCGCGGGCGGTGTCAGCGGGGCTCACATCAACCCGGCGGTGACCCTGGCCCTGGCGGTCCGCCGTCGCTTCCCCTGGAAGAGCGTGGTCCCCTACTGGATCGCCCAGGTGGTGGGAGCATTCCTCGGCGCAGCCATGGTCATGTGGGTCTACCACGATGCCATCGCCGCGTACAACACGGCCGCGCACCTGGTTCCCGCGGACGGCAACGCGCTGGCCACGTACTCGATCTTCGCAACCTTCCCGGCCTCGTACTTCCATGGAACGATAGGTGGTCCGTTCCTCGATGAGGCGGTCGGCACCGCACTGCTCGTGCTCGGCGTCTTCGCCGTGACCGACAGCCGCAACTCCGCGCCGACCAGCAACCTCGGGCCACTGATCGTCGGCATGGTGGTCTTCGCGGTGGGCACCTCGTTCGGAGCCAACACCGGGTACGCGATCAACCCCGCCCGTGACTTCGGTCCGCGCCTCTTCGCGTTCATCGCCGGCTACGGCAAGGTGGCCCTGCCCGGGACCTTCAACAACGGCGCCGGCTTCTCCTTCAGCGACTACTTCTGGATCCCGATCATCGGTCCGCTCTTCGGCGGCTGCGTGGGTGCCATCGTCTATGACTTCTTCATTGGCGACGTCCTCCACGCTCGCAAGTCGCGCACCGGCTCTGCGGAAGAGGCGCCACGCGAGATCGGCCGTTCCGAAGCCAACGTCACGCCCGACCGGGCCTAGCGGGCAACGACCATGAAGAAGCTGATCAACCGCGTCGAGGACGTTGTCAAGGAGGAGCTGGAGGGCATCGTCGCCGCACATTCCGACCTCGTGCGGGTGCATTTCGCACCCAACTACGTGGTTCGGGCCGACGCACCGGTCAGCGGTAAGACAGCCCTCGTCTCCGGCGGAGGCTCGGGACACGAGCCGATGCACGGGGGCTTCGTGGGAATGGGCATGCTGGATGCGGCCTGCCCCGGTGAGGTCTTCACCTCGCCGACCCCGGACCAGATCCTGGAGGCCACCAAGGCGGTGAGCGGCGGCGCCGGGGTGCTCCACATCGTCAAGAACTACACCGGTGACATCCTCAACTTCGAGATGGCCGCGGACCTCGCCAAGGCCGAGAACATCGAGGTGGAGGCGGTCGTCATCAACGACGACGTGGCGGTCCAGGACAGCCTGTACACCGCCGGGCGGCGCGGGGTGGGCGCCACGGTGCTCGTGGAGAAGATCTGCGGCGCCGCGGCGGAGGCCCACCGGCCGCTCAAGGACGTCGCCGAGCTGTGCCGTCGGGTCAACGCCAACGGGCGGAGCATGGGCATGGCCCTGACCTCCTGCACCGTGCCCGCGGCCGGCAAGCCGACCTTCGACCTGGGCGAGCAGG
>Ga0181520_10001216_pt1 | contig 53367 bp, 38 predicted proteins | sample PEATcosm2014_Bin_29_FD_132451 | JGI IMG/M metagenome (GOLD analysis project Ga0181520, IMG submission 132451) | Peatland microbial communities from MTU Mesocosm Facility, Houghton, MI, USA - PEATcosm2014_Bin02_30_metaG | ecosystem: Environmental > Terrestrial > Soil > Wetlands > Peat | place... | reverse complement strand
TATCTGGATTTCGGCTGAGATTGGCAAAGGCCCGGGCCTAAAGGCCCAACATTTTGGTATCAATTTCAGAGGCCTGAAGGCCTCTGCTCCCTCCGATCTCGCAATCTACAACTGTAGTCTTAGGGCCTGTTAACACTGCCTCAGGCGGTGGCGACGGCGGCCAATTTTTCCCGTGCGAAGGAGTTCTCATGGCAACGGCATTCCATCCTGTTACAGAGCCGGCCGTCTTCCCCAATGCGATCGAGGCCGGAAAAATCTTTGCGGCCAACTTCGACCACCACCCGTTCGAGTTCCGCCACAGGCTCGATACGATGGAAATCTTTCAGATGCCGGCGCTGCTGGACCTGGCTGAACGCTGTATGCGGAAGCGTGAGCACAAGAGCCACTACGAATCCGGCGAGCCGATTGCGAACGGCTACTTCGGCAGCAAGCCCGCGGATGCGACTTTGGTGCAGGCGCTGGAGAGGATTGGGGAAGGGAGCAACTGGATCATACTCAAGCGCATACACGAAGAGCCGGAGTATCGGGAAGCCCTGAAGTCATTCATCTCCGAACTGTCGGAGCTGACATCCACGGATTTGCGCCGCCGCTATCGCGATCCTATTCTGACGATATTCATCACCTCGCCGAACCGAGTTACGCCGTATCATCTGGATGGCGAAGCCAATTTTCTGGCGCAGGTGCGGGGCAGCAAGTCGGTGTTTCTCTACAATGCGCACGATCCGCGGATTCTAACTCCAGAGGAGATGGAGCGGTATTGGACGGGACACCTGTTGGCTCCCCGATGGCACGACGAATTGTCGGAGGGGCAGTGGCGTTACGAGGTATCTCCGGGCGTGGGCGTCTTCAATCCCGCGACTTTTCCGCACTGGGTGAAAAACGCGAACAACGTTTCGGTTTCCGTCAGCATCAACTTCAAACGGGCGCGAAACGACGCGATCGGGGCTTACCGAGCGAATTACTATGCGCGAAGACTTGGCTTGCGGCCCACTGTGCCGGGGCGTTCTCCGGTCCTCGATCGCTTGAAGAATCTTACCTTCGGCAAGCTGTACGAGGGAGCGCACACGGCGCGGAGCGCGGTTCGGGCGCGCTACGGGATATAGGGCGCCATGGCGAAGGCTCATTGTCGGGAAGAATTGCACTCACCAGCCGAGCGAACGTTCGCCGGCTGCATTCAGGAGCGAGAGATTGGTAAGTCCGATTGCCGCAATCGTACGCCGCATAGCCTTTCGATGGGGCCGCTGCAAAGGTCTGTATCTGCGCATTTGCAAACCGGGCGCGCGGGAATATACGCGATTCATGAAACTGCATGGCGGCTTTCATGCGATAGGGGAGCATTGCAGCATTCTTCCCAGCACGAACTTTACCGATCCCGCCTATGTGAAGCTGGGGAATAACGTACATTTCTCGAACTGCACCCTGGTCGGTCACGACGGCGCGGTGACGATGTTGAATCGGGCCTACGACGCAAGACTGGATTCGGTGGGCAAAATCGATATCCGCGACAATGTGTTTATCGGCTACGGAGCGATCGTGCTTCCCGGCGTGACGATCGGACCGAACGCCATCGTTGCCGCCGGCGCGGTCGTCAACCGGGATGTCGCTTCGGGAGACATTGTCGGTGGAGTTCCGGCGAAGCCCATCGGAAAGGTAGACGATCTTGTCGCCAGGCTCCAGGCAAGAACGGACGGCCTGCCGTGGAGCGACCTGATTCGGAAGCGCGGGATCGATGTCGATGCGGAGATGGAGGAGGAACTGGTTCGGCGCAGGGTCGAGCATTTCTACGGGCAACCGCGGGACCGGGACTGAAGATTGCGGTCGACATTTAGTCCGCATCGGGGCGGCCGCGGTTGGAACCGCGAATTGGATGGCAACGTTGCGATGTCCGAGTTCCATACAAGGAGAATTGCCGCCGAATATGCTAGGATGTATTCGCTTTCACGACGAAAGAATCCCGATGAGAATTGTATTCTTGCTCCCCCAGGAAGGATCGCGGCCGGCGGGCGGATTCAAGGTTGTGTACGAATACGCCAACCGATTGGCCAAACGCAACCATACAGTCCAGGTGGTGCATATAGCGCAGTTGTTCCACCGCGGCGCGCGCCTGAGTTTGAGAGACAGATTGCGCGGGTTGAGATATGTGCCATTCGCCCTGAGCGGCAACTGGAGACCGGATCGCTGGTTCAAATTCGACCCCAGGGTGAAGCTATCGTGGATGCCGACCATGTCCCGTCTCTTTCTTCCGCGGGCGGATGGGTACATAGCCACATGGTGGACGACGGCGGACCGTCTTGCGTCTCTGCCCGACTTGCCGGGGAAAAAGCTTTACCTGATTCAACATCTGGAAACCTGGCTCGGCTCGGTCGACGAGGTGATGGCTACCTGGAAGGCGCCCCTTGAGAAGATCGTGATCGCGCGCTGGCTTGAAGACGTGGCTCACGGGATGGGCGAGAGCTGTCACTACATACCGAACGGGCTGGACTTCACCAAGTTCGGTTGCGACCTTCCGGCGGAAAGCAGAGATCCAATGCGGCTGGCGATGCTATTCAGCCACGGATTGCCGTGGAAAGGTTCCTTCGATGGACTTTCGGCGCTTGTGGCTCTGAAAGACAAGCGCCCCGCTCTCGAAGCCGAATTCTTCGGCATCGATGAGCGTCCGCGAGAGCTGCCTTCCTGGATCGTCTACCACAAGACGCCCACCCAGGAAGAGCTGCGCCGCATCTACAACCGCGCGTCGATCTTCCTGGCTCCCAGCCACAGCGAGGGATGGGGCCTTCCTCCGTGCGAAGCGATGATGTGCGGCGCGGCCGTGGTTGCAACCGATATCGGCGGGCACCGCGAGTTCTGCACCGACGGGGAGACCGCGTTGCTGGTTCCCGCCAAGAATCCCGGAGCCATTGCCGAGGCGGTCGACAGGCTCATCGAAGATCCGGCGTTGCGCCTGCGGGTGGCGCGGAACGGTCACCGAAATGTCCAAAGATTCACTTGGGAGGTCGCCTGCGACGCATTCGAACGTGTGTTGCTGACGCCTCTTGCGGACTCCGCAATGTCCCACATCTGAAACGGGCGAAGGACTCACAATTCACGAATTACTTTCGTTTGCATCCCTGACTCCTCGCCTCGATCACAATAAACATACCAATACCCGAGGGCACTTTGATCTCTGACGCTACAGTATCGACGCTTGAGATATGCGAACCGGAATCGGCGCCTGAAGACCGCGCCGGCGAGGAGCGGATCGCCCAAGAGAAGCTGGAATCGACGGCCATGCGGGCGACGTTCTGGACGGTGGCGGACTACGGATGCGCGATGGCGCTGCGCGTGGTCAACAGCATGGTTCTCACCCGCCTGCTGATGCCGGAAGCCTTCGGTCTGATGACGCTGGTTACAACGCTCATCGTGGGAATCAGCCTGGTCTCCGATATAGGCCTGGGACCGAGCGTGATTCAAAACCCGCGCGGGGACGACCCCCAGCTTCTGAACACCGCTTGGACCTTGCAGGCGCTGCGCGGCCTGGGCATCTTCGTCGTTTCGCTCATTCTGGCCTGGCCGATGTCGCTGTTCTACCATGAGCCGCGTCTGCTGGCGCTGCTGCCGGCGCTGGGCGTGAATGTGGTCATCGGCTCCTTCAACAGCACCAATCTGCTTTCCATGTCGCGTCACATGGGGGTGCGCAGGTTGTTTCTGCTGGACTTCACCACGCAGCTTGTCTCGCTGCTGATCACGGTGGGATGCGCATTGGCGTACAAGTCGGTCTGGGCGCTGGTTGCAGGCGCCATTCTAAGCGCGGCATACCGGCTGTCGCTCAGTTTTTACCGGCGACTGATCCCCGGCATCCGAAATTCCTTCTGCTGGCACCGGGAAAGCGTGCACAGCCTGGTTCACTTCGGCAAGTGGATTCTGCTGGCCACGGCTTTCTACTTCTTCGCGTCGCAGGCGGACCGGCTGATTCTCGGAAGACTGGTCAGCTTCAGCGTACTGGGCGTTTATGGCATAGCCTTCTCCGTCTCCGAGATTCCTAGATCGATCATCAACGCATTCGCGCAAAAAGTCGGCTATCCCTTCATCGCCAAAATGTCCCATCTGCCGATCGCCGAATTCAGGAAAGTCTTCTTGCGCTACCGCTTTGGAGCTTTGCTAGCGGGCGCATCCATGTTATGCCTCATGGTGCATCTGGGCGGATTTCTAGTAACAAGGATGTATGACCGCCGTTACCATGAAGCAGGGTGGATGGTGCCCATACTTGCGCTTGGCCTGTGGCATACTCTGATGTATGCCACAACCATGCCGGCGCTCTTTACGCTTGGAAAGTCGCGGTACGCGGCGATCGGCAATGCGTCCTACTGCATCGCGGTGGTATCGGCCATTCCTATAGCCTTTCATTTCTTCGGTTTGATCGGCGCGGTGGTGGCCGTGGCCGGCGGGGATTTGCCGCTCTATTTCGTCACTGTTGCTGGAGCCAGCCGGGAGGGCGTTTCGACGTGGAGGCAAGACCTACAAGTAACCGCAATCTTTCTTGCCCTTCTGGGGCTCGGTCTCGCTCTGCGGATTTCTTTCTTCGGCTGGAAAGGACTTTCCATCTAGTATTGCGTTATAAACAGTGAGTTCCAATTTTCAGCGATATCTCCATCGAAATCAGGAAATTGCAATGGCCACTGCGGAAACGACGCAAAGCGCATGGGAGATCGCCCCGGAGACAACGGAGCGGGGGCAGGACGGCGAGGCTCAACTTGCGCTGAAGCCGTTATGGCAAACCTTCGACGAAATCGCGGCAAAACACGCCGAGCGGGTCGCGTTGAGCTTTGTCGGAGGGCAGCTTACTTATCGCGAACTTGAGGCGCGGGCCAGCCAACTCGCTCGCCGTCTTCGCGGCCTGGGGGTCGGCCCGGAATCGCTGGTGGGCATCTATCTGGAGCGGTCGGCGGAAGCGATCGTAGCGCTGGTGGCCATTCTCAAAGCCGGGGGAGCGTATCTGCCGCTCGATCCAGCCTATCCGGGCGAGCGGGTAGCCGCCATTCTCGACGATGCCCGGCCCACGGTTCTTCTGACCCAAGAGCGTCTTCTCGACAAACTGCCCGCGCACGGCGCGCACACCATTTGCCTCGATGGAGAGAGCGTGGCGAATCGCGGCGCGGAGAGCGCCGAGGTCGAGGCGGAATCCGGATTGGATCACCTGGCCTATGTCATCTACACTTCGGGGTCGACGGGAAAGCCCAAGGGCGTGATGGTGACGCACGCCAATGTGGCGCGGCTGTTGAGCGCGACCGAGGAGCGGTTTCACTTCGACGAGAACGACGTCTGGACGCTCTTCCATTCCCTTGCCTTCGACTTCTCGGTTTGGGAGATATGGGGATGCCTGCTGCACGGCGGAAGACTGGCGATCGTACCCTTCACGGTCTCGCGTTCGCCGGAGGAGTTCCACGATCTGTTGGAGAGGGAGCGGGTTACGGTTCTGAATCAGACGCCGTCGGCGTTCTATCAGTTGATGACCGTGGACCACGCGCGGCGGTCGCCGAAGCTGGCCTTGAGAACGGTGATCTTCGGCGGCGAGGCGTTGAACTTCAAGACGCTGCGGACGTGGTTTGCGACCCATGACGACCTGAAGCCGCAGTTGGTGAATATGTACGGCATTACCGAGACCACCGTTCATGTAACTTATCGGGAGATCACGGCGGCCGACGCGGCGGATGGGGCGCGCAGCCTGATTGGCGTTCCGATTCCGGATTTGCAACTTCACCTTCTTGGCGACGACGGCAAGCCGGTGGCGGCAGGCGAGGTGGGCGAGATATGCGTGGGCGGGGCGGGCGTGGCGCGCGGTTATCTGAACCGCCCCGAACTGAACGCGGAGCGCTTTGCGGCGGATACTTTTTCGGGGATTCCGGGCGCGCGGCTGTACAAATCCGGCGATTTGGCGCGTCTTTTGCCGAACGGCGAAGTGGAGTATCTCGGCCGCGGGGACGCGCAGGTAAAGATACAGGGATTTCGCATAGAGCTGGGCGAGATTGAAGCCGCTTTGACGAGCTATGGGCGGATACGGGAAGCGCGCGTGGTTGCCCATACGGATGAGGCGGGGACGAAGCGGCTGGCGGCGTATTACGTGACCCAAGGGGATGCCGCTCTTCCCACGCGCGAATTGAGCGCGTATCTGAGCGCCAAGCTGCCGCCCTGGATGATGCCCTCCTTTTATGTGGCTATCCCGGCCTTTCCACTGACTCCTCACGGCAAAGTGGATTACGCCGCGCTGCCGGAGCCGGCGACGGGATCGGCGCGCGGCGGCGGGGAAAGCGAAGGCACGGACCTGGAGCGGAAGGTCGCCGGCGTATGGCGGGAAGCGCTGAGCGCGGATCGCGTGGGGCTTGACGACAACTTCTTCGACATCGGTGGAACTTCGCTGCTGCTGGCGTCTGTCCATCTCAATTTGCAAAGGCTCTTCGACAAAAAGATCCCCATTGCGGACCTCTTCGCGTACACCACGGTTCGCGCGCTGGCGGAAAGGCTGGGAGGTTCGGTCCAGGATTCCGGCGCGTGGCAAACGGCGCAGAATCAGGCACAGAAGCGGCGGGCGGCATTTGCGCGCGCCCGAGCGGGAAAGAGGACGGCATTATGAGCGGTCCGGAAAACGAAAATCGACTGGAAGGCGTTGCGATCGTCGGTATGTCGGGCAAGTTCCCCGGCGCGCCGGACCTGGAATCCTTCTGGGCAAACGTCTTGGCGGGCACGGACACCATCACTCGCTTTTCGCGCGCCGAGTTGGAAGCGAGAGACCGCGCCTCCGTCGAGTTCGGCCCGGACTACGTGGCCGCCCACGGCGTTTTGCAAGGCGCCGAGATGTTCGATGCGGGGTTCTTCGGGATTCCGCCCCGCGAAGCCGATTTCATGGACCCGCAGCACCGGCTGTTTCTGGAAACCTGCTGGAATGCGCTGGAGGACGGAGGATTCGATCCGGCGCAGTACCCTGGACAGATCGGCGTATTCGGCGGATGCAGCCTGAACACCTATCTGCTGGCCAACCTGAGCGCGAGCCGGGAATTCATCGACGAACTTACCGGCAACTATCAGGTCGGCGAGTTCCAAGCCTTGCTGGGCAACGACAAGGATTTTCTTTGCACTCGGGCGGCCTACAAGCTGAACCTGCGCGGGCCATGCCTGACGGTGCAGGCGGCGTGCGCCACCTCGCTGGTCGCCATCTGCCAGGCCAGCCAGAGCCTGTTGACCTATCAATGCGATATGGCGCTGGCCGGGGGCGTTTCGGTCACCTTTCCGCAGTATCGCGGATACGTCAATCAGGAAGGCAGCATGGGTTCGCAAGACGGACGCTGCCGCCCCTTCGACGCCGACGCGACCGGCACCGTCTTCGGGCATGGGGTGGGAGTGGTGCTGCTGAAGCGGCTCGAAGACGCGATCGCCGACGGCGACCGGATCGATGCCGTGATCCGCGGCTTTGCGGTGAACAACGACGGCGCGGCCAAGGTCAGCTACATGGCCCCCGGCGTGGAAGGCCAAACGGCGGCGATCGCCTCCGCCCAGGCCATGGCGGGCGTCAGCGCCGACGCAATAACCTACGTGGAAGCGCACGGCACCGCAACGCCGCTGGGCGATCCGGTGGAGGTTGCCGCGCTCACCCGCGCCTTCCGTCAAAGCACGCAACGCAGCGGCTTCTGCGCCCTGGGCAGCACCAAGGCGAATATCGGCCATCTGGACGCCGCGGCCGGAGTCAGCGGGCTGATCAAGACGGTGCTGGCCATGCGCCACCGGACGATTCCGCCGGTCGGCAACTTCCGCCGGCCGAATCCGCGCATCGATTTCGCAAGCACTCCTTTTTACGTGAACGGCGATGCCGCGCCCTGGCTGTCCGAGGGTCCGCGCATGGCGGGGGTGAGCGCCTTCGGCGTGGGCGGAGTGAATGCGCATCTGGTGCTGGAAGAGGCGCCGAAAGACGGTGGCGATCGGCCTGCCCGCCCCGCCCAGTTGCTTTGCGTATCGGCGCGTTCCGAAGCCGCGCTCGATGCCGCGTTGAGCAACCTGGCGCGGCATCTCAAGGAAAATCCGGAGCAGGAATTGGCGGACGTATCCCACACTCTCCAGATCGGGCGGCGAGGCTTCGATCGTCGCGCCTCGGTGGTCTGCTCCAGTGTGGACGATGCGGCGCGCATCCTGGCGGATTCGGGAAACCGGAAGATTCACAGGTCTTCCAACGTCCTTGCCCGGCCCCAGGCGATATTTCTCTTTACCGGACAGGGCGCGCAGTTTGCCGGAATGGGCGGAACGCTCTATCGGACGGAGCCGGTCTATCGAGAACAGATCGACGAGTGCGCCGAGATTCTGCGGCCCCTGCTCGATCTGGATATACGCACTCCGCTCTTTCCGAAAGAAGCCGATGCAAGCGCCGCCGCGCTGCATGAAACCCGGCTGGCCCAGCCGGCGCTGTTTGTCACCGAACTGGCAATGGCCCGGCTATGGATGGAGTGGGGAATCGAACCGAAGGCCATGGCCGGCCATAGCCTGGGCGAATTTGTCGCCGCCGTAATAGCCGGCGCGATGAGCCGCGAAGACGGTCTCCGGCTGGTGGCCGAGCGCGGGCGGCTCATGCAATCCATGGAGCGCGGAGCGATGCTCTCCGTGAGGTTGAGCGAAGAGCGGATCACTCCACTGCTGGACGAGCGAACTTCGCTTGCCGCGCTGAACGGCCCGTCTTTGTGCGTGGCATCCGGGCCAGTCGAAGCCATCGAGGAACTGGAGAGGCGGCTGGAGCGGGAGTCGGTCGGATGCAAACGCCTGCGGACTTCTCACGCCTTCCACTCGGCCATGATGGACCCGATGCTGGATGCCTTCGAGGCGGAGGTGCGGCGGACGGCGTTGCGGGCGCCCTCGATTCCATACGTGTCGGGAGTGACCGGCGCCTGGATTACGCCCGAGGAAGCGGTTTCTCCGCGCTACTGGAGATACCATTGCCGCAAGCCGGTGCGCTTCGCGGAGGCGGCGGCGCTATTGCTCGATTTGCCCGAAGCGGTGCTGCTTGAAGTGGGGCCTGGGCAGACGCTGACCGCCCTTGCGTGCCAGCAGCGCGGCACTCGCGCCATCCCGATCGTGGCGTCGATGGCGGAGCGCGACGCCGAGGCGGTTGGCTCGGAGACCATGCTGGAGGCATTGGGCCGGTTGTGGGAGGTTGGCATTCAGCCGGAATGGAAGCGATTCTGGAGCCACGAGCGCAGACAGCGCCTCTCGCTGCCCACATATCCCTTCGAGCGCAAGAAGCACTGGATCGACCCGCCGCCGCAAGCGGCAACGGACAATGCCCCTCGGCCAGCCGCGGCGGAGAGTGCCCTTGAGCAGGCCGGGGCCTCGCTTCGAGCATCTGAAGATCAAATTGAAAGAGAAACCGCTATGACGACGGACGCAAATGCAATCGCTCCCGAACGCCGGCTCCGGCTTCAACCCATGGTTGCAAGCCTCTTTGAAGAACTGAGCGGCATCGCCACCGGCCCAGATTCCTTCGACACGTCCTTCATGGAGCTGGGACTCGACTCTCTCTTCCTGACCCAGGCGACCCAGGCCGTGCAGCGCCGCTTCGGCGTGAAGGTGACCTTCCGGCAGATGGTGGAACAGTATTCGAGCATTGGCGCGCTCGCGGAACGATTGGACTCGATTCTTCCCGCCGACGCCTTTCCTGCGGAGCAGCCGCAAGCGCCGGTGGCCGCGGTTGCCGCCGAGCAGGCTGTTTCAGCATTGGCCGTTGCAGCGTCAGCCATTCCAGGGTCGTCCGTCGCGCCCGGTTCGCCGCTGGAAGCGCTGCTCCAAGCGCAGATGCAAGCCATGTCCCAACTCTTCGAGCGGCAACTGGCGGCGGTGCGCGGAGCGGCATCTGCCGCGGAGCCAGTGCGTGGAGCGGCATCGGCTGCGGAGCCAGTGCGTGGAGCGGCGCCGGCCTCAACCCCAACCCAGACCGCCCAGGCGCAAATCTCCGCGCCTGTTGCCGCCAAGAAAGCCGCGGCGAGCGAAGCCGCGCCAACCGGCGGATTCAAGACGCACGGACCTTTCAAGCCGGTTCAAGCGGGGTCGAAGGACGGCTTGACGGAGCCGCAGCGCGAGTTCATTCAGGCGCTCGTCGCCCGCTACTCGCGCCGCAGCGGAAAGTCCAAGGAGTATACGCAGCGGCACCGCCAGCATCTTACCGACCCCCGCGCCGTCGCCGGCTTCCGCTCCTTGTGGAAGGAGATGGTCTATCCGTTGGTGACCAACCGCTCCAAAGGCTCACGCATCTGGGACCTTGACGGCAACGAGTACATCGACATCGTGAACGGATTCGGCGCGATCATGTTCGGGCACGGGCCGGAGTTCGTGAGCGAAGCGGTGCACAAACAGATCGACCTTGGGGTGGAGATCGGCCCACAGAGTTCATTGGCCGGCGAGGTCGCGGATTTGATCTGCGAACTGACCGGCATGGATCGCGCCGCATTCTGCAATACCGGCTCCGAAGCGGTGATGGCGGCCTTGCGTATGGCCCGCGCCGTGACCGCGCGCGACAAGATCGTATATTTCACCGGGGACTACCACGGCACCTTCGACGAAGCGCTGCTGCGCGCCACCCCGCACGGCGCGGCCCCCATCGCTCCGGGCATCATGGCGGGCAACGTGACGGTGCTGGAGTACGGCGCGGATGCGTCTTTGGAGTTTATTCGCGCCCACGGCGAGGAGATCGCGGCGGTGATGGTCGAGCCTATCCAGAGCCGCCATCCGGAGGTGCAGCCGCGGGAATTTCTGCATGAGTTGCGCAAAATCACCGAGCAGGCGGGAACGGCGCTGATCTTCGACGAGGTAGTTACCGGCTTCCGCGTGGCTCTGGGCGGGGCACAGGAGTATTACGGGATTCGCGCCGATCTCGCCACTTACGGCAAGGTCATCGGCGGCGGCTATCCGATCGGCGTGGTGGCCGGCAAGGCGGAGTATCTGGACACGCTCGACGGCGGCGCTTGGCAATATGGGGACGATTCGGCGCCGGAGGTGGGAATGACCTTCTTTGCCGGAACCTTCGTCCGCCATCCTCTGGCTCTGGCGGCGGCCAAGGCGTCTCTGCTGCATTTGAAGGCAGCCGGACCGGAGCTGCAGGAGACGCTTAGCCGCAAGGTGGCGGAGGCGGCGCGGGCGGTGGAAGCGAGCTTCCGCGAGGCCGGCCTCGATACGCCCGTGCATCCCTGCGGCGCGTGGTTCACCTTCAATCTGCCCGCCGAAGCCCGCTTCGGCAGTCTGCTTTATTGCCTGATGCGCGAGAAAGGCGTACATATCCTGGAGAGTTACCCATGCTTCTTTACCACCGCGCACTCCGACGAGGATTTTGCGCGCGTGGTCGCGACCTTCCGCGAAGCGATTCTGGAGATGAGACAGGGCGGAATGCTGCCGGCCTCGGCGGAGCCCGCTCTGTCAGCGCCGGCCGCCGCCGTGCCGGCACTGCATCCGGAAGCGCGCCGCGAGTCTCCAGACAGCGCGCCATTGACCGAATCGCAACGCGAGATATGGCTGGCCGCCACGCGCGGAGACGACGCGAACTGCGCCTTCAACGAATCTCTCCTGCTTCGCTTGCGTGGAGCGGCCAACGAGGAGGAGGTGCGCTACTCGCTTGAAGCGGCCATCGCCCGGCACGACGCTCTGCGATCGACGGTCGACCCGAACGAGGAATGCATGCGCATCGCGCCCGCCTTCACAGGCCAGATTCCATTCGTGGATCTGAGCGCGCTTTCCGCCGAGGAACGGGGAGCGTTCCTCGATGCAAGGATTGCCGAGGAGGGACGCACCCCCTTCGATCTTTCCAGCGGCCCCTTGGTGCGGGCGATACTCTTCCGCACCGCGCCCGATGAACTGGAGTTGTTGCTGACCGGGCATCACATCGTTCTTGACGGATGGTCGTCGAATCAACTGCTGGAGGACGCGGGCGGAATCTACAGCGCGGCAAAGACCAAGTCGAAACCGGCCCTGGCTCCGCTGATGCCTTTCAGCAGCTATGCCCTGAAGGAGCGGGAGGAAACGCAGGCGGGCGCTTACGCCGAGAACGAACGCTACTGGGTGGAGGTCTTCGCGGGTCGGGCGCCGGTGCTGGACCTGCCGACGGACCGCCCGCGCCCGGCCATGAAGACCTACAGCGGCGCCACGCTGCAAACCTCGCTGGGCGCGGAGTTATCCGCGGAACTGAAGAAGGCGAGTTCCCGGCTGGGATGCACGCAGTACGTGATTCTGCTTTCGGCGTTTCAAATACTGATGCACCGGCTGACGCGCCAATCCGAAGTGGTGGTGGGAATCTCGGCCGCTGGGCAGGCCTTGTTCGACGACGCGAGCCTGGTCGGACATTGCGTGCACTTCCTGCCGATGTTGAGCGTTCTGCCCAAATCCCGCACGGTCAAGGACCACCTTGCGGCCACCCGCGGACAACTCCTCGACGCCTACGATCATCAGGAGTTCACCTACGGAACGCTGTTGCGCAAGTTGCCGATTCCGCGCAGCGCGAACCGCTTGCCGCTCATCGAAGTCCAGTTCAATCTGGAAAAGTTGGGGACCAATCTCCATTTCGAGGGACTCCAGACCGAGGTGCGGTCGAATCCGAAGGGATTCGTGAATACGGATCTCTTCCTGAACGTCGTGGAAACCGCCGACAACCTGTTGCTGAATTGCGATTACAACACGGACCTGATCGACTCAAGCACTCTCGAACGGTGGATGTCGTCGTATGCGGCGATCCTGCGCGGAATGGCCGCGAATGCAAGCCGGGATGTGGAGGAGTTGGAGCTGATGGATGAGAAGGAGCGAAGGCTGGTGCTGGAGGAGTGGAACCGCACCGCCGTGGACTTCGGCCCATTCGAGCCGATCTACCGAACCATCGAAAGGCAGGCGGCCAAAGCGCCGAATCGAGTTGCCACCATCTGCGAGGGAACGGAGTGGACGTATCGGCAACTCAACGAGTACAGCAACCGCATGGCGCGGCACCTGCGCCGCCAGGGCGTCAAAGAAGGTTCGCTGGTGGGCGTATGCCTGGAACGCTCGCACCAGATGCTGGGCGCGGTGCTGGGCGTACTCAAGGCGGGCGCTGCGTATCTGCCCCTCGATCCCAGCCATCCGACGAACCGTCTGCAAATGGTGATGGAGGATGCGCAGGCATCGCTGCTGCTTACCCAGGAGCCTATCGCCGCGCGCCTGCAAACCGGCGCTCGAGTGGTTTGCCTGGACAGCGAACAGACCTTGTGGGCGCGGGAGAGCGGCGCGGACCTGGATAGAACGAACGCGCCGGATTCCCTGGCATACGTGATCTATACGTCGGGGTCCACAGGGCGCCCCAAGGGCGTCGCCATCGAACATGGCGCGTTGCACAACCTGCTGCGCAGCATGGAACGGGAACCGGGCCTGAGTGCAGACGATACGTTGGTCGCGGTCACCACGCTGTCCTTCGATATTGCGGCCCTGGAACTGTTTTTGCCGTTGATGGTCGGCGCCCGTCTGGCAATAGCCTCCAGGGAGCAGGTTTTCGACGGCTTCCGGCTTCTGAACCTGCTGGAGCAGTCGCGGGCGACCGTGATGCAGGCAACGCCGTCCGGTTGGCGGATACTGCTCGAGGCCGGCTGGAAAGGCCAGCCTCGGCTGAAGGTTCTGTGCGGCGGCGAGGCCTTGCCCCGCGATTTGGCCGATTCTCTGCTGGACGCGAGCGACCAGGTGTGGAACGTCTACGGGCCGACGGAAACCACCATCTGGTCTTCGGCGACCCGGCTTGAAAAGCTGTCTGGGCCGGTGCCGATCGGACCGCCCATCGCCAATACCCAGTTCTACGCGCTCGACGAGCGTCTGCAACCGGTGCCGGTGGGAGTGATCGGGGAGTTGTTCATAGGCGGCGCCGGGCTGGCGCGCGGCTACTGGAAGAGACCGGAATTGACCGCGCAAAAATTTCTGCCCAATCCCTTTGGCGACGGACGCATCTATCGCACCGGCGATCTGGCGCGCTGGCTTCCCGACGGTCACATCGAATTGCTGGGCCGGACCGACTTCCAGGTGAAGGTGCGGGGCTTCCGCATTGAACTGGGTGAAATCGAAACCGCGTTGGCCAGCCATCCGGCGGTGCGCGACGCGGTGGCGGCGGCGGTGGAATTCGGACCGGGAGACAAGCGGTTGGCTGCCTGGGTCGACTCGGCGCAGACCCCGCCGCCCGCGGATTTGGAGGCGCAACTGCACTCTCTGCTCTCCGAAAAGCTTCCGGAGTATATGCGTCCGGCCATCGTCACGGTGCTGCAGGCGCTGCCCCGGACCGCCAACGGCAAGATCGACCGCAAGTCACTGCCGAATCCGGCCATCGCGGGCAAGGCGCACAAACGTCCGTTCACGCCGGCGGAGACGCCCGAACAAAAGAAACTGGCGGCAATCTGGGCCGAAGTCTTGCAATTGGATCAGGTCAGCATCACCGACAGCATCTTCGAGCTGGGAGCCGATTCGCTGCTCATCTTCCGCATCTCGGTGCGCGCCGGTCGCGAGGGGCTGCCCATCCAACCCGCGCAGATATTCCAGCACCGCACCATCGCCGATCTGTCGAGGGTTCTTGAGGAGACCAAGTCCGCGAGAGTGGAAAACGCCTCCGCCGGTCCGGCCATCACCGCTGTTTCGCGAAGGGAATTTCGGAGGACGAAAGCCTGATGTGGAACGCAACGGAAAAGACAGTTCTCTCCAACGATAGCAAGCGCGACGAGGCCGAGGCGGACCGGGAAGTTTTTGTGATGCCGGCAACGCCCAGTCAGGCGCGCTTCTGGCTGCTGCACCAAATGCATCCCGGCAATCACGCGCTGAATATGCCGATCGCATGGACCTGCCGGGGAAGGTTCGATCCCGATCTGGCGGCGTCCGCGCTGGGAGAGTTGGCGCGCCGCCATGAGTCGTTGCGCACCACCTTCGAGGTGGTGGACGGCAAGGTGTCGCAGGTGATTCATCCGCCTTGCGACGTACCGCTCCCGATCGAAGATTTGCGGCCGCTGGCGGACGATGCGCGCCGGCAGCAAGTGGACGCGATCATCCAGCGCCACGCCCGCATCCGGATCGATCTGGAAAAGGGGCCGCTTCTGTTGGCGCGGGCGATCCGAATGGGCGCCGAGGAGCATATTCTTCTCATCACCATCCATCACAGCGTCTGCGACGGATGGTCGAACGGGGTGGCGCTTCGGGATTTTGCCGCAATCTACGACGGATTGGCGCGCCGGGTTCCCGTTCAACTGCCGGAGTTGCCGATCCAGTTCGGGGATTACGCGGTCTGGCTGGAGCAGTTGAGAAGAGAGAAGGAGCATTCGGAGTCGCTGCGGTTCTGGCGCGAGACCCTGGGCGGAAACTTCACCCCGCTTCGCATCCGGCGCGACTTCCCCGGCGGCGGAGCCGAAGAACAGGGCACCATCGAGACTCTTCTTCTGAATCCGGAACAGGCGCGGCGGGCGCGGGATTTCTGCGCCGAGCGGGGAGTGACGCTCTATATGCTGCTGCTGTCCGTCTACGCCGCAACGCTCACCCGGCTGACCGGACAGGAAGACATTCTGATCGGCACGCCCTGCGCCAACCGGCCTCCGGAGACGCAAGACCTGATCGGTCCCTTTTCCAATCCTCAGCTAATTCGGATGCGGATGGAAAAGGAGGACACTTTCGCGGCGGTTCTCGATCGCGTCCGCGACTGGGCGCTGCGCGCGGTGGTTCATCAGAATCTTCCCTTCGAGGATCTGAACGAAGACGAGTTCTTCTCGCGCGAGGAGAACCAGATTTCTCTCCAGGTTTACTTCATCTATCAGAAGGCCTTCATGCAGGTCCAGCATACGCCTTCCCTGGAGATCGTCCCCTTGCGTTCCGTCAGTCCGGGAACCATGTTCGACCTGATGCTGAGCATCGTGGAACGCGCCGAAGGCCCGCGTCTGCAATTGGAGTACAATCCCGGGTTCTTCCGCGACACGACCATACAACGCATCTTGCGGCTCTATGAGAGCATCCTTGAAACCATGCTTTCGAACACGGAAGGCATGGTGGTGGAAGAGCCGGCGCGGGAGGAAAGCGAAGCGCGGCCGTCCAGCGCGGATGCGGATCGACTTGTAGCCGAAGAGGCCGCCGGCCGGAATGGATTTTTGAGCGCCGGTCTGAACGATGGCGCGCCAGCGGCCGACAAGCGGGGCGCGGATCGCTTGGCGCCCCGCGATGCGCTGGAGATGCAGTTGTCTGGAATCTGGGAGACGGCGATGGGGATCAAGAACCTGAGCGTCCGAGACAGTTTCTTCGACCTCGGCGGGCAATCCCTGGCCGCAATGCGGATCGTTTCCCGCGTCAACAAGATATATTCGCTCGATTTCGGCCTGGCTGTGCTGTTCTCCGGGCACACGGTCGAGCGGATGGCGGAGTTGGTACGGAATCGTCTTGCCGCCAACAGCAACTCCTCGATCGTTCCCATGCAGTCGCGTGGATCGGCAGCCCCGCTTTTCATCATTCACGGCGCGGGGGGGAACATTATCCGCTTCTACCAGCTTGCCATGCTGGTCGGGACCGACCATCCGATCTATGGCGTACAGGCGCAGTCGCTGCTGGCCGACCAGCCCGCGCTCCTGTTTCTTGAAGATCAAGCGGCGTATTACCTGGCCGAGATACGAAAGGTTCAGCCCAAGGGACCGTACTACTTTCTGGGGTATTCGTATGGCGGCACGGTGGCTCTTGAAATAGCGCATCAGTTGCGCGCTCTGGGAGAGCGTGTGGAACTGCTCGGTTTGCTCGACAGCCGGCAACGCGATTCGATCGCAATGACGCAACGGAAGGACCCCGCGCGGGTGAAACTGGATCGCCGCATCTCCCGCTTCCGGGGCAATCTTTCCGCTCTCTCTGTTCGGGAAACGGCAGTCTACCTGTGGGAAAAACTGTATACCAGAAGCCTGCGCCGGGCCTACGCGGCGGCGGCGGCGATGGGCTTTCGCTCCGTGCCATCGTTCATGAAGAGCACCGACGATATTTGCTATGTGGCGGCCATGCACTACCGGCCGCGGCCGTGGCATGGATCGGTGACGCTGTTTCGCGCCTCCGTCCAGCCGGATTCCCGGTTGCCGCTGGACTTGGGATGGGCGCCTCTGGCGGAGGGCGGAGTCGAAATATGCGACTTGCCCGGCGATCACGACCTGATATTCCGCGAACCGAACATTCAGGTTTTGGCGGCGCAGATCAGGGCGCGCCTGGAACGATCCAATGCGGCCGAGGTTGGCGACCCTGAACCGGCGGCCTGCGCAAAGTAAGGAGAAAGGCGCCCGATGACCATTCGCCACGTGTACATGGTGCTCTCGCCGCGCTCCCTGGGCTATGCGGGAGACGCGCTGGAGAGTTTGTTTTGCAACTCTCTTGAAGACCTTCACCTTAGTCTCGTCACCGACTCCGAGCGGGACAAGGAGGAGTTGTCCGAGAAGCTGGCGACGCTCGATGCCAAGGCGCATCGGTGGAAGGTTTATTCGGAGCAAGACCTGGCCGAGCGGGAGGAAGCGCTCTTCGCCGAGCACGGCAACCTGCGCGCTTTCCGGCGCGGCCACCCCTGCTGGCGCAAGATCACGGATCCGTTGCTGCTGAGCGATCCGGGCGAGGAACTGGTGCTGCTCGACCCGGACCTTTACTTCCCCAACCGTTTTCAGTTCGAGCGAACGCCGCCGGACGGTTTGCTGCTGATGTGGCAGCGTCCCAACTGCCTCTTTCCACCGGAGACGGTTAGAACGGCCATCGGCGCGGGGATTCGGCTTGCCCACCATGTGGACATCGGGGTCGCGCACTGGCGCGCGTCGGCGGACCTGGACTGGCTGGACTGGCTGGTGGGCAGGCTGGGAGGCGTCAAGCTGCCGCGCATCATGCACATCGAAGCGATTGTGTGGGCGGCACTGGCCATGCGATCGGGCGGAGGCTATCTCGATCCCGATCGCTGGAAATGCTGGCGCCGTTCGCCGGCCAAGCGAGTGATGTCGAAGCTGGGCGTAAGCGGACGGCGCATTCTCGCATCGGAACCCTGGTCCGGCTTGAAGTGCTTTCACGCGGGCGGGGAAGCGAAATGGTGGCTGCACGAGGCCAGGGAAGCGGGGTTGCTGGACGGCGGGGCGACGCTGGACCAGCCAGGCCGAATCCTCCCTTTTGTGGAACTGACGCCGGCATACTTCGCGCGCGAGCGGGCGTTCAAGAGAGTGCTCGGCGCTCTGGGGTATTACCATATCTTCCGTACCGCGTGAGTTCCCATGAGAATCTGCGTTGTTGCCGAGCACGCCTCGACACGCTTCGGCGGCGAAGCCATCCTTCCCGTGCATTACTTTCGCCTGTTGCGGTCCCGCGGCATCGAGAGCTGGCTGGTCGCGCACACGCGAACGCGCGGCGAAGTGGAGGAGTTGTTCGCGGGGGACATCGACAGGCTTCTGTTCGTTCCCGACCTGTGGATTCAGAAGCTGTGCTTTCGTCTCGGCGGCTATCTGCCCAGGCGATTGGCGGAAGCCACGTTTGGGCTTTTCAACCAGATCGTTACACAATTCTGCCAGCGTGGAATCGTGCGCCGACTGATCCGCGAGCGCGGGATCGACGTGGTTCACCAGCCCATTCCGGTCGCTCCACGATTTCCTTCCCTGCTGTTCGGATTGGGCGTTCCCGTGGTGATCGGGCCGCTGAACGGCGGAATGGAATACCCGCCCGCGTTTCGCCGCTCCGAGGCATGGATCAGTCGCGCGGCGATCGCCGCGGGTCGGCTGTTTACGAATGCGGGCAACGCGCTGCTGCCGGGCAAGAAGTTCGCCAGCGTGGTGCTGGTGGCCAATGAACGTACGCGGCGGGCCTTGCCTTCGGGAATTCGCGGCAAGGTCGTCGAACTGGTGGAGAATGGGATCGACTTCGGCCTCTGGCAAGGCTCGTCCGACAATGTGGAGAGCGCGGTTCCTCGCTTTGTCTTCATCGGACGCCTGGTGGATTGGAAGGCTCTGGATATAGCGATTCGGGCTTTGGAGAAGGTTGCCTCCGCGGAACTCGAAGTCATCGGCGATGGCCCCATGTTGGAAACATGGCGATCGCTGGCGGGTGAACTTGGGGTGAAGCGCCGCGTTCATTTCGTGGGGTGGTTGACGCAGCGGGAGTGCGCCGATCGGTTGCGGGCCGCTGTCGCGCTGGTTTTGCCTAGCCTTTACGAGTGCGGGGGCGCCGTTGTGCTGGAGGCCATGGCCATGGGCAAGCCGGTGATAGCCACGGATTGGGGCGGTCCGGCGGATTATCTGGACGCCTCCTGCGGAATGCTGGTCGCGCCAACGAGCTACGAAAGCCTGGTGGACGGATTCGCCGCGGCGATGCGCAAGACAATGGATTCTCCCGAACTGGCGAAGTCCATGGGCGCGGCGGGACGGGAACGGGCGATTCGCGATTTCGATTGGCAGCGGAAGATCGAGCGGGTCATCGGCATCTACCGTCTGCTTGCCGAAGAACCCGGCCTTCCCCAGGAATTCAAAGAAGAACCGGTTTCCGCGCCGGCGATTTCACAACGCAACTGCTGAAGACAGGTCGGTCGCACATGGAAGAGAGTTACCAAGACGCAAAGTCGCAAGCCGTGAGTCCAGCGCGGGCTCCGGATCGAGGATCGCGCCCGGATTCCGCGGCGGCCGAAGAGGTCTCGAAGGCGAAGGCCGGGAACGCTCCACGGCGGCTTCTCTATCTTCTGAGTTACTATCCGGCTATTTCGCACACCTTCTTTCTCAATGAAATTCTGGCGCTGAGAAAACAGGGTTTTGCCGTCGAGGCCGCCTCCATCAACCCCCCGGACCGTCCGCGCGAGTCGATGTCCGAGACCGAGGCGCAAGAGGCGGAGAAGACGTTTTACGTCAAGTCCGCGGGAGCCGCGCGGGCGGCGGCGATTGCGGCAAAGACGCTGCTATTCAGGCCATGGGTCTTCGCTCACGGGCTGTTGGCCGCTCTCCAGTTGGGGCGAGGAGATTTCGGCGCAACTCTCTATGCGCTCTTTTACCTCGCCGAGGCCCTGGTCCTGGGGGATTGGATGCGTTCGCGCGGTCATCGCCATCTGCATATCCACTTCTGCGGGCCGGTGGCAACGGTGGGTATGCTGACATCGATGGCATGGGGTTTCACTTATTCGCTGACCGTGCATGGCCCGGACGAATTCTACGACGTGGAGAAGTTTCACCTTCGCCGGAAGGTAGAGCGCGCGACGTTCATCCTGTGCATCAGCGACTTTTGCCGAAGCCAACTGATGCGCATCTCGGACCCGGAGCACTGGGACAAAATGGCGGTGGTGCGGCTGGGGGTCGATCCGAAGGTGTTCTTTCCGATGCGGCCGCCGGCCAGGACAGAGCATGATCTGGAAATCCTGTGCGTGGGCCGGTTGGTTCCGTCGAAGGGCCAGCTCATTCTCTTGCAAGCCTGCGGACTTCTGCGCACCGCGGGCCGCTCGTTCCGGGTGCGTCTGGTGGGCGATGGCCCGGACCGCAAGCATTTGCGGGCCTTCGCGGAAGAAAAGGGAATTCCGGCAATCTTCGAGGGAGCAAAGAGCCATGAAGAGACGCGGCAGTTGCTTGGGCAGGCGGATATCTTCGCCCTGGCCAGTTTTGCCGAGGGCGTCCCGGTGGCGTTGATGGAGGCCATGGCCATGGAGGTTCCCTGCGTGAGCACCCGCATTGCCGGAATTCCAGAGCTGATCCGCGACGGCCTCGACGGGCTGCTGGTTCCCGCGTCTTCGGCCGAGGCGCTGGCCTCGGCGCTCAGTCGTCTGGCTGAAGATGCGGCCTTGCGGCGCAGCTTTGGGATTGCCGGACGCAAGCGCGTCCTCGATCTCTACAATCTGCCGCAAAATGCAACTCTGCTGGCAGAAGCCTTTCGAGAGCGCGTCCCCACCGACCGCTAAGAGGACTATGAACGCTCAAGGTTCCGCATCTTTCCAGTTCGACGTCTCCATCGTGATTGTGTCCTTCAACACGCGCGACGTTTTGCGGGAATGCCTGCAATCGGTCTATCGCGAGGCGGGTTCGCTGAGCGTCCAGGTCGTTGTGGTGGACAACGCTTCGGCGGACGGCTCCGCCGCGATGGTCGAGCGCGAGTTTCCCGACGCGCTGTCGATACGCAGCGAGGTCAACCTCGGCTTCGGTCCGGCTAACAATCTCGGCTTCAAGTCCGCGAACGGACGTTATATTGTGCTTCTCAATTCCGACGCTTTTCTGAGCGAGGGATCGCTCCAACGCTCGGTGGCGCATATGGACGCGAACCCCCGCGCGGGACTTGGCGGCGGACGTCTGATCGGTCGCGACGGCTCTTGGCAACCATCGGCGCGGATGTTTCCCACAGTCTTCACCGACCTGCTTGTCCTTTCCGGGCTTGCGGCGCGCTTTCCGCGATCGCGCTTTTTTGGGCGCGCGGACCGCACCTGGGCCGATCAAATGCAGGCCGCCGAGGTGGACTGGGTTCCCGGCGCGTACTCGATTCTGCGCGCCGAGGCGCTGCGAGCAGTCGGGGCCTTCGACCCGCGCTTTTTCCTGTACTACGAGGAAGTAGACCTTTGCAGACGCATCAAGAACCGAGGATTCTCGATCTGGTATTGGCCGGATATCGTAGTCGTGCATATCGGCGGCGAGTCCTCGCGTCAGGTTCAGTCGCTGCAACTCTCGCAAACCGGGGCGCAGCTCACTCTCTGGCGTATGCGCAGCATGCTGCTCTACTATCGAAAACATCATGGATTGTCCGCATGGTGCTCCCTGGCCGCCGAGGCCGGCTGGTATTGGCTGCGGTCGCAGCGCAGACGATGGAGCAAGGAGCCGGAGAGGCGCGCAAGCGTCAGCGCCGACCGGCGCCTGATAGCGATCTTGAATCAGGCGTGGCGCGATACCATGGGAGGACGCTTTTCCCCCGCCCAGCCCTGGTGAAGCGCATACTTCCGAAAGACGACAATGGATATGCCGGATAACTCGTTGCGCCGCCAACTTAAGTCGTCGCTTGCATCGCTGTTGTCGTCGTTCTACAGGGCAACCTCCGGTCTGCGCCGGAACCTGGGGCGCATCCGCAATCATGCCTTGCTTTCTTCCAGCCTTGACGCGCCTCTCGATGCGTCGGTCGTGGTGCTGGGGCGGGCCGAAGTGCACGGCACGGGCAAGATTCGCATTGGACGGGACGCTCTCCTGTATCCCGCGCTGTATCTGGAGACTCTGGAGAATGGAGCGATCGAGATCGGCGACGGCGTCGTGCTCTCGCGCGGGGTTCACATTGTCTCGTTCGACCGGATTGCGATCGGCAATGGCACCATGATCGGCGAGTACTCCAGCATTCGCGACGCGAACCACGCCCGGGTGCCGGGTTTGCCGATCCGCGAGTCCGGACACATCGCCCGACCTATCGTCATCGGCAATGAGGTGTGGATCGGTCGCGGCGTAACCGTGCTGGGCGGCGTCGCCATCGGGGACGGCGCCACGGTGGGGGCCAATGCGGTGGTCACCCGCGATGTGCCGGCCGGAGTTACAGTCGCGGGAGTGCCCGCGCGGGCGATCGGCGCCGGCCAGGCGCGTTGAGGAAGTTACCGCAAAGGAATGAATCGTTCCCAACCGAAGAGGCAGCATGGAAGTTGCGGGTAACTCGAGGAACAGCCCGCGCACGGCGCGGCATTTTGGTTTCTTCTTAGCCGCGTTCGCCGCAATCTACCTTCTTTCCTGGCCGATTCTATTCTCACTGGACCTTTGGATACTGAAGGATCGCGGCAGTTTTCTCAATCTGGATTGCCTGCTGGACGAGCGTCTCCGGCTGGGTGTCGATACCTTCTATTCCTACGGACTGCTGCCGGTTTCCATCCAGCATTGGCTCTTTGCCCTGTTTGGCAGAGGCTATTGGCCGTCGATCGGATGCGCGGTCGTCACACTGGCGTTGATGGCCCTGTTCTGCGCTCTCTTTCTGCGCTATCTGCCCAGGGAATCCGTTTGGCTTGTGGCGCTGCTGGCAATGAGCCGGATCGTCAACCCGGTCAATCCCAATCTCCCCTATTCTCTCGTCCAGCTATCCCTTCTCTTTGCGCTGCTCTTCGTCCTGATGGGAAGGCTGGACATGGGTCTGGCTATCTCCACGATAGGCTGTTGGAGCGTGCCGTCTTTGCCTCTGGTTATGACGGCTTTGTTGGCCGCATTCCTGTTTCTCGATTGGATCGTCAAGCCTCCCCGCTCCCTTTCGAGATTGTTTCGTATGCTTGCGCCGGGGGTATCGACCTATATCGCGCTCGCAATTCTTTTGGCTTGCCAATTCGGGTGGCGTTCCGTCTTCGCAACCGCGACTCCTTTGGCGGGGATGGGCTTCTACAAGCAGATCGACTACGGCTCCGGACAAGGGTTGATGCAGTTTCTGCACCCCTGGGGATACAGTTGGTTTCGCTATCTCGCCTACGCTCTATTTACCCCGGTAAGTTGGTGGGTCTTTTGCACCTTGAGCCTCGCCGTCTTCGCTGTGCTGGCGGCGCGAAGAATGGCGATTCGGAGAACGATGGACGGCAGAGATGCGGCGATCGTTCTCTGCGCGCTGATCCAGGGAGCGTTCGTGTGCTTTGCCTACGGAGCGCCGCACCAACACTATCTCTTCGATCCGATCCTGATAGTGGGTATGTTGCTCGGGTTATCGGCTGTCGAGTCTGGATTCGCGCGCAAGGTTCTGTTGGCGATCTTTGTGGTTCTCGGAATCGCGGGCCAGGCGACCCTTGCGCGCGACGCCTGGAAGAGCTGGAAAGAAATCAAGTCGCCGACAGCGACCGCCAATCTATACGCCGATGCGGGCTGGGTGGCCGAATGGAAGAATATCCTGGAGCTGTCAACCCATCGGAACTTGCTTCTCTTCTCTTATAGCACCGGAGTCCATAACTATTTTCCGAGCGTTCATTCGCCGGATATATGGACGCTCCAGTTGGGACAGCTTCTTCCCGCCGACAAGGCGCGCGTGATGCAACAGTTCGACGAGGCCGATGCGGTGGTGCTGGACCTGACCAGCCCGACTGCCCTGGTGGATAAGGATGCCGACATTCAGCGGCATTTGCATTCTCTCTGTCTGACGCAATCCACGACCTATTTTCAGGTCTGGCGGCGGCGATCGTCGCCGCCCGCAAACTTGGCGTGCCTCGCCGATCCGCGAAGATAGAGCGTTGACGATAGTATATTCAGAAGACCGTGAGGCTGAGTTTGTTCGATAACATCCGCGAGGACTGGCGCACCTATGATCGTCAACTCTCCCGCCAGGGGCTGTGGGCCATGGCTGTGTACCGCTTTGGCCGCTGGCGCTACACCATTCGCCGGCGCTGGCTGCGTATGCCTTTCTCCTTTGTCTATAAGGTGCTGAAGCCTGTCTCCGAGGCGCTGACAGGCATCGAGCTTCCCTGCGAGGCAACCTTGGGCCGACGATTCCGAATCGATCATTTCGGGGGAATTGTCATCAGTGGCGATGCCGTCTTCGGAGACGACTGCGTGATTCGCAATGGGGTCACCGTGGGGCTGAGGCATACCGGCCAGCGCGGCGCGCCGATTCTGGGCAACCGCGTGGATATTGGCGCCGGAGCCAAGATTCTGGGCGCGATCCGGATCGGGGACAATGTGGCGATAGGAGCCAACGCCGTGGTGCTCGCCGATGTGCCGTCCAATTGCATTGCCGTCGGGGTTCCGGCGCGGGTGATTCCACGAAAATCTCCGACACCGGCAACAAGCGAGGAGCCGGTACATACCGAAGGGACGCAAGAGCGGGGTGTTCATGCCGGAAGCATCTGAAAGCGTTGCCGGTCGTTGCGCGGACGCTGTTGCGCCCTCGCTTTCGATCGTAGTGATCGGACGCAATGAGGGGCCGCGACTGGCCGCCTGCCTTGAGTCCATTCAGAGGGTGCGAGGCATTGACGTGAAGGAGACGATCTACGTCGATTCCGCCTCCACCGACGGCAGCCGGGAACTGGCCTCCCGCTATGGCGCAACCGTGATCGAGGTTCACCCGGAGCGGCCCACCGCGGCCATCGGTCGCAACGCCGGTTGGCGGCGCGCGGCATCCGATCTGATTCTCTTTCTCGACGGAGATACCGTATTGCACCCGGATTTTGTTCAGGCAGCGTGCGACGCAATGTCAGGGGAGTCGTCTCTTGCGGCCGTGTGGGGCCATCGCCGCGAAATACACCCGGAAGCATCGGTCTATAACCGCATCCTCGACCTCGACTGGATTTATCCTCCCGGCCTTGCGGAGTTTTGCGGCGGCGACGTGTTGATGCGCCGCGAGGTTCTGCTGGAAACGGGAGGATTCGACGAGAGGTTGATCGCCGGAGAAGAGCCTGAGCTTTGCCGGCGCATCAGAGCGCGGGGATACGGGATTCTGCACATCGACTGCCCCATGACCGGACACGATTTGCAGATAACTCGTTGGAGTCAATACTGGAAGCGCGCCACGCGGGCCGGCCATGCCTATGCCGAGGTTTCCGAACGCTTCCGCAAGAGCGACGACCCGTTCTGGACCGCCGACCGCAGACGAAACCTGCTGCGCGGAAGCTTCTGGCTGGTTTCGCCGGCTGCCGCGATCGCGGCCAGTTTGCTTTTTGGAGTTGTTCCCATGGCCCTCTGGCTTGCCGCGCTGTTGCTGCTGTCCGCGCGGTCGGCGTGGAAGGCTCGCTGGAAGCGCGCTACTCCCGGCATCCTGTTGCTCTATGGACTTCACTCTCACCTGCAACAGGCGCCGATCTTCGTGGGACAACTGCAATATGAACTGAACAAGCGGCTGAAAAGAACGCGCAAACTGATCGAATACAAGCAGAGGCGCGCCGACTGAAGTCGACTGGGACGCGCCGCGTTCCTGGACTTTTCAACTTTCAAACGTCAGCTTGCGCAAGATGTCGCGTTGCAATAGCGGTTCAATTCCCCCTGGCATTTTCCGGTCCTGCCCGTCGCTGGCATGAACCGCTCGAAGCTGAAAGTTGGATACCGTATAACTCTTTCGCTTCTCTCGCCACCCGCCGTTCAGCGCCCGGTCAATTGCTCCACGCTTTCCGGATAGCGGGCGCCTTGCACTTCGATCTTCGCAGCGGCGCTTTCTATCTCGCGCAGGTCTTCGGCGGAGAGCTCGATCGCGGCCGCGCCGATGTTTTCTTCCAGGCGATGCAGCTTGGTCGTGCCTGGGATGGGAACGATCCACGGCTTCTGGGCCAGCAGCCAAGCGATCGCAATCTGCGCGGGCGTGGCCTCTTTTCGCGCCGCGATGGCGCCGAGAAGATCGACCAGAGCCTGGTTGGCCTTGAGGGCTTCCGGGGTAAAGCGCGGCAGGGTACTGCGGAAATCGGTCGCGTCGAACTTGGTGTTCTCGTCCATCTTTCCCGTCAGGTAGCCCTTGCCCAGCGGGCTGAAGGGAACGAAGCCGATGCCGAGTTCCTCCAGCGTGGGCAGCACCTCGGCTTCCGGGCCGCGGGTCCACAGCGAGTATTCGCTCTGCACGGCGGTCACCGGCTGCACGGCGTGGGCGCGGCGGATGGTCTTGGCGGCGGCTTCGGACATTCCGAAATGCTTCACCTTGCCCGCCTGAATCAGTTCCTTTACCGCTCCGGCAACGTCTTCGATGGGCACCTCCAGATCGACGCGGTGCTGATAGAAAAGATCGATGGCATCGATCTTGAGGCGCTTGAGCGAGGCCTCGGCGACCTGACGAATGCGCTCCGGGCGGCTGTCCAACCGCGGGGCGCCTTTCATGCCGCGAGGATCGTGCCCCGGATCGACATTGAAGCCGAATTTGGTGGCGATGGCCACCTGACCGTGGAAGGGCGCGAGAGCTTCGCCCAGTAGTTCTTCGTTTGTGAATGGGCCGTAGACCTCTGCGGTATCGAAGAAGGTTACGCCGCGATCGACGGCCGCGCGGAGCAGCGCGATCATCTCCGGCTTGTCCTTGGGCGGACCGTAGGAAAAGCTCATGCCCATGCAGCCGAGGCCGATCGCCGATACTTCCAGATCGCTCTTTCCCAATTTGCGCTTTTGCATTTGTTCTCCTTTCAATTGGTTTGCAACGGTTGTGGATCGAGGCCTGTTGCTTGCGCCCAAGATGCGCTTTCCGCGGTTATTCCGATTTGAGCGACGCCATGTCGATGGAGAAGCGGTACTTCACATCCGACTTGAGCAGCCGCTGATAGGCTTCGTCGATTTTCTGGATGGGGATGACCTCGACGTCGGATGTGATGTTGCGCTGGCCGCAGAAGTCGAGCATCTCCTGGGTTTCCGGGATGCCGCCAATGGGCGATCCGGAGAGGCTGCGGCGGCCAAATATCAGCGCAAAGGCCGCGACTGGAAGAGGCTTCTCCGGTGCGCCGACCAGCGTGATGTTGCCGTCGCGGCGGAGGAGGTTGATGTAGGCGTTGACGTCGTGTTCGGCGGCAACGGCATCGAGGATGAAGTCGAAGCTGCCGATATGCTTGGCCATCTCGTTGGCATCGCGGGAGAGGACGACCTCGTCGGCGCCGAGGCGCAGGGCGTCGTCTTTTTTGCTCGCTGAGGTGGTGAAGACGACGGTATGCGCTCCGAAGGCGTGCGCGAACTTGACGCCCATGTGGCCGAGTCCGCCGAGGCCCACCACGCCGACCTTCTTGCCCTTCGTCACACCCCAGTGACGCATGGGCGAATAGGTGGTGATTCCGGCGCAGAGCAGCGGCGCGGCGCCGGCGAGATCGAGATTGGATGGAACGCGGAGCGCGAAGCGCTCGTCCACGACGACGCTGTCGGAGTAGCCGCCGTAGGTAACGCCGCCGGTGTGCTTGTCGGGGAAGTTGTATGTGAGGGTCAGGTTCGCGCAGAACTGCTCGAGGCCGGCCTGGCACTCCGGGCAGGTTGCGTCGGAATCCACCATGCAGCCGACGGCGGCCAGATCGCCGGGCTTGAACTTGGCAACGGCGGAGCCGACCTTGACGACGCGGCCGACGATCTCATGGCCGGGAACGCAGGGATAGACGGTGGGCATGACGCCGCTCCACTCGTTGCGGGCCTGGTGAAGATCGGAGTGGCAGACGCCGCAAAAGAGGATTTCGATCTGCACGTCGCGCTCGGTGGGATCGCGCCGGGCGATCTTGGTGTAGGCAAACGGCGATGTCGCACTGGCAACGGAGTAGGCTTTGGCGTTGTACATTGAGTCTCCTGTTGGCCTTCTCGGCCGATGATAGCAAGGCGAGGCGAAGGATATTGCCCGCGCTCGCGCTCAACCCAAAGAATAGCCGAAGCGATCCTTTGGCGGCATCCCCATCTTTCCGTTCGATCGCCGCTTGCTGTCGAGCGCTCATAGACAAGGATGCGGATTCAAAGCTGCCGCGCTCGCTCGATAGCGCGGAGGACGGCTTGCGCCTTGTTGAGCGCCTCCCGATGCTCCAACTCCGGGACGGAATCGGCCACGATGCCCGCGCCGGACTGCACGTAGCCCTTGCCGGCGATGGCCAGCATGGAGCGGATGGCGATGCAGGAGTCGAGATTGCCGGAGAAGTCGGCGTAGAGCACCGCGCCGCCGTAGGTTGCGCGCCGCGCCGGCTCCAGTTCTTCGATGATCTCCATGGCGCGGACCTTGGGCGCGCCGGAGAGCGTACCCGCCGGGAAGCAGGCGCGCAGAGCATCGACGGCGGTCAGTTCCGGCTTGAGACGGCCCTCGATGGAGCTGACGATGTGCATCACATGGGAGTAGCGCTCGACGAACATGAGCCGGTCCACCTTGACCGAGCCGAACTCGCTCACCCGGCCCACATCGTTGCGCCCCAGGTCCACCAGCATCACGTGCTCGGCGCGCTCCTTTTCGTCATGGATCATCTCTTCGGCGAGAGCCTCGTCTTCCCGCTCGGTGGCTCCGCGAGGGCGGGTTCCAGCGATGGGCCGGTACTCGACCTTGCCCTGATGCACACGCACCAGCAGCTCCGGCGACGACCCCGCCAACTCCAGGGGCGCGGTGGGCGCTTTTAACTTTTTGGAGAAGTTATTTGACTTATTTGGCACTCCGCCCAGCGGACCCTCCGGCGAGAAGCGCAGGAAGAACATATACGGGCTGGGATTGACGGCGCGCAGGGCGCGATAGACCTGGAAGCTGTCGGCTTTCGGCTCCACGTCGAAGCGCTGCGAGATCACGGCCTGGAAGATGTCGCCGGCCGCGATGTACTCCTTGGTCCGGTCCACGGCGGCCAGAAAATCGTCTTTGGCGGTGCGGTGCTTCACCTTGAGCTTGCCGGCGGCCTTCGCCGCGGCCAGTTTGGGCAAAGGTTGCTTGAGCCGCTTCTCCAGCTTGGCCAGGCGCGCCACGGCCTTTTCGTAGGCATCGGATTGCGCTTTGGGGGTCCTGCACCGCGTGACGTCGGCGGTGGCCACCAGCCAAATCTCCTTGCGCACATGGTCGAAGGCCAGCACCTCGTCGAAGAAGAGCAGGCAAGCGTCGGGAACGCCCAGCTCGTCTTTGGCCAGATTGGGCAGGCGCTCGATCTGCCGCACCGCGTCGTAGGAGAAAAAGCCCACGGCGCCGGCGGTAAACGGGGGCAGGCCGGGCAGGCGCGCCGGTTTGTGGCCGGCGAGGGCGCGGCGCAGCACGGCAAAGATGTCGTCGTCGATCTGGACCACCTTGCGGCCTTCGGTGATGGTAACCTCGCGGCCGCGGGCCACGATGCGCTTGAAGGGCGCGAGGCCAATGAAGGTGTAGCGGCCCACTTGCTCGCCGTTTTCCACCGACTCCAGCAGGAAGCACTCGCGCTCCGGCCATGCGGCGCGCAGAAAGGCCGAGACGGGCGTTTCCAGGTCGGCTGAGAGGGTGCGGCAGACGGGAACCAAGGTGTGCTCCTTGGCCAGCGCCAGGAACTCTTTGCGGCTTGGCTGCGCCGAATTCGATGAGTCTTTCACTGGAATAGTGTAGCGGAGTGCGCCAGGGCCTGCAGGCCTGGCTTTGTTTCCGTATCTCTGCCGCATAAGGGATAGACCTGGGAGAGCCAGTTGTTTCCACCAGGTGGATGGGTCGAATACCTCTGGACGAAGGGCCTTTGACGGGATAAGGTAGTTGAATATGGTGCGTCTTTTGGTTCAATGGCTGCTGTATGCGCTGGCTCTCCTGGCCGTCTCGTCGATTGTGCCGGGATTCGAGGTGAATGGGCTGGGACCGGCGCTGGCGGCGGCGCTGGCGATCGGCCTTTTGAATGCGACTCTGGGGCTGCTGCTGAAGATCGTCACCTTCCCGCTCAGCATACTCACGCTGGGGCTGTTTCTGCTGGTCATCAACGGGTTGATGATCCAGTTGGCGTCGGGCGTGGTGCGCGGCTTTCATGTGCGCGGCTTCTGGCCGGCTTTTTGGGGCGCGGTGGCGCTGGCGCTGCTGGGCATGGTCATCCGGGCGATGACCAAGAGCGCGTGAGTTCGGCAATCTGATCTCGAAGGCCGCTACCGATAAATCTCCGGGATGAAATTCTGCTCCTGAATGGGCGGGCGCACGTACTTCGTCTTATCCAGCTTCGGCAGCTCCAGCGGCTCCGGAGTTAGATCGCGGTAGACGAATTGGGAGAGAAGATGCCGGATCACGTTCAGCCGGGCGCATTTCTTGTTCTCCGCGTTCACAACGAACCACGGAGACTGCTTGGTATCGGTGACCGCGAACATCTCGTCCTTGGCGCGGGAGTACTCCGCCCAATGCTTGCGCGATTCAAGGTCCATGGGACTGAGCTTCCAGCGCTTGGTGGGGGTCTTCATGCGGTCCTGAAAGCGGCGTTCCTGCTCCTCGTCGCTGACTGAGAACCAATACTTGATAAGTCGAATGCCGGAGCGCTGCAACATACGCTCGAACTCCGGGCAGCTTTGCATGAATTCGAGATACTGCGCCTCGGTGCAGAAGCCCATCACGCGCTCGACGCCGGCCCGGTTGTACCAACTGCGGTCGAACAGAACCATCTCTCCGGCGGCGGGCAGATGCGGCACGTATCTCTGGAAGTACCATTGCGTCTTCTCGCGCTCCGTGGGGGTGCCCAGCGCCACAACCTTGCAAACGCGCGGGTTGAGCGATTCGGTGATGCGCTTGATGGCGCCGCCCTTGCCGGCCGCGTCGCGGCCTTCAAAGAGAACCACAACCCGCAGGCCTTCTTGACGAATCCACTCTTGCAGCTTGACGAGCTCGATCTCCAGGCGGGCATACTCCTTCTCGTATTCGCAATCCTTGCCCAGTTTCATAGGCTTGGCGTCATCCGGATGCGATAACTCGCCGCTTTTTCCCATCTTTTCCGGTTGCTTTCCATTCAGCGCGGTCTCCGGCAGTTCCTTCTTTTTCGCGTCCTTCATCGGTCCTCCTCCAGCATCGGGGCCACCGTTCTTCGATCGCGACAACTTCACTCAACCGAGCGTCATGCACCCGGATCGTTGCGGTTCAGCCTTCATACGAAGATATTGCGCAATCCTCCAAATATCAATAGCGTTTTCGCCAAGGGACTGAATCCGTCGTAAAGGGGCGGGGCGCGGCGCGACCGCTAACTCCGTTTTTCGCCGACAACCAGCAAGGTCTGGAATTGCGGAGCATCCGGCTCCTTGTGGACCACGGCACTCTCGACCTTATGAAAGCCCGTCTTGTCCAGCATCCCATCCAGTTCCGCCTCGCTGAATCCCAGCCATTCGTCGGCGTATAACTCGCGCGCCTCTTCAAAGCGATGCTTGAGCAGATCGAGAATCACGATCCGCCCGCCCGGTTGAAGAATTCTCCACGCCTCTTGCACGGCCCGCTCCGGATGCAGCGCGTGATGCAAGGATTGCGAGAAGAAGACCAGTTCCACGGCGGCATCCTCGATGGGAAGCTCTTCCAGATCGCCAAGCCGGTACTCGACGTTCTTCACCTGGTGACGCTGAGCCAGCTCGCGCCCCACCTCGATCATCTTTGCGGAGTTATCCACGGCAATCACGCGCTTGGCCCGCTCGGCCAACAGCAGCGCGAATGCGCCCTCGCCCGCGCCCAGATCGGCGATGACCATCGGCGGCATCAGCCGCAACAGCGCCTCGGCCAGCCCCTTCCAGGACTTTCCCGGCACGTACTCCCGCTCCATGCGTCCGGCGATGCCGTCGAAGAAGCCGCGCATCTTGTCCTGGCGCTTCTTCAAAACGTGGCGCATCGCCTGCCGGTCCGCCACGGCCTCGGCAATCTCCTGGCCGGCCTGGGCCAGCAGCGCGTCTAAAACACCATTGTCGCCAGAGGCTCCCGCACCGGAGGTGCCCGCGCCGGAGACGGTCATTCTGTAAAGGCAGCTCTTGCCGATGCGCCGATCCTTGACCAGCCCCGCCTGCTTCAAATGCGCAAGATGCGTGGAGATGGTGCTCTGCCCCATGGCAAGAATCTCCTGCAATTCGGCTACGGATAGCTCTTCGCCGCGCAGCAGCAGCAAAATGCGCAGCCGGCTGGGATCGGCTGCGACGCGCAAGATTTTCAGGATTGACGGCATAGTCGGAATCTGATACATATCATCATATCACGATGTGACGATACAAGGAGAAAAGCAATGGCAGCTTCCACACTCGAAATCACGGATTTGAAGTACAAGGTAGCCGACCTCGCGCTGGCCGATTGGGGCCGCAAGGAAATCACCATCGCCGAGCAGGAAATGCCCGGTCTGGTCTCGATTCGCAACAAGTATGCCGCCGCCAAGCCGCTGGCCGGGGTGCGCATCACCGGATCGCTGCACATGACCATTCAGACCGCGGTGCTGATCGAGACGCTCACCAGCCTCGGCGCGGAGGTTCGCTGGGCAAGCTGCAACATTTTCTCCACGCAAGACCATGCGGCGGCGGCGATTGCGGCCACGGGCGTTCCTGTCTTCGCCTGGAAGGGCGAGTCGCTGGAGGAATACTGGTGGTGCACCTATCAGGCGCTCAACCACAAGGGCGGCAAGGGGCCGGAACTGGTGGTGGACGACGGCGGCGATGTAACTCTGCTCATCCACAAGGGCTATGAGCTGGAGGAAGGGGATAAGTGGGCCGATGGTCCCGCCGAAAGCCATGAAGAGCAAGTTATCAAGGATTTGCTGAAGAAGGTATATGCCGAAGACCCGCGGCACTGGCACCAAGTCGTCAAGGAGTGGCGCGGAGTTTCGGAAGAAACCACCACCGGGGTGCATCGCCTCTACAAGATGCTGGAACAGGGCAAACTGCTGGTGCCGGCCATCAACGTGAACGACTCGGTGACCAAGTCCAAGTTCGATAACTTGTACGGCTGCCGCGAATCATTGGCCGACGGCATCAAGCGCGCCACCGACGTGATGGTTGCAGGCAAGGTCGCGGTCATCTGCGGCTACGGCGATGTGGGCAAGGGCTGCGCGCATTCGCTGCGCGGCATGGGCGCCAGGTGCATCGTCACCGAGGTCGATCCCATCAACGCGCTGCAAGCGGCGATGGAGGGTTTCGAGGTTACCACCGTCGAAGAGACGCTGGGACGCGGCGACATTTATGTTACCTGCACCGGCAACCTGGACATCATAACTCTCGAACACATGAAGCGCATGAAGGATTAGGCCATCGTCTGCAACATCGGACACTTCGACAACGAGATACAGATGGACCAGCTCAACCGCGAGCCGGGAGTTGCCAAGCTGAACATCAAGCCTCAGGTGGATTTTTATACTTTTCCGGACGGGCACGGCATCTTCGTTCTCGCCGAAGGCCGTCTTGTCAACCTGGGCTGCGCCACCGGCCATCCCAGCTTCGTGATGAGCAATAGCTTTGCTAACCAGACTTTGGCTCAGCTCGACCTATGGGCCAACAAAGATACCTACAAGATCGGGGTCTACGTTCTGCCCAAGAAGCTGGACGAAGAGGTGGCGCGCCTGCACCTGGAAAAGATCGGCGTGAAGCTGACCACGCTTTCCAAGAAGCAGGCCGACTATCTCGGCGTGGCGGTGGAAGGACCGTACAAGGCGGAGAATTACCGGTACTAACCACCTGCGGTGGGGCAGACTCTCGCTATTCGCTCACAGTAGACTTATGGATTCCCAGGGATCGGAAGCGAGACCTGGGAATCCTTGACGCCGGCTGATTTTGCAATCGATAGGCACACAACGCATGGCTTTTCCGCTCAGATTTTCCTTTGAACTTTTTCCCCCACGCACGCCCGAGGCCGTGGCCAAGCTGCCTGCCGTCATCGGCCAGTTAGCCGCTGTGCAGCCAAACTATTTCTCCATCACCTACGGAGCGGGCGGCTCCAACCAGGACGGAACCTACGAGACGCTGATGGCGGTGGTCAAGCACGCAGGCATCGAGGCCGCGCCGCACCTGACTTGCATCGGTTCGACCCGCGCCCAGGTCGCCGCCCTGCTGGAGCGCTACCGGGAAGCGGGCGTGAAACGCATCGTCGCCCTGCGCGGCGACCTTCCCGCCACGGCCATGAGTCCCTCCGCTCCGGGCGAGTTTCACTACGCGAGCGAGTTAGTCGGTTTCATCCGCAAGACGCAAGGCGACGCCTTCGCTATTGAAGTGGCGGCTTACCCGGAGATGCACCCGCAAGCGCCCAATCCCAGTACGGACTTCGAGCACTTTCGCCGCAAGGTGGAGGCCGGCGCGGACGGGGCAATTACCCAACTCTTTTACAACGCCGACGCCTATCTCGACTTCATGGATCGCTGCGTCAAAGCTGACATCAAGATACCTGTGATTCCCGGCGTTATGCCCATCACCGGCTTTGCCAACACGGTGCGCTTCTGCACCGGTTGCGGGGCAGACTTGCCCCGCTGGGTACGCCTGCGCCTGGAAGAATTGCAGGACGACAAGCAGGCCCTGCTCGATTTCGGCCTGGAGGCAGTTACTCGCCTCTGCGAGACCCTGCTGCGCAACGGCGCGCCCGGCCTGCACTTCTACACCGTCAACCAGTCCGAACCGACGTTGCGCCTTTGGAAAAACCTGGCGTTGCCAATTCCCCGCGAGGATAACATTACGAAAGTCTAATTTATAGTCACTCGGCCATCAAGCGGCGCTGGCGTATGCCGATAGCGAAGGCGTGGGCAAGAAAGGCGTGCCCGTCGGAGGCATCTATGCGTCTACGCCCGATTTGCGTCCTGCTGATTGTGGCCGGTCTTTCCGGCTGTGCCAGTCGCACGGCGACCAGTTCTAACCCGACTCCCACCCCAACGGTTACCAAGCACACTTACAATGGAACCGCTTCGGTGGGCGACTTTCTCACCATCACCGTCGACACGACCGCCTTGACGATCAGTTACACGAATCTCTCCAACGGCGATAGCGGCACGGTTCCATACACCGTCAACGCCAACGGCAGCTATGCGATTGCCGATCCCGACGGCAACCTGATTTCCGCGTACGAGGTTCCGGGTTATGCGCTTGTGATTCAGGTGGCCAAGGCCGGCCCCAGTCATAACACGCCCGCTCTGGTGACGGCCGTCGAAAGCGGTTCGATCTCGTTGACCACATTCGCCAACGAGAGTTACAACTATATGCAGTTCCGTACCTCGTTCGGCGGCCTTGATGTAGGTTCAGTCAGCATTGGAGCGACCTCCGGGCAAACTTCCTCCTACTGGCCGTACGGCAATATCAGCGGCGGCGGAGCCTTCAACAGCAGCACACTGGACTTCAGCGGGTTGCAGGAGGACGCATCCGGCACCTACATATCCGGCGCTGTGGGCGGCGCGGGCAGCGGCACGGACTACATCTTCGGGACGGCAAGCGGGTTCTTCATCGTGGACTCGCCCAACGGATCGATCCTCGGCTTGCAAAAGGCGGCGTCCGCGGAGTTCGACTCATCGGTGGCGGGAACCTACAGTGCCGTCTTCTATCAGAAACTCAACGCCAACAACAATGGGAGTGTGGAGACCGGCACACCCTCGACCGGCGAGGCCACCATTGTAATTACGGCAGCGGCCGGCATCACGGTAACCGACTCGCAAGGCAACACGCTCATCAACGCCACGCTGACGCCGGTCTCCAGCGCCAGTTATCTGTACGGACCGGGCGGGCTTACCGATCCATGCAACGGCCTGTTTACCTTCCGCGCGACGACCGCCACCTATCAGCACGATGTGTTCGTCACCTTCATCGGCAACTCAGTGGTCTTTTCCAAGTTCAGCGCAAACCTGCCCTGGAGCGCCGATAACGGCACCTACAGCTATCTGTACGGCGTGGGGCTAAAGTAGGAAAGCTCTCGAATTGCCTTCAGCCTGAGAAGTCCGTTTGCCGCCTCTTCGGCAGCCGACGGGCTTCTCGTTCATTGGGCGGAAGTCGATAGAGAGTTAGGCTGTCAAGCCTTCGCCCGATGGCCGAAAGCCCGTCGAAAGATCCTCCGCGCCGAACTATGCAGCAATTTCGTCTGCTCGGCCTTGAGCGCCGCGTAAGAACGTTCCACATAGATGTCGAACTCCGGCGGCCAGCCTATGGTCGAACGCCGCTCGGAGTAATCGCCGTCGGCCCACTTGGCCAGCACCGCCTTGTAACCCACCACATGAGTTACAAAGTCCAGAAGGCAGCGCGGCATCTGCTCCTCGACGATGAGATATGCCTTCTCGATGATGATCTTCTCGCGCACGTCGTTGAGGGGCATGAAGATGGCGGTCATCCATAGCATCCACTCCTTCATTTCGCTGTCGAGAATGGGAAAGCTCTGCGTCTTGCACTGCTTCTTGAGCAGCGACCGGTATGCGATGTTGCCCGCCTGCGAGGCGACGTAGAGGGGGCCGTAAAACTCGTTGAGCCGCCTGTTGACCAGATCGAGTTTGTCCCGCCGCCGTTCCAGCATCCGCGCGCTCAGAAACGTCATCAGATACCCGGCAAAGGCCAGTATCACAGTCAAAACTGCCGCGTTTTGCATCAGGTTGGGAGTTTCGAATACCGATAGGTCCATTGCGCGCTCAACCTTTCGCCAGCAGCTTGGAGGCTTCTTTGGCGAAGTAAGTCACGACAAAGTCCGCCCCCGCGCGCCGTATGCCGAGCAGCGATTCGACGATGGCGCGGTCGCGCTCCAGCCATCCGCGCTCGAAGGCCGCCTGAAGCATTGAATACTCGCCCGAAACCTGATAGGCCCCAATCGGCGCGTCCACACGCTCGCGGGCGGCGCGCACCACGTCCAGATAGGGCATGGCCGGCTTCATCAGGATCATGTCCGCGCCTTCGGCCAGGTCGAGGTCGATCTCGCGCATCGCCTCGCGCAGGTTGGCCGTGTCCATCTGATAGGTCTTCCGGTCGCCGAACTGCGGGGCCGAGTTAGCGGCCTCGCGGAAAGGTCCGTAAAAGGCAGAGGCGAACTTCGAAGCGTAACTGAGGATGGGAGTATCGGCGCAGCCAGCGTCGTCCAGTGCGCGGCGAATGGCCGCCACGCGCCCGTCCATCATGTCGCTGGGAGCGACGACGTCGGCTCCAGCTTTGGCCAAACTGACCGCGGTACGAGCGAGAAGACCGAGCGAGGCATCGTTGTCCACGTCCCAGACTTCGCGGGTCTCGACCGCGATTCCGCAATGGCCGTGACTGGTGTACTCGCAAAGGCAAACGTCGGCGATGAGCGCAAGTTTCTTCGCGGCCGCGGTCTTCTTGAGCGTTCGCAAACCCCGCTGCACAACCCCGTCGTCGTCCCATGCGCCGGAGCCATGCTCATCCTTGCCGTCCGGCAATCCGAAGAGAAGCAATCCGCCCAGGCCCAGGCTGGCAGCCTCTTCAGCCTCGCCTACCGCCTCGTCCACTGAGATATTGAAGACACCCGGCATCGAGGCGATCTCGCGGCGAACGCCCTTGCCCGGACAAAGAAAAAGCGGATAGATCAGATCGCCGGGCGTGACGGCGGTCTCGCGCACCAGCGCCCGCAGCGATTCGCTGCGCCGCATCCGGCGCATCCGCGTTTCGGGAAAACTCATGGTCACGATTGTAATTGAGACGCGCGCGACCGCGACACAATTGCCATTTATGCGACGCTCCTTTGCCGGCCAGTGGCGCGTAGACCCCCAACTATGGTATGCAATAGTGCGACATGAGTGTGGAACTTAGCATCGTAATGCCTTGCCTCAACGAAGCGGAGACGCTTGCAATCTGCATCCGCAAGGCGCGCGGATATATCGAGCGCACAGGGGTAAGCGCCGAGATCGTGGTCGGCGACAACGGTTCGACCGACGGTTCCCAGGAGATTGCGGCCAGTCTCGGCGCGCGAGTGATTTCCATTCCGATTCGCGGCTATGGGGCGGCTCTCCACGGCGCTATCTCCGCCGCCGAGGGCCGCTATTGCATCATGGGAGACTCGGACGACAGTTATGACTTCGAGCATCTCGATCCCTTCGTGCGGAAACTCCGAGAAGGCTATGAGTTGGTCATGGGCAATCGCTTCAAGGGACGCATCGAGAAAGGAGCCATGCCCTGGAAGAACCGCTATCTCGGCAATCCCATTCTCTCCTTCATAGGAGTGACGCTGTTCCACGCGCCGGCGAAAGACTTCCATTGCGGGATCAGGGGCTTCTCGAAGGCCGCCTTCGAGCGCATGGACCTACGCACGACAGGGATGGAGTTTGCCTCGGAGATGGTGATGAAGGCCACCATGATGGAGATGAGGATCGCCGAAGTGCCGGTCACGCTTGCGCACGATGGCCGCTCGCATCCGCCCCATCTGCGCCCTTACCGCGATGGCTGGCGGCATCTGCGCTTCATGCTCATGTACAGCCCGCGCTGGCTCTTTCTGTATCCAGGAACGTTTTTGTTCTTGCTTGGCCTGGCCGGATGCGCATGGCTTCTGCCAGGGCCGCGCGTAGTCCACGGCGTCGGATTCGACGTGCATACGCTGTTATACGCTTTCGTCGCGGTTCTGCTGGGCTTTCAACTGGTCGCCTTCGCCGTCTTCACCAAAGTGTTTGCCATCTCCGAGGGACTGCTGCCCGACGACCCGCGCCTCAACCGGGCCTTTCGCTTCATCACTCTTGAAACCGGGCTTGCCGCGGGCGGGTTGCTGATGGCGCTTGGCATGGGCGGATCAATCTTTGCCGTCGCGGGATGGGCCAATGCCAGTTTTCCCGCCCTGGACCCAGGACATATGCTGCGCATCGTCATGCCAGCCGTTTTTTCTTTGACTCTGGGCGTCCAGATTGTATTCAGCAGTTTCTTTTTGAGCATACTCGGGTTGCGTAGGCGAAAATAGAAAGCGCACTGGACCTAAATGAAAAGCTTCTCGCTCATGAATCCAACTCGTTCTTCGCCGAGGTATGTTTGACCGCATGAAAATTCTGATGGTATCCCACTATTTCGCTTCCCACTCAGGCGGCATCGAGATTGTCGCTCAACAATTGTTCGACGCGCTTGCAGGCAGGAACCAGGAGATTGTCTGGATGGCAAGCGATGCCACTCTGCCGCCGAAGACGGTGCAACAATCGCGTACGTATTCTTTGCCGGTCTTCAATTTTGCGGAGGAGAAAACCGGACTGCCATTTCCAATTCCAACGGTGGGCGCACTTAGAAACATAATCCGCGAAGTGGGGAATGCGGAAGTTATTATCTTGCACGATTGTCTGTATTTAAGCAACGTACTTGCCTTTCTGGCCGCCAAATGGCGAAGAGTCCCAACCGTTATTATCCAGCACATAGGATTAATTCCCTACACAAACTATGTGGTAAATGCAGCGATGCGGTTCGCCAACGCAACCGTGACGCGGCCCATGTTGTCGCGTGCCGCGCAGGTTGTCTTTATCAGCGAAACGACCAGGAAATATTTCAGTGAACTGCGCTTTAAGAGCGATCCCGAGGTCATCTTCAACGGTGTAGATACGAATATGTTCCGCAGAGCGGAAAGCTCTGAGACAAAGGCATCGCTTCGCCGCGAGTACGGCCTGCCGGAAAACCGTTTTGCAATTCTCTTTGTAGGGCGCTTCGTTGAGAAAAAGGGCCTTTCGGCAATGAGGCGCATGGTCGCTCTTCGGCCGGACTGGACCTGGGCTTTTGCCGGATGGGGGCGGCTCTCCCCCACCGGTTGGAATGCCGAAAATGTGCGGGTTTTTACCGGATTGCGGGGTTCTTCCATGGCCGCACTTTATCGCAGTTGCGACGTGCTCGTGCTACCCAGCGGTGGCGAGGGATTTCCGCTGACGATACAGGAGGCTTTGGCCTCTGGATTGCCCGTAGTGTGCGGGGACGAGACGCTCACGGCAGACCCAGCTATGAAGGAGTTTGTGCGAGGCGCGCCGGTATTTCCACGAGATAGCGAAAGAACCGCCCGCGAGTTTCTCTTAGCTATCGACGGCTTGATTGCTTCCGATGCCGAGTCGAGCGACAAGTCTGAACAGCGCCGGGCTTTTTCCGTCTCGCGCTATTCATGGCAGAGTGCCGCGGAGCGATACATGGAGATTGTCTCGCGCCTCCTCCCTCAGGCTGCGAATTGCCCAGCGACAGCGGTGTCCAGGGAATTGTAACTTTCGGCACAGCACTGCAAGATGAAACGGATATCCGAAGGAGTTTGACGCTATGCTAGATGCGGAAGCGAAATGGATCGGAGACGTGCTCGATCGGTTGGACGTTGGGAGCTTATCGCCGATTCTGAACGTAGGCAGTGCGAGCGCGGCATTTCGAGAACAGGTCCAGCCCTGGATAGATCGTGAAATCTTCGCTCCGTTGCGCAGACGAGGCGTGGCGGTCCACCATCTCGACATTCGGGAAGGGGATGGCATAGATATGCACGGCGATTTGACCGACGATTCTTTCGTCGCAGGGCTTGGCGACAACGGGTACCGGGCGCTGTTGTGCTGCAATCTTCTCGAACACGTCGCCGCACCATCCGCCATCTGCGCAAAGCTCGAGCTTCTGGTACCGGTTGGCGGGTATCTGATAATCACTGTGCCCAATCGGTTCCCCTATCATCCCGATCCTATCGATACAATGTTCCGACCTGCCATAGAGGACATTGTGCAACTCTTTCCTCATTGCAGGCTCATGCACGGGGAAGTCCTCGATTGCGGCACGGGCTGGGATTATGTAGATCGCAACCCTGGCGCACTGATTGCCAAAGTGAAGCGTCGTCTTGCAGGATTCAGGGAACACGGCGGCGTGAAGGGAAGTGCGAGTTTTCTCCCCTGGCTGTTCCGCCGGTTCCGCCAAACTTGCGCATTGCTGCAAAGACACCAGTGAGGCGAGATTTAATTTTGCACAACCGCGATGGCGCGCGTTTGACCTTTGACACATATGATCGAAAGTGGGCTGAGACATAGGCCAACCTTGACCCACGTACATTGTTCGATGTGGGATGCGGTGCCGACGATAATCTCGCGGCACTGGCGCAAGCCATGCCGCAACTGAGCTTATCCCGGGACCGATGTTTCGCGGGAGGCGCTCGCTTGCGGCACGTCGCGCATCTGCCGCTCGCTTTGCGAGTCCTGGGTGGCGAGCTGCTCGCTCGCTCGCCGAATGCCCTCGACGCATAAAATGGATGCGCAGTCATTGCCCCATCCATTACCCTAAAGAGTCGGAGGAGCATTCCCCATGAGCGTCATTCTCCAGGAAGATTTCATTGCCAGCGTGGCGGGCGCGTTGCAGTACATCAGCTACTACCACCCGTTGGATTTTATAGAGAGCATGACCAAGGCTTACGAACTGGAGCAGTCGCCCGCCGCGCGCGATGCGATCGCGCAGATACTTATCAATAGCCGGATGTGCGCCGAGGGCCATCGGCCCATCTGCCAGGACACGGGTATTGTGACCGCCTTCCTCAAAGTCGGCATGGACGCGCGCTTTGAACCTGGTCCCGGCGAAGAGCGCAAGGACGCGCAGGAAATGGTGGATGAGGGGGTGCGGCGCGCTTATCTCGATGCGGACAACAAGCTGCGGGCCTCGATTCTGGGCGATCCGGCGGGCAAGCGGATCAACACCAAAGACAACACGCCGGCCTGCGTCAACGTCGAGTTGGTGAAGGGAGCCACGGTCGAGGTGACGGTGGCGGCCAAGGGCGGAGGGTCGGAGGCCAAGGCCAAGTTCATCATGCTCAACCCGTCGGACTCCGTCGTCGAGTGGGTGCTGAAGACCGTGCCGACGATGGGCGCGGGGTGGTGTCCGCCGGGAATGCTGGGAATCGGCATCGGGGGCACAGCGGAGAAGGCGATGCTGCTGGCCAAGGAGTCGCTGATGGACCCCATCGACATTCAGGAACTCATCGCGCGCGGGCCGGCGAACCGCGCCGAGGAGTTGCGCATCGAGTTGTACGACAAGGTGAACCGGCTGGGCATCGGCGCGCAGGGTTTGGGCGGGCTGACGACGGTGCTGGACGTGAAGGTGCGCGACTATCCCACCCACGCCGCCAATCTGCCGGTGGCCATGATTCCCAACTGCGCGGCGACTCGTCACGCGCACTTTGCGCTGGATGGGTCGGGTCCGGTCTATCTCGATCCTCCCGGCCTGGATAACTGGCCGAAGCTGACTTACGACGTTTCCGCGGCGCGGAGGGTGAATCTGGAGACTGTAACTCGCGAGCAAGCCGCAACCTGGAAACCCGGCGAAGTTCTGGTTTTGACCGGGAAGTTGCTCACCGGCCGCGACGCCGCCCACAAACGCTTGACAGATATGCTGAACCGAGGCGAAAAACTTCCCGTGGACTTCCGCGGTCGCTTCATCTACTACGTGGGTCCGGTGGACCCGGTGCGCGACGAGGTGGTTGGGCCGGCGGGGCCTACTACGGCCACGCGCATGGATAACTTCACGCGGCAGATGCTGGCTGAAACAGGCTTGCTGGGGATGGTGGGCAAGGCGGAGCGCGGCCCCGAGGCCATCGCGGCGATCAAGGAGTTCGGCGCGGTCTACCTGATGGCCGTGGGAGGCGCGGCGTACCTGGTTTCCAAGGCCATCCGCGGCTCGCGCCTGGTGGCCTTCGCGGATCTGGGCATGGAGGCGATCTACGAATTCGATGTGCGCGAGATGCCGGTAACCGTGGCCGTCGATGCGCACGGAAGCAGCGTTCACCAGACCGGCCCGGAGGAGTGGCGGAAGCGGATTGCGGGAATTCCGATCTTGACGACATAGAGAGCATGGATATAATGGGTGGCGCGGCGGAAAGCTCCGGATGGGCCGGATGTTTTCCCGAATTTCCCGCCTTCACCCGATACGGAGGGTTAGAATGGCATCGCCATCCTTTGCAAAGTTGGTCGAAGAGCACACTGGCAGCGAACTTGGCCTTGAGACTGGAGACATCCTTCTGAAACACGTAACCTTGTCGATTACTGGGAGTGTGATCGCATTCGGCCAGATAACCACCCATCCGCTTACGGGGTCGCCGGGCATCATTCACGCGGCGCTGTATATAGGTGAGAACGAGGTGGCCGAAGCCAGCGGTGAAGGCCTCGTCTTCAACAACTTGTCGGAAAACCTGAAGCACTATCGATATGAGGTTTTCCGTTACCAAGGGAAAAACAAAAAGGCCCTTGTAGAACGGGTGTTGCAGCGCGTGGAATATAGCCGCGAAAAGAAGCCCTCATACAGCATCTGGAAGGCTTTCTGCAGTCTGTTCACCAGTAAGTCCTCGAAAAAAAAGGACGAAGAGGTCTCTTTGCTTTCCGATTCATCGATCTTTTGTTCGGGGGCCGTGGTGGACTGGTTCAATTATGCGGCGCTCGATTTGGGGATGGGAGAAGTGTTTCCTTTCAAAGGCGATGCGGCCTCGCCACAGCAATTGTTCGATAAGTTTAACGGCTGGGCCAGAAAATCGGAGAACTGGAAGTTCGTGGCGAGCATTCCTAACGATTGAATGGGGAATGGCCGAAGGCGGGCAGGCGGAAGCATAGCGTTTGAGAGTCTTGCCCAACAACTGGCTTTCTCAAACGGCATTTCCTCTTCGGGACTCTCCGTTTCTGTCCATTCACTGCTTGCCGAAGCGATAAGCGATGCCGGCCGTGAAGCCCAGGCTGTTTTGCGCGCTCGATCCGAAGCCGGTGAGCAGGTATTCGGGCGCCAGGCGCAGACCAATGTTGGGGGACAGATTGTATTCGCCGAGGATGCTGGCGCTGGCGGCGAAGGTATACCCGTCCGGGTAGAGATGGAGGAGGGTGGAGAGGCCGGTGTTGCCGCCGGTGTCTCCGGAAAAGTCTCCGAAGGCGAATCCGCCCAGGACGCGACCGGAGACGGAGTATTTCGGCTGTAGATAGAAGCGATAGGTGGGCCCAATCAAGGCGGCGTACTGGACGATGGCTGGATGGGTGATGGCGGGATCGGCGACGTTTTCGCTCGGCTCGATGAAGGCCGTGCCGTAAGTGCCGCTGCCATCCACGGCCACGCCCAGTCGTGAATTGTAGTAGCGGGCGAAGCCCAGATTCCACGATTCCTCGTTCGCGCGCTGGAGCGGCGAGGGAAGCCGGAACCTCTGGTAGCCGCCGCCTGCGTAGGCTTCGTAGAGATGATCGTAGGTCTCGTGAATGGCGGCGGCGCGGCGCTGGGCGCGACGGGCGCGGATGCGGGCCTGTACGCTTAACTGGCCCTCGGAAGTGGCGTCTGAAGCCGACGGCGCCTTGCTTTGGTCTGGCGATGCGGAGTCGTTGGACGAACTCGTGTTTGAGCTTTGGGCCGGAATATACTGAATCGCTGGCCCAACCAGCGCCAGCACAAGAGCAAGACGGCGTATAGAATACATCGGTTTCGGGATTCCTCCGCGGAGTAAGGGAGCGTCACGGCTTGCGGCGCGCCCCCAATAAGTATTAAACCACCCTGGGGTGCATCTTGTGGGTCAAACGCTCCTGTTTGGACGAACAAAGAAGCGATTCGCTGCCAAGGACGGGCAAGCCGCCTATTGCGCGGCAGCCTCGGGAAGATGAAAATCCACTCCCGCGTCTCGATTCAACTTCACTGTCGCGGCAAGGTCCAGTTGGTCCACCGGGATGTCGGGGCGATGCTGATCCCCCACATAAAGTGTGCTCCGGGTCAGAACGTAATTATGTATTTGCTCGGAAGGGCGGCCATCCTTGAAGACCAGCGTGACCGCGTCCTCGCTCTTCGGCGCCGGTTGCGAGAGATTGGAACCGGGCTGGTAAGGGCTGGGCGACGCAGACTGCTCCTGTGCGGGCGGTTGCGCATCGGAATTGTACCCTTGCGGAGCCGGAGAATCGTCATAGCCGATGGTGTCCGGGTATGCAAGGGAGGGCCATCCCGCCACGCCATATGCCGAAGCCCCGTAGTAATTTCCCGTCCCGAAGGCCGACACGTAGGGGATTCGATGGCGCCTTGCCCCGGCATAGACTGGGCGAACGCCGCTGTTGCCGGAAGCGCCCCTATGGAAGCCGCTGGTTGCGCCAAGAGGCGCGCCAATGCCGGGGCGGGAAGAGCCGGCGAAGCGATGGGGCGCGGATGCGCCGAATCCGCCGTGAAACGCCGGCGCGGCATGGCCTGAGAAGCCGCCGCGCGAGGCCGACCGCTGGGCGAAGGCCGGAAGCGCCAGCCCAACCAGAATCAACGCTGCCGCTGAGAATCGTTTCATGCAAACATTCTACGCCTATTTGGTCTTTGCGGTTTGCCGTCGTCGGCAGTTTTTCATCCGTTGCCCTGAATCGAGCATCGACCGCAATCAGCCTCTAGCCGAGCGCTTTTCGCGCTTCATCTTCCGGGCTGGCCGGTGAGCGGGCGGCGATGGTGTAAGCGGCGGCGCGTTGAATGCGGTCGCCCACGCTCAGGTTCGCCAGGGGACCAAGTGTCTCCAACTCCACGTAGGGAAGCGGATCGGGGTTGGTATAGACCTGGGTGCGGCAGCCGCCGTCGGGATATTCTTCCGCCTGGCCGCCCGTCGCTTGTTCCTCCCCTTGTTCAGCATCGATGCGGACGACCGTGTCCGATCCGACCCATACCATACTCGCTGCATCCGAGCCGATCTTCACGTAGGCATCGGGGTTGCGCTCGAGCGAGAGCAGACCGCCCTCGATTTTCAGTTTCGCCGGTTCGCCGTCAATCAGGCGAAGATAGCCGCCAGAGAAGGCCGACCGCTCCGGCAGCGGAAGCACGACGCGCTCCGGGTCGCGCATTTGGGTGATGGTCCACACTCCCACTCGGACCGCGTCTCCAGAGAGTTTGCGATACTCGGTGACGATGCGCATGGTTGGCAGCACTGGGTCCAATTCTATGTGACGCACGATTTGAATGCCAAAAGCCGGATCGACGGGCGAGGTCAACGTCAGTCCGCCCCCGGTTGCGACGGCCTCGACGAAGCGGGAATCGAAGGCAACGGGGGGGGGCCAGTCGCGGCCCTGCTGCCGGGGCCATGCGGACTGCGGCGCGGGCCAGCACTTGTCGCCGCCGAAGTTGAGCCACTCGCGGCCGTTTCTTCGATGCGCGGACGCGTCGGGCAGGCGACCGTCTAGAGCGCGGTTTTCCCAGAAAGCGCCGTCCGCGCCGCCGGCCAGCCGTAACTGCATAACGCGACCGATGGCCGGAACGACGATGGCCTCCACGCTGCCGTTGGAGAGAAGATAACTATCGGGCCAGCCATGATAGGAGATGCGCTTCATTCCCACTCCTATCGCCGGACAGACTGGCGGATCGAGAACAACCAATGCGCTGTCGCAAATTTCCAACTTGCTGAGCCTTTCCGGTGTGCGTGGGGGCGACCGCATTCTACCTATCATTTATGAACTGGCGGGCGGCTGGCTTTCTTTGCAGGAAGACAGCCGCCTGAATGGAGTTATACCGCATTGACCTCAACCGGTTCGCCGTTCTCGACGTCTCCAGCCGGAGCTATCTCGCGCTCGTTGAGATGGTCGTACCAGGTGAACTTGAGAATCAGCGAGGCGGCCAGAATTACCCCCAGAGTTATGGCGGCGCGGGCGAATTCCTGTATGACGACGTACAAGGGCAGCGCGACCAGAGAGACCTGCCAGACGATGCCGACGGCGATATTGAATATATCGCGGAAGAAGTCGTTGTTTTTCTTGAAGCTGGGGTCCGCAGCCCGCACCTTCTTGAGAATCGGTCCCCAGAAACCCCACGGCCGCACCCGGCTGTAGAAGTCCATGAGCACCTCATCGGACTCCGGCTTGGTGAGCAGGGTTCCGGCAAAGCTGCCGATCAAGGAGATGACCAGCACCAGCGGGAAGATGATGACCACATCCATATTGATGGAGTAAGTGGCCAGCAGATTCTTGACGATCGGCAGTTGTGAAACGATCATCGGCAGGCCCAGCGCGGAGGCGATGCCGGTGACCATGCCCCAGAAGTAGCCGTAGCCGTTGAAACGCCACCAGTACCACTTGAGGACGTTGGAAGCGGTGTAACCGCCCCACAGGCCGGAGACGATCCAGACCACGACCTCATTGACCGATGTAACGTTCCAGCCGATCAGCACGCCGATCACAATCACCGAGAAGGAGGCCAGATAGCTGAGGTTGACGTAGGTCTTGGGCGAGGCGTTGGGATTGATGAAGCGCTTGTAGATGTCGTTCACGAAGTAGGGCGGGGCGGCGTTCACCGTGCCCGCGAAGTTGGACATGAAGGCCGCCAGCAGGCCGGCGATCAGGAAGCCAAGCAGGCCCACGGGGACGAAGCGGCCCAATGCCATCGGCAGCACCGTCTCAAAGTCCAGGTTGGACCCCATGGAGCGCAGGTTCGGTCCGAAGAAGGCGGCCGCCAGCACGGTGAGGCCAATCACCAGAACGTAGCGCGGCGGGGTAAGAACGATGTTGACCCAGGCGCTCATCATGGAGGCCTCGCGGGGGTTCTTGGCGGAGAGAATGCGCTGCATATCGTAGTTGGGCGCGGGACCGGCGGCGGAGATGGGAATGCCCTTGAAGAGCAGCATCACCACGAAGAAGCCGAAGAGTCCATAGCCGTCTTGCGAAATCTTTGCCGTGGCGGCCGGCAGCAGCGTAGACCAATCCAGACCCAGATTCCAGCCGAAGAAAACGTTGTCCCAGCCGGCGGGAACCACGCGGTGCAGCATATCGGGCGCCACCTTCATCATGGCGATGATGCCGACGGCGAAGGAGGCGATGGCCAGAATGAAGAACTGGACGACTTCCGTAATCACCACGCTGATCATGCCGCCCTTGATCACGTAGATGGCGGTTATGGCGATCAGGATCAGCGCATACTCGTTGGCCGACAGATGCCAGGGCAAAAAGGTCTGGGCGAACTTGCCGATGCCCTTGAATCCGTAACTGAAGAATCCGATGATGCTGACGAAGGCGTAGACCACCACGATCAGGTGCGACAACTGCGCGCCGCGTCCGGTGCCGAAGCGGGTCTTGATCCACTCCGCGCCGGTCATCACGTTGGAGCGGCGCAGCCAGGAGGAGAGATAGACCATCAGAAATATCTGGTTGAAGGTCGGCCAGAGCCAGGGAATCCAGACGCTTTTCAGGCCATAGACGAACATCCAGGAGACCAGCAGCATGGTGCCGCTGATGTCGAACATTCCCGAGGCGTTGGAGATGCCCAGCACATACCAGGGCATGGAGTTGCCGCCGAGGAAGTAGTTCTGCATGCTCTGCGACGCCCGTTTGGAAACCAGATAGCCGATCAATACCGTGCTCAGCAGATAGGCCACGATAATAACGATGTCAAGTGCGTGAAGGTGCAGCATTGGACTCCTCGATGCCCGCGGGCATCTTCTCGCCGCTTTCCGCGGGAGACAAAACTGAATTTTCGCCGGTCTGAACCGACTTTATTACGGCCTTCCGAGGCTCCTGTGTGATTCCCAACACATACACATACAGGCGCCGGATCGTCAATCCGTCCCCGGATTGACGGCAAAAACAGAGCCGCCGCGACGCTCTACGGCAATTCGCCCGCCAGCAGAAAGACTAACGATGCCTGCCAGTTGATGGCAATCTCGTTGGAGGTATACGAATCCTGGTCGTCGGCGTAAACCTTGGCCGGGGGCAAATCCTTCGGCAATTTGTCGGTGATCCGGTCTCCATGCCCGGCATTCGGCCCTCCTGAGAGCAAACCGGGCCAGGGCGATCCCGGATGCGCGGCGCTGGGCCGATGATGCGGATGCCGGAAGGGATTCTCGCCCACTTGCGTCACCCAGGACAGCGAAAATGTGTTGCGGCCCAACAGATAGTGCAGATCGTCCCGCGCCGCATCGACAAAATTCGGGTCCGGCTGGAAGCGATCGGCGATCAGCAAATACTCGCCATAGCTCGCCGCGACGCCGTTCGATCCCCAGACGTAATCCTTTGTCAGCAGGCTCACACGGTAGGGATTGGCGCGGGTCTGCGCGACCACCGCGCGCGCCGCCGCCACGGTTCGCTCCCGGATCGCCGCGACCGCCTTGGCATCCACCTCCTTGCGCGTGGAGAGGGCGTAGGACCATAACCCCATCGGCGCCACCGAACCCCAGCCCACCGAGGGCGGAGAATCCAACGACGGCAGAAAACCCGCGTAATTCTTCAGGAAGTAATCGTTGTACCGCGCTTCGCCGGTGGCTCGGCCCAGCTCCGCCGCCGCCCAGAGACGCTCGTCCGAGCAGTCGTTATCGTCATATACGCCGGTATGGATGCCCGGCGGATTGCGCTCGAAGGTCGCATTGGGAAATTTTTCGGACCACTCCCAGGCGCGCTCCGCCGCCGCCAACGCCCGCTCCGCAAACTTCGCATCGTAGGGCTTGTATACCCGCGCGGCGATCGCGCCCACTGCCGCCAGGTCGGCCGTCGCGCAGGTGCTCTTGTAGGGCGCCGATCCGGTTCCGATCACTTTGCTCGGTTCGGTGTCCTGTTCCGGCGGGATGAAGCCGGGGAAGCTTTCGCTGGTCTGCTTGTGCCAGACGCCGCCGTCGTCGTCCTGCATCTTCAGCATCCACTCCAGATTCCAGCGCGCCTCATTCAATATGTCGGGCGTGCCGTTGCCGGATTCGGGAATGTTCAGCGAAATCTTCTTTATCCTGTCCCCGAATATCTCCCAGGCACTCAGAAGGGTGCCGGTCGCGAACCCGGAGTTCACAACGTATCGCCCATAGTCGCCCGCGTCATGCCATCCGCCCACATTGTCGCGCTGCCCCTTGGCTCCCGAACTGGGATGAAATTCGCCGTGCAGATGACAAGCGGGGTGCGTGTAGCCGGGAAACTCCGGCCCCAGGTCCACCGCCGTTCCGCAGCGCTGCCCATAGAAGCCGCGCATTGCCATATAGTAGGTGCGCTCAAAGACATTCCTGCCCAAGGAGAAATCCCAACTGCGGCCTACGCCGGGGACCGAGAGATAGTAGTTTCCGGCTTTGCGATATGCGGAAAAATCGGCGGCCCGCACCTGATCGCCGGTATCCTTGTCGGCCTGGGCGGCGGTCAGCTTGCCATGAAAAACGACCTTGTTGTCGTCGGCGCGCCGGATCTCAAAATCGGTGCCCGCGGCGCTGACCAGCGCCACCTTGGGACCGTCCAGCGGATAGCCCACTTGATCCAGCTTGATGGCCAATCTTTCGATTCGTTCTCCCGCGCTGTCGGCCCCATGCGCCATAGCCGCCGGAAAAAGGAAAGCGGCGGCCCATAAAAACAGGAACAGCAACCTCGAGCCGAATCGCTCGCCGGCGCGGTACGGAAAATGCATACTTGCCATCTTTGCGCTCTCCCTCGTGGAGGATATAGTCGGAAAATATCGAATCGAGCAATAGTCACACAGCGATCCCGGTTCTGGCAACGATCCGGGACACATCTCGTCGGCGCTTGCGATTTTGCGGGCGCGGCAGCTTCCCACGCCAGCGTCAGTTCGAGTATAATCGCGTTTCGTCTTCCACTGTAATCAAAATAACTCTGGAAAAACGATTTATCCTTTTCTCAGCCGAGGGCCGTGCCTTCGGCCCATCTTTGAGGGAGCGCCAACCATGAAGTACGGACATTTCGACGATCTCAACCGCGAGTACGTCATCACCCAACCCGATACGCCCCTGCCGTGGATCAACTATCTGGGTTGCCAGGCGTATTTCGGCATCGTCTCCAATACCGCCGGAGGCTACTCGTTCTATCGCGACGCCCGCCTCCGCCGCATCACCCGCTATCGCTACAACAATGTGCCGTTGGACTTCGGCGGACGCTACATCTATCTCCGCGACGACGAGTCCAAGCAGTTTTGGTCTCCCTCCTGGCAGCCCACTCGCAGCAATATCGAAAATTACTCCTGCCGCCACGGCCTGGGTTACACCGCCATCGGTTCGCAATACAGCGGCATCGAGGCCCACACCCGTTACTTCGTCCCCCTCGACGAGAACCTGGAAATCTGGCAGCTCACCGTCACCAACAAGCGGACGACCAAAGCCTCCCTCTCCGCCTTCGCCTCGATCGAGTTCTGCCTGTGGGACGCGCAGGACGACGCCACCAACTTCCAGCGCAACTTCTCCACCGGCCAGGTGGAGGTGGAAGACGGAACGATCTATCACAAGACCGAGTACCGCGAGCGCCGCAACCACTTCGCCTATTTCGCCACCTCCGCCAAAGGCGGCAGCTTCGATACGCAGCGCGAGGCGTTTTTGGGGCGCTATCGCGGATGGGACTCGCCCGCCGCGGTCGAAGCCGGCCAACTGACCAACTCCATTGCTCACGGCTGGTCCCCCATCGGCGCTCACCAAACCAAACTGGAACTCGCCCCCGGCGAGACAAGGCGGATCGTCTTCGTGCTCGGCTACCATGAGAATCCGGTCGATGAAAAGTTCGATCCTCCCGGTTCGCAGACGGTCAACAAGAAGCTGGTCAAGCCGACCATCGCCAAGTATCTCGATCCAAAACTCGCCGACGCGGCCTTCGAGCGGCTGCGCGTCTACTGGGACGGCTTGCTCGGCGTCTTCCAGGTCAACACGCCCGACATTCACACCAACCGCATGGTGAATATCTGGAATGCCTACCAGTGCATGGCGACCTTCAATATGTCCCGCTCCGCATCGTTCTATGAATCCGGCATCGGCCGCGGTCTCGGCTTCCGCGATTCCAATCAGGACCTGCTCGGCTTTGTCCACATGGCGCCCATCCGCGCCCGCGAACGCATCCTCGATCTGGCCGCCACCCAACTCCCCTCCGGCGGCGCCTATCACCAATACCAGCCCCTCACCAAGCGCGGCAACAACGACATCGGCAGCGATTTCAACGACGATCCCCACTGGCTCATCGTCGGGGTTTCCGCCTACATCAAGGAGACCGGCGACTGGAGTATCCTGGACGAACCTGTCCAGTACGACAACCAGCCCGGCTCCGAGCAGCCGCTCTACGAGCACTTGCAGCGCAGCTTCCGTTACTCCCAGGAGCGGCTAGGGCCGCATGGCCTGCCGCTGATCGGGCGCGCCGACTGGAACGACTGCCTCAACCTCAACTGCTTCTCCGATACCCCCGGCCAATCCTTCCAAACCACCACCAACAAGGACGGCAAGGTCGCCGAGTCGGTCTTCATCGCCGGGCTGTATGTGCTGGCCGGCCGCGAACTGGCCGACATTGCCCGCCACCGCGGCCTAGCGGACCAATCCGCGGCGTATCTCGCGGCGGTCGAGAAGATGGACCAGGTTGTCCGCAAGCATGGCTGGGACGGCGAGTGGTTCCTGCGCGCCTACGACGACTTCGGCGACAAGATCGGCTCCAAAGAGAATGCCGAGGGCAAAATCTTCATCGAGTCGAACGGCTTCTGCGTACTGGCCGGCATCGGACTCGAAGACGGTCTGGCGGCCAAGGCTCTGGAGTCCACGCGCAAGCATCTGGCCACCAAGCACGGCATCGTCCTGCAACAGCCTTGTTACTCCAAGTATTACCTGAACCTCGGCGAAATCTCGTCGTATCCGCCGGGATACAAGGAGAACGCCGGCATCTTCTGCCATAACAATCCCTGGGTCATCATCGCCGAAACCCGCCTGGGCCACGGCGACGAGGCCCACGACTACTACAGCCGCATCAACCCCTCGGCGCGCGAGGAGATCGGCGACCTGCATCGCTGCGAGCCTTACGTTTACGCGCAGATGATCGCCGGCAAGGACGCGCCCACCCACGGCGAGGCCAAGAACTCCTGGCTCACCGGCACCGCGGCCTGGAACTACTACGCCATCTCGCAGTGGATTCTCGGCATCCGCACCACGCTGGACGGCTTGGAGATAGCCCCGATCATTCCCAAGAACTGGCCCGGCTTCACCGCCACCCGCAGTTATCGCGGCGTGGTCTACAAGATCGCCGTCGAGCGCCAGGGCGAGGGCAACGCCATCGCACTGACAGTAGACGGCGCGCCCGCCAACGGCAACGTAGTAACTCCACCCACCGACGGACGGAAGGAAGTGACGGTCAAGGCGATTTTGAGCTAACTTTTCTTCGGTTTTCTGAAGAAACAACATGAAAAAAGCATTGCCGGAAGAGGCTTGCCTCTTCCGGCAATGGCGTTTCTTGGTACAGTCTTTTCCAATTGAAGGATGAGCCTGAAGGGAGCGAAGGGTTAGCGAAGCGGGGACTCCTTTCGTTTTTGCGATTCAAGTTATGTTAGCGCGCGCGTCGGATGGGTTGCCGATCGAGCG
>Ga0181520_10001215_pt1 | contig 53372 bp, 58 predicted proteins | sample PEATcosm2014_Bin_29_FD_132451 | JGI IMG/M metagenome (GOLD analysis project Ga0181520, IMG submission 132451) | Peatland microbial communities from MTU Mesocosm Facility, Houghton, MI, USA - PEATcosm2014_Bin02_30_metaG | ecosystem: Environmental > Terrestrial > Soil > Wetlands > Peat | place... | reverse complement strand
GGTTATCTCACGCCCGAGCCCGGGGATGAATCAATCCCGGAGCGCAGCGGAGGCATGTTGCGTCAGACGTAGTTCAAAGGAAGCCCCGGGTGGAGCAGAGCGGAACCCGGGGAGGATGTCACTCACTTCGATATTTTTTTCTTTTCTTTGGGTGGATTTTCCTGCCACGCCTTGAATACTTCTTCAAGGTCGGCCTCGGATTCGGGCTTTTTACTCATCAAGAATGTGCACGCGGGCCAGCGGTTGCAGGCATAGAACGGCCGTCCGCGGCCGCGCGATTTCTTTAAAACAATATCACCGATTTTACAGTTCGGACATTTGAAGCCGGTTTTATCCCAAATTTTTGAAACGCCTTTGCAGGTCGGATAGTCCACGCAACCGAGGAAGAATCCAAAACGGCCGCGCCGGACTTTCATCGGTTTGCCGCACATCGGACAGTACTCGTCTTTTGTTTTTTCTTCAAGTTCTTTTATCTGCGCTGCCTCTTCGGGCATCGGAAGCGTGATCTTCATGCCTGGCTGGGGGCAGGCGAGGAATTTTCCCATCCGGCCGAATTTGATAATCATCATTTCGCCGGGATGCTCCGGGCAGGGGACATCGGAAACCTCGATTTGTTTTTCGACCGTCGCTTCTTTTTCGGCGAGCTCCTTTTTGAAGGGGACATAGAATTCGCGGCAGACGTCGGTCCATTTCATTTTACCCTCCGCAACCTCGTCGAATTCCTCTTCGATGCGGGAAGTAAATTTGATGTCAACGATCTCCGGAAAGTTTTCGACAAGGAGATCGTTCACGAGCGTGCCGATTTCGGTTGGCTGGTATTTCTTTTCAATCTTTTCTACATAGCCGCGGTCCTGGATGGTCGAGAGCGTCGGCGCATAGGTGGATGGCCGGCCGATACCTTCTGATTCGAGGGCTTTTACGAGTGTCGCGTCCGTATAGCGGGCGGGCGGTTCTGTAAAATGTTGCAGGGGCAGAATTTCTTCGAGCGAGAGCGGTTGGCCGATATCGAGTTTTGGTAATTTCCCTTCGATCTCATTCGCCGTGTCATCGTCGCGGCCTTCGGTATAAACACGGATGAAGCCGTCGAATTTTACGGTTTGGCCATTCGCGCGGAAAGTATAGGAACTGGCCACTAGGGACTGGCCACTAGGGATTTCATTTTTCCTGTTGGCTGGTGGCAAATGGCTAGTGGCTATATCGACCGCCGTCTGTTCAAGTAAAGCTTCCTTCATCTGTGAGGCGATTGTGCGTTTCCATATGAGATCATAGAGACGAATGCTGTTTCTGTCCTTGATGCCGAGCGACCCCGCCGAGGCCGCCGCAAGGTTTGTTGGGCGTATTGCTTCATGCGCTTCCTGCGCGCCCTTACTTTTTGTAGCATAGCGGCGCGGCTCGGGGAGTGCGTAATCCGCACCGAATTCCTCCGTGATCACGGCGCGCGCTTGCGCGAGTGCGGACTCGGCGAGATTGACGCTGTCGGTTCTCATATAGGTGATGAAGCCGTTCTCGTAGAGATGCTGGGCAATCATCATGGTTTGTTTTGCCGAGAAGCCGAGCTTGCGGGCGGCTTCTTGTTGGAGCGTCGAGGTGGTGAATGGCGCCGAGGGATTGCGGCGGACATCTTTTACGGAGATGTCCTTGATATGAAATTTTGCATCACGGACGCCGTCCACGATTTTCTTCGCTTCGGCCTCGGTTGTGATGCCCATTTTACCGATTGCCTTTTCGTTGATCGCGGTAAGCGTGGCAGGGAAAGGAGTTTTAGCTTTCTCGGGCAAAAATTTTCCTTCAATCGTCCAATATTCCTCTTTATTGAATGCCTGGATCAGGCGCTCGCGTTCGACGACAAGGCGGACCGCGACGCTCTGCACGCGCCCGGCGGAAAGTCCATAGCGCACCTTACGCCAGAGAAAAGGGGAGAGTTCGTAGCCGACGAGGCGATCGAGGACGCGCCGTGCCTGCTGGGCGTCAACCAGGTTGATGTCAAGGTCTCGTGGATGTTCAAGCGCGCGAAGAATGGCATCCTTCGTGATTTCATGAAAAGCGATGCGTTCCGTCGGTTTCTCCTTTCCTTTTTTCTCAAGATCGAGCGCCTGGATCAGGTGCCAGGCAATCGCTTCCCCTTCGCGGTCTTCATCAGTCGCCAGAATGACACGCTTTGCTTTCTTCGCGAGTTTTTGGAGATTTGCGACGACCGGCTCCGCCTTTTTGGGAATGACATAGGTCGGTTCGAAATCGTGTTTCACGTCGATGCCGATCTTGCTCTTGGGCAGATCGCGAATATGGCCATACGACGATTCAACGACAAAATCCTTGCCGACGAATTTGCCGATCGTTTTTGCCTTAGTGGGGGACTCAACAATAATGAGGTCCATGGGGTTTAGTGTATCACATATCCCGCACCAATTTCGGTGATCACTCCTTTAATAAGGAGGAAGCTCAGGGTTTGGTTCGTGATATGGGGTTGAAGTTTAGTCGCCTCTGTTATTTTGTCAATGTCGGCCGGCGCTGAACAGGCTGCGAGAAACTCTAAAATGGCTTTCTCCTCTGGTGTCCCTGCAAATGTTGCGGCTGCCGTTCGTTCTCTTGCGATGCCGTACGATTCAAGGATATCTTCGGGTCGCGTGACGAGCTCCGCCCCCTGGCGAATGAGGCCGTGCGACCCTTTGAAGTTTGGATGCGCAATGGAGCCGGGCACGACAAAGACATCCCGATTTTGTTCGAGGGCGAACCGTGCCGTTGCGAGCGCTCCGGAGCGCTCCGGGGCTTCCACGACGAGTGTTCCTTTTGATAAGCCGCTTACAATCCGGTTCCGTTCGAGAAATCTTGATGGATATGCCGGCATGTCCGGCGGGTATTCGGAGATGATGCCGCCTCCCTGAGCGAGAATCTTTTTTGCCAAGGGCTCGTTGTTCCGTGGGTAAACGTTCGCAAGGCCGCAGGCGAGTACGGCAAGGGTTGTACCGTTGGCATCAAGACATCCTTCGTGTGTGGCGGCATCAATACCGAATGCTAGGCCGCTCACGACGATGATTCCCGCGCGTGCGAATTCCGCGGCAAAACGCCGCGCGATATTTTTTCCATCGGGCGTCGCCCGCCGCGTACCCACGATGGCGAGCGTCATTTGATCATTTTCTGGCAAAGCCCCTCTTATGTAGATACCAAATGGCGGATGGGGGATTTCCCTGAGAAGCTGAGGGAATCTTTCGTCTTCATAAAGTATGAGTTGGATATTCTGTCCGATGAGCTTTTTCCATTCTGCCTCCGGATCACAACCTCTGTTGCCATTGGACATTTTTTCATATGCCTGTTTCCAGCTTACGCATCCGCGCCTCGCGCGCCGAACGGAAACGTAATCTCCGCCTGCGGTGAGGGTGACTGCGTGATGAAATATTTTCTCTTCCTCTTTGGGCACCATTTGAAGATGGTAGCAAAACCAAGATTAAATTTTTCTAAAGGAAAAATTTTCTTTGGATCACTCGCACACAATAGGCAAAAATTTTATTTTGCCTATTGTTCTGCTCATTACCAAAGATTAAAAAATCTTAAAAAGATTTTTTTAATTCGCTCGCAAAAAATGACTCCGTCACGGCAGGGTCATTTTTCTGCTCACTTCTGAAGGTAAAAAATCCTGAAGGAAACGTCCTTCAAAATCATTTATTTTTTGATGTGTTGCTGATGCAAAAGTCGTTCGTAGAGCGTCCGCATTTTTTCGCCGCAGGCCTCGAGGGACTGTTCTTTCACAACCCGTTCTTTCGCGCGTGCGGCGAGGAGATCGCGTTCTGGTTTGTTTTCAAGAAGCCGCGCGAGTTTCGGCACGAACTCGTTTTCGTTCTGCGCCATGAGGCAATCGCTCTCATTCGTAAAATAGCCGCGATAGGCACGCAGGTTACGCAGAAGCATTGGCACGCCAACCGAGGCGGCCTCAACGTTCGTCATGCCTTGGTTTTCTTCGTAGGAGGGGAAGATGTAAACATCAAGCGCATTGAATGCGGCGACGATATCTTTTACGTATCCCGTGAAGATGACGTTCGGCGGAATGTTTTTCGGCAGAGGCTTTGCGAGGAGCGAGCTGTATATTTTTCCGAACCAGACGAATGTGTGCTGGGGAAATTCGCGGGCGAGGGCGATGAAGGTGTCAATGCCTTTGCGCGGAATAGCCAGCCCGACGGTTCCTGCGACGATTCCCTGAAGGTTGAATTCTGTCCGCGCCTCCTTGCGTTTCGCTTCGTCTTTTTTGAAAACATGAACATCAACGCCGTTTGAAACGGCAACCAGCTTGGCGACGGGAAGGCCATAGCTCACCAATAGGGACTTCGTGTATTCGCTGGGGCAAAAGACGATATCGGCAAGACCGTAAGCGTAGGCGAGATAGTGTCGCATGAGAGGTGATACGAGTTTTCCGAACCAGAATACGCCGCGGATGTCTTCGGCGGTGACGTGCGACCAGATCGCGACCGGCATACCGCGCCTCCGCGCTTTGTGCATCAGGCGGAGCGAATTGAGCCATGGCGTGTTGATCTGGAGGATGTCGCACGACTCATCCCATGTTTCGACAAAATCGATGCCGCTTTGCAAGAGCACTTCTTTTTGGTTGCGATATGACGAAAGAAGGCCGGTGCCGATGTTTCGGTAGAGCCGTCCGCCAACAACATGATACATTTCGAGATAGAGGCAGATCTTCATTTTCTCGATGTTTCCTGAACTATCGTTCCATATAATTTTATCATGGATTGCGCGATATTTTTTTTCGAATATTGCTCGGCGATCTTGCGCGATGCGGCAGAGGTCGCTTGCAGACCGGACGGCGAGGACAGGAGGTGGACGATCGCGCGGGCGAGAAGGTTCGGGTGGCCGGGTTCCGCGAGTGACCCATTTTCTCCGTCTTTCACGATGTCGGGAATTCCCTTTGCCCGTACGGCCGCGGCCGGCAAGCCGCAGGCCATAGCTTCAATGATGGAAATAGGCATGTTTTCACTCCGGCTCGCCGTGAGAAAAAGATCGTTCGCCTGAAGCGCGTCCCTCAGCTGTTCGCCGTAGAGCATGCCGCTGAAAATAACCCTCTCCGCGCAACCGAGTTTCCGCGCGACCGCTTCAAGTTTCTTTCGTTCCGGCCCATCGCCCACGATCATGAGTGTCGCATCAGGAATATCTTGCAGGGCCACCGCAAACGCCACGATCGCCTGATCGATATCTTTTTCATAGCTGACGCGGCCCATGTAAACGACAGCGTGGCGCCCGACGCCGAATTTTTGTTTAAGGTGATTCTTTACGGTCGCGCTCGGCACCGGAATAAAGAAGTCGGTATCCGCCGGATTCGGGATGATATAAATCGGAGAAGTGAGTCCGTGCTCTATGAGGGCATTTTTTAAGGCGCGTGACGGAACCGTCACGGCATTGGAACGGTTGTAATAGGCGACCGTATAGTCCCACGAGAATTTTCTTCCCCATGCATAATCAAGCCCTATATATTTTAAGTAATCATCAAAAAAGGTATGGTGCGTCCCCACGAGAGGTATGTTCAATATTTTCTTCCCCATCACCGCGCCCCATCCGGCGAGGAATGGCGTGTGGACATGGATGATGTCTGGCTTAAATTTTTTGAGCGCACGGATCGTTCCGGGGCCCGAGGGGAGGGCGATCGCAAGGCCTTCGCCGGGGTAAATGGACCGGGGCATGGAGAACGAGGGTACCTTATGCACGGTGAACATTTCGTTTCCCATAGATTTCTTTACGCGATCTTCTTCGATGACGCTGAACACTGCTACGTCATGTCCGAGTTTCGTATAGGTGTCGGCAAGACTGCGCGCGACGCTTGCGACGCCGTTTACCTGCGGGGAAAAGGTATCACTCCAAATGGCTATTTTCATGATACTCGTGTTGGTGCCAACGGGTCCGTAAGAAATGGCAGAAGCTCCTGCGCCAGTTCATCCTGATCTCGCGACGCAAGGAAGTGCCCGTTGCCTGCGAGCGTCACGGCCCGGGCGTTTTTCATCGCCCGCAGCATGTCAGTTACTTCGCATTCCGTAAGGTAAGGATCGCTCGCACTTCGGATGAGGAGCGCTGGACAGGTGATGCGGGGGAGCGACGCCGAGAGATCGAGCCGTAAGGTTTGGGCGAGCATCCAGAAATTCACCGAGAGCGGCATGGTGAAAAGTCCCGTTAATGTTGAGTCAAGATAACCCTTCGATTTTCCCTGTTCAAAGTAATGATATTTTGTGCGATGCTGCGGATAGGCGAGCCATGCCATGGTGTCGAGGAATAGGATGCCTGGTCTTGTGATTGCGGAAAAAGGTCCGTAGCGCAGGGGATTCATAAAATTGGTGCTGACGAGCGCGAGGCTGCGGAGTGATTCGGGATGTGCCGCCGCGTAAGCGATGGCGATGTATCCTCCGAATGAGTATCCCACCATATCGAATTTCCGCAACCGCTCTTGTTCGGTGATGCGGCGAATATCTTGGGCAAAGACCGGGAAAGTATACCACGATTTTTCTTTGGACATATCCGAAAGGCCGTGGCCGCGAAGGTCGGGCGCGATACTGCGGATGCCCTGCGCGGCGAGCTTTTCCATGAGGGTGAGCCAGGTCGTGTGGTTCGAGGAAAGGCCGTGGAGCAGTACCACGGTTTGGGTGCTTGTTGCTGGGCCAGCGGCAAAATAAGAGATATTGCCTTTATCGGTCGCAACGGATTTTTTTTCAAGCGTGAGGTCCATAAAAAGATTCAACAGCGTCCTGGCGCAAGGAGTCTTTCGAGAAACATCTCGCAGGACCGGGGATAATTGCGCCACTACTCTTCCTTCAGGTATTTCTTACCGACTCTTGAGATAATGATATAGGCGATGATATAGAGCGCAACCAGGGCGGCGGCGGCGAAGCCCGCGAAGGTAAGGAACCGGTCGAATTTTGCGTATGCCTGCCCAAAATAAAATCCGACAAGGAGAAGGATGAGCGACTTCGGCATGGTGCCCAGAAAATTGAATTGGATGTATTTAGCAAGCGGCATGCGGGCCATACCTGCGGCGATGAGCACTGGCCCGCCGAAAAAGTGCGATAGTTTTCCGAAGATCAGGGTCCTTCCAGGATTTTTTTTGAAATGATCTTCCAGTCGTCCGATGATCTCCGGACTGACGCCGAAGAGGTGCCCCCATTTTTCCACGGCCGGTTTCCCGCCCCAGCGGCCTTGCGCATACATAAGGACGTCTCCTGTCACATCGCCCACGACGATGAGCGGGTAACATATCCAAAAATTGAGGCTGCCGAGCGACGCAAGAAACCCCGCGAGGATCGTGACGACCGGCCCTTCAATGACGACCAAGGGAAAGAGGATGACGTAGCGGTATTGGAGAAGCCAACCAATGACCGTAGCGAGGGTGATCGTCATGGTCATGGGATTATCCTGCCGTGAGAGGCTGCATCAGCCATTTCAGTGAATGTTTTTTTGAAGATTGCAGAGTTGGCCTTGGTGATCTTGCGAAGGACAAATTCCCCGGCTTTTTTTCTGACTCGTTCATCTTTCGGGCGGATGCCGATGCGGATGCGTGTGATATTGTCCGTGCCGAGTGCGGTGGTAACGGACTCCGCGCCATGGTGTCCGGCGGCACCGCGCTTGCGGGAAATTTTCCATGTGCCGATCGAAAGATCGCTGTCGTCATGGAGCAGGATAATATTCTCAGGCGAGACGTTGAATTTCCGGACTGCTTCCCGGACGGCCGCGCCGGATTCGTTCATGAAGGTCAGAGGCCTTACAAATATCCAATGACTGGTCCGCAGGTAAGAGAAAAGCTTTTTATGAACCTCCCAAGAAAGATTGTCGTTGTCGGAGAGCGCCGTTGCGATCGCCGCGAGCGCGAGGGCTCCCGCGTTGTGGTACGTATTCTCATATTCAGCGCCCGGGTTACCGAGCCCGACGATCAGATGGACATCCATGGCTTGATTATTCCATAACCGCCTCTATAATAAAAGGCGAGAGAATGCGAATTTCAGCTTCATGAGAAAATTTTTAGCGTCACTTCTTGAAATCTTTGAGATCGCCGTGATCGCCATCGTCGCGGTGGTTTTAGTGAGAACCTTTCTCATTCAGCCATTTGCGGTGGTCGGCGATAGCATGCTGCCGAACTTTTCGAGCGGTAATTATGTCTTGGTCGACGAATTGACCTATCGGATCCGTCCGCCGGAGCGCGGCGAAGTTGTCGTGCTGCACGATCCGGAGGATTACAGCACGTATTTCATCAAGCGGATCATCGGGCTTCCCGGCGAACGCGTGACGATCGCGAGCGACACGGTGACGGTTTACAACGCGAGCAATCCCGCGGGACTCACGCTCGATGAATCATATCTTCCCCAAGGCACCGTGACGTCCGGCAACGAGACCTACACGCTCTCTTCGAGCACCTATTTACTGCTTGGCGATAACCGTCCGGAAAGCTATGACTCGCGGGCATGGGGGCCTCTCCCAACGAAAGATATCGTAGGGCTCGTCAGGGTCCGGCTGTGGCCGCCGGATGCGGTAACGGCATTCGCAGCACCGAAGTACTAATCTATTTTGTCATTCCGGCGAAGGCCGGAATCCCTCCTTATTCTTGATAAATACTTGGATTCTCGCCCGCGCAGGAGCGGCAAAAGTCAATCAGATTCGAATTTCACTCATGGACCAAAAAGAGAAATCAAAAGAGAAGCCCGAAGCATTTCGGGTTCCCAAGGGGATGCATGACGTCGTTCCTGCAGACGAGCCGTATTGGGAAAAGATAGAAGGCGCGGTGCGCGCGCTGGCGCGCGCCTACGGCTTCAGCCGTCTCGAGCCGCCGATCATGGAAGATGCCCTGCTCTATAATAAAACCTCCGGCGAGGAGAGCGATGTCGTCGAAAAGGAGATGTATACTCTGCGGACGAAAGGAGGCGACCTCTTGGCGCTTCGCCCGGAGTATACGCCGGGCATCTGCCGCGCGTATCTCGAGCACGGCATGGGCCGCCTGCCACAGCCGCAGAAAATATCCTCATTCGGTCCCTTATTCCGGCACGACCGGCCGCAGCTTGGCCGCAGCCGGCAATTCTCCCAGGCTGAGTTCGACATCATCGGCGGGCCGAATGATCCTATCTATGACGCGGAGATCATCACTATCTTTGCCAATCTTCTCGCAGAGCTGAAGATAAAGAACCCCGTTCTCAAGATAAATTCGATTGGGGATCGCGTATGCCGGCCGAATTACAAGCGCCAGCTTCAGAACTATTATAAAAATTACGAAAAGGAGCTCTGCGAGGATTGCGTGCGGCGCCTTAAGAACAACCCGCTGAAACTGCTCGATTGCAAACAGCCGCAGTGCCAGCCGTTCAAGGAAAAGGCGCCGAATTTTCTCGACAAACTTTGTTCCGCCTGTAAAGGACATTTCCGGTCGACGCTTGAGTATTTGGAAGAGGTCGGCATTACATACGAGGTCGATCCTCGATTGGTGCGCGGTCTCGATTACTACAACAGGACCGTGTTTGAATTTTTTACCGGCGATAAGGAAGCGGAAGTCGGGGCTCTGGGCGGCGGCGGACGGTACGATTATCTGATGGAAATGATCGGCGGCCACGCGATGCCCGCTGTGGGAACCGCCCTCGGCGTTGAACGTTTGATCGCGGTCATGCGGGCGAAGGGGATTGTCGTTCCGCCGCGCTCCGTGAAAAGAGTATTTCTCGCACACGCAGGAACGCTTGCAAAAAAGAATGCATTTGCACTTCGTGAAGAGCTTCGCAGGTCGGGTATCTACGTCGCGGAAGCACTCGCAAAGGATTCGCTCGGTGCCCAATTGAAGGCGGCGGACAAAGAGGGTGTCGGGATCGCTCTCATCCTTGGACAGAAAGAGGTCTACGAGAAAAGCGTCATCGTCCGCGATCTTGGCGCCGGCACCCAGGAATCGGTGTTGATTGAAAAAATTGTCGACGAAATAAAAAGAAGACTCAAGAATCATGATTCTTGAGTCTCGATTCCTGAACCAATTTTCCTATGAACCCCGACTGTCTTTTTTGTAAAATTATCACCAAGACAATTCCCGCAAAGATCGTTTACGAGGACGAGCACGTAATCGCTTTTCTCGATATCACACCGCGCGCGCCGGGACATACGATGGTCATTCCGAAATATCATGCGCCGACCCTGATCGCGCTTCCCGATGGTGAGGTTGCACTGCTTTTCGGCACCGTCAAAAAAACGGCAGCGATGCTTATGTCAGCTCTCCATCCTGACGGCATCACGATCGGCATCAATCAGGGCCGCGCGAGCGGCCAGGAGGTCGATCATCTGCACGTGCATCTCATGCCGCGCTTCCATGGCGATGGCGGCAGTGCCGTTCAGTCAGTCGTTCATAATGTGCCGCAGGAATCGCTCGACGAAATGTGCGAAAAGATAAAAAAAGCACCGCTCTAGAGCGGTGCTTTTTTTATCTCACGATGGCCAGCCCTAGAATCCGAACAGATTCTTAAAGAAATTGCCAATGGTGCTGAAAAGATTGAAATGGGATTTCGGCACCGGAGCGTTCGTTCCGGTCTTGCCGTTCGGGGTTCCGCCTTGGTCGATGATAGACGATGCGGACACTGACGTATTATCCACCGTTCCCTGTACGATGACATTGTCTCCCTGGGCGACACTTGAAACAGTTGTCGTTGCTCCATTTTTTATGATCTTGGCGTTCGTTATGTCAACCGTATAGGTCACGTCACTGGCGTTCGTTACGGTGAGCGTCTCGCCGTTGATTGAAGCAACACTACCGCCTATGACTGGCTCACCATTGCCCTGGATTGGTGACGCTCCCGGTGTTCCCGTCGCAGCGTGCCCGAAGCCATTTCCGGGTGCACCACGCTGTCCCATCATTCCGCCCATACCGTCGCGGATCATGGTCGCCGTGACGCTCGTGCCGTTCACCGTGCCTTGCACCATCACCATATCGCCCGTTGCGATGTTCGAAACAGCAGAGGTCGTTCCGTTTTTCATGACCTTGGCATTCGTCGCGTCAACCGTATAAGTGATCGGTGTGGTCGTTGCGTTCGGCCTCGTTCTTTGGGTGACCGTGAGCGTATCACCACTCACCGAAGCGACTGTCCCGAAAACGCCGGGCGCCATGCTACCGCGCGTGCCGAAGTGGCCACCGCCCTGCCAGCCCATCGCACCGCCCTGTGTTGCGGCAAGCACCGGAACAACGATTCCCAAGCTTATTGCAAACCCTGCCATTGCTAACCACGGAAGATATTTTTTCATAATGTTTTTTTATTGTTTTTATACTATTTTCTGAGGTGCCATCAGGCCGACTTGCCCGATGTGCCCTTATAGATACGCACGGGAGACGTAAAAGGTTTCATGTCAGAAATCATAGGTCAATAATAAAAATATCCGCCGACACGGATTTTTTGCCTAGAAAATGAAGTTTTCTTATTAGACCGAGATTATGCAATACAATGGCTTGCATCGCGTAGCCATAAATAAATGGTGATTACAACAGGATATCTCCTTTATTTGTCCTCTTTCGCTCTGGTGAGCTACGAAGGACGCTTCTTCGTGAGAAGTTTTCAATACATGATCCGAAGCGCAAGCTTGAATTGTGCTTGCACTTCGTAGCCCCGTCAGGGGCGAAGAAGTGAGCGGGTAACGGGAGGCGAAGGGGAGCGATCTTTTTGATTGCTGGAGCGGGTAACGGGAGTCGGACCCGTATCTCGACCTTGGCAAGGTCGCATAATAGCCGCTATACGATACCCGCGGCGAATACTTTGTCATTCTACTGATTCTTTCAAAAATTTCAACCGGGGCCCGCTTCGAGAGCGTGTTCCATTTGCGGGCGGATATCCAAAGATAGATGCCCAATCCTTAATTCCCTGGCGGCGGACCGGACGGACCGTGAATGGTCGGCTGGCTGGTCGGACCGTGGAAATTTACCGGCACGGCCGTTGAAGGATTTATTTTCGACATTGATCCCGCAGGGAGCGAGCTCGCGGTTGACGTTGCCTGGAGCGTGGCCGACTCCCGGGCGATATGGGTAGAATAATAGAAAAAGCCTGCGAATATCACGGCAAAAATAAAGACGATGATGAGTGTGATATTTAAGATTTTCATGGATTTTTTGTTGTGTTGTAGGGTGAATAAGCCGCGTTCCGCAGGCGAATCGAGTGCTCTCGAGAGGAGTCGAACCTCTATCGCAAGATCCGCAATCTTGCGTCCTATCCGTTGAACGACGAGAGCCTATTTCGCTCGCCGCAGTGTTCTAAGGCTGGAATGTTCTAATGATTTTTTCATTACAACACCACAACACTGGAACATTACGACACATTCACCATATTAGAATCCGATGATTTTTTCAAGAGAGTCGAGAAGCGAAGGGTCGAACTCGGTTTCGCGCAGGACCGGTTTGAAATTTTTCCTGACCTCTTCGATTTTGGTTTTCGGCAGAAGCACCTTGAGTGGCGTCCGAAGTTTCGCCTTGAAGGTGAAGTGAAGTTCAGTCCAGTCATCATCCAGCTCGTTGACGCTGAAATTTTCAAAGAGTTTAACCTGGTACCGTTTTGCTTCTCCGATCGAGAGGTCGTTTTCGGTAAGGGTGAAATTTATGGTAGCCGGTATCTCGTTGCCCCAAGCTATGAGCAGGATTTCGGCGATAACGATGAAGATGCCGAAGAGGAAATTCCGTTGCCAGATTGCGAAGGCAATGATGGCGGCGGAAATAATGATGGATATCCAATACCATGAAACACTCTTTGGGCGGTACTCGAATTCCGGAGCTTGCCAGCTTGTTTCGAACGATGCCATGGGTTGATTATAACATAAAATTAATTCAAAAATCATGAATCCTGATTTTCAAATCACGCCCTCGCTGCCGTAAGGCCGATGATCTTTCGTGCCCCAGCGGCCTTCAGGACGCGTGCCGCTTCTCCGAGTGTCGCGCCGGATGTCGTGACGTCGTCAAGGACGATGACGTCTTTATGGCGGACTTCTTCCGGCTTTATGACAGAAAAACACCCGAGGATATTTTGCCGTCGCTCGGTGGCGCTGGTTGTCTCGGTTTGCGGCTTAGTATTTTTGCTTCGTACCAGAATATCGTTTCTCACTTTGCGGGGCGTGTGTTCGGCGAGGCAGCGTGCGATTTCCTCTGCCTGGTTGAATCCGCGCTGGTTTAGCCGTTTGCGGGAAAGCGGCAGGGGAATGAGAATAAATTCGCCGGGATCTATTTCGATGTTGCCGAGATAAAGGGCGAGCAGATTTGCGAGTGGTTTCGCCGCGCCCTTCACGCTGCGGAATTTCAGATGATGGATTAAGAGTTTGAGCGTAGGGTCATCATAAGGACCTGCGGAACCCAAAAGGTAATCGGTGTTACGGTGGCAAATTTTTTTGGCTCCGGAATTTTTTCCGGGCAGGCGGGCGCCGCATCGCGCACAAAAAAGCGTTGTATAACGGGGGATCCCGTCAAAACAGGTTTGGCATAAGACTCCTTCAATAATTGAGATATCGCATGCAAGACATCGCGGCGGGAAGACGATTTTTAAGATGAAATCAATGCATTTCATGGTATAATAGGGAAACAAGTTTCTTTTATACATGGACAATCCTTTCAATTTTTTCAAGAGGAAAGTTTTTCCTTCTTATCTTGGCGTCGACATCGGCACGACCTCGATCAAGGTTGCCGAAGTCAGGAATGGCGACGAACAGCCGGAGGTCGTGAATTACGGCATTCTCGAATCAAGCGGATACTTGGCCCGCGAGAACCAGGCGCTTCAAACGAGCAGCCTCAAAATATTCGAGTCGGAGATCATCGAACTTCTGAAAACGGTCGTCCGCGAAATGGGGACTTCGGCGAAAGATGTTGTCGCCTCGCTGCCGCTCTTCTCGGCGTTCATTTCGGTACTCGACTTTCCGAGAATGGAGGCGCGGGAGATTGAACATGCGATCGTGTACCAGGCCAAGCAGTATGTGCCCCTGCCGCTTTCCGAGGTTGCGCTCGACTGGCTGAAGGTTGCCGAATATGAAGATGAAAAAGGATTTTTTCATCAGAAGATACTCCTGATCTCAGTACCGCAGGCGCAGATCAAGAAATACCAGGCGATGTTTCTCTCGGCTGGCCTCACGTTGCGCGCGCTTGAAATCGAAAGTTTGAGCCTGGCGCGCATTTTGGGGAGTGATCCGACATCGACTATGGTCGTCGATATCGGCAGCCGATCGACCAATGCTATTTTTTTGGAAAAAGGAAGCTTGATGTGGGCGACCCAGAGCGATTACGGCGGGGCATCTCTTACGCAGGCATTGGCGTCAAGCCTCAACATCAATCCGCTTCGCGCCGAAGAGCTCAAGAAGGAGCGGGGGATTCTCGGCACCGGTCCGAGCTATGAATTATCCACCATCATGCTTCCTTTTCTTGATGTTATACTGAACGAAGTGAAGAAGGCACAGTTCCTTTACGGCGAGCAGTTCCCGTCCGCGCGCAAGCCGGAACGGATCATTCTTGCGGGCGGCGGTGCGAATTTGCTCGGCGTCGAGCCCTATGTCGAACGGGCGCTCGGCCTCCCGGTCGTGCGGATCGCCCCCTTTTCGCGTTTCCGCTTTCCGCCAGCCATGGAGCCGCTCGTCGGTGAACTGAATGCCGTGATGCCGATCGCACTCGGCCTAGGGATAAAAGAGTTCTTATAGAAAGCTACTGGTTGAAAGTTATAAAGTAAAAGTTTGTTTCATTATTTTTTAATCTCCGTTTTATTCACTTTCAACTTTGCGCTTTTCACCTTATACTTATCTTATGGCACTTCCCCAGCAAGTTGTTGAACAATTAAATCAGGGGTCCAGCCGGACGCCGGGCTGGTCGTCGGGCATCTTGCTTTTTTCAGGAAGTATTTTCTTTATCGTTCTCCTTACGTACGCCGGCCTGCGATTTGGTTATGAGCCGTATCTGAACGCCCAGCTGTCGTCGCTGGAGGGTCAGGCGCAGAAGGTGGGACAGTCGGTTTCTCCATCGGACGAGGCGAATCTCCTCACGTTCTATTCGCAGATAACCAACATTCAATCACTGATCAAGAATCATGTTTTCTTTTCGCAGTTTTTGACATGGCTCGAACGGGTTACCGAGGCGAACGTTTATTATACGAACCTGTCGTTCACGTCCGGCGACCAGGTGACGTTGTCCGGTGTGGCGAAGACATCTGCGGACGTCTCGGAACAGGTCGCCGCTTTTGAGGCGGCACCCGAGGTCTCGTCAGTGACGCTTTCGAGTGTCGCTCTCGGATCTTCCCTGAATGCATGGAATTTTAATGTCGTGCTGACCATGCAGCCGTCCGTTTTTCTGTGGACGCCAGGCACGGCGGCGGCGGGGGCTGTGTCTCCGCCAAAATCTGTTGCGGCGCCCGCAATCACAGCTCCGGCTATTCCCACTGTCGCACCGGGACCAGTGAGTACTACCACGCCATGAAACAAAGCTCAAAACGGATCGCAAGCGTTCTTCTGGCCTTTCTTTTTATTCTCGCAGCCTTTGTTTTCTTTTTCGATCTTTTGCGGCCGGCATACAGTGACGCGAAGGCTTTGCAAAGCCAGCAGCTTGGCGAGGCAACGTATCTTAAAAATCAGACCACGCTCGTAGGGCAGGTACAGGCTACCCTCAATACCTATCAGAACGAGGCGCAGGAAGCGGCGAATGTGGGCCTTGCCATGCCGTCAGGCGAGGACATCGCCGGCGCGCTTGCCCAGATTCAGGGGATTGCGGCGAACAACAATATTTCCATAAACAACATTTCCGTAACGCCCCCCGAGATCCAGATTCAGACAACTGCCGGCACCGCGGATGCGTCTTCTTCGGATCTTCTAAAACCCCTCGGCAGTTTCACCTTCAAGCTTGCGGCGTCGGGGAGTTATGAAAGTTTCCAGAATTTTCTCTCGGAACTGGAGACCAACATCAGGATATTTGACGTGAAAACCGTTTCGATTCAGCCCGCCGTTGCTGTGGCGGCCGGCGCGAAATCCGTACCCTCACCCGACGCCTTCAATTACGCGGTAACGGTTGCAACGTATTACCAAACGCAATAAATTCATGGCTATCATCGTTGAAGAAGAAAAAAAGAGCAATAACATCCTTGCACTCCTGGGGTGGGTCGTCGTACTTGCGATCATTGTGGCGGCCGTTTATTACGTCTTTTTTGTCGAACCTCCCTCGGCCATTATTCTGCCAACGGGAAATTTGCAGAGCGTCGGTTCTCTTCCTGCGACGGCGGTAAGTCCGCAGGACGTGGTGAATAATGAAGAGTTTCAGGCGCTCCAGCAATATGTTGCGGAGCCGACGTCAACGGGCCCGGTTTCCGTGGGACGCCAGAATCCGTTCATCGCGCCATAAAAGTGAATCAGGATTTATGAACCAAGATTCAAGAGCAAATCATTCCTGAGTCTTGGTTCATGATTCCTGAATCTATTTTTGACTATGATAATTTCGCTCATCGCAGCAGCGGGGGACGGCAATAATGCCATCGGTTTCGAGGGGAAGATTCCATGGCATCTGCCGGCCGATTTTAGGCACTTCAAGGAACTTACGCTTGGCCATCCGGTCATCATGGGACAGAAAACGTTTGAGTCCATCGGAAAGCCGCTTCCCGACAGGAAGAATATCGTCATCACGAACAATGCCGAGTATCGCGCCGAAGGCTGCCTAGTGGCGCATTCACTTGAAGAAGCGCTTGCGGCGACGAAGGACGCAGATGAGGTTTTTGTCATTGGCGGCGGACAGATATATCACCTTGCGTTACCTGAAGCCCGAAAAATATATCTTACTAGAGTACATGGAACATTCAACGGAGACACGTTTTTCCCGGCTATCGATGAGAACGAATGGCGCCTCGTGAGCTCCGAACCGCACTTCAAGGACGAAAAGAATCCGTTCGACTACACGTTTTGCGTCTACGAAAGAAAATAGAATTTTAGAAACTTTTCATCTCCCGCTTGATAGCATGTTTCCATGCGGGAGAATAATTACGCGTTTATTGATAGCCAGAACGTGAACCTTGGCATTCGCGCGCTCGGGTGGCAATTGGATTTCAGAAAATTCAGGACTTACTTAGAGGATAAATATAGCGTCACGAAGGCGTATCTTTTTATCGGCTATATTCCCCAAAATGAGCGAATGTATACCGCGCTCCGAAGTTTTGGTTATGTGTTGGTCTTCAAGCCGACATTAAAAAATGAGCGAGGAATTATAAAAGGGAATTGCGATGGCGAGCTTATTCTACAGGCGATGATTGATTATCCGAATTATGAAAAGGCCGTCATTGTGACAGGGGATGGCGATTTTTACTGTCTTGCAAGATACCTTTGGCAGTATCATAAGCTATCAAAGATACTCATTCCCGACAAAGATCGTTATTCTTCGCTTCTTAAAGATTTTAGTATTCCGGAAAACAATATGCTCGATTTCATGAATTCTCTTAAAAATAAATTAGAATATCTTTCAAATGAAAAAGGCTCTCGTCGGGACGAAACCCTTAGAGAACCTTTCTCGTCGTGATTGCCTTTATGGTAGACGAACTGATGCGGTTCGTCAAATTGCGTTTAATGATTTTTTAATGCCTGAGCATTGGGAATCGGTCATTCCGAGCTTTGCGAGGAATCTTTTCTTTGTTCTTATGGGGCTAATTCGCACGAATTGGTCCCATAAGGAATTTTTGGATGGCAAAACACAGAATTTGACAGAATCCAATAGTTTGTTCTATATTTATCTCCAGTAAGCCATCATTTTAAGTGATGGTATTTAAAAAATATAAACAGAAAGGAACCGCCATGAAAAAGAATCATGGAACCGCCTTGCTCCACGTTGATGGGGCGTACGTAGAATTTCAGCAGGCAGTAATTCGCGCACTGCCGAGAGATATCCCTTGTGATATTGCTCTGGGATGGCAAAGAAACGGGGAAGGACTCACAAAAGTTCTTCGCGAAGCTTTGCTTCCGCCAGCAGAAGAGGATTTCCTCCGCGAAACCGGAGAACTTTCAATTCAAATTCCGGCCTTGAAGCGACCAACACTAAAGCAGCTTCAGGAAAAATGGTCTTGGATAGAGTCCATCGAACGGGATAATTCGACCGAAGAATCGGTAACACTTAATCTGGCAACGGTTCTCCGCGTTGACGAAAAAAATTTAATCAACAACAAAGAATATGAACGTCGCCTTTCCCCAAATATCTCCCGGCTACTCGGTTGCCAGCATTTTGAATGGTTAGTTAGTCATCAGGATGAATATCCCGTCTTCATGAATTTACTCGGAAAAATCTATATCGACTTTCCAGGGCTTGTCGCGCTGGGCAAGGATGGCTTCCGTGGCGTCCCGTATAGCAATCAGAATGGCGAGCGTTGGGGCGCGAGCTGGCGCTGGCTTAGCGGTAACTTCCATCAGAACGGGCGTGTTGCCGTGTCCAGCAAATAACAAAACCTTCGAACTTGGGTGTTTGGGAATTTCGGTCCCCCCACCTCCTTTATTCTCGGGTTTCTGGCTCCGCAGTGAATACTGTTGGAGCCCTTTTTTATGAAAAGCTAGTTATCTTTTTTCTCCGTGAATTTTTTCCACGAATCGGTGACGAGGCCGCCGGTCGGGGCGAGCTCGGCTTTGATCGTAGGATGCGGATCATAACCCTCGATTTTCGCGTGTTCAGGTTTGAATTCATCGATGGTTTTAAACGATGGGTCGAGGACAAGCTTTGGCAATGGCTTTGGCTCACGCGCAAGCTGTTCCTTCACGGCATCCTTATGATTATCATAAATATGGACGTCGCCGAAGGTGTGGATGAATTCGCCCGGCTGGTTGCCCGTTACCTGTGCGAGGATTGCGGTGAGAAGGGAATAGCTTGCGATGTTGAACGGCACGCCGAGGAAGGTGTCAGCCGAACGCTGATAGAGATGAAGCGATAATTTTCCGTTCTTCACGTTGCATTGCCACATGTTGTGGCAGATCGGGAAGCGGCACGCCTCCTCAGGAAGTGCCATTTCATAGAGATATTCCGGGTCCCATGCGGAAACGAGGGCATTGTGCGCGTCAGGATCTTTTTTCAGATCATTTACGAGCCATTGAACCTGATCCACGGTCCGGCCATTCTTCCCTGGCCAGCGGCGCCAGAGTTCGCCGTAGATGTGCGGCAGTTCGCCGTAAGTTTTAGCGAAAGTTTCATCGCTCGCGAGCTTCGCGATAAATTCGTCTTTTGTGAGCGGTGGCAGCCCACCGCAATCCATTTTTTCGCGATAGATCTTGTACGGATAGTCGTCCCAGATATGGACGTTATTGTCCACGAGGTATTTGATGTTCGATTGGCCGGACAAGAACCACGCAAGCTCGTAAAGCACGCCTTTCCAATAAACTTTTTTCGTGGTGAGAAGGGGAAATCCTTCGCCGAGATCAAAGCGGAGCTGGCGGCCGAAAACGCTCCACGTGACCGCGCCGGTTCCCTTATCTTCCTGCCGCTCGCCATGGTCCAAGATGTCTTGCAGGAGATCAAGATATTGATATTCAGGATGCCGATGATTTGGTGAAGTTTCCATTAGCTCCAGTTTATCACGAATGAGCATCTGTGCCAAAGCAATAAAAGACCCGCTAATTATAAGCGGGTTTTTTTAAATATTTTTTAACGTGCTCTATCCCTGCTGCGTCATAGAAGGATAGAAAAGAAAAGATTTCTCGTTTAGCGGCTTCGACGCCATCAGAAGCATGCACCGTATTGAACGGCCCGCCGGCGCTCATAAAGTCATGCCGGATAGTTCCGGAAACCGCTTGTTGTGGGTCTCTGGCTCCGTTTATTTCCCGAATACGCCTGACGACATCTTTGCCTTGTAATATCAGGCCAACTACGGGGCCGCTCGACATGGCAAGTGTTAACCCGGTATAGAAGGGCTTATTACTGTGCTCTTTGTAAAATCTGCCTGCCTTTTCCCGCGTCATAGTGATGGGCGGGAATATCATGACAGGTTCCAGTCCTGCGTCAGTATATCTTTTTATAATTGCCTCGACCCAATTGTTCGCAACGGCGTCGGGTTTTATGAGGACGAAAGTTTGCTCTAGTTCGGGACCCATACAGGCCTCCTTTCTTTTTTATTGTTTAATATATAACTACTAAAAATAAACGTAGCACGCTTTTGCGCACATGACAAGAAAAAACGAGCAAGCAAACTTACTCTATCGTAAATACTTTTTCGGTGCCGTAATATTCCGGCCAGTGGGCGTTGTAGTAGGCGAACATCCGTGCGAGGCGTTCCTGCTTGAGTTCCTCGCATCCGACGCTCTGCATGAGCTTGCGGAGATTCGCTTTTGTTTCGTCGGCACGCGCAGGATCGGTTTCGATGGATTCGAATTCTGCTAGATAACCATAACCGGCGTTGCGATCGATCGTGACATTCACGCCGGAAAATTTATATTCGGTCCGCTCGCGTGACCATTTTGATTGATAGGTAAAACCGGCAGCGAGAATCACATTGTCGAGGTCGTCAAGCGACATATCTATTTTTTCTTCGAATTCCCGACGTGCCGTGCCATTCGTGCTCGTGGTGTCATCAATCGAAGCTTTCAGAACGAGGAACACGGCGCCGTCGGCGTCGCGCGTACGGAGCGAAATTTCTTTTGCCTTCGTTGCAACGTCGAGAAACGTCGAGCGAACGCTTTCATCTTTTAAAACCTCTGCGACTTTCTTGAAATCGCCGTTGCCTTGGAAATAATGATTGAGTTGCCGATGAGACCCGATGCTTTTGAGTTCTGGATCTGTTGCCTTCATTTTCGCTTCCAGGATTTCCGCGTTTTCGCGGCTGCCGAGAAGAGATTTGATCTCTATTTCGTATTGTTCGTTATTCATAATTATAAAAAAATGTTTTTTTACTTGCTTATTTAACTAAATAAGCAAGTGAGATTATTTTTCTCAGTTCACTGCGATTTTTTGTCATCTATTTCTTTCCCTTCGACATCCTGCGAAAGTTTCGAGGCGAGCGGCTGTTCCTGTCCGGCATACTTGTTTCCTTTTTTGAGATAGTAGGGCACGTCAACTTTGCTCGACACTTCTTCAAAGGTAAACGAGCAGACGCGCATGCCGGGGTGAAGGAGCACCGGGACCACGCCGAGGTTGCCAAGCTCCATCACGGGCTTCCCGCGCCATCCCGGATCGAACACCGACGCCGTGCCGTGGACGATGATGCCGAGCCGGCCGAGCGAACTGCGCCCTTCAATGCGCCCTACAAGATTATCCGCGATCTCAAGCCATTCGCGTGTCGTCGCGAGGACGAGTTCACCGGGCTGGAGCGTGATCGCTTCATCATCCGGAACCGTGAAGGTTTCCATGATCTCATCAATGTTTTGCGCGGTGCGGGCATCGATGAAAGGGATCTTTGAGCGGCGGAATGTTCGGAATTCATTGCCGAGATGGAGATCGAGCGAGCATGAACCGAGCTGGGTCGAAAAATCGGGCGTTGGGGTAAGCTTGATGCGGCCATCAGCAAGGGCCTTTTTGATGTCACGGTCGGAAAGAATCATGGAGTAAGTATATCGCGCCGTGCGGTGCGAGGCAATGCGTGGTAAAATTGCGCTATGGTGTAACAGGGATCATATTATCTTTGCGAGGTTTTTTTATTCTCATGTTCTTAAGAATATGAGAATAAAAACGTTAGCAGAAACCTGGATTCCGTGTCGGGGTACGGAACGACAGAGCAGGGCTTGATATGATACAAATTTTAAAAACTACTACCATGAAGGACAAAAAAATAGAGACTCTTATCAAGAAGGAAACAAAGCGACAAAACGATACGCTCGGCATGATTCCGTCCGAGAATATCGTGTCCCATGAAGTGCGTGAAGCCTTAGGATCGGTGTTGACGAATAAGTATGCCGAGGGATATCCGCATGCGCGCTATTATTGCGGCAACGAAGTGGTGGATGAGCTTGAAGATCTTTGCCGTGAGCGGGCGCTTGGGGCATTCGGTCTCTCGGGAAAAAAATGGCATGCGAACGTTCAACCGTATTCCGGGTCGCCCGCAAACCTCGCGGTCTATCTGGCCCTTGTCCCGCCCGGTGAAAAAATCATGGGGCTTCAGCTCGACATGGGCGGACATCTTACGCACGGCCATAAAGTGAGCGCGACGGGAAAATTCTGGAAAGCGGTGCAGTACGGCGTTGATCCGAAAACGGAAAAGCTCGATTACGGCGCGATCGCCAAGATGGCGGAACGGGAACAGCCGAAGATCATTGTTGCGGGATATACGGCGTATCCGCGCATTATCGACTTCAAAAAGTTCCGCGCTATCGCGGATTCGGTCGGCGCGTATCTTCTGGTCGATATGTCTCATGTCGCCGGCCTCGTCGCGGGGAAAGCATATCCGTCGCCGTTTCCGTATGCGGACGTCGTGATGGCGACGACGCACAAGACATTGCGCGGCCCGCGCGGGGCAATCCTTTTTGCAAACCGGGAATCGAAGATCGCAGCAAAGAACGGAGTCGACATTCCCAAATTGCTTGATCGTGCGGTATTTCCGGGACTTCAAGGCGGACCGCATATGAATCAGATTGCGGGAACGGCGGTCGCTCTTTTCGAAGCTCAACGGCCGGCGTTCGGAAAATATGCGGTGCAGGTGGTAAAAAATGCAAAGGCACTCGCGAATGAGCTCTCGCGCCTCGGCTGGCGGGTTGTTTCCGGTGGCACTGACACGCATCTGGTGCTGTTTGAAGTCGCCTCGAAGGGCATTGGCGGCCAGGAGGCGAGTGTGCGGCTTGAAGCAAACGGCATCGTCACAAATAAAAACACCATTCCATACGACACGAATCCACCGGCAAATCCATCGGGAATCCGCCTCGGTACGCCGTCTCTTTCAACGCGCGGCATGAAAGAAAAGGAAATGAAAACCGTGGCGCGGCTGATCCATGCCGTGCTCGCGGAGAATAAGAATGTGAAACGCGAAGTCCTTGCGCTGACTAAAAAATTCCCGATCAAGTAACGGGAGGTAGGTGTATTTTTTATTCGCCCGTCTTGGTTACGGCGGTCTTGACGGTTCTCAAGATAATGAGCGCGTCGAAAATGAGAGATCGATTTTCGAGATAATAGATGTCGTATTGGAGTTTTTCACTTACGTCATCCAGGTCGCGGTCGGCATGATGGTTGATTTGCGCCCATCCGGTGAGTCCGGGCTTGAGAATGAGCCGTATTTCGTAGTAGGGGATTTTCTTTTTCAATTCTGAGACAAATTCGGGGCGCTCCGGCCGCGGGCCGACAAAGGAAATGTCACCGCGGATGATGTTCCAAAGCTGGGGCAGTTCGTCGAGGTGGCTCGCGCGGAGGAATTTTCCAAATGCCGTCACACGCGCGTCGTTCGAACCCGACGACCACTGTGCGCCATGCTTTTCCGCGTCGTTCCGCATAGTGCGGAATTTATAGAGCATGAATGGTTGTCCGTTTTGTCCCATGCGAAGCTGGCGATAAATCACGGGGCCGGGCGATGAGAGTTTAACGATGAGCGCGATGAGAATTTCAAAAGGAAGTAAAACGACCCCGACGATGAGCGCGAAAACAAATTCTGCGGCGCGCTTCAGGGAATCATAATATTTTCCAGCTCCTTCGATGTTTTCCAGGAACCAAGTTTCTTCGATGTCGGTGAGCGGCACTTTTCGCAGGACGCGCTCATAAAGATCGGCGATGTCGATGACCAGGATGCCTTTGCCAAAAAGCGTATAGAGCGCGAGCGCGAACGCGGATTCTTTTTTCAAATGGCGCGGCACGGCAATGATGTTGGCGTGGGATTCCGCAACCGCTCGCTCAAGCGCGGCGGGATCATTCTGTTCGTGAATTTGCTGGACGATGGCGTACCCGAATTGCGGGTTTTCGCGGATGGTTTTTACGATTTCGTCCGCGACCAGATCGTCGCCTACCAGAACGATCCTGTTGGGCGCCTCTCCGGAAGCGAGGAATGTATTTGCCAAGCGCCGCCAAATGATCTCGATCACGACAAAGATGAGGAAAAATATGAACAGGTTTGTTTTTGGCGCGATGCCGAAAGCGGGGATGAAATAAAAGAGCAGGATGGCGAGTGTCGCGTTCAAGGCGGTGGCGAGCGCAAGCGTCCTTAAAAAATCAATATTATTATGAAGCCGCCGAAGGTCGTAGAGCCCTGCGATATAAAAAAGGATAACCCACAAAATAAAAATGATGGTAAACGGGACGACATGAACGTCCACGAATTGCTCATAAAATCCCGATCCATAGCGCAGGGCGAGGGTCGCCAAAAGGGAAGCGTAGAGCGCCACGATATCACCAAAGAGAAGAAAGAACGTTTTTATGCGGTTCATTTGCGGGAACGGATTTGTTTTTTACTATAACACAAAACTGACAAAAAAGTTAAAACAGTGATATGATAAAAAAATGGAAATGATAGACGGAAAGGCGATTGCGGATAATATCCTGAAAAAACTGAAAGTTCGTCTCGTGCCGAAGAAATTTTTCGGTGCGGTTTTGGTTGGCGACGATAAAAGCTCGGTGAGTTTTTTGAAGCAGAAAGAAAAAACAGCCAAGGAGCTTGGTATCGATTTTCGGCTTTATCGTTTTTCTGAGACGATCCAAAATGACGAGCTTCGGCAAGAGGTCGGGAAGATCGCCGCGCATAAAACCTGCGGCGGAGCGCTGATCCAGTTGCCGTTACCCGCACATCTGAATCAGCAATACATTCTGAACGCAATTCCAAAGGAAAAAGACGTCGATGTTCTTTCGGAGCGTGCCATAGGGGCTTTTTACGCGGACCGTAGCATTCTTCTTCCGCCCGCCGTCGGAGTGGTGGAAGAGCTTATCGCAAATCGCAAGTTGCAAATCGCTCACTGTTCCGTAGCCGTCGTCGGCCTCGGTTTCTTGGTGGGCAGGCCGGTCGCGAATTGGATCATGCGGCGCGCGAAGGAAACATTGCTTCTCCGAAGCGTGAGCGATCTTGGTTTTTTGAAATATGCTGACATTGTGGTTACGAGCGTTGGAAAGGCAGGTCTTATCGTGCCCGATATGCTGAAGGACGGCGCTGGCGTTATTGATTTCGGTTACGGAATACTCGACGGAAAATATTCCGGCGATCTCGATACGAGGGAATTAGCGATGAGCGATTCGCGATTGGCGTTTTATACGCCGACTCCGGGCGGCACTGGTCCAATTGATGTGGCAAAGCTGTTCGAAAATTTCTACGAATTGAATAGGGAATAGGAAAATATCTATTCGTACCGCAGTGCTTCGATAGGACTCTTTTTGCCGGCTTGGCGCGCAGGGTAGATGCCGAACGCGACGCCGCAGGCGGTTGAAACGAAAACTGCGATGATGACAGCCGATAACGGGAACTCGAATGTCCAGCCGCCGGCAATAACGTGCGAGAGAACAAGCCATGCGAGCGAGACGAATGCGGCCCCGAGTGCGATGCCGATCACGCCGCCGAGGAAAGTGAGCATGACCGATTCGATGAGAAATTGCTGGAGGATATCGCGGTCGGTCGCGCCGACGGCTTTTCTGAGGCCGATCTCGCGCGTCCGTTCAATGACCGAAACAAGCATGATGTTCATGATGCCGATGCCGCCGACGATGAGCGAGATCGAAGCGATGGCGGCAAGGAAGAGCGTCATGACGGAGGTGATGCTGCCGAGGAGCGACAGGATATCCTGCTGGGTCTCGATCGTAAAATCATCTTTGTTGGAATTCGTGATACCGTGATCGTGTTCAAGGACAGATTGAATGCGCGATTTCACGAAGGAGATGTCGTACGCGGGATTCGCCGAAGCAAAGATATAGTTGAAATAGGTGATGCCGAGCATCTGGCTCTGGGCGACGGTGATCGGAACAATGGCGAGGTCGTCCTGATTTACGCCGCCCGGGCCAGTGCCTTTCGGTGATAGAACGCCGACCACATGGAAGGTTGTATTTTTCAGGCGGATATCTTTGCCGACTGGATTGATATTTGGCCCAAAGAGAGTGGTCGCAAGATCGGAGCCGATGACCACGACATGGTTATAGGCGGCGACATCGGCGTCGCTGAAAGGATAACCGTTTGCCACGGTAAAGTTTCGCACCGGAAAAAAGTTTGCAGTTGTGCCTTGATAGGTCACCGTGAGATCGTTGTCGCCGTACACCGCATCCGCTTGGCCGCCAACGAGCGGCACCACGGCTGAAATGGATGGTTCACGCGAGAGCGCATCGACATCCTGCTGAACCAGGCTCGTGATCACGATGCCTTGCGATTGCGCAGGGGATTGGAATCGGCCGTTGTTGGTTCCTCCTGGGATGATGAAGATGAGGTTCGAGCCGATGCCCTGGACCTGGCCTAAGATATAATCCTGCGCCGATTGGCCGATCGACATCAGAATGATAACGGACGCGATGCCGATCACAATGCCAAGCATGGTTAAGGCCGATCGCATCTTGCCGTGATGCAGGCTGTCGAGTGCCGAGTTGAATGAATCCTTGATGCGCATGAGATTAGTTATGTAGTGTCATTCCGAGCTGTGCGAGGAATCTTTTTTTAAAGAGAGGATCCTTCGTTCCGCCATTGCGGGACTCAGGATGACCGCGCTAAGCGCGGTCATTTGAAGAATTCATCTTTCGACCTTCTTGGTTTTGCGACTGGTGTATCGCTTTCGATGAGACCGTCCCTGATGCGAATGATGCGATCGGCGAATTCCGCGGTATAGGTCTCATGCGTCACGAGTATGACCGTGTGGCCCTTTTTGTTCAGATCGTCGAGGATGCCCATGACCTGCGCACCGGATTTTGAGTCGAGGTTGCCGGTCGGTTCATCGGCGAAGATGACGTTGGGCTTGTTCACGAGCGCGCGGGCGATCGCGACGCGTTGTTTCTGGCCGCCGGAGAGCCGGCCTGCCTCGCTCCATAGTTTTTCTTCGAGGCCGACCGAGCGCACGGCGTCTTCAACCATTTCTTTCCTTGCCGTAACAGGCAGGTCGAGCGCATAGAGCAGGGGAATCTCGACGTTCTCATAAACCGAAAGCCGTGAGAGAAGATTGAACGCTTGAAACACAAATCCCATATCCTTGTTGCGCACGTGAGCCAGCTCCTGGTCGGACATGTCGTCGATGCTTTTTCCGAAGAAGGCGTAGCGCCCGCCGGTCGGCCGGTCGAGAAAACTGAGGATTTGAAGCAGGGTCGATTTTCCTGAACCGGACGGGCCGATGATCGAGACGAAATCGCCTTGATTTATCGAAAAGGAAATGCCTCCGAGCGCGGAGGTCACCGTGCCGTCGTCGATATAATCTTTCTTGAGGTCTTTGACGTCGATCATGAAATGAATTTTGTCATTCCGGCGAAAGCCGGAATCCAGGTTTTATGTTACTCGTTTTCCTGAGAGTTCTGGATCCGTTTTTCAACGGGATAACCCGATGGCATTTTGGGGTGAACCCGTCGGGGCGTGGTTATTTCAGCCCGATGTTAATTGCCTGTTCGCCTTCGGTTGCGCCGGAGACGATCTCCACGTTGCCGTTCTCGTCCGATATGCCGAGGGTTACGGGGTTCTGAACCACCGCACCGTTCACGAGGGTTTCCACGAATGTGCCACTGTCGTTCTGAAGGATCGCATACTGCGGCAGGATCAGGACGTTATTTTTCGTCTGCGTCGTGATGTCGAGGTTCGCCGTGAGGCCGCTCTTCATAAGAGGATCGCTCTTATCGAACGCCACCTTGACCTCGTAATCAACGACGCCGGAAATGATCGTCTGCGCGGGGTCGATGTAGAACACCTTGCCGGTGAATGTTTCATTCGGAAAGGCATCGAAAGTCATTGAAACGATGTCACCTATTGAAACTTTGCCGATATCGACTTCCGGGACGTCGGCGTCAACTTCAAGTTCGTTTGCGGCAATCAGCGAAACGACCGGAACGCCCGGCGATGCGATCTCGCCGACTTTCGCATTTTGCGTCGTGATAATGCCGCTCATGGGAGCCGTGAGCGACGCTTCGTTGATCTTCACTTGAATATCCTGGACGCTTGCCTCTGCCTGTTCGACTTGCGCCGCCTGGGCGTTAATGTCCTCTTGGGTCGAACCGGCAAGGGTCACATTGAGCGCCGCTTGGGCCTGTGCTACCGAAGCCTTTTCCGAGGCGATGCTCTGCATGAGGGCATTGACGTTCCCGATCGAGGTGTTCACTTCATCGAGACCGGTCGTGACATCGGTTTTGTAGGTGGTTGCCGTGGATGGCGTTACATCAGTCGTGTTGACGATGGCATTCAGTGCGGTTGTGAGAAGATTTTTTATGACGGCAAGATGAGCAAGCGTATCCTGTAATGCCGTATCAAGCGTTGATGACGGCGTTGCGCCCGTTATGTTCTGATCTTCTCCCTGCCATGCGTTGAGCTCGGTGCTCGCTTCGATCCGGTCGAAGGTGATGTTGTTCGCGATTTGGGAGTCGCTGATGGGGAACGTGAGCTGGGGGCTGTTTGTCTCGGCGTTCACGAAAAACGAGCTTAATTGATTGCGGACTGCATCGTTCGCATTCGCGTAAGCGCTCGTGACCACGTTGGGGACACTCGCATAGGAATTTTCGAGAGTTTGCCTCGCGCTTGCGAGAGCGGTCTGTGATACGGCGATGTTCTGCGGCGTCGGGCCAACTTGGAGTTTTTGGAGTGTTGCGGTTTCGGCATCTACATTCGCCTGAGCTTCCGCGAGCTGGGCGGCCAGGTCTTGCGTGTCGAGCCTCGCGATAACGTCGCCGGCGTTCACGTGATCGCCTTCACTATAGTGCACGGCCGCGATGGTGCCGCCATTCTCAAAAGCGAGATTAACGCTCTGGGTTGAGGTGACGTTTCCGGTGACACTCACTGTTTCCGTGATCGAGCCTCGTTTTACGGTGACGAATTGATAGGTTGCTTTATGCGATCGGGCAATCAGAAACCAGGCGCCGCCTCCAACTATGATGACGACAAGCGCGATACCCGTTTTTGTTTTTAGAAAACCAAAATTTTTTTTGAACATGATCTTTGTTAATTTTTTTACTTCTTTTTTATCAGTTTTCTGACCGATGCAAGATGTTCGGTAAGATGGGACGCCATCGCTTCGAACCGAGACGCTTTCATAATGACGAGTATCTTGTCATGATTGCCCATGACGATGAGTTTCTCGCCTCTCGTGAGCTTCATGGCGGCACGCGCCTCGGCAGGGATCACAATCTGCCCCTTTTCTCCAAGTGTCGTTATACCGAGAAATTTTTTGGGAACCGTCGGATGGCTTGACTTGTTCATATCTGATACTTTACCATGAAGGGGTAGCGAATAACAAGTAGGAAAAGTAGGAATATTCGTATGTTAGTATCATAGCTATGCCATCCATCATTGAAGTTAAGAATTTAACGAAAACCTTCGACGGCATGACGGCGGTGGATAATATTTCATTTGACGTTGCCAAGGGGGAGATATTCGCGTTTCTTGGGCCGAACGGTGCAGGAAAAACGACAACGATCAAGATGTTGACCACGCTGCTCACGCCGACATCCGGCGAGATTGTGCTGGATGGCAAGAATCCGGCGCGCGACGAGAGCGGTGCCCGAAAATCATTCGGTATCGTGTTTCAGGATCCGAGCTTGGATGACGAGCTTACCGCCCTTGAAAACATGGAATTTCATGCGGTGCTTTATAAGATACCGAAGGACGTACGAGATTCGCGCATCGAGGAATTGATGAATTTTGTGGAGCTTTGGGACAGGCGGAATGACTACGTGAAGGAGTTTTCCGGCGGTATGAAGCGGCGGCTTGAGATCGCGCGGGGGCTTTTGCATCATCCGAAAATATTATTCCTCGACGAGCCGACGACAGGCCTCGATCCGCAGACGCGAAACCATGTATGGAGTTATATAGAGGATCTGAATAAAAAGGAGCAGATCACGGTTTTCTTCACAACGCATTATATCGAAGAAGCAGATCGGGCTGCGACGCGCGTTGCTATCATGGATCATGGAAAGATCGTCGCACGAGGGACTCCGAACGAACTGAAAAAGCAGACCGGCACGGAGCTTCTGGAAGATGCATTCATCAAATTGACGGGATATGACATCCGGAAAGAGTCGGCCGGAGCGGATCACATGCGCACCCATGCAAAGGTCTGGGGAAGGCGGTGATAAAAATATCTAATTTCTAATACAATGGCGAATGTCAAAAATGAATTAACTTTTTTAGGATTGGACATTTCATTGGAAATTAGGAATTAGATATTAGAAATTTTTCGAATTACCATGTCTGCCATCTATATTCTCTGGCTTCGCCAACTTAAAAGATATTTCCGCTCGACGGCGCGGATGATCGGTTCGATCGGCCAACCGGTGCTGTTTTTGGTCGCGCTCGGTTTCGGTTTCGGGCCGATTTTTCAAAAAGCAGGCGGCGGCGATTATCTCCAATTTCTCGCACCCGGCGTGATTGCGATGGGCATTCTCTTTACAGCGATGTTCATGGGCATCGAGATTATCTGGGACAAGCAATTCGGATTTTTGAAGGAAACGTTGGTTGCTCCGGTGTCGCGGATGTCCATCATGCTCGGGCGGACCTTGGGCGGCGCGACGGTCGCGTTGGCGCAGGGCATTCTGGTGTTTCTTATTGCGTGGGCGATTGGATTTCGCCCAAGCTTCGCCCTGATCGGCGTCGCGTTTGTTTTCATGATTTTAATTTCGATGCTGTTCACCGGCATCGGTACCGCGATTGCCTCGGTCATGGATGATATGCAAGCATTCCCGCTCATTATGAACTTTCTCGTCATGCCGACATTTTTTCTCTCGGGCGCGCTTTTTCCTCTCTCGGGTTTGCCGAATATTATCACGCTCATCGCTCGCATTGATCCCTTGTCCTACGGCATCGACGGACTTCGCGGCGCACTCGTTCCCGGTTCGATCCAATTCGGTTTCTGGTTCGATTTTGGCGTGCTCGGCGTGATCACGCTCGTCATACTTGGCATTGGTGCCTATCTCTTCTCGAAGATCGAAATCTAGCGGACGATCTAAAAGTTCCAATCCCGCACAGTCGACCTGTTACCAAGTTTGGTAACCTCACTTAATCTCCAAAAGATTAATAAAATAGCACCTCGTCTCCTTGCAGAAATTATTTTCGAGCAGTGGAGCACTGAGCGGAGTGAACGCCTGCAAAAAGAAATGGAGACGAAAAGGGGGCAACAGCAGGGTAAAATCGCAAAGAAATGAAAATCCGCATGATGCGGATTTTTTGTCAGAGATCTTACGGAATCCGTTGTAGGTATGCACATTACCCGAATATATCGACGAATTCTATTTTCTATGTTAAAACGGAATCGAGCAAAGTGCTCAACTAGCGGAATGTTAGTTCTTTGAAAATTTAAAGCTACGGAATGTAGTAGGAGATTTTAGATGAAAGTTACTTCAGACAAAAACAGCAAATTGCTTGCTCAGTACCCCTTTTTGTACTCGATGTTTCATCTTACGATGGAACCGCTTCACGGCAATGACGATGATGATTGCGCCATCGACGATCTTTCTATCCACGTCGAAACAGCAGACGGCACCTTAATGTTCCGAAGAGCCGAAAATGTTGGACTCAGGGAAAATAGTTGTATCTTCTTTCTTGACGGGAAACGTAAAGGGCAGGTAATGAAACAGGGAGAATATCTCTTCGCTGTTGACGCAAACGGTAAAATCCTGAACCGTCTCGATTGGCCGAGAAACGAACATGACCGGCGGAATCAAAAAGGTGAGGTATATGGCTACCATGTCTTTTGGAAGTCCAGATATCAAAGCCATTTTGAAGAACCACTGTTTGATGAGACAAAATACCTTGTATGGATCAAGATACAATGCTGGCATAAGGATTCCAAAGATGATTCTGCCCCTCCTTATAGATTCGGAGAATTCAAGGATCGTTTGGTAGATATAACCATTTACCAGAAACCAGAAGGGGGGTTTGATAAACTTAAGCAAGACTCTAATTTCGCTGAACATCTTTATCTCGATGAAAAGCTGATTATAAGAGCAGCGCTTGAGAGAAACATTGATATTCTCATATTAGAAAGTAGACTTACTGAGTTATGTCGGTTGTTCCAAGATGATGTTTATCAGAATGGAATGAAAGAAATTCTGGACCAAGGGAATGTTCGTGGAGCCTCAGGTAGGTTCGGTAATGTAGAAGTCCTCTGTGCTGAAATGTGCGGGTACGATCGGGTTGTGCTTGAAGACAAAAACTGTTGGATCAGTTTTCAGCTCCGTCCAGGATCATCAAATCTCTATGTGTTAGGAATGGGAGGCACCCTTCCTCAACTCAGGAATGTTATAAAAACGGTTGTGAAGGTGTGGAGTAGCGATCCTAAAAGCCGCTCCGAATTCAAACCGAATAAAGAACTATCGGTTCTGTAAGATATAGGATTCATAAAACTGGGCTTCGCAAATTCTGCGGAGCCCAAATTTTTTATAACCAAGGCAGGAAGTACGGGCCTAGCCGGTCAGGAAAAGGTTCCGTAATGAAAAAGTGCCTTCGATTTATTGAGGGCACTGTTTTTTTGGTTTTATTTCATATACGCTTCTCTCTCGCTTGCATTCCCTTATGGCTTCCTCCAATTTTGGAAATTTACTATCCCGAGTCGGGCTCGCTCCATAATCAGCCTTGTATTTTGAGTACATCATAAAGCAATCTGGCCCAAAGTATGGTATAATGAGACATGGAAACCTTGGAGAAAAAATCGTTATTCTGGGATGTTCAAGCTTTGAATCCCGAGAAAGAAAAGAATTTTATCATTACGCGTATCTTGAATTTCGGCGATACGGATGACTTTGCATGGGCCATGCAATTCTACGGCCGTGATAAGGTCGAAGAGGTTCTGCAGAAGAGCACGCAATTGGACAAGAAATCGTTTTCTTTTTGGTGTCGGTTTTTCACTATTGATCCATCAACATGCATCGAGAAGCAATCAACGAATCAACCGAGCGCGTTCTCGCAAAGATAGCCGGTCACGTCAAGGACGATTTTTATCTTGCGGGTGGCACGGCGCTCGCGATCCAGTTGGGCCATCGGTTGTCCATAGACTTGGATTGGTTTTCGGCAAAAGATTTTCCGCGCACGGCTCTCCGGGAGACGCTTTCCGCGGTGGGGCGTTTTGAGTTGACCGGAGAAGAAGAGGGGACGATGCACGGCCTCCTGGATGACGTGCGCATCAGTTTTTTACGGTATGCGTATCCATTACTTTTCCCGTTAGTTGCCTTTGAGGGTGTGGAGCTTGCTGATGAGCGCGATATCGCCGCCATGAAGCTCGACGCGGTATCCTCACGGGGCAGCAAGAAGGATTTCATCGATATTTATTTCCTGCTCAAAAAATATTCCTTGCCGGAGCTCTTAGAAATATTTGAAAAGAAGTATGCTGGTATAAAGTTCAATCGGCTCCATATCCTCAAGAGTTTGTCATATTTTGAAAATGCGGAGGATGAGCCGATGCCGATTATGCTCGAGCCTGTTATATGGGAGGACGTTAAAAGAAAGATCGTTGCGGAAGCCGATCAGATTTTGAGGTAGTATTTTCCCTTGATGATCGATTTCGTCACAGACTAGAAATGCGTGGTCATTGACGCAGCTCCTTTCCATTGATCTTCTGCTTAGTATTCCCTTATGGCTTCCTCCAATTTTCTTAAATCTTCTTTGAATTGGTTCCAAATGACACACGCATAGTGCACTGTGCACTGTACGGGATTTTGACTGCTAAAATCCTGAATCAGCTCGAATACACAACCTAATTTTGTGGTTTCAAATCCTTGGCTTCGAATCAGGTGAATACATGCTCGCGAGTGGTTGTTTTATCTTTTTGACGTGATATCCTTTGAATATGAAAATGGAAGGGTTCGGCGGTCCTATCGGTAGGAAATATGCAGAAATAGACCTCGCTGGCCGAAAGGCATTGAGTGAGGGGGAAATACAGAAATTTGAGGGCTTTCCTGAAAATCTCAAAAAACGTTTCAATGTTTCGGCGCGATTCACTTCTGATTCAGAAAAAGAATTTGCCGAGCGCGTGGTGCGACCCGTTAAAGATATCGCGGCACAGTTAGGCATTGATTTTATTGTTGCAGGCGAAGATTTCCCTCTTCACAGCACTATGCTAGAGGGGCTTTATCAGGGTGCCGATGAAGCGGAGCGCCAAACATTATTTTCTGATTTAAAAGATAACATTTCTTTTCAGGAGCGACTCAATGCCCTCAATGGTCTCGAAGTTCCCTACAAATATCTCCTTATGGACAGGGGAAATATAATTCTCAATTCGGTTGAGATTCCTTATAGCATTCTTGAAATTCGAGAGTTCCTTACGAAATATTATGCGGAGCAAAAACTGAAACCCCTTGCGATGGACAATATCCTCCATATTAGTGCCGCACGCATGATCAAATTACCGGAAGAAGAACGGGAAAAATCTTTTACCGAGTACAAAGGACGCATGGTCGAACTGAGGCATTCGATCTCTTCGACGCCGTTGTCCCTCAAGATGGACCATTTCTATTCAGGGTCAACACTTCAACTGTTAAAAAGCTCCTCGGAGAGTTGAGCTTTTTGGCATCGCATCAACATCGCTGCATGCATCCCCGTGCGGGATGCCCGGAGTTTTGGCGCCTTGATCGGATCAGCGCACTGCTCGTTTTCATGTTATGGCATCCTCGATTCGAATCTTCGTCGAGATACTTATGTGCGGTTGTAAAGTCAGACTCCCTTGAGAGTCAGTGGTGGACGCGAGACCTCATAAGACTGATCGTTTACACCGTTTTACATTCCTTTATAGCTTCCTCAGATTTCTTGAGATCTCCTTTGAATTGGTTCCAGCCGACACACGTCCGCCGCATTATTCTTTTCATAAGCGGAAGGTTTCATCTTGGACAATCTGAGCGGAGGTGAGACATCTCTTTTAATAAGCGGAGGGTTTCTTTTCTGAAAGATTATTATCTCTGGCAAAAAGGATGTCCGTCCTGCGGGACCGTGAGTTGAAGCCCCGTAGGATGGACGTCCTTTTTGCGTCTCCATCTTCTGGAAAACGGGAAAACCGGAGCCCTTGCGTTATTTTTTGGTATAGTGTACAATATATGCATAAAAATAAATCATCTTAATCAATGGCAACACTTCCCAAGATTATTGCGAATGCACTGGCAGAATTAAGCCCTCGACAGAAGGATGTCGTTACGGCTCGTTTTGGGCTTGAAGGAAAAAAAGAAGGCGCGACGCTTGCGGCAATCGGCGACCGGCTTCATATCACACGGGAACGCGTGCGGCAGATCGAAAAAGGAGCGATGGCTACGGTAGCGAAGAATGTTCTGAAGCATGATGAGACCGTTGCCACGCTTGCGAAAATCAGGAATTATATTGCGGGGAAGGGGGGAGTTGCCGGCAAGGCCGATGTCGCAACGTATGCTGCAACGCTCGTCAAGGGGATGGGTGTCGCCCAGCTCGATTTTCTGGCCGAGGCGTCGGGAACTTTTTCGGCGCGCCGCGATGACGATGATTTCGTGCCGCTCTACGTGAGCGATAACAAAGACTGGAAAGCTGCAAAATCTTTCACGGAAAAGTGGACCGGAATGCTTCGTTCCCGCCGTGGGCAGGTCTTCTCGGGATCGTATCAAGCGGAGCTCGCGAGCTTCGTAAAGGAGAACGCCGTTCCATCCGCCGTCGCGGAAAATTATCTTGGCCTCACGAAGCGTCTCGGGAAAAATCCCTATGGCGATGCGGGACTTTCGGATTGGCCGGAGATCAGCCCGAAGACCGTTCGCGACAAGATTTACCTCGTTCTCAAAAAGAACGGCGATCCGCTCCATTTCGAGAGTATCGCCCGGCGCATCAATGAAGTGAAATTCGATGACAGCCGGAAAGCACTAGGTCCGACAGTTCATAACGAGCTCATTAAGGATGATCGGTTCGTTTTGGTTGGCCGCGGCATGTACGGCCTTCGCGAGCATGGCTACGAGCCAGGAATCGCGCGCGAAGTGATCGCTAAAGTACTCAAGGAGAAGGGACCGATGCTTGCGAAGGACGTCGTCATGCACGTGACCAAACAGCGTTTCTTTAAGCCGAATACGGTAGTCATCAATCTCCAAAACAAGACTCTGTTTGAACATCTGCCGGACGGCAGGTATCGCGTGCGGGAAGCATAGGTTCGGAGTCGAACTCCGGAGATCTCGGGCGGCTTTGTTCGGAGTTCGACTCCGAACGGGTGTGATCCGTGTTACAATAATCTCATGTTCGCGGCGCTTCAAGGCATCATTCAGGGAATTATGAATAGCGTCTTCGTCGTATGGAGCGAGGTGTGGTGGATTGTTCTGCCGCTCATCGCGTTTTTTATTTTCTGGGATTTTTGGAGGTTCTACCTTCATGTACGTTTTGTGAAGGGGATTTCATGGAAATTGCTTGAGATCAAGATTCCGAAAAACGTTCTCAAGACGCCGAAGGCCATGGAGCAGATCTTCGCGGCCGCGCATGCGCCGTATTCTTACGGCATTATACCGTTCGATAAATATTGGAAGGGAAAAGAGGAATTCTGGATGTCATTCGAGCTGGTCGGCCATGCCGGCGAGAGCCATTTTTATCTCCGCCTTCCCAAGGAATTTCAGCACATGATGGAATCCGCGATCTATGGCCAGTATCCCGAAGCCGAGGTCGTGGAGGTGGAGGATTACCTTGAGGATTTTCCGGAGATCCTGCCGAATGCCGAGATTGACATCTCCGGTTTTGAAGAGATGCTGCGCCACGAGAACTATCTTCCCATCAGGACCTATCTTTCCTTCGAAGATCCGACCGAGGAACGCCGCCTCGATACCATTGCCCCGATCATGGAGATCATGTCGAAACTGACGAATGACGAACAAGTCTGGTATCAGCTCGTCATCCGGCCGACCGGCGAGGAATTCAAGAAGGAAGGGGAAAAGAAAATCAACCAGATGCTCGGCGTCGAGTCGAAGGAGAAGAAGAAGGGCATCCTCGCGGAATTTTTTGGCCTCGGCGTTACGCTCGGTGAGGTGATTAAAGCTCCCTTCGAGCATCCCAATATGGAGGTGAAGAAAAAAGACGAAGTGCCGAAAATGATGCGTTTCATCCTTACACCGGGAGAGAAAGACATGACAGAGGCGATCCAGGAGAAAATATCGAAGATCGCATTCGAGACAACGCCCCGCTTCGCGTTTCTCACGAAGCAGGGGAATCCTGATCCAGGCATGATGTCGGCGCTTCACGGGTTTGTCCGCCAGTTCAATACACAGAACCTGAACTCGCTGAAGCCGAACGGCGAAAAGACGACGGCGTCGTACGCCGTGCGTGGCATGTTCAAGCAAACCCGCATTCGTTGGCGGAAGCGGATCTTTTACGAGGAGTATCGCCATATCGTTCCGAGTGCGAAAAAAGCCATACTTAACATTGAAGAACTGGCGACCATTTATCACTTCCCGATTGCAACGGTTTCTACAACTGAACTCGAAAAGATCTCGTCGCGCAAGGGCAGCCCGCCGGCGGGAATTCCGACCATCGAAGAATAATGCTCATTTCGTGCTACGACACGGGATCCAAAAAATCCTGGGTTCTTGCCTGCCCGGCGGTAGGCCGTTTTTCAACGGAGTGACAGAATGCTATCATTATTCTCATGGACGACACGCAGGACCTTACACCGCTCGGTTTCTATAATTTTCGTAACCAGCAAAAGAAATTCGGCATCAAGCTCGACGATCGGCGACGGCATATCTATATCGTCGGAAAAACCGGCGTCGGCAAGACGACGCTCCTTGAGAATATGACGATTGCCGATATGCGGTCTGGCAAGGGCGTCGCGATCGTCGATCCGCACGGCGAGTTCGCCGAAAAGATGCTCGACTTCGTGCCGGAAGAGCGGCTTGATGATGTGATCTACTTCGATCCGTCCGATATGGAATATCCGATCGCATTCAATCCAATGGAACAGGTGGGCACGGAGTACCGGCACCTCGTGGCATCGGGGCTCATGGGTGTGTTCAAAAAGATCTGGGCCGATGCCTGGTCGGCGCGCATGCAGTACATTTTGAACAACACCCTGCTTGCGCTTCTTGAATATCCCGGCGCGACGCTCCTCGGCATTCTCCGCATGTTCTCGAACCAGGATTATCGGAAGCAGATCGTGAGCAATCTGAAGGACCCCGTCATCAAAGCTTTTTGGGAAGACGAGTTTTCGAAATACAGCCAGCGGTTCGAGACCGAAGCCCTCGCCGCGATCCAGAATAAGGTAGGACAGTTCGTTTCGAATCCGCTCGTGAGGAATATTCTTGGCCAGCCGCGCTCGTCTTTGAATATGCGGGATATCATGGACTCGGGAAAGATTTTCATCTGCAACTTATCGAAGGGGAAGATCGGCGAAGATAACTCCGCGCTTCTGGGTGCCATGATCATCACGCGGATGCAGCTTGCCGCCATGTCGCGCGTCGATACATCCGAAGTAAAACGCCGCGATTTTTTCCTGTACGTCGATGAATTCCAGAATTTCGCGACGGAATCTTTCGCCAACATTCTCTCCGAAGCCCGCAAATACCGCCTGAGCCTGGTTCTTGCGCACCAGTACATCGGTCAGCTCGTCACGGGTGACAGCACGTCGGTCCGCGACGCCGTGTTCGGCAACGTGGGGACGATCATTTCGTTTCGCGTAGGTGCGGCGGACGCGGAATTTTTGGAAAAAGAATTTATGCCGGAATTTTTACAGAACGATCTCGTGAATCTTGCGAAGGCGAACGTGTATATCAAACTGATGATCGACGGCGTCGCGTCGCGGCCGTTTTCGGCAGAGACCTTGCCGCCCCAGGGCATGCCCCTCGAATCGTACCGCGACGTGATCATCAAGAATTCCCGCGAGCACTACGGAACACCGAAGAACGTCGTTGAATCGCGCATTACGGGCGAGTGGCGTTCCGGCCCAGGCGACGCGGTGGCGGCAAAAGTGGAACAGCGGAAAGAAAGGCGTCTCTCGGAGGTGCTGGTTCCCAACGCCCAGGCGAAACCATTCGTTCCCGGCGTGCGCAACGTGAGAGACGTCGAACGGCGAACGTTCGTCCGGCCCGTGTCCCCGGTGCAAGCACCGGCGCCGACGATGGTCCCGCAGGTAAAAAAAGAAACCATTCCAGAAGAAGTCTCGGAACTCGAATCCCGTCCCGAGATGCAGGTTCAGAAGAAAGTCTTACATCCGAATGTCGACATTGAATCATTGAGGCGGGCCATCACGGAATCGCTGAAAAAGAAGGACGCGGACGGCGGAGAGAAATAATCTATGCGGTTTCATATTGTTACGATCTTTCCCGAAATGTTCGATTCGTATCTCCGAGAATCGCTTTTTAAGCGTGCGGAAAAGAATAAGATCGTTGCGGTGCGTACGTATAACCTCCGTGATTTTACGAACGACAAGCGTCGTAAGGTAGATGATCGTCCGTTCGGCGGCGGGCCGGGAATGGTGTTGCAGATCAAACCGGTGTTTGACGCCGTGAGGTTCATTAAGAAAAAAGAAGCAAGAAAAAAGAAGCAAGGGAGGGTGCGAGTGATTCTATTTTCGACGCGCGGGAAGAAATTAAATGCGAAAGAAGCGAAACGATTAGCGAAATATAACGATCTTATTCTGATCTGCGGCCGTTATGAAGGCGTCGATGAACGCGTGGCAAAATACGTGGCCGACGAGGAAATTTCGATCGGGGATTACATTCTCTCCGGCGGCGAATTGCCGGCGTTGGTGCTCATGGAATCCGTCAGCCGATTTCTGCCTGGATTTTTAGGAAAGGAAGAATCGCTCGAAGAAGTGAACGGTTCGTTTCCGACCTACACCCGCCCCGAAGTTTTTCATCCATCATCCTCGTCTCGTTCTCCCTTGTCGTTCCGGCCTCGTGTCCGGGCACGGGGTAAACTCCAGCCGGAACCCAGACATAAAAAGGCCTGGCTTGTTCCTAAAGTTCTCCTGTCCGGCGACCACAAAAAAATCGCTGAATGGCGAAAAGCAGAATCAAAACCAAGCTAGAGCTAATTTGAATCTTGCCAATATCAGAATCGTTCGGACATCGTTGCATACACCCCCGTGCCAGGAAAGCATTTGAGATAATAAAATGGACCATCGTGGTGATGGTCCCGCTTAGAAGCATTAAATTTCTGGTCTAGTGATGCGGAGCACATGCAATCACTATTATTATCGTCAAGATTCCGCCCGCAATGGAGCCTAGGACGATACACCAGCCCTCAATACTAGATAAGAGCTCGTCCTTTGCGAAAAGGAAAAGCTCTTCAAATATTTTTGGGTCGATTGCTTCTCGAAAGAATTCTTTGACTTCTTCTTTCATTTGGAAATTCTCCTTTTTATTCTGTTAAAAAGAATACTACTTTAATTTAACAATGTCGAATTTCCGAAGTAGTCGGTTTCTATTTGCCATCAAAATCCTGTAAATATCGTCCGCCCCGTGTAGGATCTTTGGCTTGAGTCGCCTTTTACCTGTCATTTTGCTATGATGCTCATATAGATATTTGAGGAAATTATTTTTATAATGGATTTTGAAAAGGAACAATTCTCAGCGACTCCGGAAAGGGTGGGCTCCGACCCAAGAGAACAGGAAAATGATTACATTCCTGAATCGGAGGAGGAACAGCGTTCGGCGGAGACTATCTGGGCCGATCTCTATGATACAGAGCTTGAGCCGTGCAAAGAATTTCTTAAGAGCAGGGTGCTGATCGATAGGGTCCTCGCGTATGCGAGGACGGCCGCTGAGAGCGGTGCGGGAGGGAGTACGTGGAGCGCGACTGATGCATTCTGCGCCCTTTCCGCTCTTCATTCCTTGGATCTTCCGTTGACCACGGAAGAAGAAAACAAGATGAATGCCTTTCTCGAAAACCGGGCTCTCATTGAACACGCATTCACGTACGTAAAAACGAGCGCAAAGAAAGAGGGTCTGAGCGCCGCAAAAACGCTCTGGACGCTCTCTGCGTTCCGTTCCCTGAATGTTCAATGTACTCCAGCAGAAGAAGAAAAGATAAAATCCTTTTTTGAAAATTCCGTTTTGGTTGATCACGCGCTTGCTTATGCGAGAAGCGAGGCTGCACGAGGCATTGAAGGAGATTCAAAACACGCCGCGAGCGCGTTCGAGACCTTGTCAGCCCTTCATTCTCTGAAGGTGTCGTTAGCTCCCGAACAGGAAGACAAGACCACTGCTCTTCTGGTGAATCCCGATCTTATCAACAAGGCATTTGCATTCGCAAAGAATAGCGCCAAGGAGGGTGCGAGGGGACATATCGCGGATGCCGTGGGGGCATTTGAATCGCTCGCCTCTCTCACTGCTGTCAGGGATTATCTTCGCGGAAAAGGAGCGGCGCTTGACGAGCGAGCTTCCTCTGACAAGGCCACTTCGTGATATTTTCTCAGAGTTTTAACATATCGTAAAACGCATGAAGAAAACCTGCCTCATTTTTCTGAACGCGCTTCCGGTGCTCGTCATGATCGGTTTTATACCGGTCGTCGTGAATGATTATGCACTGACGTTGATAGATATTCTTATCATCATCGCCGCATTCATGGTGCAGCGGAAACGTAACGATCTGCTGATTCTGGGTTTCGGATTTATCATCATGATCATCTCTGAGGCTATTTTCGTATCCACCAAGGTGGAGACCTTTGATCGGAAGAGCCTCTTGGGGCTGATGCCGCTCTGGTTACCGTTCCTGTGGGCCTATGGGTTCGTCGCGATCAAGCGGTCGATTGAAATTCTGGGTTGACGTTTATATGCGGTTATCGCTTGATAAATAGTTATATTTCATTATACTGTAGGCAGTAGTATTTTTTCAAAAATATGAGGCAGAATCATGGAATTATCAGACGGCTCCAGTGCGGGGCTAAACCAACTCCTTGATCTGCTTAGAGAGATCAGGGAAGGGGTTGTCGCAAAACGAATTCCTATGAAAGAAGCTTTTATGCTTTTTCGGGAACTTCGTAAGGACGATATCGCAGGAGGTCTCTCTCCTGATAAAGTTATCGGTATCCTTAAGGATTTTAACAAGCGGTATCAGTTATTCCTCGACTGATACTTTTAACTTAAATTTAATCTATCGTCTGTCATGCTGAGCGGCATGGCAGATTTTTTTATAGGGGATGTAGCTTTCGCGGCAGCGCTCGGTTTTCTCGCGGGAATTTTCGCCGCGGACCTTGGATGGAATTTTGCGGCATTCTCCGTCGGTGTTATTTTAATTTTCCCGATATTGAAATATGGCGCATCACTAGCGGCACGAATGGCTGCGGTCTTCGCGGCGATCATGCTTCTCGCATCCTTTGCAGGAATTTATTATTTTCATTTTTTCCTGAATTGGCGCGCGGCTGGCACACGGTTGCCGGATGGAAAATCTTCTTTTCAGGCAACGGTTGACGACGAACCTATTGCTTCGGAAAAATATCTTTCGTTTTCCGCGAAGCTCCAGCCGCCGTTTTCCGGAAATATTTCCGTATTCGCATCGCCTGACAGCAACGTTCAGTATGGCGATCTCGTGAATATTTCGGGAACGGTTGAACCGCCCCGCGATGCGGGCGAAACATCGGCAGTATTCCCTAAAAATATCACGATTATTTCCCGCAACAACGGTTTTTGGTTAACAGAGGAATTACTGCATTTCAAAGTGGCGGTCAACGAAAAATTCGACGCGTTCTTATCGCAGGACGCCGCGGCGCTCCTTGGTAGCCTGACGCTCGGCGGAACAACCGGCATGAGCGGGGAATTGAAGAACGAAATGACCGTCTCGGAAACGCTTTACGTTACCTCAATGTACGGCTATAAAATGGCAATGATCGTCATGGCTCTTGAGGCGGTTTTGGCGGGTTTTATTGCGCGTCGCATCAGATTCGGCATTGAGATTTTTGTAACCGTATTTTTTCTGCTGATGTCGGGCGGCAGTATTTCCGCGCTCCGCGGCGGCGTGATGGCGTGCGCGCTGATATTTGCCAAAGAAACGGGGCGGATTTTTTCCAAGCGAAATACGCTCGCGCTCACTGCCGTGGGCATTGCTTTGTTTGATCCGATGGCCATCGTGCAGGCTGGATTTTTGTTTTCCTTTGCGAGCGTCGCCGGCATGGCGCTCCTTGCTAAACCGATTCGAAAGTTTCTGCGGCTCGGGGAAGGAAAGGGGATGTTGGCGTGGAGAGATGCCGTTGTTCTGAGCTTGGCGTCGCTTCTGCCGATTATTCCGCTCGTGAGCGCGATGTTTGGATCGTTCTCGATGACGGCGGTTTTCGCGAACGTTCTGATCGCGCCCGCGATCCCGCTCGGCATGATCGCAGGAACTGCGCTCGCAGCGGCAGGTTTTCTTTCGCCGTACCTCGGATTTTTTGTCGCCCGCATGGCGGGCGTGGTGCTGGGCTATACATCCTGGGTGATTGGATTTTTCGCGATTCACCCGCTTCCCTTGCCTTTTTCGTTTTCTAACACACCGTCATTTTTAGTCTATTATGCTGTTCTCGTTCTTTTTGCGCATATCTATCGCACACCGGCAAAACTTCACTCAGGGATGCGCGCGGGATCCCATAAAAAAACAACAGCACCATAACTATGCAGAACAAAAAATCGGAGACGTGGTTTACGGTCGCCGTCGTTGCGTTCTGTACACTTGACGTTCTTTGCTGGTTTTCGATCATAGCCGGACGGCCGATTGCCGCAGCACGAGCATATTTTCTCGATGTCGGCCAGGGCGACAGCGAACTCGTAGTTTTTCCCGGGGGCATCACGATGATGACGGACGCCGGCCCGACGGATGCGGTGCTCGGTAGTTTAGAAAAGGCATTGCTGGGAAAACGATATATTGATCTTGCCCTTATCACGCACCCACAACTTGATCATTTTAATGGTTATAATTTCATCCTCGATCACTACGATGTCGGAGCATTTCTCTATAACGGACGCGACGATTCAGACGTTGCGGCATGGACCGATCTGAAAAATAAGATCGTGGCGAAGCATATTCCGTTCATTACACTTGCGGCAGGGGACAGCGTACACTATGGGGAAGACGAGGTTGATATTTTGTCTCCCGACCGTGAATTTGCCCAAAGCGCGGAATTGAACGATACCGGCCTCGTCGAGATGATACGGACAGGCGACTTCCGCGCGCTCTTCACGGCGGATATCGGCTTCAACGTCGAGGACTGGCTCGTCGCCAACGTAAAAGATCTTCGCGCAGATGTCTTGAAGGTGCCGCATCATGGATCAAAATATTCGTCTGGTGACGCGTTTCTCCGCGCCGTGGATCCGTCGGTTGCGGTGATTGAAGTTGGTGCAAAGAATACGTATGGCCAGCCCGGTGCGGCAACCTTGGCGCGTATCGCATCATCCACGCACGCGGAAGTTTTTCGTACCGATCAAAACGGCAACGTAGGGATATCCTATGAAAATGGGAAATTGAATGTCCAGAGAGAAAAATAGCACGATGCATCATTCGCGGACTTTCATGTGCCTGTTCGATTGAAAACACGCATGGCTATCGTAGCCAAGTTTCCTTTTTTTGACATCCTCCGGCGGCTCGACTTATGCTTATCATTGGATGAGCAAAGCTTCGCAAGTCGAGGACTTAGCTCTATATCTCACGTTCTTAAGAATGTGGGAATAGAGGCCGTATGGGCGTGTGATAAGACCCGAGATGGATTAAAAGATCATGAAAAAAAGATTGACAAAAAATGGTGAACAAAACCAGAAAATCGGCGTTATTCCGGCGTTTTTCAACGATACGACAGGGAATATGCTTTCCCTTACATCCGTGATCGGGGAAGTGGTTTCCTTTATGGCGCAGGATCCGTCACATCGTTATCGGCTAACCATCGGAACCGATTCGGAGTTGTTGAGTAATAAGAACGCCGATTTTGTGACGGCGATTGTGGTTCATCGGATTGGCAATGGCGGTCGATACTTTTATCGCCGCTTTGAGCTCGGCACATTCCATACGCTCCGCGACCGTATTATCCGCGAGGCGTTGATTTCGGTGGACGTTGCGAAGGATGTCCTTCTGGAACTCAAGAAATTCAAACTTCCTGATTTTGAGTTCGAGATTCACGCCGATATCGGCGAACATGGACCGACGAAAGCGCTCATTCAGGAAGTCGTTGGCATGGTTCGTGCAAACAATTTCGAGGTAAAAACCAAGCCCGAAAGTTATGCCGCGTCGAACGTAGCTGATAGGCATGTATAAAATAGGATTTTGATTCAGGAATCTTGAATCAAGATTCTTTTAACTATGGATACTCTCGTTTTTGATATCGAAACCCAGAATTTCTTCACCGACCCGAATGTGGGTCGGGACAATTTTAATGCGCTGAAGATTTCTGTCGTGTGCGCATATTCCTATGCCGAAGACAACTACTTCTCCTTTGAAGAACATGAAATGCCGGCTGCCGCGGATCTGTTTGGCCGCGCGGAACGGCTTGTTGGCTTCAGTAGTAATCGCTACGACATTCCGGTGCTCAATCATTATTTCCAGCGTTTGCGGTTGCCGATCGAAAATCTCTGGAAAAAAGAACGCATTGATCTTCTTGAGGAGATTGAGCTCGCAACCGGCGAGCGGATCAGCTTGAGCCGGCTCGCCGAAGCGAATCTTGGAGAAAAGAAAGAACAGCACGGCGCCGAAGCGATTCAGTTATACAAAGAGGGGAAAATGGACGAGCTTAAAAAATATTGCCTGAACGATGTCCGTCTGACGAAGGAGATTTATGATCTTTACGCAATTCAGCACTATCTTATGGTGCCCAGCAAAAAGACGGGCGAAACGGTTAAAGTAGAATTTGCTACGCTGATAGAGTGACGTTCGATGCTATGAATATAAAAGATGCTATTGAAAAAAGAGCAGCGCAGGGGATCGATGAAAAAGTATTTCCTGGTTGCGTGGTGGGTGTTGTTTCCCGAACCGGCGAGAGAAATATTTTCCCAGTGGGAAAACTTACCTATGAAGATGATTCTCCTATCGTTCGGGAAGACACGATTTATGACGTTGCCTCAATCACAAAATCGGTTCCCGGCTCCTCGGTCCTTCTTGCGCTTATTGATGAAGGGAAGCTGAAGCTAGATGACCGGCTTGCGGATTATATTCCGGAATTCGCAAATCAAAAATGGAAGGAAGATGTTTTAATAAAACACTTATTGACATACACGGTTGATTTTCTGGACGTGCCTTCAATGTCGACGATGAAGGACAAAAGTCCGGAAGAGATCGTCGAAAGAATCATATCCGCTCCGCTCAGGGTTCCGCCCGGAACGAGCTATGTATATGGAAATCCGACAGCTTTATTGATCGGTTTAGTCATACAAAAGATTACCGGCGCGCATTTGGATACGCTTGCGGACAAATACTTTTTTGAACCGCTTGGCATGAGGAGGACGACCTTTCATCCGGATAGGTTCAATAAATCAGAAATTGCACCGACCGAAATCGATTCTGCGTGGCGGAAGAAAGTTGTTCATGCGGAAGTACATGATGAAAGTGCATCCGTTCTTATGAGAAATAATCCGACCGCGATTGCGGGATTGTTTTCAACAGTTCCCGACATGCTGACCTTTCAAGAAATGTTACTGAACGACGGCGTTCATCGCGGGAAACGATATTTTTCTCCGGAAATCATAAAGCAAATGTTTACCAATCAAGTTGATCCAGCCATTGGCAGTGTTGGCCTGGGATGGGAACTAAATAAACCGAGCTTCATGGGCCGATGTGCCCACGAGCACATGTTAGGAAAAACGGGTTTCACTGGATGTGTTATGGTTGTCGACCCTGAACGTAAACTGGGATTCGCTCTGTTTTCCAATCGTACCTATCCGAAACGTCCGGCGGATAATCACGCCATCAACGAGGTGCGCCGCGATGTCGCTGATATTGTTTTCGGATAAGCATTGTCGATGCGATTTTCTGTGGAAACATCCTTTCTTGGGTGCTCCCATATTCAAATTCTTCGAAAAAATAAATAGGCGATCTCTCTAAGGAGTCGCCTATTACTTTTTGTTATTTCTCTGGCACTAATTTCAGGAGTTTTATTGATATCAGATAGTAATTTAAAACTCCCAGGATTCCACCGGCAAAGGCCCCTATTAGTGCATTGCCGGATAGGTATCCGACATAAGTTCCTATGGCAGCGTCAACGCCGCATAGTAATCGGATATCGGAATGAATGACAAAAAAAACATCTTTCAGAAACAACCTGGTCTTTTTGACACCCGCCGGTATTTTCTTGAATGTCTCGAATGACTTTTTCGCGGGCCAGTAGAAGATAAAAGCAAGCGGATTTCCGTACGCAATAAATTTCTTTGCCTCGGTGATCTTATCTTCATAAGAAGCCTTGGAATCCTTGATATATCGTATATCGTTCACAAAAAGGCCGCATCCCGACAGTAACCCAACAAGAAACATGAGTATCTCTGCTCCAATAAAGATTTTTACGGGAGCAAGATGGTCATCTTTAGTTAGGCATATGGCAAAGATAAATATCCCGGCATAAAAGCCCATGACAATCCCAGAAGCGAGACTCAAAAAAAGTAGTTTGTACTTTAGCGGATTTGGTTTATGGGGTCTCCATGAAACCACATTATCCCATGATGTCCGTACCGCCCTGACCATTTCTTTTACGTTGTAGGACAAATACCCTACAAGACCCCCGGCCATCATTCCGATTAACCAACTATGAATAAGTTGGTTTGCAACTAGGGAACCGATCAGGGCTCCCAAAAAACATGCAACGAACACTTTCAGTCCTTTCATTAGGGACCTCCTTGTATTTTTTAGTGAGAGAATAATTTAATTATCAAGACTACTGCCTGCGTTGTAGCATAGATATACAATTACGTCAAACAGTTTTGGGTGAATTCTCACGCTCATTGCACAGAGGTTTGCAGGCTCATTGCACAGGCATTTTGATGCCCCATACTCCGAGGTATGTCATATACACGCATTGGAAAGGAGGATTGGTCGGTCATTGCCCGCATGTTGCGGGCCGGATACGCGGGCGCCGGGATCGTCCGCATTCTCGGCAAGGATCCGAGCGCGGTCAACCGCCATATCAAAGAATATGGCGGCAGGGACGGATACGACGTCATGGTTTCGCGGGCTAGGTGAGATTCACTATAAAAACTTTTTGATTTTAAAGCGGAGAGGGTGAGAAATCGAACAAAATTCCGCATCCGCAGAATTTTTTGAGAACCCTCGGTTCTCAATACTCTCCGACACGGGGAACCGAACGCGGTTCCCCGATCCCCTCCGCGGTTCGAATCTCGCATTCGCGAAAACAAAAACAGCCACGGCAAGCATGGCTGTTCTTGTTTTGCGGAGAGGGTGAGATTCGAACTCACGGAGCCCTTTCGAGCTCACCGCATTTCGAGTGCGGCGCCTTCGACCACTCAGCCACCTCTCCTTCTTCCGCGCTTTATTGTATAGGATTTTTACAAGAAAGCAACGAAACTGAAAAAAGAAAAGATGTCATTTCGGCGAAAGCCGGAATCCAGAAAAACCTGGATCCCGTTTTGCAACGGGATGACATAGGAGAGCCGAAATCTAATGATTAAATATATATTAAAGAACATTTTGCGTTCGGATTTTTTCTTGGTAGAACGTATGGATGAAAAACAAAAAATATATTGTCCTGCTTGGCGGGGTTGGTTTGGCGGTGGTAGTTGTGCTGTTTGCAGGTATTGTTCCCGCCGGTCCGGCGGGTGCGGCGTACCGGTTTTCAAATTTTAAAGGGAAGCCACCGATCCACGTGAGGACTTCCGGCGGGAAATCGCCGTCGGGCATTGCACCGAGCGAGATAAAAAAAGTGTATAACCTGCCTGCGTCCGGTGGGTCAGGGACCATTGCGATCATTGATGCCTATGACGATGCGACGACCGAAAACGATCTCGCTGTTTTTGATGCTGCTTATGGCCTTGCGGCATGCACTTCGAAAAATGGTTGCCTCGAAAAACATCTGATGGCGACTTCCACCAAAACAAACAGCGGCTGGGCGCTTGAAACGTCACTTGATGTCGAATGGGCGCATGCCATCGCGCCTCAGGCGAAAATACTTCTCGTTGAGGCAAAAACCGAAAGCGGCGCGAATTTGCTTTCGGCGATTGATTATGCGACGGCACGGAAGGATGTCGTCGCGGTTTCGATGAGTTGGGGCGGTGATGAATTCTCGGATGAATTGTCATACGATTCGCACTTTGCGAGCAAGTATGGTGCGGTATTTTTTGCGTCGTCAGGAGATGGCGGCACGGGCGTAAGCTGGCCGGCGGTTTCGCCGTCGGTCGTCGGTGTCGGTGGCACGTCGCTCGAACTTCTCGCGAATGGGACACTTGTTTCGGAATCGGCGTGGTCGGGGAGCGGCGGCGGCGTGAGTGCGTACGAAACCCAACCGGATTATCAGAAAACATATTCCGTGCCAAAAGCGAACGGCATGCGCGCGGTTCCGGATGTTTCTTATGATGCCGATCCTGCGTCGGGATACGCTGTCTATAAAACAACCGGCTCGTCAAAAAACGGATGGTACACGGTTGGCGGAACGAGCGCGGGTGCGCCTCAGTGGGCGGCGATTTACGCGCTCGGGCATTCGGCGACGCTTGCTGCCATGTATGGCGACAAGGCATCGTCCAGCACGCTCAAATTTTTCCGCGACATAGCGAGCGGCTCAAATGGTACCTGTAAATATTATTGCGATGCAAGAAAACGCTACGATTACGTGACCGGCCTTGGCAGTCCGCAGACCGTCAATTTCTAATTTATCTTAGGTGAATTTCCTGCATCTTGGCTCAGGGATGAATGTTTGTCGTCCCGATGAAAATCGGGATCCAGAAAGTTTGATTTCGGTTCTGGATTCCGGCGTTCGCCGGAATGACAGAAGGTAATACGGGGATAGCAATGAGATGTTATGTTACAATGAAGTCATGAAGATTGAATGGAACAAGGTGACGTGGTATTCAAAGATCGTCGCACTGATACTTTTCGTCGTATTGCCGTTCATCGGTTTTTGGTTTGGGATCCGGTATGGCGAGATGAAGCAATATACAGCCGACATTTTGCAGGACGCATCGCAGTCGGTTTCGCCGTCGGCATCAGGGAGTACAAATTCCTATTACGACAATGTCGCCGAATGGCAAACCGATCAGAACAATAATGGATGGAGCATTGCCTATCCGATAGACTTCGACGCAACAGATCATTATTTGCCTGCGCCGACCGACAATTGGCGGCAGGGGAATCCGGGCGGTCCCGGGTTACAGCCATTTACATTGGCTATTCCCCGGACGTTCGAGCCGCAGACTAATTTTGCCGAGGCGACGCTCACGGTCGGCGTAAGCAGTGATACATCGGCGGTCGCGCAATGCTTGGCGATTGAACCGACGGGTCCGCCTAGTCAGTTGCCAACTTCCACCGAGACGTTCAACGGAACTGTCTTTACGGTCCTTCATTTAAGCGACGCCGGCGCGGGTAATCTCTACGATACGACCAGCTACCGTACGCTCCATGCCGGGCAGTGTTGGGCGGTTGAATACACGATCCATTCGTCGGAGATCGGGAACTATCCTCCAGAATACGGTCTTCAGCCATTTGATGCGGCAAAATTACACGATGTCCTTGATCGGATCGTGGGGACGTTCAAGTTCGAGTGAAAGATTTAAGATTCAAGACTTAGGATTTGTGAATCGAGAAGAACTTTTTCCTGAATCCTAAACCATGATTCACAAAACTAAAATATGAAGCCACGGACTCAGAAAATAACCGTCATCATTGTTTTCATTCTCGTCCTACTTTTTGGCGTCGGACAATTTTTCGCACGGGCACCGATTTCGAATACCAACCCGCAGGCGAACAATGTGCCCGGCGGTCCAGCGCCGACGCAAATCGTAACCTATGCGCCACCCGCACCTGCCAGTTCTACGCCCGTCGTTCAGGGATCGTGTTGGACCAGTTCCATCGCCGCCCCGTACCGCCAAGACGCATGGCGTTGCAGTGTGGGAAATTCGATCCAAGACCCCTGTTTTGAGATCGGCGGAAGCACGAGCACGTTGCTGTGCGGCATGGATCCTGGAGATCCGACGGCAACATCGAGTCTTGTCCTCTCGCTCACAAAACCATTGCCCGCGCTAGAGAGCCCGCAGCCTGCGGCGCCGAGCAACTGGGCGTGGCTTGTGGAACTGCAGGACGGAACGATCTGTTCGCCATTCACAGGAACCTTGCCGTTTGCGGCCGATAAGGAGGTTGCTGAGTATGGCTGCGCGCCACAATATCGCGGCGGCCCGGAATGGGATATTTTCGGCGACCTCGACGCTTCGTCCAGCGTTTGGACGGCGAAGATAGGAATATTCTCTTCTTCGACGTCGACCTTCCCGCCACCGATTGCCGCGTCATCCGTCGTTCCGGTCGCAGAAGTTTGGCAGTAAAAGTTCGTTAAGCTTCTCAGCTTTATGAACTTTATAAACTCGTTTATACTGTAGCTAATGGCTGATTCACCGGATGGACAGAATGACCTTAAGTCACAGCTCGCGAAAATTCGGCGCGCCGGCGAGGAGCGCGCGGCCGAGCGCCTTGCGGAGAAGTTGGGATATTCCTACGCCGACCTTTCCAAAACGCCGGTGTCGCTCGACGCCGTCCGCGTGATACCCGAGACGGACGCTCGCGACGGGAAAATTGCCGCCATCGAAGTGCGCGACCAGAAGATCGCCGTAGTCGTGGTAAACCCGACGTTGCCCGCAACAAAAAAAGCATTTAGCGATCTTGAGGCAAAAAAATATCAGGTGAAAGTTTTCGTGGTATCGCCGTCGAGTTTGGCATCAGCATTCGCATTCTACAAGTTCGTGAAACTGCCGGAAGAATCCGTTACCGGCAAGGTGGCCATCTCGAAAGCTCGTCTCGAGGAACTGACGGCACAACTCGCGACGCTGGATGCGATTCACGCCGCGATCGCCGCTTTGAATTTCGGGAAGGCATCGCCTTCCGATCTGATCCAGCTCGTGTTCGCCGGCGCGCTTGCGGTCCATGCATCCGACATTCATACGGAATCCGAGGAGAAAAAAGCGAAGGTTCGCTTCCGTGTGGACGGCATTCTGCATGACATTTACGATGATCTTCCGCTCACGTTCTATGAAAATTTTGTCTCGCGCGTGAAGCTGCTTTCGGGGATGAAGATCAATGTTCGCAGTGAGGCGCAGGACGGACGTTTTACGATCAATCTCGCGGGCAAGGATATCGAGATGAGAGTTTCTATCATTCCTTCGGAATTTGGCGAGACGATCGTCATGCGTGTGCTTGATCCCTCGGCTACCATGGTCGGCCTGCCGAGTTTGGGTTTGCGTGCCGACAATCTCGTGATTGTAACAAAAGCGCTCGATCGGCCGAACGGCTTGATTTTGAACACGGGACCGACCGGATCCGGCAAGACGACGACGCTCTACGCGTTTCTCCGTTCCGTGAACAGTCCGGAGATGAAGATCATCACGCTGGAGGATCCGATCGAGTACCGCATTGAAGGTATTGAACAGACTCAGGTGGACGAGGACGCGGGATATACGTTTGCCAACGGCCTCCGCGCGATCGTCCGGCAGGATCCCGACGTGATCCTGGTCGGCGAGATCCGCGATCTTGAGACGGCGGATATCGCAATGCAATCGGCACTGACGGGCCACCTCGTGCTTTCGACCCTCCACACGAACGATGCCGTCGGCGCGGTGCCGCGGCTCATTAATCTCGGCGTGAAAACAGTTTCGATCGGGCCAGCTCTGGCTTTGGTCATCGCCCAGCGGTTGGTTCGCGTATTATGTCCCGTCTGTAAAAAGGCGGTTCCTCTTGACGATGTGACGGCAGGGAAAATAAAAGCCCTTCTTGGGCGTCTGCCCGCGCAGGTCGATAGAAAACCATACGAACATCCGACGCTTTTTGCGCCAGTTGGCTGTCCGGCATGCAACGGCATCGGCTACAAAGGGCGCATCGGCATTTTTGAATTTCTCGAAGGAGGTCCTGATATCGAGACCACCATTCTCCGCGAGGCATCCGAGGTGGCTCTCCGTGAAGTGGCGAAGCGGCAGGGGATGGTTTCGATGCAGGAAGACGGCATTTTGAAAGCGATTGAGGGAAAGACAACGCTCGACGAGGTGAAGAGTGAGACTGGCGAGCTTGCGTGGTAGAGAATAGCCACTAGAACTTAGCTACTGGCCACTAGGAATTTTTTTCTCGCCTCATGCTGCCGTATGAACCGACTTTTCGTCCTCACGTCCTTAAGAACATGAGAACAAGGGAAAATAAGCATCATTATGAAAGTGTTATAATTTTTTCATGGACAAGCAACATTCTCGGGAGCCGCAAGCCTTCACCCTGATCGAGCTCCTGATCGTGATTGCCGTGATCGCGATCCTCAGCATTGTGGTGGTTCTCACCCTGAATCCCGCAGAAATGCTCCGTCGGGGAAGGGACAGTAATCGGGTCTCC